>Ga0134127_10000112_pt1 | contig 102133 bp, 92 predicted proteins | sample KB31753_FD_96459 | JGI IMG/M metagenome (GOLD analysis project Ga0134127, IMG submission 96459) | Terrestrial soil microbial communities with excess Nitrogen fertilizer from Kellogg Biological Station, Michigan, USA - KB3-175-3 | ecosystem: Environmental > Terrestrial > Soil > Unclassified ... | reverse complement strand
GGGTGGGGTCGGGGGGTACTTCGGGGCACGGCTGCAGCAGGCGGGGGCCGACGTGCATTTCGTCGCGCGCGGGGGGCACCTCGAGGCGATGCGCGCCGGCGGCCTGCGGGTCGAGAGCCCCCTCGGCGACCTGCATCTGCCTCGGGTCAGCGCCACGGACAACCCGGCGGATATCGGCGTCGCCGACATGGTGTGGCTGTCCGTGAAGTTGTGGGACATGGACGCCGCCGTCCGCGCCATGCGGCCGCTCATCGGTCCGGCACCGGCATCATCTCGTTTCAGAACGGCGTGCAGAAAGACGAGGTGTTGCGCGCGGCGTTCGGCGAGGCGGCCGTGATGGGCGGGGTTGCCTACATCGCCACCAACATCGACCGCCCCGGGGTGATCAAGCACACCGGCACGATGCAGCGGCTCGTCTTCGGCGAGTACGACGGCCGCCGCTCCGCGCGCGCGGAGACGCTGCTCGACTTCTCGCTGCGCGGCGGCATCAATGCCGAGCTGAGCGACGACGTCCGGAAGGCGATCTGGGAGAAGTTCGTCTTCCTCGTCGGCCTCTCCGGATCGACGACGACGATGCGCGAGACGATCGGACCGATTCGATCGAACCCGCGAGCGCGGAAGTTCCTGGTGGAGCTGATGCGCGAAACGGTCGCCGTCGGCCGCGCGCTTGGCGTCGCGTTGCCGCCGGACTTTGCCGACCAGCGCCTGGCGTTCGTCGATGGCCTGCCCGACGTGATGACCTCGTCGATGCACCACGACCTGAAGGCGGGCAAGCGCCTCGAAGTGGGGTGGCTGAGTGGAGGCGTGACGCAGCTCGGCGAGAAGGCCGGCGTGCCGACGCCCATGAACCGGGCGGTGTGGGAAATCCTGTCGCTGCACGAAATGGGCGCGTGATTTCCCCCACCCTCACCATCCGCTCCGTCCGCACCACCGCCGTCCACGTGCCGATGAAGCGTGCGCTCGGGACGAGCGCGCGGCGCATGGCGATTGCGCCGTTGGTGCTCATCGACGTCGACACCGAAGAAGGCGTGACCGGCCGCGCGTATGTCTTCTGCTATCTGCCGGCCGCGACCGAAGCCGTCGCAGCGATCGTTGGTGAAGCCGCCGGCCACGTGAAAGGCGATCGCATCGAGCCGCCTGCGCTCAATGCGAAGCTCGCGCGGCACTTCAGGCTGCTCGGGGTGCACGGCATCGTGACGATGGCGCTGGCGGGGCTCGATGGCGCCTGCTGGGACGCGCGCGCCGTGGCAGCGGGCGTCCCGCTCGTGACGCTGCTGGGCGGCAGCGCGCGGCCGATCCGCGCCTACAACAGCAACGGCTTGAGCTTGATGAACGCCGACGCGCTGGCGGACGAAGCGGAGGCGCTCCTCGCCGAGGGTGGTTTCGACGCGATCAAGCTCCGGCTCGGCTATGCGACGCTTGCCGAGGACATCGCGGCGCTGCACGCGGTCCGGAAGCGGGTCCCCGCCGGCACCGTCATCATGTCGGACTACAACCAGGCACTCACGGTTCAGGAAGCGCTCGAGCGTGGGCGCGCGCTCGACGGGGAGGGCCTGGCGTGGATCGAGGAACCGATCGCGCACGACGCCTACGAGCACAACGCGTTGCTGGCGCGTGAGCTGGCGACGCCCGTTCAGATCGGGGAGAACTTCGACGGCCCTGGTGCCATGGCCGCGGCGCTATCAGAGCAGGCGTGCGATTACGCGATGCCCGACTTCGCGCGCATCGGCGGCGTCAGCGGCTGGCGCTACGCGGCCATCATCGCGGAAGCGGCCGGCATGCCGATGTCGTCACACCTCTATCCCGAGTTCAGCGCGCACCTCCTCGCCGTGACGCCGACCTGTCACTGGCTCGAGTACGTCGACTGGGCGGCGCCCATCCTGAAGGAGCCGATCGAGATCCGCGACGGCCACGCCGTCATTCCGAATCGGCCGGGGGCAGGGATCGAATGGAATGACGACGCGGTGGATCGGTACCGCGTCTAAGGTTATTCGGCGCATTTCACGTTGGCCCACATCGACCTGAACGCGGTGATGGTGCCCGCCAGCGGGTCGTACTTGTGCCGCAGCACGCAGCCGGTATCGTTCGCGAGCAGGTGAATCGACACGGAGGGCGCCTCCGACACCGTCTTCACGTAGTGGATGTCGCCGTCCGGCGGCAGCAGCGTGTAGAACTCGCCCGCGCTGACGGTCTGCTCACTCGAAACTTTCAGCGTCGCCTTCGTTTCATCACGCCCATCGTCCAACCGCGCATAGGTCGTGTCGAGCTGCATCCCGCGGTAGACGCCAATGAGTCCCCACGCGAGATGGTCGTGCACCGGCGTTGACGAGCCCGCCGGCACGACGAGCGAGAACAGACAGAGCTCGCCGGCCTCGTCGCGGTAGAGAGCGTACTGGCCGATGCCGCCGCCCATCCCGCTTGCCGTATCGGGCCGGGCGAATTCGTCGGGGAGCCACCCCTGGGCCGCAAGCAGCCGCGAGAAAGCCGGCCGCAGCGCCTCGACCCGCGCCGCATGATCGCGAATCTCCCGGGACAGCCTGCGCGTCTCATCGATCAATGCGCGGATTTCCGGCACGTCCACGATGAACCCGAAATCACCGTGCTGATGGTGGTCGAGATCGCACATCTTCTTCCGCTCCGGGCCGGCTAAAGCCGGCCGCTACGTGGTGTTGCTCCCCGGGCCGGTCGATTCAACCCGTTTGGGGGATCTGCGCCGCCAGGCGTGTCCATAGGATCGAGCGATGAACACCGAACCACGCGTTGACGACGATCAGCTGCTCGACGCCTACTCGCAGGCCGTCATCGGCGCCGTCGATACCGTCGGCCCCGCCGTGGTCAACGTCCGGCGCGGCGACGTCGGCGCGGGCTCCGGCGTCATCTTTACACCGGACGGGCTGGTGCTGACAAATCACCACGTCGTGCACGGCGCGGCGCGCGTGGACGTGATTCTCACGGACGGCCGCGCCCTGCGCGCGGACGTCATCGGACAGGACGCGGGCACGGATCTCGCCGTGCTCCGCGTCGATGCCACGCTGCCGTGGGCGCGCTTCGGCGACTCGCGCCGCGTGCGCGTGGGACAGGTGGCGATCGCGATCGGGAACCCGTTCGGCTTCCAGCACTCGGTGACGACAGGGGTGATCAGCGCGCTCGGGCGATCGCTGCGGTCGCAGTCGGGCCGCCTCATCGACGACATCATCCAGACCGACGCCTCGCTCAATCCCGGCAACTCGGGCGGCCCGCTGGTCACCACGCGCGGCGAGGTGATCGGCATCAACACGGCGATGATTCTCCCCGCGCAGGGCCTCTGCTTCGCCATCGGCATCAACACCGCACGCTTCGTCGCCTCGCGCCTGATTCGCGACGGCCGCATCCGCCGCGGCTACATCGGCATCGCGGGGCAGAACATCGACGTCCCGCGCACGCTCGCGCGCGCCAACCGGGTGGCGATTGCGTCGGCCGTCCGGGTCGACTCCGTCGAGAAGGGGAGCCCGGCGGCAAAGGCCGGTCTCGAAAAAGGCGACATCATCGTTGCCTTCGGCGACGTGGCGATTGCCGGCGTCGACGACCTCCATCGGGTCCTCGGCGAAGAGCAGATCAACCACGCGGTGGACGTGGCGGTGATCCGTGGCGGGCAGCGGCGCACCGTCGCGGTGACGCCGGTTGAATCCCAACGGAACTAGGCGCGGGCGCTACAGCGAGACCAGGCCGCGGCGGATGGCGCGCCGCACGGCGTCGGTGCGGTTGGCCGCGCCAAGCTTCCCGCAGACGGCGGCGACGTGGAACTTCACGGTCTGGTCGCTGATGCCCAGCCTGGCGGCAATCGCCTTGTTGGACAGTCCTTCCGCGAGCAGCTCCAGCACGTCGATCTCGCGGGGCGTCAACGGCTCCTCGAAAGCCTCCCCGTCAAAGCGGTGCGAACCCCTCGCATCCGCGGTGAGGATGGCGTCGCCTTCGGCGGCCGACGCGCGGGCATCGGCCATCGTCGCAAACTCCCCGGCGATGGTGAACGAGCTGTGTTCGAGCTCGGCGCGAAGGCGCGCGCGTCCCTCGGGTGTTCCAACCAGCAGCAGGCGCATCGTGTGAGGCGGACCCGCAAAGGCCCGCCCTGCTAGGACGCGCCCCGTTCGCCCACGGTCACCGGCAGCTCGGTTGCCGAGCCGCCGCGCAGAATCCGCAGCGTCGCGGGCTTGCCGACGCGGTCGCCCGTCAGCAGGTCGAGCAGGTCGTCGGGCGCGGCAATCGGCTGGCCGTCGAGCGCCAGGATGACGTCACCGACCAGGACGCCCGCCTTCGCGGCCGGTCCGTCGCGGTTGACCGCGATGACGAGCACCGCCTCGTCGCGGCCGTCCGTGCGCTGACCCTCCGGCAGCTGCACCTGCTGGCCCGCGACGCCGATGTAGCCGGTTTTCGTCCGGCCGTGCTCGAGAAGGCCCTGCGCCGTCTTCCAGGCAATGGCCGACGGGATGACGACGCCAAGACCGCGGATGGTGGAGGCCGTGGTGATGCCGACGAGCGCGCCCGATGTGTCCACGAACGCCCCGCCGGCAAAGCCGTCGTGCATGGGCGCGGTCGTACGAATCACCTGATCGATGGAGCGCCGGCGCCCGGTGCGAAGCGGCCCGCCGATGATCGAGACGATGCCGGCGCTGGCGGTCAGGTTGTTGCTCCACGACCGCGCCAGCGCGAGCGCGAGATGTCCGACGCGCGCCGGCTGCGTGGCGACCCGGATGGCCGGGGCTGTCAGCGCGGGCGCCTTCAACACCGCGAGGCTCGTCGCCGGATCCCACGCCGCGAGCTCCGCGTCGACCGCGTCGCCCTCGCTGCCGCGGACGCGAAGCCCGTGCCCGTCCTCGCGCCCGAGCGCCTGGACGGTCGTGACGACCGTCCCCTGGCCATAGACGATGCCGCTGGCGGCCCTGCGGCGTCCCTGCACCTGCACGACCGACGGAGCCGCCGCCGCTGCGGCATCCGCAAGCTGATTGGAGAATTCGGTAAGCATGGGGCGATTGTGACGCGCCGCACTGGGGCGCGCATCACCCAGACGGGCAGGGTGGTGGGTGGTTGATGGTTGGCGGGTCCGCCGTCGCCCAGCGTCTCCGCTCCGGCGGAACCCGCCCTACGTACCCCGCGCTACGTACGTAGGCCGGGTCCCGCGGCACAGGATGATCCCCTGCGCTGCGGACCCGGCGGCATTAACTACCAACTACCAACGACCAACGACGAACGACCAACTAATTCGTCGCGCGCCCGCCCGTGCGCAGGTTCTTGTTGAAGAAGTCGATCGTCCGCTGCCACGACAGCTCGGCCGCCGCCTTGTCGTAGCGCGGGGTCGTGTCGTTGTGGAAGCCGTGGTTCGCGCCGGCGTAGACGAACTCCTCGTACTTCTTGCCGTTGGCCTTGAGCGCCGCCTCGTAGGCCGGCCACCCGGCGTTGACGCGCTCGTCGAGCCCGCCGTAGTGGATCAGCAGCGGCGCGTTGATCTTCGGCACGTCTTCCGCCTTCGGCTGTCCGCCGTAGTAGGGCGCCGACGCCGCCAGCGACGGCACGCGCACCGCCAGCTGGTTGCAGACGCTGCCGCCGAAGCAGAAGCCGACCGCGCCGACCTTGCCGGTGCACTCGGCGCGTTTCTGCAGCACGCTCACGGCCTCGACGAAGTCCTCGATGATCTTGTTCTGGTCGAGCGTGCGCTGCATCTCGACGCCCTTGTCGTCGTTGCCCGGGTAGCCGCCGAGCGGCGTCAGCGCGTCGGGCGCGAAGGCGACGAAGTTGGCGACGGCGAGCCGCCGCGCGACGTCCTTGATGTACGGCGTGAGCCCGCGGTTCTCGTGCACCACGACCACGCCCGGGATCTTGCCGTTGAGGGTCGCGGGCTTGGCGAAGTAGCCCTTCATCTTGCCTTGGCCCTTCGGCGAATCGTAGTCGAGCGTCATTGTCGAGATGCGCTTGTCGCTCTCGGGTACCTGCTCGGCCCAGGCGTAGTTCGGGCTGAGCGCCTGGAGGATGGCGGCGGCGGTCATGCCGCCGACCGCGAACTTCGCGGCGCCGTCGAGGAAGCCGCGGCGGTCGATCATCCCGTGCACGTAGCGATCGAAGAGCTTGAGGATTTCCGGGTGGAAATCTTTTGCCGTCAGTCGCTGCTGTTCAACCTGCTGTTCCATACGTTCTCCTCAACTGCGGTGGGCAGACCGGGAAGGGTATCATGCACGGACCCCAGGATGATTTTTCGAATACGCCTCGTGTTGATCGTGGCCGCGCTAGCCGCACCCATCGCGGCGGCGGCGCAGGACAATCCCGGCGAGAACGCGCGGCCGACCGTCACGGCCGTGCGCCTCGACACGGCCGAGACCATCACGCTCGACGGCCAGCTGGACGAGGCGGCCTGGACGCGCGCGATTCCCGCCGCTGATTTCACGCAGCAGATTCCGCAGACCGGCGCGCCGCCGACCGAACGCACCGAGGTGCGCTTCCTGTATTCGCGCGACGCGCTCTACATGGGCGTCACCTGCTTCGACGACGAGCCCGGCAGGCTGCTGGGCAACACCATGAAGCGCGACGAAGGGCTGGGGGGCGACGACCGCTTCATCTGGATATTCGACACGTTCCTCGACGCGCGCAACGGGTACTACTTCGAGATGAACCCGTCGGGCCTGATGGCCGACGCGCTCATGAGCCCGGCGGGGCAGACCAATCGCGACTGGGACGGCATCTGGAACGCGCACGTCCGCCGCAGCGAGATCGGCTGGACGATCGAGATCGAAATCCCGTTCCGCACGTTGAATTTCAATCCCGCCGCCGACGCGTGGGGCGTCAACTTCCAGCGCACGGTGCGGCGCAAGAACGAGGAGAGCCTCTGGACCGGATGGGGGCTGAATCAGGGGATCAAGATTCAGTACACGGGCCTGCTGCTCGGCATCAATGACGTGTCGCAGGGGCACGGGCTCGAGCTGCGGCCCTACGGTGTCACGTCCGCCCTCGCCTCGCCGGGACGCGGCCGGGCGGAGACGGAAACGGATGCCAGCGCCGGGATCGACGCCTACTACAGCGTGACGCCGGCGCTGCGCGCCAACGTGACCGTCAACACCGACTTTGCGCAGACGGAAGTCGACCAGCGGCAGGTGAACCTGACGCAGTACTCGCTGTTCTTCCCGGAGAAGCGCGGGTTCTTTCTCGAGGGCGCGTCGTACTTCGACTTCGCGAGCTACGAATCGCAGAATTTCGGCGGCAGCAGCCGCAATGTGGCCGTGGTGCCGTTCTTCACGCGCCGCGTCGGTCTCGACGCCAACGGCGATCCGCAGAAGATCGATCTCGGCGTCAAGCTCACCGGGCAGGCCGGCAGGCAGAACGTCGGCCTCATGCAGATCCGGACCGCGCGCGCGGACGGCACGCCGGGCGAAGACTTCACCGCGCTGCGTGTCAGGCGCAACGTCCTGCGCGAATCGTACGTCGGCGCGCTCTACACGCGCCGCGACGCGCGATCCGGCGAGTCGGCGATCCCGCTCGCGCCGCCCCTCGGCACCTTCGATGCGCTGAACACCCTCGGCGCCGACTTCCGCCTCGGCACGACGCGGCTCCGCGGCAACCAGAACCTCTTCATGACCGGTTTCTACCTGACGACCACCAATCCGTCGAAGCAGGACAAGAACGGGGCCTGGGGCGCCAACATCGAGTACCCGAACGATCGATACATCGGCCGCTTCAACTACCGCGAGGTGCAGCAGAACTACGACCCCGCGGTCGGCTTCACGCTGCGCAACGGCTACCGCCGCTTCGCGCCGCAGGCGCGCTTTCAGCCGCGGCCCCGCCGCGTGCAGGGCCGCACGCGGTTCGGCGTGCAGCAGTATCAGTTTGCCGTAGCAGGGGACCTGCAGTACCTGACCGCCGGCAACGATCCGCTGCTGCGGCAATGGGACGTCACGGTGCTGCAGGCGAACTTTCAGTCGCAGGATCAGATCCAGGTGCACGTCATCCCGACGTCCGAACGGCTCGATCGCAACTTCAACATCAGCCGCGACATCACGCTGCCGATTGGTTCGGAGTACGACTACACGCGCTACCGGTTCCAGGCGCGCTCGGCGAACCGGCGGATGGTCGCGGTCGAAGGCCAGCTCGAGACCGGCAGCTTCTACTCCGGCGACCGCGATCAGCTCAACCTCGACATCGCCATTCGCCCGCGGCGCGGCGTCGTGCTCTTTCTCGACGGCGAGTGGAACAGGATCGACTTGCCGCAGGGCAGCTTCACGACGCGCCTCTATCGCACCGTGCTCGAGACGCAGTTCAGTCCGTGGCTGTCGCTGTCGAACAACGTCCAGTACGATTCGGTCAGCGCCGTCATGGGCTGGCAGTCGCGGTTCCGGTGGATTCTCACGCCCGGCAACGACCTCTACGTCGTCTACAACCACAACTGGCTGGACGATCCCGTGCGCGACCGGTTTTCGACACTGGACAGGCGAGCGGCGTCGAAGATTCTCTACACCTATCGCTTCTGAGGGATCGGGGATCGGGGATCAGGGATCAGGGATCGGTGAGGACTAGGGTTCGGGCTCAGGCATCAGGAGTCATTCGCGGGTTTGTAATGACCGTCGCAGTCCGTGAAGAACCCGGCCTAGATGAACGGCGAGCTCTGAAACGGACGCAAGATCCGGCGCACTCACGTAGCGCAACCTGCTGGCAACTTCGATCTGCGTTTCGGCCTCGGCAAGACTGCCTAAAGCCACGGACACGAAATGCGCGTAGGACTTCGTGCCCTGTTGATGCCCTTCGGCGACGTTCGACGGAATCGACACGGCGGCTCTACGGAGTTGTGCACTCAGTCCGTAGCGCTCCTCTTGGGGCAGAACGCTGGTCAGGCGATAGATTTCGACGACGAAATCCATTCCTAGCCGCCATGCGTCGAGGTCTCGATAGGATTGGATAGGCATGTCCCGCCGGAGTGCAAGACTTGTGACGGATGATTTTTGCGCCTGAAATCACCTGTTCGTCAGCGCCCCGCGACGCGAGGGGAACTAGCTACCCCAACCCGCGAACCCCCCTAATCCCTGAACCCACCGATCCCTGATCCCCGATCCCTGGTCCCTACCGTCCGTGATCCTCACCGATCCCTGCTCCCCGATCCCCGGTCCCTACCGAGATCCGCTCCAGCGCCCTTCCCGTCGTCGGCGGTGCGAACAGCGCGATATCCACGATGCAAATCGCCAGCGCGCCGGCGATCACTCCGAACATCGCTGTCGGCCCGAAGCGATCGAGCACGGGCACGAGCACGAACGGCATCGCGGCCGTCGACAGCCGGCTCATGCCATACGCGGTCCCCGCAGCCGTCGCGCGCGCGAAGGTGGGAAAGATCTCCACCTGGAAGATGTGCAGCGCGTTCGAGAAGATGTTGCTCGTCGCGGTGTAGAGAAACCCCGACGCCAGGATGACCTCGGGCGCCGTCGCATAGCCCAGCGTGACGCCGAAGGTCGCCATCATCGCCGCGGAGCCGCAAATCAGCCAGCGCCGATCGACACGCTCGACTATCGGCAGCGACAGCCCGGAGCCAATCGGATAGCCGATGAACGTCAGCGACGTGAACGTCAGCGACGTCACGATCGAATAGCCCTTGGCGGCGAGCACCGTCGGCACGAGCGTGCCGAACCCGTAATAGCCCACCGTCTGAAACACGTGGAAGACGCACAGCATCAGCGTGCGTCCGCGGTAGCGCGGGCCGAAGATGACCCGGTAGCGTCCGCGCTCCTCCGCGGCGATCTCGTCGGGCGCCGGCGGCGGCAACGCGCCGAGCCGTTCGGCCTCGCGTTCCATCCGCGACACGATCGCCTCGGCTTCGGCGAAGCGGCCGACCGATTCGAGCCACCGCGGCGACTCGGGAAGCCTCGCGCGTAGCGCCCAGATGATGGCGGCGCCGAGCGATCCCGCCACGAACATCCAGCGCCAGCCGTCGATGCCGAGCGGCTGCTGCGGCACGAGGACGCGCGCGAGAAACCCCGCGGCGGGCACGCCGACGAAGCCGAGCGTGTAGGCCCACGCGGTGTAGCGGCCGCGATGGCGCGCCGGCAGCAGCTCGCTCAGGTACGCGTCGACCAGCGGCAATTCGGCGCCGATGCCCACGCCGGCGAGAAAGCGCGTGACGATGAGCGCGGTGACGGTGGGGCTGAAGGCCCCCAGCAGCGTGAACGCGGAGTAGATGCCGAGATTGACGAGGAACGCCGTGCGCCGTCCACGCTCGTCCGCGAAGCGGCCGAGCAGCGTGGCGCCGAAGAACATGCCGACGAAGCTCGACCCGATGATGGGCGGCAACGCCGCCCGCGTCAGCTGAAACTGCTGCGTGAGGACGGTCGCGAGGACGCCGGCGAGGAAGATGTCGAAGAGATCGAAAAACGAGCCGATCCCCGCGATAAACGTCGCGTGGCGGTGAACCGCCGTCGGCGGCAGGCGGTTCAACCGCGCCGCAATAGAACGTGAACTCGCGGACCTCGGATCCCGGATCCCCGACCCCGGACCCCGGCCTGGCTCCCGCATCCCGGCCTACTTCGCCGGCAGGTGCAGCGAGAACTCCGTGATCTGGCCGTTGATGTCGGTGAACCAGTGCGCCACGCCGGCGGGCACCAGCATGAAATCGCCCTTCGACATCTTCTGCGACTTGCCCCCCTGGATCCCCTTGCCGCGCCAGTTGTCGCCCATGTGCACGGCGTCGATCAGCGTCCCGCCCGTCACCAGCGTCGCCGTGCCGTCGAGCATGACGAAGAGCTCGGCATCCTTGTCGTGGATCGAGCCGGCCTGTGCCGCTGCGGGCGTTCCGAGCCGATGTTCGACGTTGACGTTGTAGGGGCCCATCTTGAAGACGGGCACGGAGGCGAGCGGATCCTTCGGCAGCTTCGCCACCGCCGCCGCGATATCGGCCGCCGACATGTAGACGCCCGTCTTGTTGTCGGCCGTGACGGTCTGTTGCGCAAACGCGGGCACGGCGAACAGCACGGCCGCCGCCATCGCAGCAAAGAGCTTCATCGTTTCTCCTTTGTGATCGGCCTGATGCCGGGAACGGTCGTGCGGATCCGCCAGAGGCTGCGGCCGCCCACGAGGTAGAGCGACCTGCTGTCGGCGTCGCCGAACGCGAGGTTGGCGACGCGATCGGACGTGACGATGGTGCCCAGGTGCCGGCCCTGTGGCGACACGATCCAGACGCCGCCCGGGCCCGAGCAGTAGATGTTGCCGTTGCGATCGACCTTCATGCCGTCGGTGTTGCCCGGGGGCGGCTTCTCGACGCTCATGTCGATGAGCACGCGCGGGTTGGCGATGGTGTCGTCCGCGAGCACGTCGTAGGCGTTGATCTTCAGCCCGCCGTTCACGTACAGGATTCTCTCGTCGGGCGAGAAGGCGATGCCGTTCGGCGCCACGCCCTGCGGATCCTTGTCGAGCAGCCGCAGCGCGCCGCTTGCCCCGAGCGTGGTCGAGGGGTCCTTGAGCAGATACACGCCGTGAAACGGGAGCTCGCGGGCGGGACTCTCGTCGCGTCCCCGCAGGCCGCTGGTGGTTTCCGTGAAGTAGATTGCGCCATCGGACTTCACGACGAGGTCGTTCGGGCTGTTCAGCCGCTTGCCGTCGTACTTGTCGGCGAGCGTCGTCCGCGAGCCGTCCTTTTCGACCCGGGTGAGGTTGCGGTCGGTCATGCCGGCGATGATCAGGCGGCCCTGGGCGTCGAGCGTCAGCCCGTTCGAGCCGATGTTGAGCAGGTGCAGGCGGCCGTTGGTGTACTGGCCGCCGACGTTGTTGATGTCGTTGCCCGTGTAGCCGCTCTTGTCGAGAAACACCGAGAGCTGGCCCGCCGGCGTCCACTTGTAGATGGCGTTGGCGGCCATGTCGCTGAAGAGGAGATACCCGCCCCGCGTGTCGTCGACCCAGACGGGCCCCTCGATGGCGCCGAAGTAATCGCCCTTCAGCAGTTCCGCCTTCGCCTTCGCCGGAATCAGGGCGTCGAGCGCGGAGTCGAGGCGCACGACCCCGTTCTGCACGGCGGTCTGCGCGCCGGCCGCGGCAGCCGCCGCGAGGAGCAACAGCGCGGCGAGCAAGCGTGTCATGACGAAGCGAATCCTACACCAACGGAGTACACTCTCGCCCATGCGCAGAACCGCCTTCCCCATCGCCGCGCGCGCGATCGAGTCCCGGTAAGCATGGCGATCGATCCCGCCGCGGTCGCACAGGAGCTCATCGACGCGTACGAGGCGGGAGACCTGCTGCCGCAGACGCTGTCGTCACGTGAAGGCTTCGACCTCGCCACTGCCTACGCGGTGGAGGCGGAGCTCGCCCGGCGGCGGAAGGAGAGCGGCCGCACCGTGGTCGGGCGGAAGGTCGCCTTCGGCAACCAGGCCGTCCTCGACAAGTTGAAGCTGAAGACGGTCGCCTGGGGATCGATCTACGACGACACCGTGCACCAGGCCGGCGCAGCGGACGCGACGCCGGTGCCATTCACTTATGCGCCGAAGCTGGAACCAGAGATCGTCTTCAAGCTGAAGTCGCCGGTGACGGGCGACCCCGCGGATCCGGTTGCCATCCTCCAGAGCGTCGAATGGCTGTCGCTCGGCTACGAGATTGTGGATTGTCCGTTCCCCGAATGGCAGTTCCAGCCGCAGGATCTCGTTGCGGCTTTCGGGTTCCACGCCGGGCTCGTCCTCGGATCGCCGACCGTCGTGACGGGCGCCAACGTGGCGTCGCTCGCCGCGCAGCTGGCCGACTTCAAGTTGAAGTTGTTCAAGGACGACAATTTTGTGGAGGAGGGCGGAGGAAAGAACGTTTTCCGTAGCCCCGCTCTCTGCCTGGGGGCGCTTGCGACCGCGCTGTCGCGCGAATCGTGGGCAGAACCGCTGCGCGCGGGCGAGCTGATCAGCACCGGCTCGCTGACGACGCCGATGCTGATTGCGCCGGGCGAAACCTGGCGCGCCGAGCCCGAGGGGCTCGACGTCGCGCCGCTGATAATGAAGTTGTAGGCCCCGCCGGAGGCGGGGCAAGAGACGCTGTGACCGCGAGGCGGAGTGACGAGAAGTTTGACCGGTTTGGGACGAAGCCTCGCGGGCCTACACGGCTTTCGCCCGGATGACGGTGCCCTGAGACGTCCACCGCAGGAACGAGATTTCGACGAGCGAGTCGATGACCTGGCGAGACGCCTCGTGGTCGAGACCCCACAGCCGCGCGGCCTGCGGGAGCGTCAGCTGCAGCCCGGGCATCTCGATGAACTCATTTTTCACGCGGTGAACGAGGCGATGATGTTCCATGCGCCTGGACCTGAGCAACAGGCGAGCCAGGTCGGGCCGGCGCGGGACCGACGATGAATCGCTAATGTTTTCGCGCGCGTCTACACGGTGAGCGCGATCGGATCGCGCGGTCGGTGTGCGAATTCCGACAAACCAGCGTGGTTTCAACGATCGCTCAGACGTTTATGTGCGATCGACGCCGGGTCCGCTGCGGCGTGGATAGTGTCGCCGCAGCGGAACCCGGCCCACATACGGATGGTACGTAGGGCGGGTTCCGCGATGCCATCATGTACGTAGGGCGGGTTCCGCGGTGCCGTCGTGATCCAGGGCATCGCGGACCCGCCGATCCGAGCGGCCGCGGACCCGCCAAGAATCTGTATGGCCTCGACCTTCGATCCCAGCCCTCTCGCCGCGCGCATCGCGGCCGATGCGGAGGTCCGCGACCGCGACCTCGGCCTCGGCTCCGTCATCAGCCGCGAGAGCCGGCAGCGCCTGCTCAATCGCGACGGCTCGTTCAACGTCGTGCGCGAAGGGCTGGGCATGTTCGAGACCGTCGCGCCCTACTCGCACCTGCTGACGGTGTCGTGGACGCAGTTCATCGGGCTGATCACCCTGCTCTATGCCGGCATCAACCTGTTGTTTGCGGCGCTTTACGTCCTCTGCGGGCCCGACGCGCTGGCCGGACCTGGCTCCCACATGCTCGGCGGCCGGTTCACGCAGGCGTTCTTCTTCAGCATCCAGACATTTGCCACGATCGGGTACGGGCAGATTGGTCCCAACGGCTTCGCCGCCAACATGCTCGTCACCGTCGAGGCGCTCGTCGGCCTGATGTATCAGGCGCTCGCCACGGGACTCCTCTTCGCGCGCTTCGCCCGGCCGACCGCCGCCATCGTCTTCAGTCAGCGGGCCATTGTCGCCCCGTATGCAGGCATGCAGGCGCTCGAGTTCCGGATCGCGAACAGGCGTCGAAGGAACGAGATCATCGAGCTCGAGGCGCAGGTGCTTTATACGGCGTTCGAGCGGACCGGCGACGGCCACCTGGTGCGCCGCTACCATCTGCTGCCGCTCGAGCGGAACAAGGTGACCTTCTTCCCGCTCTCGTGGACGATCGTGCATCCGATCGACGAAAACAGTCCGCTCGCCGGCAAGACGCCGGCGGATCTCGAGCGCGCGCAGGCGGAGATTCTCGTCCTGCTGACGGGTGTGGACGAAACGTATGAGCAGACCGTGCACGCGCGCACGTCGTATCGCGCCGACGAGATCGTCTGGAACGCGCGATTCCAACCGGTGTTCCGCGGCGAATCGTCGTCGCAACTGGTCGCCGTGGACGTGAGCCGGCTGCACGATATCGTCCGGCTGACGCCGGACGCCACGGAATGAAGTGAAGCGCGGACGCCACGAATGAAAGTGAACCCCGGACGCAACGGACGGAGCATGAAGCCAGACGCCACGGAATAGGGAAGCGGGCCGAGAGGGAAGGCGACTATGGGCTGGGACGATCTCAAGCAGCATTTCGGCGAATTCCTGCACGGCTACTTCGTGTCGGAGTACGAGCGGCGGCTGCGCGAGCAATTCGTCGATCTCAACGACCTGTTCATGCTCCAGTGCTTCATGGAGCTCGTCGGCCTGCCCAACCCGGCGGCGATCTACCTCCTCGACGTCTATCCGTTCTTCCTCGAAGAGTTCCACACCTGGCACCGGCGGATGGGGATGGACCGCTCGCCGATCGGCAGCATGCCGTGCTGCTGAACAAGCCCCTGGGCTACGCTCGGGACAAGCGCATCCTGTTTTTCGGCGGCAAGGGCGGCGTCGGCAAGACGACATGCGCGTCCGCCGTGGCGCTGGCGGAGAGCCGCGCCGGGAGGCGCGTGCTGCTGGTGTCGACCGATCCCGCGCACTCGACCTCCGACATATTCGGCACGCGGTTCGGCGCCGACGAGCGCCATATTGCACCGCGGTTGAACGGCATCGAGATCGACGCCAACCTCGAGGCGCGCCGCTACATCGACAACGCCAAGGCGGGCATCGCGCGGATGTTCAGCCACGCGGTGGCGAAGGAAGCCGAGCGGCAGATCGAGCTCGCGTCCTCGATGCCCGGTGTCGAGGAAGTGGCGCTCTTCGACCGCATCGGCGACCTCGTCATCGAGCGCTTCGACGCCTACGACCTGCTGATCTTCGACACGGCGCCGACCGGCCACACGCTGCGGCTCCTGCGCATGCCGGAGCTGGTGTCCGCGTGGATCACCGCGCTGTCGAAGCGCCGCCGCGCGCTGCTCTCGCTCAACAAGGACATCGACCAGGTGCGCCTCGCGCCCGAGGCGATCGACCCCGACGACGATCCGATCCTGAAGACGCTGGAGGCGCGCCGCGAGAAGCTGGAGCAGGTCCGCGCGCGCCTGATGCAGCACAACTACACCGGCTTCGTGCTGGTCGTCATCCCCGAGCGCCTGCCGATCGAAGAGACGGCTCGCGCCGCGGAGATTCTCCGCGAGTCGAACGTGAACGTGTGCGGGGTGGTGGTGAACCGTGTGCTGCCGGCGGATGCCGACGGCGACTTCTACCGCTCGCGGCGGCTGCAGGAGCAGGTCTACGTCGACGAGATCAAGCAGCGCTTTTCAGGCTTCCCGCTGGCGTGGGTGCCCCAGCTGGAGACCGACGTCTCCGGCCTCGCCAGTCTCGAGCGCGTCAGCTATCTGCTGATGCGCGCGTCCGGGTCGCCGAAGTAGTGGGCCGCGACGACGGCAACGACGAATCCTGCGAAAACCGTGAACACCATGGGGACTGACTGCCTCTCTGTCGAGTGAGTTGACAGCCTTTATATCGGCTGGTACCGCGGCGACTGCAGGGGCGCCGGGGCGTTATCGGACGGCTGCGACGCCTCGACCGGCCGCTCGCCGCGCGGCGCGGGCGCGACGATCATCGGCGCCACCGCCTGCCCGAAGGTCGGCTTGAAACTGTCGACCGGACCAGTGCCCGGTTTCGGGGCGACGAGCCACGACAACGAGTAGCCGATCGCCAGCGCGCCGACCATCCCGGCGAGCTGCTTTCTCCTGGAGATTGGAACCATTTCGCCCTGGCTATAGCAGCCGCGATGCCACCTCTGCCCGGCCAGGACACCCCAAATTCCTAGAGATTCGGTGCGTCGCCTTCGCCGCGCCGTGCGCGGTGAGCGCTCCCGCACGCTTCGGCCGTGCGCTTGGGTTGGATCTTGGAGCTTGGATCGTGGAACTTGGAGCTTGGAGCTTGGAGCTTGGCTGGTGCTATCCTCAAGTTGATGATTCGCGCCCTCCGGCGCGCTCGTCTCGCGCCGCTTGCCGCGGCCGTCGCGCTCTTTGCGACGATGCCGATCACGGTCTCATCGCTCCTGCACGACGAGACGGACGACCTGATCTGCAACCCGGCGGTCGTCGTCCACGATGCCGCCGCGCACCAAGTCGGCGCTGCAGCGGAGGCGTTCCCCGATTCACAGCACTGCGTGCTCTGTCACGCGCTGCAATCGCTGCGCGCGGTCTCCGCCGCCGTTCGTTTTGCTCCCCCCGCGGTGGATGCGCGGCTCACTGCCTCCGTTTCCGCTGCTGCCCTGCACGCACTTCTCGACTCCACCCGCCCGGCACGCGCGCCGCCGTCGGCCGCCTGACTCTCCAGGACCCCGGCGAGCCACACCGCTCGCCCACAGACGTTGTGGCGCAAACCGTCGTGGCTTGCGCAGGAGGGTTTATGCGAACGACTCGTTTCGCGTGCGCGGCGCTGCTTGCCGCGACGCTCGTCGCGGCGCCGCGCGACGCGGTGGCACAGGCCGCCGACCAGGCGCAGATCCAGCAGCAGATCGATCAGCTGCGGCGTGAGTTCAACGACCGCCTGACCGCGCTTGAGGCGCAGCTGGCGGCGCTGCAGGGTGGCCAGCCCGCGCCAGCGCCGTCCGCGGCCCAGGCGCCGCCTCCGGCGCAGACCACCGTCGACGTGCCGGCGGGTGCGGCTGGCGCCGGCGGTCCGAGCGGACCGCTGCCGGTGTACGGCAACGTCGCCGCGGGCTCGAAGATCTTCAACCCGGATATGGCGGTCATCGGCGACTTTCTCGGCGCCAGCGGCCGCAACCGGGTGGACCCGCAACCGGCGCTCGAGATGCACGAGTCCGAGGCCTCCTTCCAGGCGATCGTCGACCCCTACGCCCGCGCCGATTTCTTCGTGTCGTTTGGCGAGGAGGGCGTCGAGCTGGAGGAAGGGGTCCTGACGCTGACCTCGCTGCCTGGCGGGTTCCTCACCAAAGTCGGAAAGATGCGCGCCGCCTTCGGCAAGGTCAACGCGCTGCACAACCACGTGCTGCCGTGGACCGACCGCCCGCTGGTGACGCGCAACCTCGTGGGCGGCGAAGACGGGATCGACGACGCCGGGATTTCCGTGGCGCGCCTGCTCCCCGCCGGCCCGCTGTTCCTCGAGGCGACCGGCGAGATCTATCGCGGCGACGCGAGCGAATCGCTGTTCCGCTCGAGCAAGCGCGGCGATCTGGCCTACGTGGCGCACCTGCGCGGCTATCACGACATCACCGAGTCGACCAACATCGACCTCGGCACGTCCTATTCGTACGGCCATAACCCCGCCGGGATCGTCAACGACGTCGATCTCGGCCGCTTCACGACGAACCTCTTCGGCGTGGACGCGACGCTGCGGTGGCGTCCGCTGACGCGCGCGATCTACCACCAGTTCGTCGGGCGGAGCGAAGTCATCTGGAGCAACCGCGAGCAGTTCGATGGCCGCCAGCGCAGCATGGGGTATTACGTGTCGGGCGATTACCAGTTCGCCCGCAGGTGGTGGCTCGGCGGGAGGTTCGACCACTCGGAGCGCGCTGAGGACGCGTCGCTCCTCGACCGCGGCGGATCGGCGGTGCTGACCTACTGGCCGAGCGAGTTCAGCCAGGTGCGTGGACAGTACCGGCACACCCGTTACGCCGATGGCCCCGACGCCAACGAGTTGCTGTTCCAGTTCCAGTTTTCAATCGGCGCCCATGGCGCCCATCCCTTCTAGGAATGCTTATGCGAATGTTCAAACTGCTTCTCGTCTTCGTGCTTGCGCTGCCGCTCTCGGCCTTCGCGCAGGGCAAGCTGAACGTCGTCTCGACGACGGAGGACCTCGGATCGCTGGCGCGCGAGATCGGCGGCGACAAGGTGTCGGTGACGGCGCTGGCGAAGGGCTACCAGGACCCGCACTTCGTCGATCCGAAGCCGAGCTTCATCCTCGCGGTCAGCAGAGCCGACGTGCTGATCGTGGTCGGCCGCGAGCTCGAGATCGGATGGCTGCCGCCGCTGCTGACGAGCAGCCGCAACGGCAAGATTCAGCAGGCCGGCAAGGGGTATCTCGACGCCTCGACGAACGTCCGGATCCTCGAAATTCCGACCGGCCAGATCACGCGCGCAATGGGCGACGTCCACCCGCTCGGCAACCCGCATTACTGGCTCGAGCCTGGCAACGGCCGGCGCATCGCGCAGAGCATCCGCGACAAGTTCAGCGAGCTGTCGCCGGGCAACGCGTCGTATTTCGCCCAGCGCTACACCGACTTCGACACGCGGCTCGCCGCCGGCGAGAAGCGGTGGGATGCGGCGATGGCGCCGTACAAGGGGACGAAGATCGTCACCTATCACCGGTCGTGGCCGAACTTCATGGAACGGTTTGGCCTCGATGTCATGGGGTACGTCGAGCCGAAGCCCGGCATCCCGCCGTCGCCGTCGCACACCATCGAGCTCATCGACGAGATGAAGCGTCAGGGGGCGAAGCTGATCGTCGTGGAGCCGTATTTCGATCTGAAGACGCCGCAGGCGATTGCGACGCAGGTCGGCGGGAAGGTGCTGGTCCTCGCCCCGTCGGTGGGAGGCTCGAAGGAAGCGACCGACTACATTCAGCTGTTCGACTACGACGTGAATCAGCTGGTCGCCGCGCTGAAACAGGTCACGGGGAAGTAGCGGTCCCGTGGACTGGACGATCTTTCAGTTCCTCGCGCCCGCGATAGCCGCAAGCCTGATCATCGCGGGTATTCACGCGTATCTCGGCCTGCACGTCGTCGAGCGGGGGGTCATCTTCGTGGACCTCTCGCTCGCGCAGATCGCCTCGCTCGGCGCCGCGATCGCGGTCTGGCAGGGCTACGATCCGCACACCGACAGCGCCATCTACTGGATGAGCCTCGGCTTCACGCTCATTGGCGCGTTCATCTTCGCGATGGTGAAGGGGCACGAGGCGAACATCCCGCAGGAAGCGATTATCGGCATCTCGTACGCCGTGGCGTCGGCGGCGGTCATCCTGACGCTGAGCAAGGCGACCGGCGAGGCCGAGCACCTGCAGCAGATGCTCGTCGGCAACATCCTCTCGGTGCAGTGGCCGGAGGTGGCCCTGACCGGTGGCATCTATCTCGTCCTCGGGATCTTCCATTACATCTTCAGGAAAAAGTTCCTCGAGATCTCGATCGACACAAAGGCCGCGGCTGCGCGCGGCGTTCCCGTGCGGATGTGGGACTTTCTCTTCTACGCGTCGTTCGGCCTGGTCGTGACGCGGTCGGTGGCGATCGCCGGCGTGCTGCTCGTCTTCTGTTACCTGATCGTCCCGTCCGTCGGCGGCATGCTCTACTCCGCGCACATCGGGCGGCGGCTCGCGATTGGCTGGGTCATGGGCGTCGTCGTGTCGATGCTCGGCATGTACCTGTCGGTGCAGTTCGACTTTCCGACCGGGGCCGCGATCGTCTGTACCTTCGGCATCGTGCTCGCCGTCATGGCGGCGTTCCGGCCGCTGCTCGTGCGCGGCGCGCCGGCCTAGCGTCCGATGATGCCGGCGACGATGCGGTCCGCCTCGGCTTTCGAATAGTTGCCGGTAATCATCGCCGACGCGGAGATCGGGCTTTTCACGACAGGGGCCATCACCACCTCGCCATCGAGAAAGATGGCGAGAGGCCTTCCGATGTGCCCCTGCGTCGCGCGCAGCATCCGGGCGGCGCCGTCGGGCGTGAAGGTGATCAACACGTTGAACATCGAGATGCCATTGCCCGGCACGACCTCGGCCCGCGCGATGTCGCTGTTGGTGACGACCGTTCCCGACTGAAGGTAGATCTTCCGCGTCGCCGAGACGGGCGTCTCCGTCAAGCCGGCCGCCGGCCGATCTTCGGCGAGGCGCACCTCGAAGCGCACCGCGGCGGTGACCGACCAGTAGCCCGTGGCCATCGCGACGATCGCAACCGCGGCGAGCGCGGCGTGGGCGACGCGAGCGCGCTGGGGTTCCTGCGCGGCGCGGCCACCCGCGAGGATGCGCTGCCGCATGCGGTCCCGCTGCCGGACGTCTGGCTGGTCTTCGTATCCCAGCGGATCCGCGTCGCGAAGAAGCTCGGGAAGTGTCGTCATGTCGTCTCTCCCATGTGCGGTGCGAGGACGCGCCTCAGGTCTTTCCTGCCCATCGACAAATGCCAGTGGACCGTCATCCGGCGAAGGCCGAGCGTGGCGGCAATCGCGGCGGCCGTCATCCCTTCGAGCTCGTGCATCACGACGATGGCCCGGCGGCGCGGCTCGAGTTGGTCGAGTGCCGACCACACGAGACGCCTGGCGATGACCGCGGATTCCACGTCCGACGCGACGGCGAGGTCCTCGCGCAACGCCGACGCCGCGCGATGCCGAATCGCGGCCTTGCGCCACTGGTCGCGACGGATGTTGACGAGGACGCGCACCAGCCAGGCTTCCTCGCGCGCCACGCCTCGCGGCACCGAGGGCAGCGCCCTCGCCGCCTTGAGAAAGGTGTCCTGGACCAGGTCGCGCGCCTCGTCCGCGCTGGCGGTGAGCCGGCGCGCGAGACGGTAGAGCCGCTCTTCGTGCAGGTCGAAGAGGGGCCCCAGGCGTGCCGCTGGATCGTCGGGGGCCGCCTCGGCCGGCAACGCGACGGAGACGGGCGCTGCGTTCATACCTCTATAGACGTGCGAGGGCCGGATTCTTTTGGGTGCGTCAGGACAGTAGTCGATCTTCGGCGTGAACCGCGATACCCGGATGCGGAACAGCCGTTGCGTACGTCCGGCGGGTGACTCGCTCGCGTCGCAAGGCGTCACCGCACGAACTGAAACGGACGCTGCGCCGCGTCTTTGGCCACGCCGCGCTGCGCCCCGGCCAGGAAGACGTCATCCGCGCCGTGATGAGCGGGCACGACACGCTGGCGGTCATGCCGACCGGCAGCGGCAAATCCCTCTGCTATCAGCTTCCCGGCCTGCACCTCGAAGGGACGACGGTCGTCGTGTCGCCGCTGATCTCGCTGATGAAGGACCAGAGCGACAAGCTGGAAGGCATCGGCATCGAGGCGTCGCAGCTCAACAGTGCGCTGAGCAAGGCCGAGACCGATGCGTCGATCCAGCGGCTGCGTGACGGCGGAGAATTCATGTTCACCACGCCGGAACGACTGGCCAGCGACCCCGCCTTCGTCGAGATGCTGAAGCGCAACACCGTCGATCGATTCGTCATCGACGAAGCGCATTGCGTGTCGCAATGGGGCCACGATTTCCGTCCGGCATTCGCCGAATTGAAGCCGGTGATTGCGGCGCTCGGACATCCACCGGTCCTGGCGCTGACGGCCACGGCCACGCCGCAAGTCATCGACGACATCGTCGCGTCGCTCGGCCTGCGGGACCCGACGATCATCAACACGGGGATCTTCCGGCCCAACCTCCGCCTCGAGGTGCTGCAGACGCCCAGCGACGCGGAAAAGCGGCTGCGATTGACCGAGCTGGTGCGCGCCCGCGAGGGTACCGGCATCGTCTACACGGCGACCGTGAAGCAGGTCGAGGCGGTCGAGGGCGAATTGCGGGCGGCCGGTCTGGTAGTGGAGAAGTATCACGGCCGGCTCCCGGCGCGCGCGCGGCGCGAGACCCAGGATCGTTTCATCGCCGGCGAGCTCGACGCGATCGTCGCCACCAACGCGTTCGGCATGGGCATCGACAAGCCCGACATCCGGTTCGTCGCCCACTACGCGATCCCGGCATCGCTGGAGGCGTATTACCAGGAAGCGGGGCGCGCGGGCCGCGACGGCGAGCCAGCGCGGTGCGTGCTGCTGTTCAACGCGGCGGACCGCCGGACACATCGCTACTTCATCGCGAAGAGCTTTGCCGCCGCTCGATCGCGATTGGCGCAAAAGGGCCTCGGCGCGGGTGAGCTGGCGAAACGGCTGCGGGCGCACGAGCAGCGCCAGCAGCGCAACGAAGACAAGCTCGAACAGATGATCGCCTACGCGCAGACGGCGAGCTGCCGCTGGCGGGCGCTGCTCGAATATTTCGAAGAGCCGGATCTCGCGGCGGACTTCCGCTGCGGGATGTGCGACGCGTGCCTGCATCCCCTCGAGTCGCAGGCGGCCGCAGCGGAGGCCGTTCCCGCGATCTTTCCGCGGCCCGCCGAGAGTCCACTGCCGCCGCCGGATGAGAGCGGCGCCGGGGAATCGCTCCGCGAGGGGCAGACGGTCGAGGTGCCGGAGTTCGGCGAAGGAGAAGTGGCGGCGCTCAACGGCGACAAGGTTGATGTGGCGTTTGCGGACGGCACGGTCCGCACGTTCAAGTCGTCGTTCGTGACGCCGGCCTGACGGGAAACCTTTTCTTGTGCGCGCGTCAGGAAATCATGCCGCCGCCGTCGACGAACAGGGTGCTGCCGGTGGTGAACGGGTTGGTCATCAGCATCAGGATGGCGTCGGCGACGTCTTCGGCCTGCCCGACGCGTCTGGCCGGCAGCGTCGCGGCGGCGTGATCGAGCATCGCCTGCTTCCGGTCGGCGGGCATCGAGGCGCGAATCGGCGTGTCGATCAGGCCGGGCGAAACCGTGTTCACGCGCACCGGTGACAGCGCGAGCGCGAGCCCGCGCCCGAGGCTTTCGAGCGCCGCGTTGATGCAGCCCTGGAGAAGCGCGTCCTTGTTCGGCCGATGGCTGAGAAAGCCGGACACGAGCGTCAGGGACCCGCCGGGTGTGATCTTCGCGAGTTTCGCCGTTTTGTACGCCGTCCAGAACTTGGCGTTCATGTTGCCGTAGGCGTCCTGCAGGGAGAGGTCGTGCAGCCCCGCCGATCGTCCCGCGGCTACCGAGACGACGATGTGATCCCATTCGGCCTGCCTGGAGAAGAAAGTCTCGAGCGCGGCGTCGTTGGTGGTGTCGAGCGCTGTGCCTTGCGCGTTCTTGCCGGCCTCCGCGACGGCGGCATTCACTTTCTCGTTCGAGCGCGATGCGAGCGTGACCTTCGCGCCCGCCGCGGCTGCCGCCTTCGCGGTTGCCAATCCGATTCCGGAACTGCCACCCAACACGAGCACACGCGATCCCGACAACGAACGTCCCATCCGACACACCTCGGAGCGCAATACTACTAGGATCGCGGCGTGCGACCGAAGTTCTTCAAGACCGCGCGCGAGTTCGAACGGTGGCTGGCGGCCAACCACCGGAAGCAGACGCTGCTGCTGGTCGGCTTCTACACTGTCGCCTCGGGCAGGCCCAGCATGCGGTTTCCCGAAGCACTCGACGCCGCGCTGACGTACGGGTGGATCGACGGGCTTCGCAAGCGGCTCAATGCGGACATCTACACCGTGCGGTTCACGCCGCGAGCGAAGGACAGCTACTGGAGCGTCGTCAACACCAGGCGCGCACAGCAGTTGATCGAGCAGGGGCGCATGAAGCGTGCGGGGCTGGCCGCGTTCAACGCCCGCGACGAGGAGAGAACGCGGCGCTATTCGTTCGAGCGCGACAATGCGGCGCTCGATGCGGCGAGCCTGCGCGCGCTGAAGGCCGACCGCAAGGCGTTCGCCTTCTTCGAGGCGCTGCCCCCCGGGATGAAGCGCGCGGTCACGCACTGGATTGCCAGCGCGAAGCGCGAGGAAACGCGCGCCCGGCGGCTGGCGCATCTGATCGAGCGCTCGCGCGCGGGCAAGCGGATCGATCTGCTGCGGCCGATGAGGGCCGGCTAAAGCCGGCCCCTACGAACAACGACGTCGAGGGCCGGCTAAAGCCGGCCCCTACGCGACAGGCTGAAGCCGGCCCCATTCCCCCGGTACATAGGGGCCGGCTTCAGCCGGCCCCTTGCGATTCATCCGCGCTGAACGCGCGGCCGCGGGTTTCGGGACCGAACCAGATGACCGTCGCGACGGTCAGGCCCGCCACGGCAATCACCCACGCCATCGCCGTGCCGAGCGGCAGCCCGCGCTGCTGCAGCATGCCGATGAAGGTCGGCGTGACCGATCCGATCGCCGCGCCCGTGTGATACGCCAGACCCGGGCCGACGCCGCGGACGATCGTCGGAAAGCGCTCGGTCAAGTAGGTCGGCGCCATCCCCCAGATGCCGATGCCGCAAAGTCCCATCACGACAGCCCCGAGCCACATCAACGTGTGGCTCATCGTCAGCGAGAAGAGCGGGACGGCGGCGACGCCGAGCAGCGCGGCGAGCGTCACCGCGCCGCGGCGGCCCAGGCGGCGATCCGAGATCCAGCCCCACACCGGGTTGCCGAGCGCCTGGCCGAGATTCAGCGTGACCAGGAGGGCGAGCGGCTCGATGCCGCGCGCCCGCAGCAGCGTCGCGTACCAGAACGTGATCGCGTAATACGAGAACATGAACGCGGTCATCAGCGCCGCGCACTGCAGCGTGGTGCCGAGCAGGTCGTGCTGGAACAGCCGTACGATCGGCGTCCGCTCGGCGCGGCCGGTTGCGGCCACGAGCCGCCGTCGCTCGAGCCAGACGGGACTTTCGGGCACGCGCGCGCGAATCCACGGCACGAGCAACACCGGCACCACGCCGATGCTGAGCATCACCCGCCACCCCGCGACACCCCCGGCGCCGCCGAACATCGGATAGACGAACCGGAACGCGAACGCGGCAAGGATGAAGCCCCAGGCAAAGCCGCCCTGGAGCAGCCCCGACGCGGTGCCGCGAAGATGTGCCGGCCAGTGCTCGAGCGTGAGCGGCATCCCCGCTGCCCAGACGCCGCCCATGCCGATGCCGAACAGCGCGCGCAGCGCGAACAGCATCGTGTACGACGTGGAGAAGCCGCTGAGGAACGCGAAGATCGAGAGCCACAGGATCGAGAGCATCAACGGTAGCTTGCGTCCCCATTTGTCTGCCATCGTTCCCGACACCACGCCGCCTACGAGGCGCATCACGAGCGTGACCGTGCCGAGCGCGCCGGCCAGCACCGCGTCAACGGCAAACGTCCTCTGGATGTCGATGAGGATGAAGGTGAGGACCGTGAAGTCGAAGCCGTCGAACATCCAGCCGAGGAACGTCGCGACGAACGCGCGCCACTGTTCGCGCGTCAGGCTCCGGTAACGCGCGCGCGTGCTGGATGGTGGGTTGTGGGTGGTGGTTGGTGGCACGCGACGGTGCAGTATGCCGCCACGAACCATTAACCACCAACCACGATCCACCAACCCCCAACCACCACCAAGGTAAAATGCCGTTCTTCCAATGGCGTTCTTTACATGGCTCCAGGACACCCCGTTCGCGCACTGGGTGGCGAGCGATCCGTCGCTGCTCGCATACCCCACGATCCTCACGCTCCACACGGTCGGCATGGCCATCGTCGTCGGCACCTGCGTCGTCATGGATCTGCGATTGCTCGGCATCGGCGGCGACGTGCCGCTCACGGCGCTCGCGCGCGCGCCGCGGCTGGTGTGGACCGGGTTCGTCATCAACGCCGCGACCGGCCTGGCGCTGTTCACCACCGACGCGGAGCACAAGGCGGTGCAGAAGGTCTTCTTCCTCAAGCTGTCGCTGATCTTCCTGGCGCTCGGCGTGTACGCGCGGCTGCGGAGACTCGTCTTCCGCACCGCGACTCCGCTCGCCGCGTCGATCTCGGGCGAGGTCAAGGCGCTGGCGATTCTCTCTCTGATGCTCTGGACGGGCGCGACCGTCGCCGGGCGGCTGATGGCGTATCTGCTGTAAGTCCGGCTAAAGCCGGACCCCACCGGAGACCAGGACTGTGACGATTCCCGCGCTTGATCCCGTTATCGAATTCATTCGCAGCACACGGATGTCGCAGATCTTCCGCGACGAGGTCGGTTGGCTGTGGCCGCTCTGCGAGAGCCTGCATTTCCTCGGTCTCTCCCTGCTGATCGGCGCCGCCGGCTTCTTCGACCTGCGCCTCCTCGGCTTCATGAAGGGAGTGCCGCTGCGCTCGGCGAAGCGGTTCGTCCCATGGGCCATGGTCGGCTTTGCCGTGAACCTGCTCACCGGTCTCATCTTTTTCATCTCGCAGCCGCAGCAGTACGCGACCAACCTCGCGATGTGGCTGAAGGTGCTCTTTCTCCTGGTGGCGGGTATCAACGCGATGCTGTTCGAGACCTCGTTCAGCGACCGGTTGATGGCGCTCGAGCCCGACGCCGAGATGCCGGTTTCCGCCAAGGTCATCGGCGCCGTGTCGCTCGCGGCCTGGTTCGCGGTCCTTTACTTCGGGCGGATGCTGCCGTATCTCGATCCGAATCCGCGCTCCGGCGTGTAAAATAACCGCTCGTCCCTGAGGAGGCTTATTTCTATGATGCGTAAGGTCTTGGCCGGGCTCGCGGTCGCGAGCGTGCTCGCGATGGCGGCCCCGCGCGTTGCGCTGGCGCACCACGCCATGCAGGCGGAGTTCGACCAGAACAACGTCGTCGTCATCTCGGGCGTGCTGAAGAAGGTCAACTGGGTGAACCCGCACGTCAACTTCCTGGTGGACGTAACCGAGCCCGACGGCAAGGTGACCACCTGGACGCTGGTCCACGCGGGGCCCAATCAGCTGCGCGCCGCCGGACTCAGCGACCGCGACTTCTTCCAGGTGGGGAAGAACTACACCGCCAGACTCGCGCTCGCGCGCAACGGCTCGCCGCGCGGCTATGTCTTCACCATCAAGACGCCCGACGACAAGTTCATCTACCTGACGTTCGGCTCCGTCGGCTCCGATCCGTTGAACAAGGACGGCAAGGGTGGTCTTGGCAACGGGCATCCGACCACCTTCCAGAACTAGGGGGCAGGTGGCAGTGGGCAGGCGGCAGCGGGTGGCAGGTCGCCGTGGAAAATTCGTAGGGGCCGACCTTCAGGTCGGCCCAACGTTTTTGAGGTAGCAGGCATGACGCGGCGTGTTGTTCGTTACGGCTTGGCCGCCGCTGCATTCGCGGCGATCGCGTGGGTGTCGACGTCGCAGCCGACCGCGCAGTACGGAGGAGGCGGAGGCGGGCGCGCGGCGGAAGATGCGAAGCTTGCCGCGATGCCGACGCCGAAGCTGGCGGACGGTCATCCCGACCTGAGCGGCCGCTGGGGCGGCGGTGGCGGCGGCGGCAATGCCGCGACGACGCGCTTCGACGCGCAGGGGAACTACCACAACCTTCGCAACGACCGGAAGGGCAGCCCGGTCAACCAGGAGCGCGACTCGGGTCTCTCGCAGCGGTTCCTCGAGAACCTGCCGCCGTACAAGCCCGAGTTCTGGGACAAGGTGGACTACCTCGACGTGAACGGCAACGTCGAGGACAGCAACTTCCACTGCTTCCCGGCGGGCGTGCCGCGCATGGGCCCGCCGACGAAGATCATGGCGACGCCGAGCGAAGTCGTGTTCCTCTACAACCAGAAGAACACGTGGCGCCTCGTTCCGCTGAATCGCGCGCACGATCCGATCAACTCCAAGGATCAGAGCTACATGGGCGATTCGGTCGGCAAGTGGGAAGGCGACACGCTCGTGGTGGACGTCACCGGCTTCAACGACGAAACCTGGCTCGAATGGCCGGGCTACTTCCACACGAACAAGATGCGCGTGGTCGAGAAGCTGCGCCGCGAAGGCAACCTGCTGCACTACCAGGCGACCGTGTACGACCCCGACGTCCTGACGGAGCCGTGGGTGATGGACGAGCGGGTGATGCGTCTGAACACGGCGCCGATGGTGCAGATCGAGGATCCGCCGTGCGTCGAGACCGACGGCGCGAATCTCTATACGAAGGAACGCGGGTAGGGATCGGGGATCAGGGATCGGGGATCGGGGATCAGGGATCAGAAACGCGGACGTGGGGGCCGGCTCTAGCCGGCCCTTCGTTTTTATGGACCGGCAGCAGCACTGGAACTCCGTCTATACATCCAAGGGGGAGCGCGACGTCAGCTGGTTCGAGCCGTCGCCTGAGGTCTCGCTGCAGATGATCGAGGCCGCCGGGCTGACGCCCGAGACGTGCGTGATAGATATCGGCGGAGGCGAATCGCGTCTCGTCGATCGCCTGCTGGCGCGCGGCCTGACGTGCATCGCGGTGCTCGACGTCGCGCGCGAGGCGCTGCTGCGCGCGCAGGCGCGCGTGGGCGAGAAGGCGAGCGAGGTCGCCTGGATTCAGGCGGACGTCACGGACGTCTGGTCGTGGAAGGAGGTAGACATCTGGCACGACCGCGCCGTATTCCACTTCCTGACGGAACGCAGCGGCCGCGACAGGTACAAAGACCGTCTTCTCGAGATGCTGAAGCCCGGCGGCTCGGCCATCATCGCGACGTTCGCGCTCGACGGACCGGAGAAGTGCAGCGGATTGCCGGTCGTCCGCTACTCGCCGGACAGCCTGGCCACGGAACTCGGCCACGGCTTCGCCCTCGTGGAATCGCGTACCCACCTTCACACGACACCCTGGGGCGCGGCGCAGGCCTTCCAGTACACACGATTCACGAGACTCTAAGGCCCGATCCGTGATCCCTAATCCCTGCGGATCCCGGATCCCGGATCCCGGATCCCGGATCCCGGCCTCAATCCCTGTACGGATCGAACTCGTCGCGGCCGGCCATCGCGACACCGATCGGCTTCAGCGTATGCAGCACGTCGATCGTGTCGCCGTGATACGCGAGCACGTCTGCGAGCCGCTTGTAGCACTGTGGCGCCTCGTCCGCGCCGCCCCCGCGCAGCTCCACGCCCTGCGCCTTCAGCGTGTCCTGCCATTCGCGCCAGTTCACCCGGCCCGGCTTCACGCAGCGCCCGCCCTTCCACTTGCCCTTCGCTTCCATGCGGCCCATCACGCGTCCCGCGCCGTGCACGGTGGAATAGAGCGCGCCGCGCGACGCCGGCGATTCCTTTCCGCGGATGATCACCGCATCGTCGCCCATCGATCCGCCGACGAAGCCGAACTGCCCGGGGAACGCGGGCGTCGCGCCCTTGCGGACGACGAGCCACTTCTGGCGGTCGTGCTCTTCCCACCAGGCGAAGTTGTGGTGGTTGTGGACGCGCAGCTCGTCGCGCGCGCCGAGGATGCGCAGCACGCGGTTGACGACCCAGTCACGGCCGGCATAGGCATACTCGCCGGCGACGTTCATCGCTGCGAGATAGCTGTCGGCGAGCGGCGTGCCGAGCTGAATCGTGGCGGGCGGCGCGTCCATGCTGTCATTGACGCGCTCGCCCCACTTCTTCCTGCTCGCCAGCGCGAGAAATCCGGACGCGGTCTTGTGGCCGAAGCCGCGCGAGCCGAAGTGGACGCCGACCCAGAGCCGGCCGTCCGCGCGATCCTCGAGCAGGTCCACGTAATGGTTGCCGCTGCCGACGGTGCCGAGCTGCGACTTCGCCAGCGAGAGCAGCGATCGCTGCTCCGCGACCGGGCTGTGCGCGATGGAATCGAAGACCGGGGCGTCGCGAATCGGCTCGTCGTTCTTGCGGCCCATGCCGAACGAGATCGTGCTCCAGATCTCGTCCATCACGCGGCGCACGTCGAGGTCCGCGGCGGCGAGATCCGTTCGCACCGCGCAGTTGCCGCACGCGATGTCGTAGCCGACGCCCGCGGGCATGACGACCGACTGCGAGGCGAGGACGCCGCCGATCGGCATCGAATAGCCCTTGTGGTGGTCGGCGCAGAGCACGCCGCGCGCCTCGTCGCCGCCCGCGTCGAGGCAGCGATCGATCTGCGCGCGCGCATCGGCCTCGATGGGTCCGAACGCGATGAGCTCGTGGGTGGCGGCCATAACAAAGGCGGGTTGCACGATCGGGTCCGGAACCGGGCGCCGGGTCCGCCTTCGCGCGGCACCGGCGCTCGGCCGAACCCGGCCTACGTACCTTCGCGCGGCCACCGGTGCTCGGCGGAACCCGGCCTACGTACGTGGGGCGGGTTCCGCGACGCGGCCCGGCGCGATCGTGTCGCGGACCCGCCGGATCCCGGATCCCGGCCGGACGCAGCCTCAATTCACCGCGAAGCAGTAGAAGAGCCCGTCGCCGCCGGTCGACTTGATCTCATCCTGGCTGCAGCCGGCCGTGTCGTGCGCCGAGTTCCACGACGAGTTCGTGGGCGAGTCGTTGCCGTTGCGGTCGAAGTGCCCGACCCGCGCCTTGCCCGACATCGGGAAGTAGCGCACCCAGTTGCCGCACGTCGTGTTCGCCGAATCGGATCCGGGGTACGCGGTCCCGTCCGGCTGCGACCCGGTGAGGATGTCGTGCTTGTTCGGCGTGTCGCCGCGCCCGGGGATCATCTCGCCCCTCTCGGTGAGCGCCGTGTCCTTCTTGACGTTGTTCCGGTCGCCGTGCAGCTCGGCGACGTTGTTCGCGATGAGCACGCCCTTCGCGTTGTACCAGGGCCCGTTGCCAATCCGGTCCTTCGCGTTGATCGTCGGGTGGCCGGCCGACCCGTTCTCGCTCAGGTAGGCGTGCCACGTCTTGCCGCCGGCGCCGGCGGCCATGGCGAGCATCTGGCAGTGGCGGTCCGCGCCGAGCAGCCCCCCGAGGTTCCCGCCCTTGCCTGGACCCACACTGGTGACGAAGAAGCTCATGGACGTGGCAGCCGGTGGCTGCTGGGCGAAGGCCGGCGAGGAGGCGCAGGCGGTGATCGTCGCCGCCGCAAACCACGTACGCGCCGCATGCATGTCGAATCTCCTCCTGAAATCGCGAGAAAAGTGTAAATGAAACCGGCCGGGGCGGGGTATTCCCTCGTGGACCCCGTTTCCTGTACGATCCGCGGCAACCAAGTCACGCCCTCAGCCGGACCGTCTTCCTGAGGAGGAAAGATGTCGAAGATTTCGCTCGGAATGCTCGCGGCCGCCGCGATCTTCATGTGCACGATCGCGCCCGCGGCGGGTCAGAGAAACGGCGGCGCCGCCGACCTGCCCGATGGCCCGGGCAAGGAAGCCGTCGCGCAGGAATGCACGAAGTGCCACGGCATTAACAACATCACGAGCTCGTGGGGCGACACGAAGGCCGGCTGGCGCCAGACCTTCGACTCGATGGTGAAGCTGCCGGACGACCGTGCCGAGATCATCGCGACCTACCTCGGCGCGCACTTCCCCGAGAAGCCGGATCGGCCGAAGACCGTCGTCGTGCCCGGCGACCTGAAGGTCAACATCAGGGAATGGGTCGCGCCGACGCTCGGCTCGCGCCCGCACGACCCGCAGGCCGCGCCCGATGGCACGATCTACTGGGCCGGCATGTGGGGCAACGTGATCGGCCACGTCGATCCGAAGACCAACGCGATCAAGGAGTATCCGCTGCCGACGACCAGGACGGGCCCGCACGGCCTGACCATGGACAAGGAGGGGAACGTCTGGTTCGCGGGGAACTTCGGCGGGCTCATCGGCAAGCTGAATCCGAAGACCGGCGAGGTCAAGGAATACAAGATGCCCGACCCGATGGCGAAAGATCCGCACACGCCGCTCTTCGACAAGAAGGGGATGCTCTGGTTCACGCTGCAGAACTCGAACATGGTCGGCCGCCTGAACCCGGCCACCGGCGAGATCAAGCTCGTGACGATGCCGCAGCCGCGTTCGCAGCCCTACGGCATGGTGATGATGGCCGACGGCAGCCCGTTCATCTGCGAGTTCGGCGCGAACCGCCTCGCGAAGTTCGACCTCGACACGATGGCCATCACCGAGTACGAGCTCCCGAACAAGGACTCGCGCCCGCGCCGCCTGACGATCACCGCGGATGACGTCGTCTACTACGCCGACTACTCGCGCGGCTATCTCGGGATGTACAACCCGAAGACCAAGGCGTCGAAGGAATGGCCGTCGCCGAGCGGCCCGAAGTCGCAGCCGTACGGGATCGTGCAGGTGAACGGGATCATCTGGTACAACGAATCGGCGATCCGGCCGAACACGATCGTGCGGTTCGACCCGAAGACCGAGAAGTTCCAGAGCTGGATCATCCCGGCCGGCGGCGGGGTCGTCCGCAACATGAGCGTGATGCCCAACGGCAACATCGCGATGGCCGAAAGCGGCGTGAACAGGGTCGCTCTGGTCGAGATTCCGAACGCCCGGGGCGGGACGCGCTAGCTCCGGGCTCACTCAACCCTCGATGCTCGATGCCGGACGTTCGGCATCGAGCATCGAGCCTTCGGACGTCAGCCACCCACGCCCGGGTGGCTTTTTTTATCGGGGCAGCATGGGCAGAAAAACGAAGGCACGACGCCCGCGGACCGCGCCGGACACGTACTCCGTCCGGGCAACACCCAACTGGCCGCTCCTTGCGCTGAGCAGCCTCGGCATGGCGCTGACCGCGTACCTGTCGTGGGCCGCGCTGAGCGGCGGCGGCGTCCAGGGTTGTTCCGCGGGCGGAGGGTGCGACGTCGTCCTCACGAGCCGCTGGGCGACGCTGCTCGGCGTGCCGACGTCGCTGTGGGGGTTCTTCGGTTATGCCGCGCTTGCCGCCATCGCGTTCGTGCGGCGCGCCGACAGGCAGTGGTCATGGGCGTGGACCATCGCCGTCTTCGGCGTCTGCTACAGCGTCTACCTGACCGTCGTCTCGCTGACGATTCTCCAGTCCGCGTGCCCGTACTGCCTGACGTCGCTCGCGCTGATGACGGCGATCCTCGGGCTGGTGGTGGTGCAGCGCCCCGTCGAACTCGCGGACCGCTCGTGGCTGCTCTCAGCGGCCGGCCGCGTGGCGCTGGCGGGCGTGGTGATCCTCCTCGTGCACGGGAACAACGTCCTTCCGCAGGAGGAGCCGACTGGCCCGGAAGATCCGAAGGTGCGCGCGCTGGCAGAGCACCTCAAGGACGAAGGCGTCCTGTTCTACGGCGCGTCCTGGTGCCCGCATTGCCAGGAGCAGAAGCGGCTCTTCGGCGCGTCGGCAAAGCGCCTTCCGTATGTTGAATGCAGCCTGGCGGGTCCCAACGGTCCGCAGTCGCCGTCCTGCAACATGGCCGGCGTGCAGACCTATCCCACGTGGTTCATCAAGGGACGCGCCTACTCCGTCGGGCAGGTGTTGAGCCTTGCGGAGCTCGCGAACGCATCCGGCTTTCCGGATGCCGCCAGCTTCAGGCAATGACCCCAGCACGCGGTAGTGCCTAGGCTTCGGCCTCCATGGCCGCAGCCGGCGCCGCGCCGCGTTCCTCGACGTTCGCGTGCACGCGCCGGCGGCCAGGCGCCAGCCACATCCGCGTGTTCTCGATGTAGACGTAATAGACCGGCGTGATGTAGAGCGTCAGCAGCTGCGACACGACCAGCCCGCCGACCACCGCCAGCCCGAGCGGCCGCCGCGACTCGGCGCCCGCGCCCAGCCCCAGCGCAATCGGCAGCGTACCGACCAGCGCCGCCATCGTCGTCATCATGATCGGGCGGAAGCGCACGAGACACGCCTCGTGAATCGCCTGGCGCGGCGTGAGGCCGCGGTCGCGTTGCGCCGCCACCGCGAAGTCCACCATCATGATCCCGTTCTTCTTCACCAGCCCGACCAGCATGATGATGCCGACAAAGGCGTAGAGCGTGAGCTGCGCGCCGAACAGCAGCAGCGTCAGCAGCGCGCCGAAGCCGGCCGCGGGCAGCCCGGAGAGAATCGTCAGCGGATGCGTGAAGCTCTCGTAGAGCACGCCGAGGACGATGTAGATCACGACGATGGCCATGAGGAGGATCAGGCCGAGGCCGCGGACGGAATCCTGGAACGCCTGCGCGGCGCCCTGGAAGCTGGTGGTGACGGTTGACGGCAGCGTCGCCGCGGCGGTCGACTGAATCTCCGCCACGGCGTCGCCGAGCGCGACGCCCGGCGTCAGGTTGAACGAGATCGTCACCGACGGCAGCTGGCCGGTGTGCGCGACGTTGAGGGGACCGACGTCGGTGGAGACCTGCGCCAGCGTGTCGAGCGGAATCAGCCGCCCCCCGGATGCGCGCACGTAGAGCATCGACAGCGCGGCGGGGTCGCGCTGGAACTCCGGCGCCACCTGCATGACGACCTGGTACTGGTTGTTCGGTGCGTAAATCTGCGACACCTGCCGCGAGCCATACGCGTTGTTGAGCGCGGTCTCGACCTGGTTCACCGTGAGGCCGAGCGCGGCGATCCGATCGCGGTTCATGTCGACGCGCACCTGCGGGTTCTTCACCTGCAGGTCGCTGCTGACGTCCTCGAGCCCGGGAATCTGCCGGATCTTGTCCTCGAGGATCGGCGCCCAGCGATAGAGCTCGGTCGTGTCGGTGTCCTGGAGCGTGAACTGATACGGGCTGCGCGCGCCCTGCTGCCCGCCAAGGTTGATCGGCTGCGGCATGTTGATGAACACGCGCAGGCCGGGGATCTGCGTGACGAGCGGGCGCAGCGAGGTGATGACCTCCTGCGCGGTCTGCGTGCGCTCCTCGCGCGGCTTGAGGTCGATGTTGACGTTGCCGCGGTTGCCGAAGACGAAGTTCGACAGGCCGTTGATGCTCGGATTGTGGGAGATGATCTCGGCGATCTGCTGCTCCTTGCGCACCATGTCGTCGAACCCGATGCCCTGGATGGCCTCGGTCGTCACGTTGATGCGCCCGACGTCCTCGTTCGGCAGGAACCCTTTCGGAATGAGCGTGAACAGGTACGCGGTCGCGCCGATGAGCACGAGGGAGACCGCCATCGTCAGGGCGTGAAAGCGGAGGCTCTGGCGCAGCGTGATGTCGTAGAGCCGCCGCCACGCATCGAACATCCGCTCGGTGGCGTTGTAGAACCAGCCGTGATGCTGCTCCTCGGGAGGCGTGAGGAAGCGGCTGCACAGCATCGGTGTCAGGCTGATGGAGACGAACCCCGACACGAGAATGGCGACGGCGATGGTCACCGCGAACTCGTTCAGCAGCCGGCCGACGATGCCGCCCATGAAGAGCACGGGGATGAAGACCGCGACCAGCGCCAGCGTCATCGACACGATCGTGAAGGCGATTTCCTTCGAGCCCTCCATCGCCGCGCGCATCGGCGACTTGCCCATCTCCATGTGCCGCACGATGTTTTCGAGGATGACGATCGTGTTGTCGACGATGAAGGCGACCGAGAGGATGAGTGCCAGCAGCGACAGGTTGTCGAGGCTGTAATTGAGCTCGTACATCACCGCGAAGGTCGCCACGAGCGACACCGGCAGCGTGAGGCTGGGAATGACCGTCGCCGAGATGTTGCGCAGGAACAGGAAGATGACCAGGACCGCGAGGCCGATCGTCAGCAGCAGCGTCGCCTTGATGTCCTGCACCGACTCGCGGATGGCGATCGACCGGTCGCTGCGGATGTCGAGCGAGATCGACGGCGGCAGCTGCGCGCGGAACTCCGGCAGCAGCGCCTTCACCGCGTCGACGACCGCGACGACGTTGGTGCCCGGCTGCTTCTGCACCGACAGCGAGATGGCGCGCTCGCCGTTGAACCAGAACGGCGACTTGTCGTTTTCGATGCCGTCGTAGACGTGCGCGATGGCATCGAGCCGCACCGGGTTGCCGTTGCGGTAGGCGACGACCGTCGACGCGTACTCGCGCGCGCGCAGCATCTGCCCGTTCGCCAGGATCGTGTAGGTGTGGTCCGCGCCGTAGATGGTGCCGGTCGGCAGGTTGACGTTCGCCGACTGAATGGCGGACGCGGCTTCGTCGATGCCGATGCCGTGTGCCGACAGGTTGCGCGGATCGAGATCGACGCGCACGGCGTACTTCGCCGCGCCGCCGACCTGCACCTGCGCGACGCCGGGCACGGTCGAGATGCGCTGCGCAATCGTCGACTCGGCGTACTCGTCCACCTGTGACGCGGGCAGCGTCGACGAATACAGCACGAGCTGCATCACCGCGTCGTCGCCGGGGTTGACCTTCTGATATGAGGGCGGTGCGGGCATCTGCGTCGGCAGCTGCCGCGAGGTGCGCGCGATCATCGACTGCACGTCGGCGGCGGCGGCGTCGATGTCGCGACTCAGGTTGAACTGCAGGACGATGTTCGTATTGCCGAGCGAGCTCGTCGAATTGATCGAGTCGAGACCGGGAATGGTCGCGAACTGTTTCTCCAGCGGCAGGGCGACCGCCGCCGCCATCGTCTCGGGGCTGGCGCCGGGCAGGTTCGCCTGCACCCGGATGGTGGGGAAGTCGATGGTCGGCAGGTCGCTGACCGGCAGCAGCCGGTACGCCATCGCGCCGAACACCATCAGACCCAGGACGATGAGCGTCGTGGCGATGGGCCGCTTGATGAAGAGCGCCGAGAGGTTCATCGCGTGGCCACCTGCGACCCGCCGGGCTGCGATGCGTCGGACTTCACCTTGATGTGGCTGCCGGCGACGAGGCGCAGCTGACCGTCGGTAATCACGGTCTCGCCTGGCGTCAGCCCCTCCCGGATTACGCTCTCCGTCCCGGCCGTGCGATCGACGGTGACGTTGCGGAGGTCCACGGTCTGATCCGGCTTGACGACGAAGGCGAAGTCGCCCTGCTGCCCGGCCTGGATCGCGGCCGTGGGCACGACGACCGCCGCGGGATCGGTCTTCAGCGTCACGACGACGTTGACGAACTGTCCGGGCCACAGCCGGCGATCCCCGTTCGGGAACGACCCCTTGATCTTGATCGTGCCCGTCGATGGATCGACCGCGTTGTCGATGAAGGTGATCATCCCCATCGACGGCACGCTCTCCGTCGGCGCGTTCGCCTCGACGCGCAGCGATCGCTCCGCCAGATAGCGCTTGAACGCCGGCAACTGTCCTTCGGGAATGCCGAACGACACGTTGATCGGCGCGATGCGGTTGATGACGACGAGCGGCGTCGCGTCGTTGGCGCGAACGAGGTTGCCGGGGTGCACGATGAGCGCGCCCGTGCGGCCCGAGATGGGCGCCTTGATGGTCGCGTACTCGAGCTGCACCGTCGCGTTCTCGACCGCCGCGCGATCGGCCTGGACGGTCGCGTCGAGCGCCGTCGCCGCGGTCGACTTCGCCTGCACCTCCTGGCCGGAGACGAGGCCGCGCCCGGCCAGCGTCTGGTAGCGCGCCGCCTGCGTCCTCGCATCCTCGGCCTGCGCCATGTCGCGCGCGAGGTTGGCCTTCACCTGCAGCAGCGTCGCCTCGAGCGGCCTGCGATCGAGCGTGAAGAGCACCTGCCCTTCGGCGACGTCGTCGCCTTCCGTGAAATTCACCGACGTGATGGCGCCGGTAATCTGCGCGTGGACCGCGACGGTCGATTCGGCCTCGGCGGTGCCAATCACGCGAATGTCGAGCGGCATGGCCTTCTTGACGACAGGCGCCACGGTCACCAGCACCGTGTTATCGACGGCTGGACGCGCCACTTGCGCCTGCGCCGCTTCTTTCGAACAGCCCGCCGCGAGCAGCGACGCGGTGAGGAGGATCGGGAGAGCGAGGCCTGGCGCCGTCGTCGGTCGCTCAGGCAGCGGTGATCGCATTGCCATGCTCCTGTGTCTGCCTCGTGTCGGCCAGTGGTTGATCGAGCCCGCCCGGAACGTGCAGGGGCAGCTCGAGCGAGACGACGAAGCCGCCGCCGCGCGCGTTGGCGGCGGTCGCGGTCCCGCCGTGCACCTCGAAGACGCGGCGCGTGATGGCAAGGCCGAGCCCTGTGCCGGTCTGGGTGTCCCCGTGCGCATGCGCGCCGCGGTAGAACGGGACGAAGAGACTGGGCACCACCTTCTCGGGAACGCCCGGCCCGTGATCGCGAACCTCGATGACGGCGGTGGGCCTCCCGTCGAGGTCGCGCCGCTCGAGTGAGATGTCGACGCTGGTGCCGTCGGCCGTGTGCCGCACCGCGTTGCGGACGACGTTCTCGATGGCGCCGCGCACCATGTCGGCCGCTCCGGAGACGGGACAGTTGCGGACGCCCGACACCTCGACGATGCAACGGCGGCTCCGCGCCTCGTAGTCGGCGTCCATCGCCACCTCGTCCACCACCGCCGCCAGGTCGAACACGCTGCGGTGCTCGAGGTCCACGCCGCTGTCCACGCGCGCTATCGTCAGCAGCTGTCCGATCAGGGTGTTGAGCCGCTCGGTCTCCAGCTCGATGCGATCGAGGTGTTCGGCGGCGCCGGGCGCGCTGTGGCGCCGCGCGAGGCCGAGCGCGACGTTGAGCCGCGCGAGCGGCGACCGCAGCGCGTGCGAGACGTCCGCCAGCAGGTGCCGCTGCGCCGTCACGAGATGCTCGATGCGATCGGCCATGCGGTTGAAGTCGTGCCCGAGGTCGGCGAGCTCGTCGCGCCGGTTGAGGACGCCGCGATCGATCCGCGTCTCGAGCTCCTCGCTGGCAATCTTCCGCGTCGCCGAACGCAGACGGTCGATTGGTCCGGCGATGTGGCGCGCCAGCACGAAGCAGAAGATGCCGGCGACGCCGACGACGGCGGCGAGACGGATCGCAGACGCACGCGTCGGCTGTCCCGAGCTGAAGTCGGCTGACAGCACCTCGAACAGCGGCCGCGACAGGACCGACGGCGGCGGAAAGTCGACGACAACCACGTAGGGGTTGCCGTTGGCGTCGATGATCCGTTCCGCGATGATGCGTTCGGCGGGATCGACGTGCTGCGTCCAGCCGGAGGACTGCGTCAGCGACTCGACGATCGTCAGGACGGGTTGCGAGGCGACGCGATCGAAGACTTCATGTCCCGCCGCGTCGAACATGTAGTTCAGGACACCGGGGTCGCTTTGAAACGACCCGACGTACTGCTCGAGCGCGGCCGACCCTTCCGTCCTGAGGATGTGCGTCTCCTGGCGTGCCCAGAGGTCCACCCGGGGGCTGTACTTCTCGCGCCACAGCCGGTCGTCCTCCGCGCGCGAGTGCGTCAGCTCGGTCAGCCCGATCAGCGTGCCGCTGACGACGACCACGCCGAGCCAGAACCAGAGAAACACCTTGACATGCAGGCGCATCTACTTCTCCAGGGCCCCGAGCGGATGCCGGAGCGTGTACTGGTAGCCGATGCCGCGGACCGACTTGATGCGTTCGTGGCCCTCGAGCGTCGGGCCAAGCTTGCGCCGAAGGTTGCTGACGTGCGTGTCGATGCTGCGGTCGAACGGCGAAAACGGCCGGTTGAGGACGGAGCGCACCAGCTCGTCGCGCGGGATCACGCGGCCGGCCGCGCGCAGCAGCGCCTCGAGCAGGTCGAACTCGACGGTCGTCAGCTCGATCGTGTCGCGGCCGCGGCGCACGATCCGCGAGCCCTTGTTCATCGACACGTCGTCGACGGCGAGCTCGCCGGAGGCGCGTGCGTCCAGGGCCGGGCGATCGACCCCCGATCGGCGCAGGATCGCCTCGATGCGCGCGCACAACTCGCGCGGGTTGAACGGCTTGGGCAGGTAGTCGTCGGCCCCCATCTCGAGGCCGAGAATCCGGTCCTGTTCGTTGCCGCGCGCGGTCAGCATCAGCACCGGCATGCGGGACTGCGCGCGCAGCTGCCGCAGCACTTCGAAGCCCCGCACGTCGGGCAGCATCACGTCGAGCACGACGAGCGCGTGATCGCCGGAGAGCGCGCGCTCGACGCCCTCCACGCCGCTGTGGACGCTCTCCACGTCGTAGCCTTCGGGAACGAGATATTCCGACAGCAACTGGCAGAGTTCGGCGTCGTCGTCCACGACGAGCAGATGGCGGAGCGCGGGCAGCATGATGGTGTTAGATGGGAAAAACCGGTCAATTATTGTAAAGGCCCGCGGAGATCCCGACGAGCGAGTATCAGTGGGGAGCCGAGCCGCGGATGTCAAGAATTGTCAAGCGGACGAGCCCGCTGCCGACAAATCTTCACGCGCGCCGACAAACCTCGGCGCCCGCCGCCACGCGATTGGGACACAGTGCAACGGCATGTCTCGGCCGCCGTTTCTCCTCTGCGCCGTCCTGTTGTCGTCGATAGTGGCGCCGGCCGCCGCAACGCTTCAGCTTCCGTTTGCCAGTCACGTCGATCTCGTCGCGCTCGACGTCTGCGCCACCGACCGGAACGGCGCTCCGGCAGCGGTCGCCTCCGGGGATCTCGCGGTCTTCGACAACGGCATACGGCAGCAGATCGTCCTGTTTTCCGAGGGCGATCGGGTGCCGCTCGCGGTCACTCTACTGGTAGACAGCAGTCAGAGCATGCACCACGGCCTGCTCGGGCGCGCCGTGTCCGCGGCGACCGCCCTTATCGATCAGCTCCCGGCCGACTCGCTGGTCGAGGTCATGTCGTTCAACCAACGTCCGGAGGTCCGCTATCCGCTCGGCGTCGATCACGCCCGGGCCGGCCTCGCGCTGGCCGACATGGCGCCTGCGGGCGCGACGGCGCTCTATGAAGCGGTCATCGTGGCGATTCGGAACCAGGAGCGCGCGAGCCGCGACACCAATGGGCGATATCGCCACATCATCGTCCTGCTGACGGATGGTGAGAACACGGCGGGATGGCTGCCATTCGACCAGGTGCTCGACGAGGCGCGCCGCAGCAACGTCCTCGTCTACACGGTCGTTCTTCCCTCCCACGACGCCCCCGACGCCGGCCCCTCGTGGAGGATGACGCAGCTCGCGGTCGATACAGGCGGCGAGATCGTCTCGGCGCGCAGCGGCGACGACCTCATGTCGATTTACCAGCGAATCGCCGCGAACGTGCGGCACCTCTATCGGATCGGTTACGTTCCGACCCCGCTCACGCGCGACGGCGCGTGGCACCAGGTCCAGGTCCGCGCGGTCGAGAACGACCTCGTGCTCAGGACGCGGACGGGCTACTACGCGCCCTATCAATGATGGGGCGTTTCGTCCTCGCGAAGTGCAGGCCGATGGCGATCACGAACAGCGCGAGCCCCACCGCATCCGACAGCGAACCCGCATAGAACAGCAGCAGCCCTCCCACTGTCGCCAGCGTCCGCTCGGTCGCATTCGCCGTCGCGCGAATCCAGCCGCCGAGCCCCGCGCCGAGCGCGAGGATGCCGACGACGGCGGTGCCTGTGGCCATCAGCACGTCCGCCGGCGGCCCCTGCAGCAGCAGTCCCATCCCCTGCTTGCTGAGCGTGAACGCGAACGGGAAGACGAACGCCGGCAGCGTGTACTTCCACGTCAGCATCATCGTCGGCACCGGCTTCGCGCCGGTAATGGCCGCCGCGGCAAACGGTGACAGCGCCGTCGGCGGGCTGACTTCCGACAGCACCGCGTAATAGAAGATGAACATGTGCGCCGCCAGGTCGGGCACACCGACCTTCGTCATCGCCGGCGCGACCATGACGGCCGCGATGATGTAGGACGCGGTCACCGGTACCGCCAGCCCGAGCATCCAGATGGCGAACGCAGAGTAGAGCACCGTCAGGAACAGGTAGCCGCCCGCCAGATCGACGATGAGGCCCGAGATCTTGAGCCCGAGTCCCGTCAGCGTGACGGTGCCGACGATGATGCCGGCGGTCGCCGTCGTCGAGGCCACGGGCAGCACGCTGCGCGCGCCCGTGTAGAGCGCGCCAAGAAGCCTTCGCGGCCACAGCGCGTTCCCGCGGTCGACGAAGCTGAGCGCGACCGCGATGATCATCGAGAAGAAGACCGCGCGGAACGGCGACATGCCGAGGATCAGCATGATCGGGATGCCGACGACCGCGAGGAAGTGATAGCCGCGGCGCCTGGTCAGGCGCCACAGCGGCGGCGTGTCGATGGCGACGGGCCGCGCGCCGGCGCGCCGCGTGTCGGCCTCGATCATCAGGAAGATCGAGAAGAAGTAGAGGAGCGCGGGGATTGCGGCCAGCACGATCACCTTCAGATACGTGATGTGCAGGAACTCGGCGATGATGAACGCCGCCGCGCCGAGCGCCGGCGGGCAGATGATGGCGCCGATGCCGGCGGCCGAGAGAATGGCGCCGCCCATGTCGGGCTTGTAGCCCGCGCGCCGCAGCATCGGCCACGCGACCGAGCCGAGCGTGACCGTGTTCGCGACGCCGCTGCCCGAGACGGTGCCGAGGAGCAGGCCGGCGACCGTCACCGCGCGTCCCGGTCCTGCGCCGCCGCCCGACTTGCCGACCGCCGCCATCGACCATTCGAGGAAGAACTTCCCCGCACCCGAAGCGCCGAGCACCGCGCCGTAGATCGAGAACAGGATGATGTAGCTCGCCGCCACGTCGAGCGGCACGCCGAAGACGCCCTCGAGCGTCATGTAGATGGTGCCGACGATACGCGAGAGGTCGTAGCCGCGGTGCGCGATGAGGCCGAGACCGACCAGATCGAGCAGCGGACCGTAGAACGTGTAGAGGATGAAGCAGGTCGCGGTGATTGGCAGCACCCAGCCCGCGGTGCGCCGCGTCGCCTCGAGCACGAGGAGGATGCAGGCGGCGCCGAGCGTCATGTCGAGTGCCGTCGGATCCGCCGCACGGTAGATGAAGTTGTCGAAATCGACGAGCGGCCAGACGAGCGACACGACGGCGAGCGAGGCGAGCAGCCAGTCGAGCGCCCGGACACGCGTGCGCGATCGGGGATCGTCGGACCCCGGATAGAAGAGGAAGCTGAGGACGAGCACGATCAGCAGGAAGCTCGCGCGATAGACGAGCGGCTGAACGATCCCGACCACCCAGTACAGCGCGTAGAGGGACAGGCTGGTGGCCAGCACGGTGGCCAGCCGCGCGGGCCATCCCGTCAGCCGTCGCGTCGGAGATTCGAATTCGTCGTCAGGAGCAGTCGGAACCGGGACGTCCGGCGCCGCTACTGTTTCCATGCGCCACGCTCCTGGTAGTAGCGGATGGCGCCAGGGTGGAACGGCGCGGGCGATCCCTCGACGGCCGTTTCGAGTTTCAGCTTCTTCGCTTCGGGATGAATGGCGGCGAGGTCGGGCTGGCGGTCGAAGAGGACCTTCGTCAGCTCGTAGGCAAGCTCGTCGCTCATCGACTCGTCGACGATGAGCGCGTTGGCGACGCCGACGGATCCGCTGTCGTAGGTGATGCCCGGATAGGTCCCTTTCGGGATTACGAGGCGGAAGTACAGGCCCGGCGTGAACTGTTGCTGCAGCGCCGGCAGCACCTCGTCGTTGGGAATCAGCTTCGCGGTAATGCCGACGGTGCTCGAGAGGTCGAGCAGCGAGGCGGTCGGCAGCCCGCCGCTCCAGAAGAACGCGTCGATCTTCCCGTCCTTCAGCGCGTCGACCGACGCGTTGACGCTCAGCCCCTGCTTGTGGATGTCCTTGTCCGGATCGATGCCGGCGGCCCGCAGCAGGCGGAACGCGATCACCTCGGTGCCGCTCCCGGGCGACCCCGTCGAGACGGTGCGGCCGCGCAGGTCGGCGAGGCGGTTGATGTTCTTCCCTTCGATCGTCGCCACCTGCGTGTAGTTGGGATAGAGCACCGCGAGCGTGCGCGCCTTCACGGGCGCTTTCGCGAACGGCCCGCGTCCGTGGATCGCATCGTCGAGCGTGTCGGTGAGCACGAACGCGATGTCGGCCTTGCCGAGCTGAATCAGCTTCAGGTTGTCCACCGAGGCGTTGGTGACCTCGGCGGTCGCGTCGACGTGCGGCACCGACTGGCTGATGACGCGCGCGAGGCCGCCGCCGTACGGGTAATACACGCCGCCGGTATTGCCGGTCGCGACCGAGAGCCGCGTCGTGCCGCCATGCTTGCGGGCGAACTCGCGCGGGTCGAACCCGGACGCGGCGAGGCCGACGGCGAAGACGACGATCGCGCCGAAGAGAATGGCGGGTATGCGCGAGGCCATAAGGCGGAGCATTCTACCCCCGGCGATCTATAATTCGGGACTTTCCGTGCGTTTCAATCAACCAGGAGTCAAGGGCATGCTGCGTCGGATTCAGCTTCTCGGTGGTATCGGTGTGGCCGTTCTGCTCGCGACGAGTGCCGGCACCGCGGCGGACTCGCTCCAGCTGCGTGTGCTCTCCAGCCGGCCGGACATGGTGACCGGCGGCGACGCGCTCGTGCGCGTCGAGCTCCCTGCCGGCGTCGCGGCCGGCGACGTGAAGCTGACCGTCAACGGTGCCGATGCGACCGCGACGCTCAAGGCCGATACGTCGGCCCGCATGCTGACCGGCCTCGTCACCGGTCTGACGAACGGATCGAACACGCTCACGGCCAGCGCGGCCAAGAAGGGGAGCGCGAAGCTGACGCTCGTGAACCATCCGATCACCGGACCGGTCTTTTCGGGACCGCAGGAACAGCCGTTCGTCTGCATGACGAACCAGTTCAAGCTGCAGGGCGGCGGCACGCTCGGCCCGGCGCTCGATGCCAACTGCTCGGTCGCGACGCGCGTCGACTACGTGCAGATTCCGCATCCCGACACCAAGGCGCCGATGCGGGTGCGTATCGAGACGGGCACGATCAATCGCGGCATCTACCAGATCGCGATGGTCGAAGGCGCGTGGAACGGGCGGCTGATCTACACGTTCGGCGGCGGGTGCGAACCCGGCTGGTATCAGCAGGGCGATTCAACCGGCGGCGTCGTCGATCCGATCATGCTCTCGCTCGGTTACGCGGTGGCCTCGAACTCGCTCAACGTCCAGGGCAACAACTGCGGCGACGTCACCAACGCCGAGACGATGATGATGACGAAGGAGCACTTCATCGAGGCCTACGGGGCGCCGGTGTTCACGGTCGGGTGGGGATCGTCGGGCGGCTCGACGCAGCAGCATGCGATCGCGGAGAACTATCCGGGCCTGCTCGACGGCCTGATGACGGGCCGGAGCTTTGCCGACGGCACGTTCGCGAGCAGCACGAGCAGCGGCGAAGGGCGTCTCTTCGAGCGCTACTTCGACACGCTCGCCGGCGGCAAGTACACCGACGAGCAGATCATGGCGGTCACCGGGTTCCCGGTGCCGAACACGATCCACAACCTGTCGCGTGTCCGTGCGCCGCGTTTCAGCGCGACGGAAGCGTGCCCCAAGGAGCTGGCGAAGGAGCTGCGCTACGACGCCGCCAGCAACCCGAAGGGCGCGCGCTGCGACATGTGGGACCACAGCGCGAACGTCTATGGCCGCGATCCGAAGACCGGCTTCACGCGCCGGCCGCTCGATAACGTCGGCATCCAGTACGGGCTCGCGGCACTCAACGCCGGCACGATCACCGTCGCGCAGTTCCTCGACATCAACGAGAAGATCGGCGGCTTCGACATAGACGGCACCATGGTGGCCGCGCGCATGGCGGCCGACCCGATCGCGATTCGCGCCGCGTATCGCACGGGGCGGTTGAACGAGGCGCAGGGCGGCCTCGGCGACCTGCCGATCGTCGACTACCGCAGCTACTACGACGACCTGCCGGCCGGCGACGTCCACATGCGCTTCCAGACCTTCACCACCGACGCGCGGCTGATGAAGGCCAAGGGCACGACCGACAACCGCGTGATGCTGACGCAGGACCGGCAGTACGGCGACTTCCGCCTGCAGAGCCCGCAGCTGCGCGAGGCGCTCGGCCAGATGGATCAGTGGCTCACCGCGCTTGCGAAAGACACCTCCAGCGATTCGCCGATCGCGAAGATTCGCCGCGCGAAGCCGGCGGGCCTCGTCGACGCCTGCTGGACGAAGGACGGGCAGAAAATCGTCGAGAAGCAGCAGTTCATGGCGGGCCAGTGCCACGAGCTGTACCCGTCGCACACCTTCCCGCGCTTCGTCGCGGGCGCCCCGATTACCAACGACATCATCAAGTGCCAGCTGCGGCCGATCAGCGTCGATGATTACAGCGTCAAGTTCTCGGCCGATGACATCACGCGGCTCAGGAGGGTGTTTCCCAATGGCGTCTGCGACTGGTCCAGCCCCGGCGTCGAACAGCAGCCGCTGGCGGGCACGTGGCAGACATTCACTGCCGGTAGAGGGACGAATTGATGGTCAGTGATCGGTCAAATCCCAAATCTCAAATCCCAAGCTCCAAATCCCAATTTCGATGGCGTCGGAGTTTGTGCGGTGGAGTTTGGGTTTTGGGTTTTGGGATTTGGATTTTGGGATTTTGCGCCGCGCCAGCGGCGCAACGCGGTGGTGCGCGCGGCGCTGGTGGTGCGGACGCGCAACTTAAGCAGACGCTCTACGACATGGCCGATTCGATCGGGATGCTGCGCAACGCCAACGAGGTCGATCGCATCGGCAGCATGAACTACTGGGCCACCGGCACGATCGCGTCGGGCCGCCAGACCTGCACGGTCGTGGACTACAAGGCGAGCGTCAACTGGATCTTCAAGGGGATGCGCGTCGACTACAAGTGCGAAGGGTCGCCGCAGCGCCACGTCGAGGTCGTGAGGGACGGCCTCGCCTGGAACGAAACCGAACCGGGCAAGGGCGGCACGGCCGCGCCCGGCACGGCCAACGATCGTGCCCTTCTGCTCTGGACGCTTCCGGCGGGCGCCATCAAGGCAGCCAACGAGGCCGGCACGGCGGCGAAGGTCGCGACCGAGAACGGCAAGACCGTCGTCAGCTATCCGATCGCGTCGCTGAAAGCCGACGTCAAGCTCACCCTGAACAAGGACAACCACATCGAGCAGGTCGAATCGCGGATGGGCACCGTGACCACCGTGACGACCTACGAGGAGTACGGCGACTGGAACGGCGCCGACTACCTGAGCGACGTCATGTTCCCGAAGCACATCGTGCAGAAGCGCGGGGGCACGACGACCATGGACCTCACGGTCACCAAGACCAACACCTATAACCCGTACGTCATCATGCCGGTCCCCGACAGCGTCAAAGCCCGGTAGCGGAGGCTCGATTCTTTTTGTCGTGTAGGCCGGGTCCTTTTGGACCCGGCACATCAATCTATTTATTTCCAGGAGGAATCGATGCAACGGATCGCTCGGTTCGGGACACTCCTCGCGATCCTCGCGCTCGCATGCGCCGGACCCGCGGCAGCCCAGAACACCAGCGGTGCCATCGCCGGCACCATCACCGATACGCAGGGCGGCGTGCTGCCCGGCGTGACGCTGACCGTCACGAACGCGGAAACGGGCGTCGCCCGCAGCGCGGTCACCGAGGGCGACGGCCGCTACCGCTTCGCCGGTCTCCAGCCGGGTCGCTACGACCTGAAGGCCGAGCTCCAGGGGTTCGGCACCGTCGAAGTGAAGAGCATCGCCCTCACGATCGGCCTCGAGTACCCGAAGGACATCCAGATGGGTGTCCAGACGCTGCAGGAATCGGTGACGGTGACCGGTGAGGCGCCGGTCGTCGAGACCACCAGGACCGAGGTTGGCGCGGTCGTGACGCAGGAGCAGATCTCGGTGCTCCCCGTCCAGGATCGCTCGGTCGTGAACCTCACGCTGCTCGTGCCGGCCACGGGGCAGGACACGGCGCGCGTGAAGCGGCCCAACGCGTCGGTCGGCGCCGCCATCGGCACGGCCTCGACCAACTTCCTCGTCGACGGCGTCCCGAACGTGACGGCGAAGACAGCCGAGCCGCGCAGCGACATCCCGCAGGCGGGCGTGCGCGAGTTCGCGGTCCACACGTCGCAGCAGCCGGCACAGTACGGCTGGCGCCCGGGTGGCACGGTGTCGATCGTGACCAAGAGCGGCACCAACACCTTCACCGGCGAGGCGTTCGAGTTCTTCCGCAACCAGGCGATGAACCGCCTCGACAAGTTCGCGCAAGCGGCGGTCGACGCGGGCACCAGCGAAAAGCCGAAGTACAGCCGCAATCAATGGGGCGGCGCTCTCGGGGGCCCTATCGTCCGCAACAAGCTGCACTTCTTCGGCACCTACGAGCGGACCGACGAGCACAACTACTTCACCGTGAACGCGCTGCCGCAGTTCTACTCGGCCTTCAACGGTTCGTTCCGCGGCGGGTTCGTGCAGAACCTCGAGATGTTCCGGTTCGACTACCAGATGACGCCGAACCAGAACCTGATGTTCCGCTACCTGAACGAGCACACGCTCTTCTTCTGCAACGGCTGCGGCGGCGCCGCGTCGAGCTTCGCCGCGGGCGACGAGTTCATCCCGCGCTACACGAGCGCCGGCACCCATACGTGGGTCATCAACAGCCACATGGTCAACGAGGTCAACTGGCAGTGGGCGCGGCAGACCGACACGACCCGCATGAGCCAGGACTTCACGCCGGCCAACTGCAATGCGGTCCGTGGCGTCCTCGGCGGCGACACGAAGGGATGTACGCGCTACGTATTCCCGAGCCAGTTCGCATGGGGCTACGCAGAATGCCTTCCGCCATGCCTGCAGAACCCGGGCACGACGACGCCGTTCAAGGACATCTACGAGGCGCTGTCGATCAGCATGGGGAATCACAACTACAAGTTCGGCGGCGCCTACAGCAACTACAAGACGCACGAGGACGCGGCGCCGAACCCGCTCGGCACCTGGACGTTCGGCGTCGACCAGTACTTCAACCCGGGCGATCCGAACTTCGACATCACGAAGCTGACGGGCGCGCGGCAGTTCCAGATGACGTGGCCGGTCGTCTTCCGCGACATTCCCGACCACCTCTATACGGGCTACGCGCAGGACGAATGGAAGGTCACACACGCGCTGACGCTGAACCTCGGCCTCCGCGTCGACTACCAGACGATGGCGTGGGACGAGTGGGTGTCGATGGACCGGTACCCACGCAAGCTGCCGTACGTGGACTTCGCGAGCCGCGGCGGCAAACCCCTGTGGCAGCCGCGCGTCGGCTTCGCCTGGGACCTGACCGGCAACGGCCGCTCCGTCGCGCGCGGCGGCTTCGGCACCGCCTACCAGGTGTTCTTCAACGGCAACCAGGGCAACGAGCTGGTCGCGCTGCTGCAGAACAACATCAACATCACCAACCCCTCGTATCCCGATCCGTTCGGCGGGCGCGACCCGATCACGTTCGTTTCGACGGCGCCGCCAAACGTCGGCATCATGGCCAACGACCTGCGGAACGCGCCGACGAAAACCGGCAGCGTCGGCTTCTCGCAGCAGCTGATGGTGGACACCGCGATCAACATCGACGGCGTCGTCCAGCACACCTCGAGGCTGCCGTTGACGACCAACGTCAATCAGCCGATCACGCCCACCAGCCCGCGGCCGCTCCCCGAGTGGGGCCAGATCAACATGGTGAAAACGGACGGCGGTTATGACTATAAGGCGCTGCTCGTTCGCCTGGAGAAGCGGCTGTCGCACCGCTACCAGTACCAGGTGGCCTACACGCTCTCGAAGCAGGACACCGACTTCGGGACGACGCTCGCCGACGCCTACGTCCGCGAGCCGGAAGTGGGACCGTCGGGCAGCGATCGCCGGCATCAGCTCGTCATGAGCAGCGGCATCCAGCTTCCGGCCGACGTCGTGGCGGGTGTGATCTTCAGCTACCGGACGACGACGCCGTTCAGCGCGCTCGCCGGCATCGACCTGAACAACGACGGGTCATCGACGACCGACTTCGTGCCAGGCACGCATCGCGGCCAGGGCAATCGCGACACCGCCGCGATGCTCGCGGCCGTCAATACCTACCGCGCCTCGCGCGGCCTGGCGCCGATTTCGGAGTCGCAGATCGACAACAACCGGCTCAGCAGGGTCGACCTGCGGTTGACCAAGGGCTTCGCACTCGGCGGCCGCAAGATCGAGCTGGTCGGCCAGGTGTTCAACCTGTTCGGCACCGACAACCTGGGCGGCATCGGGAGCAACCAGACGAACAACGCGACGGCGGCCACTTTCGGGCAGATTCCGAGCGCGCAGCCGCGGCAGCAGGGCGAGATCGCGATTCGCTATATCTGGTGATGTGGCCTCGTTGGTCGTTGGTCGTTAGTAGGGCGGGTCCCGCCGGAGCGAAGAGTCCCGGCGATGGAGGACCCGCCGGACGAACTTGCAGGGGCCGGCTCAAGCCGGCCCCTACGGCGTACGGCTAGTGCACGTGTCCCACTGGCCCGCGCAGGGAGTAATGGACGAACACGTGGTAGGAAGAGGGCGAGCCGTATGAGTCCTGCAGGTTCAGCGGCACTGAATAACCGGTCAGGTCCGCGCCGACCTCGAATCTCCCCGCCTTCGTCTCCAGCAGCGTGAACAAGTAGCCGGCGGTCAGCGCGCCCACCTGCGAGTGGCGATGCCGGTGGAACACGCCGCGTGGATGGAAGCCGGCGTCGAGGATGTCCTTGTCGGCCGACTCCGCGCGCGTGTAGACGAGGCCGCGCGACCAGGCCTCGATCGTCGCCTCGAAGAGATACGCCTCGAAGTTGCCGTGTATCTCGCGGTTCTGACCGAAGGCAAAGGTAAACGCCGTCAGTCGCAGCGGCGCGGTCCCCGTCGAGCCGCGCGTGTACGAGATCGAACCGGTGAGCCGGTCGGCATCGTACGGGGTAATCGCTTCCGGCAGCTTCAGCCTCGCGGCCGATGCCTGCGTGCTCCACGCCCCGCGCGCCCACGACAGGCGCATCGCGTACGAGTCGAGCGCGCCGAGATCGAGGTCCGTCCGGTCTTCGTCGGGCTCGTGGCCGTGGAACCACGACCCCTCGACGCCGACCCCGCGCGAGTTGATCCCGCCGCGCACGACGCCCGGCGTGATGTGCGTCGAGTCGAGGAAGTGGTGCGCCAGCGGCGCCTGCGGATTGCCGTACGCCGACGGCCGGTGCATGAACGGGACCGGGCCGAGCGTCGGCGAGCCGACGAGATCGGCGCCGGCGTACCAGGCGAACGCTCCCATCGTGCGCGTGTAGTCGGCGCCGAGCCCCATGATCAGGTCGTGCGGGTGCTGGTAGTCCTTGAGCGGCGCCGAGCGGAACGTCTCGCCGGTCTGGAAGACCTGCGGCGATCCGATCCGGTGCAGCGTGAACGGCTCGAGCGACAGCATGCCGATGGCGTGAAACGTCCCCCGCGCAAGCGGGTGCACGGCGTCCCCCATCAGCCAGTTCTGCGATTCCCACGCGTGAAAGTCGCGGAACTTCCGCTCCTGGTCGTTGAAGCCGAAGAAGCCCGACGCGTCGCTCGTCGTGTGCCATCCGGGCGTGGCGGGAGCGGTGTGCTGCATGCCCGGCATGTTCGGCATGTCCTGGGCGCGCGCGTTGGCCGCCAGCAGCGCGAGCGCGAGCACGAGAAGCGGCGTGTATCTCGCCGCCACGTTCCTGTTAACGAATGACAATGCGGCCGCCGAACCCGTGGTGGTCGCCCTGTGCGGAGTGGTCGTGGTACTCGCACGTCCGCTCGGTCATCAGCGGGCTCGTCTGACGGCTCTGCCCGGGCGTGAGGAAGCCGACGACGTCGATCTCGGGGCAGTCGCGATGCTCGGGGTCGGGGCCGCCCTGGATGTCGTGCGGCAGGTTGTCGTTGTTGACGAAGGTGACGCGCCCGCCGACGCCGACGGTTGCTTCGAACGGGATCAGGCCGAACGGCGTGATCGAGACGCTCGCGGTGCCGGATGGTGCAGCAGGCCCGGGAGTTGGAACAGGTGCGGGAGCCGGCGTCGATGGGCCGGGCGACGGGACTGCTGAAGGCGCCGGCCCGCCGGACGAGCCACATCCGGCCGCGACAAACAACAGGGCGAGCACACACGCGCCGGGAAACCGCATTTCTCGAATGGTAATCCCGCGAACGGTGAAATGGCGATTTCTAGAGGGACCCGGCACGCGCCTGCGCTCGGCTGCGAATCGCGTACCACGCGGGCCGGATGGTGGGTGGTGGTTGAACAACCACCATCCACCAACCAACATCTACCTAACCGACCTTGAGGTTGTTGACGACGCGCGTAACGCCCTTGCTGTCGCGCGCGATCGACATCGCCTTGTTCGCTTCGGCCTGGGTCTTCACCTTGCCGGTCAGCGTGACGACGCCGTTGCTCGTGTCGACGTCGATGTTCAGGCCCGACACGCCCGGTTCCGCCAGGAACTTCGTCTTCACCGCCGACGTGATCGCCGCGTCGGTGATCACCTCGCCGGCCTTGTCGGCGGCCTGCTCGCCCTTGACCTTCGCGTCATGCGCGGCGTTCTCGGTCTTCACCTTCGCGTCGTGCGCCGCGTCCTCGGTTTTCTCCTTGGCCTCGCTCGCCTTGTCTTCCGCCCTCTCCGTGTACCCGCCGCCTGTCGCCGCCGGCACCGGGCCGATGGTGAGGTCGTCAACCACGCTGGCCACACCGTTGGTGTCGCGCGCGATGGTCACCGCGCGCTCCTTCTCGGCCTGCGAGCCCACCGTTCCGTTGAGCGTCACCACGCGATTGTGCGTGTCGACGTTGATCTCCGACGCCTTCACGGTGTCGTCGGCAGCCATCTTCGTCTTCACGGCGGTGGTGATGCCCGTATCGGACTGCGAGCACGCGGCCGTCACGACCAGGCTCGCCGCCGATAACAGAATCGCAAACCTCTGCTGCATACGTTCCTCCTCGAGCAGGCGAAACCTGCCGCCGAATTCGGGAGCATCCGGCGTACCAAGTTTTCGTATATCGTTCAGGCGTGCGCGTCCTGCTGCTGTCGATGCCCGATTCGTTCGAGCACACCCCGACCGTGGCCATCCGGATGCCCAATGGTGCGCTCGCCTCGCTCGCCGGCAACCTCGACGCGCACCACGAGGTGGCCATTGCCGACCTCATCCTCGCGCAGTCAGCCGTGCGGCAAACGGTCGAGCAGCTGGTGTGGGATTGCGCGCCCGATGTCGTCGGACTCTCAGTTATGACCTTTCAGCGCGCGACGGCACGGCGGCTGATCGGGCTCATCCGCTCGATGCGCCCCGAGGCGTTCATCGTCGTCGGCGGCTACGACCCGAGCCTCGCGCCCGAGGCGTGGACGCATCCCGCCCTCGGCGTCAACGCGATCGTTCGCGGCGAGGGCGAGCTGACGTTCCGCGAGCTGCTGCGCGCGCTCGACCGCAAGCGACCGCTGTCGTCGGTGGCGGGCCTGTGGTTCCGCCAGGGCGACGCGTTCCTGCAGACGCCGCCGCGGCCGGTCACGCGCGTGGAGAACGACACCCTCGCGCCGCCGAAGCGCGAGGCGCGGGTGCTCTCCGGCTACACGATGCTCGGCCGCCAGATCGACGTCGTCGAGACCTCGCGCGGCTGCACGTTCGACTGCAGCTTCTGCTCGATCATCGAGATGCGCGGGCGGAACTTCCACCGCTTCCCGATTCCGCGCGTCATCGCCGACATCGCCGACGCGCGGCGGCGCGGCGCGCGCGCCGTCTTCATCGTCGATGACAACATCACGCTCGACGTGGAGCGCTTCAGGGTCCTGTGCGAAGCCATCATCGACGCCGGCCTCAACGACATCGACTACCTCGTGCAGGGCATGACGTCGGCGATCGCGGCGCACGGCGAGGTGCTGGCGCCGTTGATGCGGCGGGCTGGCTTCCGCTACGTGTTCCTCGGCATCGAGAACATCCTCGACGACGATCTGGCGTTCCTGAAGGCGGGCGCGAAGAACAGCGCGCGCGATCACGGACGCCGGATCGGCAACGCCTCGGTGACGGCGATCGACATCCTGCACCGGCACGGGATGCTGGTGGTCGGCGGGCTGATCGTCGGCAACCCGGACGACACGGCGGGCGCCATCGCCGCCAACCTTGCCTTCGCGCGGACATACGTCGACTGGCCTTACATCCAGCATCCGACGCCGTACCCGGGCACGCCGATGACGCGCGACTTCATCGACCGCGGCCTGGTCGTCAACCAGCGCGTCGAGGAGTACGACGGGACGACGGCCGTGACGCGCAGCGCGCACCTCGAGGCGGACGAGATCGAATTCATGCGCTGGAAGGCCGAACGGTGGATGAAGGTGCGGCACATGCCGCAGGCCATCCGTCACGATCCGTGGTTCCTGCTGCGCAACGGCCGGCGGATGCTCGCGCACACGTTCCGCGGCACGACATGGCGCTCGCTCGCGGGCCTCGAGAGCGCGCGTGAGGTGTTCAGGCGGTATCGCGCGCTGCGCGAGCGCGAGCGCGCGTACGTGGACTGGCCCGATCCGCTGAGCGGCAGCCCCGCGGCTTCCCACGCCGCAATGCCGCCCGCGAGCTCGCTGACGTTCGTCAACCCCTCCCGCTGAAGCAGGCTGGCGGCCGGGCGTTGCCATCGCCTCGATGCGCACGCCGCCGAGGCGGATGACGCTGCCGTCGCCGCCGCTCCCTTGCTACGGGCGCGGCTGCGGCACGATCCGGATGTACGGCTTCGGCGACTTCCAGCCGTCCGGATACGTCTTCTTTGCGTCGTCGTCGGAGACCGATCCCGCGATGATGACGTCCTCGCCACTCTTCCAGTTCACCGGCGTCGAGACCTTGTGCTTGGCCGTCAGCCGCAGCGAGTCGATCACGCGCAGCACCTCGTCGAAGTTGCGGCCAGTCGTCATCGGATAGACGATGACGAGCTTGATCTTCTTGTCGGGTCCGATGACGAAGACGTTGCGCACGGTCTGGTTGTCGGCCGGCGTGCGCCCTTCCGAGGTTCCGGAGACGCTGGCGGGCAGCATCCCGTACAGCTTCGAGATGTGCAGGTCGGTGTCGCCAATCATCGGGTAGTTGGGCGCGTAGCCCTGGGTCTCCTTGATGTCGTCGGCCCACTTGGAATGTCGATCCACGGGATCGACGCTGAGGCCGATGATCTTCACGTTCCGCTTGTCGAACTCCGGCTTGAGCTTCGCCATGTAGCCGAGCTCGGTCGTGCACACCGGCGTGAAGTCTTTCGGATGCGAGAAGAGCACGGCCCACGAGTCGCCGATCCACTCGTGGAAACGGATCTTTCCCGCGGTGGTTTCAGCTTCGAAGTCGGGAGCGGTCTCGCCAAGTTGAAGAGCCATTCGTGCGTCTCCTGAAATGTGTCGCGCAGATGCGCAAGCGCCCGATTCTATCGAATCGCGGCGAGCTACGATACTAGGACACCGCCACGTACGCGAAGGATCCACGAAGATGCAGACACGCACGCTTGGCCAGCGCGGGCCGCTGGTCTCGGCCCTGGGACTCGGCTGCATGAGCATGTCGCAACACTACGGTGCCAGGGACGACGACGAATCCATCCGGGCGATTCATCGCGCGCTCGACCTCGTGGTCACCTTCTTCGACACGGCCGCCATTTACGGCGACGGACACAACGAGACCGTCGTCGGCCGCGGACTTGGCGCGCGGCGAAAACAGGTCGTCCTGGCGACCAAGTGCGGCATCGTTCCCCTGGTCCCCGGGCCGGGCATCGACGCCGACGGCTCGCCGAAGGAAATCGTCTCCTCGTGCGAGGCCAGCCTTCGCCGCCTCGGCACCGACGTCATCGACCTGTTCTACCTGCACCGCGTGGACCCGAAGGTTCCCATCGAGGAGAGCGTGGGCGCGCTCGCGGACCTCGTTCGCGCCGGGAAAGTACGGCATATCGGCCTGTCGGAGGCGTCGCCGGCGACCATTCGCCGCGCGCAGCAGGTGCATCCGATCACGGCGCTGCAGAGCGAGTATTCGCTCTGGTATCGCGACCCGGAGAGCCGCGCGTTGCCGGTCTGCCGCGAGCTCGGCATCGCGTTCGTCCCGTTCAGCCCCATCGGGCGCGGGTTCCTCTCGGGCGCCGTCAAGGACACGAGGACGTTCGCTGCCGACGACGTGCGCCGGCGCCTGCCGCGGTTCCAGGAAGGGAACTTCGACCGCAACCTCGCGCTCGTCACGCGTCTCGAGGAGATCGCCGGGCGCAAAGGCTGCACGCCCGCGCAACTGGCGCTCGCGTGGCTGCTGGCGAAGGGGAACGACATCGTGCCGATTCCCGGCACCAAGCGCGTGGCGCATCTCGAGGAGAACGCCGGTGCGGCATCGGTCGTGTTGACGGCGGCGGAGATCGCAGAGCTCGAGGCAGTCTTCGCGCCTGGCGCGCCGGTGGGGGAGCGATATAGCGAGGCGATGGGGCGGCTGGTGGAGCGGTAGCGCCGGCGCGCCCTCAGGGCAGCGCGAATACGTAGATGGCGTTGTGCCCGACGACGGGCGAGGGGATCGCCTTCGGCGCCACGCCGAGCGGCCCCGCGGTCACCGACTGGCCGCCGCCGGTGAAGACCATCACGTACTGCTTGCCGTTGACCGCGTAGGTGATGGTGCTGTTCATGATCATGCCGCCGACGATCGTTTCCCACAGCACCTTGCCGCTCTCGGCGTCGATCGCGCGCAGCCGCCGATTGAGGTCGCCGAAAAACACCAGGCCGCCCGCGGTCGCGAGCGCCGAGCCGTTGGCCGGCTGCGGCTGCGAATAGATCACGCGCATCTCGCCCGTCGCGACGTCGACCTTCGCGACGCCCATGTACGCCTTCGGATCGGAGCCCGGGCGCATCACGCCCGTGCGGCGGCCGTACCCGGTCGGGTTGGCGTGCGCCGCCTCCATCGACAGGCACTGGTCGTGAAACGGCACGTACACCGAGTTGGTATCCGGGTCGTACGCGATCTGCCACAGCCCGCGGGTGTTGTGATAGCAGCCGACAATCGTGTCGCCGTCTTTCTTGAAAAGTTTGTCCGGGTTGACGCCGGTCTTTCCGGTCTTGACGTCGACGACCTGCATGTTGACGTTCGGATCGTCGTACGGGAACGGACGCGCCCAGAGAAACTGACCGGTCCGCTGCGCGACGGCGAACATGCCGCCGCCTTCCGCGACGGTGATGATGACGTCCTGTTCGGTACCGCGCTGAACAGACGGATTGATCCACTTGACGAACCGCGGGTCGGGGCTCACCCGCGTGTGGACGAGAATCCGTTCCTGATTGTGATCCGCGTCCCAGTCGTCGCTTGGCAGCTCCTGGAAATACCAAACGAGCTTGCCGGTCGTCACATCCAACGCGACGGTCGAATCGCTATAGAGCTCTGAGGGCGACGTGTTCGACACCGCGTCGTAGCTGCCGTGCCGCTTGAAGCGGGTGTAGGCGTTCGGATTGGCGACGCCCCAGTAGACGATCTTGCGAACGGGATCGTAGGAGCCGGGGAGTCCCCACGGCCCCGCCGCACGCTGCTCGACGGGCAGCTTGCCCCACGTGTCGCCGCCCGGTTCACCCGGCGCGGCCGTCACGTAGAACTTCCACGCCTCCTTGCCGGTCTTCGCATCGTGCGCGGCGATGAAGCAGAACTGGCGTTTCCCCTGATCGCACGTGCGGTTGGAAATCACCTTGCCATCGGCGACGAGCAGCCCGCCGGCCGTGATCTGGCCCTCGTCGACCTTCGTCTCCCAGCGCAACTTGCCGTTCTGCGCGTCGATCGCCACGAGGAATCCGTCGGGCGCGCCGAAATAGATCATGTCCTCGTAGATGCCAAGGTTCTTGCTGCGCGCCGCGCGCGGCTGAACGCCGGCGGGGTAGTCGCGGCGGTACTCCCAGAGCATGTCGCCGGTGGTCGCGTCGAGTGCCTGGACGGTGGCGCCCGGCGCAATCAGGTACATCACGCCGCGGTATACGAGCGGCGTCGACTCCTGCGTGCCGACGGCAAGGCCACGCGACCACGCCATGCGGAGCTGCGCGACGTTGCTGCGGTTGATCTGTTTCAGCGTGCTGAAGCGGTGCTGGTCGTAGGTGCGGCTGATGTGCAGCCAATCCGCAGGGTCGGGCTGGGCCAGTGTCGCTTGCGTCACCGCGACGAAGCCCTCGGTCTGCGCAGCCCCGCTGATGGACAGGGCGCACACGGTCATGCCGGCGGCGATCGCCGCTATCAGGAAGCGGGTGGTCATCATTGCCTCGCTACTTCGCCCTGCCTTTGTACCCCTGGGCGATCATCTGGATCGAGTACACCTGGGCGGCGTTGGCCACTTCTTCGCCGGCGGCCGTCGTCGCGCCGCGCGCCAGGACGTAGAGCGTCTTCTTGTCGGCACCGCCGAACGCCGCGCTGATCACGGGGCGCGGCGTCGGGATGATACCGAGATACGTTCCGTCCGGACCGATCACTTGCACACCGGGATTAGTGGTGACGTAGATCCTGCCTGCCGCGTCGATCGTGCTGCCGTCGCCGTTGCCGCCGCCCTGGAGCTTCGCGAACTCGCGCTGGCTCGCGAGCGAGCCATCGGCACGGACGTCGAACGCCGCGAGCGTTGGACCATTGGTGACGTAGAGCGTCTTCTCGTCCGCGCTCAAGACGATGCCGTTCGGCGTGATGTTCTCGCCGTACCTCGTGATGGTACCCATCGGATCGGCGTAATAGACGCCGCCTTGCGTGAAATAGACGCCGCCCTTGCTGTCGGCCGAGAGATCGTTCGGATTGCCGCCGACGCAGTCGAGCGGGTCACCCTGATAGGAGGTCGCGAGCTGACGGCGCCGCGGCGCGAGTTGCAGGATGCCGGACTTGAGGCCGCGTTGCACGATGAACACGTCGCCCTTCTTGCTGATCGAGAGCGACCCACCTGTGTGCGTGTCCGCGTACACGACTGACGGCTTCCCGTTCTTATCGAGCTTGACGACCGTGCTGTTGTCATTCTGCGCGATGAGCACGCCGCCGTCGGTGGTGCCGACGATGCCGTCGCCGTTGTTACCGGCTTCCTGCCAGACGAACGTCCAGCGCTGGCGCGCGGCGATCACCCCGGGGATTTCTGTGATTGTGTAATCGCGCGGTCCCGCCACTGGCGCCGGGCCGCGACCGCCCGCCCGTCCCGGACCTCCACCACGTGCAGGCGGCGGCGTTTTGCATGTGGCGATGAGCGTGGCGTAACCGGGATCTGCCGGCGCCTGCAGTGACGGCGGCGGCGCGTTCGGCGACGGTGGCGGCAAGGGCGGCGTCCGCTCCGCGCTGCCCTGTCCGAACAGCAGCGCCGGACCAAGCGCGCAGAACCAGATCGCCAGCCGCCACCGCGATCTCATGCGCGTGAGTATATCCCGCGCACCCAACCTACTGGAGCCGATCGGCCAGCATCGCGACGCTCAGCGCGTAGAGGTGCGCGCAGTTGTAGTCGAGGATCCGCTCGTAGTTCGGATAGACGAGAAAGCTGCGGCCGCCGACGTCGACGAGGCTCGCCGGGATGTCGCTCACCGGCAGCGGCGCGCCCGACTTCAACCGCACGCCCGCGTCGCGCCAGATGGGGAGCGGCCGGCGCTCGGTCATCAAGCGCTTCGCGGAGCAGCCCGCGTCGCGCTTCGGGATGTCGGCGACCTGCTCGCGCGCGCTCATCGGCACCTTGACCTCGCGACCCCACGTCTCGCCCGGCTCCCAGCCGGCGTCCTTCAAATAGCTCGCGATCGAGGCGAGCGTGTCGGCCTTCGAATGCCAGATGTCGCGCAGGCCGTCCTTGTCGAAGTCGACCGCGTGCTCGAGATAGCTCGACGGCATGAACTGCGGCTGCCCCATCGCTCCCGCCCACGACCCCGTCATCGTCTTGGCGTCGATGTAGCCACCAGACACGATGGAGAGCGCCTTGAACAGCTCGCTGCGGAAGAAGTCCGATCGGCGCGGCGCATACGCCAGCGTGGCGAGTGCCTGGAAGACGGGATACGTGCCGGTGAACTCGCCGTAGTGCGATTCCATGCCCCAGATGGCGAGCACGACGCCCGGCGAGACGCCATAGGCCGTTCGGATGTTCCGCAGGACCGCGCGTTGCTCCATCGCCTGCGCGCGCCCGAGGCGGATGATGCGCGGCGTCACGCGCGTCTGGAAGTAGCGGTCGAGGGTGATGGTGAACTCGGCCTGCGAGCTGTCGCGTTCGACGACCCGCTGGATGGGTGTGATGCCGGCGAGCGTCGCGTCGATCAGGTCGTCGTGGAAGCCGCGCGCGCGCGCTTCAGCGATCAGCTCCTGGAGCCACTGCTCGAAGGGAGGCGACGGCGGTGGCGCCGCAGTCTGTTGAGGCGCCAGGATCGTCGCCGTCAGAAGCAGGGCAGCCAGTCGCATCCCGGTGTGAGGATCTTAGACCGTTCCGCTGCTCGAGTGACGACCGCATTTTCCAGCCTTCGTCGCGCGAGAAGCGCCAGTCGCCGGCATCGGCGTGCTGCAGCTGGGCGCGTGACCAGACCGCACGCATCAGGCCGTGTGCCGCGTGCGCATTCGTCCCGAGCAGCAGGTGCCCGATCTCGTGCGCCACGGCGAAGCCGAGCAGAATCACCGCGTCGGCGCGTGCCTGCGCGGCCAGCCACTCGACCCTATCGACGTACATCGTTGCCAGCCTGCCCTCGCCCCGACTGGTGTCCACCAGGGAGTACCCGAGCTGCAGCTGTCCGCTCGCCGACGGCGTTCCTGCCAGGCGTACGAAGCGAACCGACAGTTCCGACGGCCGGAGCGGTATATCGCACCCGCCGGCATGCGCCGCGGCCGCGTCGTTGCCGCACGGCCGCCAGAGGACCTCGATGCCGGCGGCGGCCAGGACCCCGGCCGCCGCACGCAGAGCAACCGTCTGACTCGCCGCCGGCATCATCCCTGCGTCGTAGACGCGCACCTCGACGCGCGCCCGCGCCATGTCGCTGTCGTGCTGAAGGCGGGTCTGAAGACCCGCCTCTACGTCTTGTCGTAGAAGCGGACCTTCAGGTCCGCCACGGGCGGCACCCGGGAACGTCGCCAGCAGTCCGAGCGTGACAGCCGCCGCCACCGCGTTTCGCACGACGCTACTGTGCGCCGCGCCGCCAGGTGCCTCAATGCAACGGAGGTGACACGAGGTGAAAAGATGGTGACTTCGTGGTGTTGTCCTTCCCAGATCTGGATCGGCCGCTCCGTTGTCGCGGCCGACCAACTAGTATTCGAAGGACTGTCGTGCGTGCCAGTGCATCAGTTGACACGTGCCACGAAAATTGTCTGACCCACAACCGCGCGGGGGCAGCGAGGATAATTCTGTATGGACCCCGAACGCCTTCTCCGATTCGAATCGTTCGAGCTCGATACGCGCTCCCGCGAGCTGCGCAAAGGGAAGAACCGCATCCGTCTGCAGGAGCAGCCGTTCGAGATCCTCCGCCTGATGCTCGAGCATCCGGGCGACGTCGTCACCCGCGAGGAGCTGGCCCGGAAGCTCTGGCCGGACGGGACGTTCGTCGACTTCGAACACAGCCTCAACGCCGCCGTGAAGCGCCTGCGTGCCGCCCTCGGAGACGATGCGGACAATCCGCGGTTCGTCGAGACCCTGCCACGGCGCGGCTACCGGTTCATCGCGTCGCTTGGCGGAACGACCGTCGCGATGGCGTCCGCCGCGCCCGACTACAAGGCACGGCTCGCCGTGATGCCGTTCGCCAACTTGAGCGGCGACTCCAGCCAGGAATATTTCAGCGACGGGTTGACCGAGGAGATGTTCCTACAGCTCGGACGGCTCGGACGCGGCCGCATCGGCGTCATCTCGCGCTCCTCGTCGAACTTGTTCAAGGGCAGCGGCCGCCGCGCGCGCGAGATCGGCGAAATGCTGCGCGCCGACTATCTCCTCGAGGGGAGCGTCCGGCGTGAAGCCGATCGCGTGCGCATTACCGCGCAGCTTGTCGAGACCTCGAGCGAGTCGCACCTGTGGACGGACGTCTACGAGCGGAACCTCACCGACTGCCTGACGGTGCAGGCGGAAGTCGCCGCCCGGATCGCGCAATCGCTGGCGGTGGAACTGCTGCCGGAGCAACCCGTGCAAGCGTCCACGGATGCGGCGGCGTACCAGACATATCTGAAGGGGCGCTACTACTGGAACCTGCCCGGCGACCAGGGGTTCCCGCAGGCGATCGTCTACTTCCGCCAGGCCAGCGAGGCGGACCCGGGCTTCGCGGCGGCGCATGCGGACCTGGCCCGCACCTACACCGGACAGGCGGAGTACTACAACGTCACGCCGCGCGAGGCGCTCGAAACCGCGCGGCCGTTCGCCGAGCGCTCGCTGCAGCTCGATCCGCATCTCTCGCACGCGCACCTCGCCGTCGCGAACATCCGCGCGATGCTCGACTGGGACTGGGACGCCGCCGAAGCGGGCTTCCGCCAAGCCATCGCGCTCAATCCGAGCAGCGACGGCGCGCACCGCTGGTACGGCTTGCTGCTGGCGGGGCTGGGCAAGTCGAGCGAGGCGGTCCGCGAAGCGCAGCGCGCCCGCGAGCTCGACCCCTTGTGCCTCGTCGTCGGCACCAGCGCGGCGTGGACGCAGCACGTGGCAGGCGATTATGAGTCAGCCATCGACACCTGCCGCAACGTGATGGACATGAAGCCGCAGTTCACGCCCGCCTGGCGCGTGCTCGGAGCGTCGCTCATTCAGATGGGACGCGCGGCGGAAGGCGTCGCGGAACTCGAGGCGGCCGCGGCCAACGCGCCGACTGATCCCGTCCTGCTGGCGTGGCTGGCGCACGCCAAGGCCGCCCGCGGTGAGTGCGGCGTCGCGCGCACCATTCTCGACGCGCTCGATCGGCTGCGCGCGCAGCGGTACGTGCCCGCGTACCACCTTGCGCTGGCGCACGTCGGCCTCGGCCAGCACGACGAGGCATTTCGCCTGCTCGACGCGGCGTGCGAGGAGCGCGACCCGGCGCTCATCAACCTGGCCGGCGACCCGCGGTTCGATCCGGTTCGCCGCGACGTCCGGTTTGTCGCGTTGACGCGCCGCCTCCATCTTTGACCGTGCAGGGTTGACAGTAGTGCAGGGCGGGTCGCCAGACGCGCCCTGCTGCCTCGCCCCGCCCCCGCCCGCCGTCTGGACGACCTAAAATCGACGTCAGTCATGCGAGTGCTCGTCGTCGAGGACGAACAGAAGGTCGCCAACGCCCTGCGCGAGGGGCTCGAGGGCGAACGTTACGAGGTCGTCGTCGAGCGCACGGGCGAGGATGCGTTTTTCCGGATGACGACCGAGGCGTTCGATCTCATCCTGCTCGACCTCGGCCTGCCTGGGCGCGACGGCCTCCAGATCCTGACGACGCTCCGCAGCAAGGGGATCAAGACGCCGGTGCTCGTCCTCACCGCGCGCGACACCTTGCAGGACCGCGTCGCCGGCCTCGACAGCGGGGCGGACGACTACCTGGTGAAGCCGTTCGCCTTCGCCGAGCTGCTCGCACGCATCCGCGCGTTGATGCGGCGCGGGCGGACCGCCGAATCGCCCCGCCTCGCCGTCGGCGACCTGTCGATGGACTTGATCACCCGCAAGGTGACGCGAGGCGGCCAGCCGGTGGAGCTGACGGTGCGCGAGTTCGAGCTGCTCGAGTACCTGATGCGCTACGAGGGGCAGGTCGTCTCGCGCGAGACGCTGGCGCGCGACGTCTGGAAGGAAACGGCGCGGACCACGCCGCTCGACAACGTCATCGACGTCCACATCGCGCGCCTCCGGCGCAAAGTGGATCTCGATCGGTCGATGAAGTTGATCCACACGGTGCGCGGCGTCGGATTCCTGCTGCGTGAGGGCGAACCGTGAGGGGCTGGTGGCGATCGCACAGCGTGCGCCTGCAGCTGACGCTGTGGTACGTCGCGGCCATGACGCTCGTCCTCGGCGTCTACGCGGGCGCCATCCTCGCGTACGTGAGCCGCAGCGCCTCCCAGGTCCTCGACCAGCAGCTGCGCAGCGACTTCCAGTGGGCCACCGTGATGGTCGAACAGACGCCGGAAGGCGGCATCACGTGGAACGGCGAAGAGGCGATCGAAGAGCATCCCTGGCTGCAGGTCTGGAACTCCGCCGGCGAGCTGTTGTTTCGCAACGACGTCGCCCTCGCGCAGCCGGACGTCGGCATGGACCTGCCGAACCTCCCGGACGACACGGTCGTCAGCGTGCCGACGTCGGGCGTGCCGCTGCGCGTCCTGAGCCGGCGCGGCGAAATTGCCGGCAACCCCGTCGTCATCCAGGTGGGCCGCTCGGAGGAGGTGATGCGCGAGCAGATCCGGACCGTCGCGCTGATTCTCCTGTTCGGGCTCCCGCTCGCGGTGGCGACGGCCGGTTTCGGCGGCTACATGCTGGCGCGCCGCGCGCTGGCGCCGATCGAACGAATGACCGAGCGGGCCGAGACGATCACTGCGGAGCGGCTGAGCGATCGCCTGCCGGTGAGCAACGCCGACAACGAGATGGGGCGCCTGGCGACGGTGTTCAACGCGACGCTGGCGCGGCTGCAGGAGTCGTTCGACCAGATGCGCCGCTTCACCTCCGACGTCTCGCACGAGCTGCGCACGCCGCTGACGGCCATCCGCAGCGTCGGCGAGGTCGGGCTCCGCGGCGGGTCGCGCGCGGAGGGCGAGTACCGCGCCATCATCGGCAGCATGCTCGAGGAGGTCGATCGCCTCGCGGGGCTCGTCGATCGGCTCCTCACGCTGTCGCGCGCGGAAACGGGCGAGGCGAAGCTGTCGATCGAACCGATCGCGCTGAAGGAGCTGGCCGAGAGCGTCGTGGGAGACCTGGCGGTGCTCGCGGAAGAGAAGTCGCAGCAGGTGGTCGTCGAGGCGCACGGCTCGCCGCGCGCGCTCGGCGATCGCATGATGGTCCGGCAGGCGCTCATCAACCTCGTGGACAACGCGATCAAGTTCGCGCCGGCGGCGACGGCCATCGTCGTTCGCGTCGCCGATACCGCCGACCGCGCGGTGGTGGACGTCGTCGATCGTGGCCCCGGCGTGCCGGCCGCCGCGCGCGATCGCATCTTCGATCGGTTCTTCCGCGCCAATTCGTCGCCGGCCGACGTCGCGGGCACGGGCCTGGGACTGTCCATCGCGAAGTCAGCGGTCGAGACCGTGGGCGGCACGCTCACCCTCGAGCACAGCGACCAGGGCGGCAGCACCTTCCGTATCACGCTGCCGAGGGGATAACCACGAAGTTCGCGAAGGTCACGAAGAATCCAAAGTACGCGTAGAGGCGGACCTTCAGGTCCGCCTTACCGGAGAAACCTCCCGGCGAGCACAAACGCGACAACCAGCAGGATGGCGAGGAACGCCGCGACGCCGTTCCACGCATACGCCGTCCAGAAGAAACCGCCGATCGTGCCGGCGGTGCTCGCGCCCATGTAATAGAAGAAGAGATACAGCGCCGATGCCTGCGCCTTCCCCTCGCGCGCGCGCAGCCCCACCCAGCTGCTGGCCACCGAGTGCGACGCGAAGAACCCGATCGTCACGAACGCGATCCCGGCGACCACCATCGCCAGCGGGCGCAGCAGCGTCGCCGCGACGCCCAGCGCCATCGTCGCCAGCCCCACGCGCAGCAGGAGCGGCCGGCTGAAACGGTGCGCCAGAAACCCCATCAGTGACGAACTGAAGAAGCCGAAGACGTAAAGGCCGAACACCGAGCCGACGGCCGTCTGGCTCAGTAGATACGGTGGCGCGAGCAGCCTGAACGAGCTGTAGTTGTAGACCGTTACTAGCGTGCCGAGCACGAGGCCGGCCTCCATCACGAGCGCGAGAATGACGGGATCCTGCAGGTGCGACTTGTAGGAGCCGAGGAGCGTCCGCATCGACAGCGAGCGGGGATGGAACTGCGCGGACGCCGGCAGGCTCACCGAGAAGATCGCGGCAGCGGCCACGCCGAGGAGGCCGATCGCGGCCAGCGTCGGCCGCCAGGAGAAGAGGTCGGTCATCAGGCCGGTCAGCAGGCGTCCCGTCATGCCACCGAGCGCGCCGCTGCCCACGTACAGCCCCATCGACACGCCGACGTCGTCCGGGTGGATCTCTTCGCCGAGGTAGGCCATGGCGAGCGCCGGCAGTCCCGCGATCGCGATCCCTTCGATGGCGCGGATGAACAGGAACGTCGGCCATTCGCCGACGGCCGACGACAGCAGCGTGAGCAGCGCGGCCGCGAGCAGCGAGACGCTCATGATCGGCTTGCGCGACCACCCTTCCGCCACCGCGCCGACGACGAGCATCGAGACCGCGAGGCAGGCGGTCGTCACGGACAGCGCCAGGCTGCTGGTCGCCGCGTTGACGTGGAACTCGCGCGTGAAGATCGGCAGCAGCGGCTGCACGGCATACATCAGGAGGAAAACGGAGAAACCCGCCGAGAAGACCGCGAGGTTGATCTTCCAGAAGGCGCGTGACCCGCGGGCAACGTGGGTGCGCGGGCTCGCCGGTCCGGTGGTGCGCGGATTCACGCGATCAACGGCGCGCGAGGGCGAGACGGATGCCGAGCGCCATCAGGACGGTGCCGGTCACGGCCTCGATGCGGCGCCTGACGCGATCCGTCAGCAGCATCGCCGCCATGCGATCGATGAACCGCGCGTAGACGGTCAGCCAGAGCAGCCCCATGACGACGTGCGTGGCGGCGAGGAAGATCGATTGCGAGAGGACCGGGCGATCGGGGACGACGAACTGCGGCAGGAAGGTGACGTAGAAGACCGCCACCTTCGGGTTCAGCAGGTTGGTGAGGAGTCCTTGTCCAAGGGCCTTCCACTGGCCGTGAGAACCACGAAGAAGCGAAGGGCGCGAAGTTTCCGCTTGGTCGCGTCGATGGATCGAACTTCGTCCATCGTTCGGACGTCCTCCATCGGTCGGACGTAGAGGCGGACCTTCAGGTCCGCCTGAACGGGTCGCCTCGCGCAGCGCGCGCACGCCGAGATACACCAGGTACGCGCCGCCCACGTACTTGAGGACGGCGAACGCCACGGCCGAGCGCGCGAATATCACTGAAACCCCGAGAGCCGACGCCGCGCCCCAGATCAGGCATCCGACTGCAATCCCGAGCGAGGCGAAGAAGGCCGGGCGCATACCGCCGGCCAGCGCGTAGCGCATGACGAGCGCCATGTCGGCGCCCGGCGTGATGGTCAGCAGGCCGGCGACGACGACGAACGCCGCGAGTTGCGGTGCAGGCGGGAGATACAGCATCAGACGAAGTGTACCCAACGAGAGGCTGTCGCGGTCACTGCACAACGGCGCGCGCGTCGCGGGCGCCGACGGCTGCGCCGCCGCGGCGAGGATCTGCGCTGCCCTCCAACGTTCCGTCCGGCTGGATCTGAATCGACTGCGTATCTCCCTGGTAGCCGGACCGCTCCTGCAGCGTGTGCCCTCGACTCCGCAGCGCGCGCTGGATGTCATCGGTCAACCCCGCGTGCTCGAAGACCAGGACGTCGGGCAGATGCTGGTGATGCAGGCGTGGAGCGGCGGTTGCGCTCGCGACATCCATGTCGAAGTCGACGATATGAGAGATGACTTGCGCGATGGTAGTGACGATCGTGGGGCCGCCGGGCGAACCCGTCACGAGCTGCAGCCGTCCCTCGGGACTCAGAACGATGGTTGGCGCCATCGAGGACAACATCCGTTTGCCCGGTTGAATCGCGTTTGGCTCGCCCTGGAGGAGGCCGAATTGGTTGGGCAAGCCGGGGACGGTTGCGAAATCGTCCATTTCGTTGTTCAGCAGAAACCCGGCGCCATTCACGGTGACGAGATTTCCATACAGCGAGTTGAGGGTTGTCGTCACAGCGACGGCGTTTCCCTTCGCGTCCACGATCGAGTAGTGCGTCGTATTCTCGCCTTCATGGTGCAGCAAAGTAGACCGGCCTGCGGGAAGCGCTCCGAGTCCGGGTCGCACCTCGGCGGCCGGTGTCGCACGGTCCTCGTGGATTTCGGCACGACGGCGTGCTGCATACGCGTCCGAGATCATCGTCGCCGTCGGCTGGACGACGAAGTCAGGATCCGCGAGATATGCATTCCTGTCCGCAAAGGCTCGCTTGACGGCTTCGGCCCAGACGTGGATATGAGCCGCTGACAGATAGCCAAGGGAGCGCAGATCGAACCCCTCGACGATGTTCAGGATCTCCGCCAGCGTCACACCACCGGACGAGGGAGGAGGCATCGACACGATCAGATGACCGCGATACTGAAACGTGAGGGGGTCCCGCCATACCGGCTGATATCGGGCGAGGTCGTCACGTGTGATGATGCCGCCGCCACGCCGCATCTCGTCTTCGATCAACGCGGCCGTGCGTCCGCTGTAGAACCCCGTGGCTCCCACGGACCCAATCCGACGCAACGTCTCGGCCAAATCATGTTGCGCGAAGCGTTCACCGACAGCGGGTGCACGCCCGTCCGGAAGGAAGCCTGCAGCCGTCGCGGGATACTTCCGGAGCTGCTGTTCGTGGTCGCGCAGCGACGTCGCCAGCCGTTCATGAACGACGATGCCGTCAGCGAGGTTGACGGCTGGCTGAAGCAACTCTGACCACGCAAGCGACCCGAATCGCTGATGCGCGGCCCACATGCCGGCCACCGAGCCGGGGACGCCGGCCGCCAGGTGACCAATCACTGAGCGATCGGTGGCACTCCCACCTGCACCCACATACATGTCGCGGGTGGCGGCGTGAGGAGCCGTCTCGCGGAAATCGAGCGCGGCGGTCCGGCCGTCCGCCATGCGGACGAGCATGAAGCCGCCGCCGCCGATATTGCCCGCTTCAGGGTTGACGACTGCGAGCGCGAAATGCGTGGCGACCGCAGCATCAACGGCATTGCCGCCCCTGCGAATGATCTCGATGCCGATCTCGCTGGCCACGCGGTCCGTGCTGCTCACCATGCCGCCGCGCGCGAATGTCGCTCCCGTACGGTTCGCTGAGAACGGCCAACTCGCAGACGGTGATGACGCGTGCTGGTTCACGCCGGGCGGGGACGCCTTGCACGCCGCGATCAGGCAGATGCCTATCAGCAGGCAGGAGGATCGAGCGAGGTGCGTCCGAGGAGCGAGCGTCATCGCGAAGCTCTGAGAGTCGCGCAGATCTTGCCACATCGCGGCCTGCCGAACTTCTCGAGAACTGCATGTCGCGAAGCGTGCCGATCGAGTTCCGGAGCAAAACGTTCGAAACGCGTCCCGGCACGGCCCTCGCGTACGTCGTCACTATAATGAGCGGCATGTCAGGCGCTGGCGTGAAGCTCACCTACGAGGACTTCGTGCTCTTTCCGGACGACGGAAAGCGGCACGAGTTGATCGACGGGGAGCACTACGTGACGCCGTCACCCGGCACCAGTCATCAACGAATATCCGGCAACCTGCACTGGCTGATTCGTTCGTATCTCGAACAGCGGCCCGTCGGTGAAGTGTTCTACGCACCCTATGACGTGGTTTTTTCGAACGTCGATGTCGTCGAACCAGACCTTCTGTACCTGTCACGCGAGCGCGCTGCGACGGTGATGACCGAAAAACATGTCCGTGGCGCGCCGGAGCTGGTGGTCGAGATCGCGTCGAAAGGGACGCGCAAGCGCGACGAGACCATCAAGCGGCGCCTCTACGAGCGCTCGGGCGTGGACGAATACTGGGTCGTCGATCCGCAACTCGAGTCCATTCGTGTCTATCGACGTGAAGGCGCGGCGTACGGCCGCGCTGCGGAGCTGTCGTGCGAACAGAATGACGTCCTCGAGACCTCGCTGCTTCCTGGCCTGCGAATCCCCCTCGCGCTGATCTTCAAAGCCTGATCTCCTGCTGAGATCGACTAGTCCACCCAAGTGCCATCCTGCCGGGCGCACAGTTTGCAACTTTTTGCGAACGTGCGACGACTGTGTCTGGCTACCGCGACGGTATTGCTCGTCGGTGGCTGCGCACAGTCACCAGAGAAAGCTGCGAAGGATGCGCGCGAAGCGGCCGGGTCGTGGGGCGCCACGTTGTCCGCGGCGGCGGAGCGCTGGGGCAGCGGCGAGGTCTCCACGTCCTATTTCGCGTCGGTCGTCACGCAGGCGCGCACGTCGCTGCAGCAGGAGGCGCAGAGCGCCCGCAAGTCCGGCGGCGACGCCGCGGCGGCGCCTGTTGACGCCGTCGCCTCGCACGTCGACGCGTTGAACGACGCGGTGACCCGCGGCGATCGCGCGGCAGCGATCCAGGCGGCGCACGCGGCGGCATCCGCGGTGCCCGCGCAACCGACCCCGCCGGTGGCCCGCCCCAAATGAAGAACATCATGAACGTCGCGCTCGGCGTGGTCACGAGCATCGGCGGCTTTCTCGACGTCGGCGCCATCGCGACCGCCGCGCTGGCGGGCGCCGCCTTCGGCATGCAGATGCTCTGGGTGCTCGTGGTCGGGACGGTGTGCGTGATGCTGCTCACGGAGATGTGCGGACGGCTCGCGTGCGTCAGCCACCACACCATCGCCGACGCCGTGCGCGAGCGCTGCGGCTTCCGCTACTTCTCGCTGCTGCTGATCGGCGAGGTGTGCGTTGACCTGCTCGTGCTCGCCGCGGAGATGGGCGGCGTCGCCGTCGCGCTCCACCTCGTGACCGGCATCGACTTCCGGTGGTTCCTGCCGATCGTCGCCTTCGCCTTGTGGCTCATCATCTGGGTCGGCACCTTCGATCTGCTGGAGAACGGCGTGTCGATGCTCGGCCTCATCACCATCGCCTTCGTGGTGGCGATGTGGAAGCTCGGTCCCCCGTGGCACGAAGTGATGAAGGGGATGATTCCCTCCGCGCCCTCGAGCGACGGCGCGCGCTACTGGTTCACCGCGGTCGGCATCATCGGCGCGCTGTTCGAGCCGTTCATGCTGAACTTTTACTCGGCCGGCGCCATCGAGGAGAAGTGGTCGCTCAAGGACGTCCCGATGAACCGCGTCACGGCCGTCGTCGGGATGGGATTCGGCAGCGTCATCGCCATCAGCATCGTCATCGTGAGCGCGTTGACGCTGGGGACGCACGGCATCAACGTGGACAGCTACGAGCAGGCGGCGCTGATGTTCGTGGAGCCGTTCCGCTCCTGGGGGATTCCGCTGTTTGCGGCGTGCCTCGGTGTAGCCTGCTTCGGCGCCGCGCAGCAGGTGTCACTGAACCTCGCCTACCTCTTCTCCCAAGGCTTCGGGTGGAAGTGGAGCGAGAACCTGAAGCCGCACGAGGACGCCCGCTTCGCGCTCGTCTACACGCTGGCGATTCCGTTCGCCGCGCTGCTCGGGGTGGTGCTCGGCGATCCGCTGCAGATTACGATGTTCTCGATGGCGCTGAACGCGCTGCTGGCGCCGGTGATCGTCCTCCCACTGCTCATCCTGATGAACGATCGACACTACCTGCGTGAGTACCGCAACGGTGTCGTCGGCAACGTGCTCGTGTCGGCGGTGGTCGTCATCGCGTTCCTCATTGCGCTCGTCGCCATCCCGCTGCAGGTGCTCGGTGGCTGACGGGCGTACGGATCGCGACCAGGAGATGCTGCCGCTCGTCCGCGACGTGCTGGACAAGCAGATCGTCGACGTGAACAAGTGCAAGGTGGCGAAGGTCGACGGCATCATCCTGGCGTTGCGGCAGAATCGGCCGCCGCGGGTGATTGCGCTCGAGATGGGGCAGTCGACGGCCTGGCGCCGCATTCATCCGCGTCTCGGCGCGTTCGCCGAGTGGCTGCGGGCGAAATTCGAGCCCGGGCAGGGCCCCGTCCCGCGGATTCTCTTCGAGCACGTCGTCGGCACCGGCATCGACGTGCACGTGGACATCGACGGCAAGCGGACGCGCGCGCTGGCCTGGGAGGACTGGCTCGAGGAGCGCGTCATCGCGAAGATTCCGGGAGGGCGCCGTGGCGGAAAAAAATGAACGCCGCGTCGAGCTGCTGCTCGGACGACAGGTGCGCACGCTCGACGGCTCCGTGCTGGGCCGCATCGAGGAGATGCGCGCCGAACGCGAACACGACTACTACGTGGTCACGGAATTCCTCGTCGGACCCACCGCGCTCCTCGAACGGCTTGCCGTCCGTCATTTCGGCGTCACGCTGCCGGGGCGCGCCCACGGCTATCGTGTCCGCTGGGATCAGCTGGACCTGGAAGACGAGAACGTGCCGCGCCTGACCTGCCGCGTCGATGAGCTCGAACGCATCGGCGCCGCGCGCCGCCGGCGCTCGAGCAAACACGCCGCGTAGCGTCGCGAACGCCGTACTGCATTGCAATTTGCGGATTCGCGGAGGTAAGCTTCGCCCTTCCCTTTCCTGCGCATCACCCACGCATAGCCTTGTGAGGGGGGCCAATGGAACTTCCCGTCAGCGTCACCGTGAACGGTCGCCGCTATGATCGCACGATCGAGCCGCGGCTCCTGCTCGTTCACTTCCTGCGCGACACGCTTAATCTGACCGGCACCAAGATTGGCTGCGACACGAGCCAGTGCGGCGCCTGCACCGTGCTGCTCGACGGCGTCGCCGTCAAGTCGTGCACGTGCCTGGCGGCGCAGGCCGACGGGGCGTCGGTGACATCGATCGAAGGGGTCGCTCCCAACGGGCAGCTCGACCCCGTCCAGGAAGCGTTCTGGGCGAAGCACGGCCTGCAGTGCGGCTTCTGCACGCCCGGGATGATCTTTGCGACCAAGGCGCTGCTGAAGGCCAACGGCAATCCGTCGGCGGAGCAGATTCGCCACGCGCTCGAAGGCAACATGTGCCGCTGCACGGGCTACCAGAACATCGTGCGGTCGGTTCAGGCGGCTGCGGCCGCGGGAGCACGCTGATGGCGACCACGGTTGCGGCTCCGGCCCGCGTATTCGGCTCCGGCATCAAGCGGCGCGAGGATCCGCGCCTGCTGACCGGGACGGCCCGTTACACCGCGGACATGACGCTGCCCGGGCAGCTGTATGCCGCGATCCTGCGCAGCCCGCACGGGCACGCACGCATCAGGAAGATCGACACCGCGGCCGCGAAGGCGGCGCCCGGTGTCGTCGCGGCATTCACCGGCGCCGACACCGAAGGCGTTCTCGGATCGATTCCGTGCGCGTGGCTGGTGCCGAACTCCGATCTCAAGACGACGCCGTATCCGCCGCTGGCCAAGAGCGTCGTTCGATATTGCGGCGACGCGGTCGCGGTGGTCGTGGCCGAGTCTCCGGAGCAGGCCGCCGACGCCGTCGACCTGATCGAGGTCGACTACGAGCCGCTCGCGGCGACGATCGACCCGGAACTGGCGGTCAAGGCCGGCGCGCCGCAGCTGCACGCGGAGGCGCCGAACAACATCGCGTTCCACTGGACTGTTGGCGGCGGCGACGTCGACGCGGCCTTCAAGAACGCGGAAGTGGTCGTGCGCGACCGCATCATCCAGCAGCGGCTGATCCCGACGGCGATGGAAACGCGCGGCGCCCTGGCGCATTACCTGCCAGCGACCGGCGAGCTCACGCTCTGGAACACGACGCAGAACCCGCACATCGTGCGCTTCATCATGTCGCTCGTCTGCAACATCCCCGAGGATCGGCTGCGCGTGATTGCGCCCGAGGTCGGCGGCGGCTTCGGCAGCAAGATCCCGCAGATCCAGGGCGACTTCATCACCGTGTTCTGCTCGATGAAGCTCGGGCGCCCGGTCAAGTGGATCGAGAGCCGCTCCGAGAACTACCAGTCGACGACGCACGGACGCGACCACGTGCAGGACGTGGAGATGGCGGCGACGAAGGACGGGAAGATTCTCGGCCTGCGCTGCACGGTGTGGGCGGGCATGGGCGCCTATCTCTCGACCGCCGCGCCGGGCATTCCCACCATCCTGCACGGCCTGATGCTCTCGGGCCCGTACCAGATCGGCGCGGTGAAGGAGGACGTCTACGGCGTCTACACGAACACGACGCCGGTGGAGGCCTATCGCGGCGCCGGCCGTCCCGAGGCGACCTTCATGCTCGAGCGCGTCATCGATCGCCTCGCCCGCGAGCTGAAGATGGACCCGGCCGACGTCCGCCGGCGCAACATGATCGCCCCGTTCGACAACGGCCACGACGTCGTCACCGGCCTGAAGTACGACAGCGGCAACTACCAGGGCGCGCTCGACAAGGTACTGAAGCACGTGGACTACGCCGCGTTGCGCAGCGAGCAGGCGGAGGCGCGCAAGAAGGGGCGCTACCTCGGCGTCGGCGTGGGCCTCTACGTCGAAATCTGCGGTCTCGGGCCGTCGCAGGTCGCCGGCGCCGTCGGCTTCCAGGGCGGGCTGTGGGAGAGCGCCATCGTGCGCTTCCACCCGAGCGGCAAGGCGCACGTCTTCATCGGCTCGTCGCCGCACGGCCAGGGCGAGGAGACGACCTTCGCGCAGATCGTCGCCGACGAGCTCGGCGTCAGCGTCGGTGACGTGAAGATCGTGCACGGCGACACCGACAACACGCCGATGGGATGGGGGACATACGGCAGCCGCACCACCGCGGTGAGCGGCGCGGCGCTCGCCGTCGCGACGCGCAAGATCAAGGAGAAGGCGAAGCTGCTCACGAGCCACCTGCTCGAGGCGGCGGTCGAGGACATCGAATACGCCAACGGCAAATTCTTCGTGCGTGGCTTCCCCGACAAGGCGAAGACCATCCAGGACATCGCGCTGATGGCCAACGTCGCGTGGAACATGCCGCAGGGGATGGAGCCCGGCCTCGAGGCGACGACCTTCTACGATCCACCGAACTTCGTCTATCCCTTCGGCGCGCACGTGGCGGTCGTCGAGGTCGACCCCGAGACGGGGAACATCGAGCTGAAACGCTACGTGGCGGTCGACGACTGCGGCCCCCAGATCAACCCGATGATTGTCGAAGGCCAGGTGCACGGCGGCGTCGTCCAGGGCATCGGGCAGGCGCTGTGGGAGCAGGCGGTGTACGCCGACAACGGTCAGCTGCTCACCGGCTCGCTCGCGGACTACGCGATTCCGCGCGCCGACGTCCTGCCCGACATCGAGGTGCTGTCAACCGTCACGCCATCGCCGCACCACCCGCTTGGGGTCAAGGGGATTGGCGAGGCGGGGACGATCGTCTCCACCTGCACGGTGTACAACGCGGTGATCGACGCGCTCGAGCCGTTCGGCGTGCAGTCGATCCAGATGCCGCTGACGCCCGAGCGGGTCTTCGGCGCCATGTCGCGGAAGGGAGCGTAGCCAATGTATCCCGCCAACTTCGACTATCACCGCGCACGCTCGCTCTCCGACGCGCAGAAGCTGCTGGCCGCGAACCCGGGAGCGAAGCTGCTCGCGGGCGGCCACAGCCTGATTCCGCTGATGAAGCTGCGGCTGTCGACGCCCGCCGCGGTCGTGGACATCGGCAGGATTCCCGAGCTGCGCGGCATCGCGCGCAGCGGCAACGGCGTTCGCATCGGCGCGCTCACCACGCACGCCGAGATCGCGGCCTCCGCCGACCTGCAGAAGTCGGCGCCCGCGCTCGCGGAGGCTGCCGGGCTCGTCGGCGATCCCGGCGTGCGCAGCCGCGGCACCATCGGCGGCAACATCGCGCACGCCGATCCCGCCTCGGACCTGCCGGCCGTGCTCGTCGCGCTGAACGCGAGCATCGTTGCCGTCGGTCCGTCGGGCGAGCGGACCATCGCCGCCGACGGATTCTTTACCGGCATCATGAGCACGGTGCTCGCGGACAACGAGGTCATCACCGCGATCGTCGTCCCGGCTGCGGTGAAGGGCCAGGGATCCGCGTACGTGAAGTTCCGGCACCCGGCGTCGCGCTACGCCGTCATCGGCGTGGCGGCGTTGGTGACGACGGAGGGGAACACGTGCTCGGCGGCGCGCATCGCGTTGGCCGGGCTCGTGTCGCGCGCGACGCGCGCGCAGGCGGTCGAGAAGGCGCTCGCGGGCAAGTCGCTCGACGCGGCGGCAATCGCCGCGGCCGCGGCGCAGGTCTCCTCGGACCTCGGCGGCGACGTGACCGGCGACATCTTCGCGTCCGCGAAGTATCGGGCAGCGGTCGCCCCCGTGTACGTGAAGCGCGCGATTGCCGCGGCGGCGGCGCGCGCCGGGCTCGCGTGAGCCGGGCGCCGCTCAGCATTCCGGCCTCGGTTGACGCGCTGCAGGACGCCCTCGCCGGCGAGCGCTACGTCGCCGAGCGGGGACTCGCGGTGCCGATCTATCTCGCGATGAAGCTGCGGCGCCCGCTCTTTCTCGAAGGAGAGGCGGGCGTCGGCAAGACCGAAGTCGCCAAGGTGCTCGCCGCCGCGTTGAAGACCACCCTCATCCGCCTGCAATGCTACGAGGGACTCGACGTCAGCCAGGCGGTGTACGAGTGGAACTACCCGCGGCAGCTGCTCGAGATCCGGATGATCGAGGTGGCGAGCGATCTCGATCGCGCGGCGGCGACGCGCGAGCTCTTCACGGAGGCGTTCCTCGTCAAGCGGCCGCTGCTGCGCGCCATCGAGGAGACGCGCGAGCGGGCGCCGGTGCTGCTGATCGACGAGATCGATCGCGCCGACGAGGAGTTCGAGGGATACCTGCTCGAGTTCCTCTCCGATTTCCAGGTGACCATCCCCGAGCTCGGAACGATTCGCGCGGAGGAGCCGCCGATTGTCATCATCACCTCGAACCGCACGCGCGAGGTGCACGACGCGCTGAAGCGGCGCTGCGTCTACAGCTGGATCCCCTATCCGAGCTTCGAGAAGGAGCTGCGCATCGTCTCGTCGAAGGTGCCGGGCGCGTCGGAGCGGCTGGCGCGCCAGGTGACGGCGTTCGTGCAGGAGCTGCGGACGGCGGACCTGTACAAGGCCGCCGGCATCTCCGAGACGCTCGACTGGGCGGCGGCGCTCGTCGCGCTCGATCGCGACGTCATCGACGCCGATGTGGTCCACGAGACGCTCGGCATCCTGCTGAAGAACCAGGAAGACATCGACAGCGTCCGCGGCGACCGGGTCAGCACGATTCTCGCCCGCGCGCTTGCGTAACTCGATGAATCTCGTTCCCAACCTCCTCTTGTTCGGCCGCGTCCTTCGCGCCGCGGGCGTCCACGTGCATCGCGAACGGATGGTGGACGCCATCCAGGCGACCGAATGGGTCGGCGTGAAGAGCCGCGCGGACCTGCGCGCGACGCTCAGCTCGCTGCTCGTGCACCGGCACGAGGACCTGCCGCTCTTCAACGAGGCGTTCGAGCTGTTCTTCCGCGCGCATGGTTCGTCCGAGCTCGACATGCCGCTCTTCTCGCTCGGCGAGCGCGCGCGCGTCGTAACGCGGCGTGACGCCGGCGCGCCGCATCGGCTCGATGTCGAGGAGCCGGAATCAGATGCCGACGCCTCCGCGGCATTCGCGCTCGGCGCCTACAGCACCGTCGAGGTCTCGCGCACGAAGGACTTCGCCGACTTCACCGCTGCGGAGCTCGAGGAGGCGCGCCGGCTGCTGCTGCGGCTGCGATGGGAGCCGGGCATCCGGCGCACGCGCCGGTGGCAGCGCTCGCTGCGCGGCGACATCGACCTGCCGCGGCTGCTGCGGAAGAATGTCATGCGGGGCGGCGAGCTGATCGAGCTCCCGCGGCGCGTCCGCCGCGACGCGCCGCGGCCGATTGTCCTGCTCGCCGACGTCAGCGGATCGATGGACCGCTACAGCCGCATGCTGCTGTCGTTTGCCAGCGGGCTCACCCGCAGCGCGCGTCACGTGGAAAGCTTCGTCTTCGCCACGCGGCTCACACGCGTGTCACGCTACGTCGCGGCCACGGGAGGACACCGCGTGGTCTCGCGGATGGTGCGCGAGCTGCACGACTGGGGCGGAGGCACGCGCATCGGCGAGGCGCTGCGCGCCTTCAACACGACGTGGGCGAGGCGCGTCATGCGCCACGGGCCGGTGGTGCTGATCGTCTCCGACGGCTGGGACCGCGGCGACCCGGAGCTGCTCGGCCGCGAGCTCGCGCGCCTGCGGCGCCGCTGCTCGCGTCTGGTCTGGTTGAACCCGCTGCTCGGGTCGGCGAGCTACGAGCCGTTGACGCGGGGGATGCAGGCGGCACTGAGCCACATCGACGACTTCCTCCCCGCGCATAATCTGAAGAGCATCGAGGACCTCGCCAGGCAGTTACGTCATGGAACTACGCGGCACCTATAACTTCGCGGCGGCGCCGGCGGATGTCTGGAAGCTGTTGATGGATCCGGACGCGATCAAGTCGTGTCTGCCCGGATGCCGTGAGCTCCAGCCGATGGGCGACGACCGCTACCACGCGGAGATGACGATCGGCGTGGCTGCCGTCTCCGGCGCGTTCACCTCGACCGTCACGCTCTCGGATCAGAAGCCGCCGGAGTCGTATCGCCTGACGGTGGACGCCACCGGCAAGCCCGGCTTCGCGCGCGGGTCCGCGGCGATCGTGCTGAAACCGACGGCAGCGGGAACCGAGGTCGAGGTGGTCGCCACCGCTGAAGTCAGCGGCCTCATCGCGCGCGTCGGCCAGCGCCTGATCGACGGCGTGGCGCGCATGACGATGGATCGGTTCTTCGGCTGCCTGGCGAGTCGCACGGCGTCATAGGCGGGTCCGCGACGCTTGGCGCTCCACGGCATCGCGGCACCCGCCCTACTTACGGTCGCATCAGGCGGGTCCGCGACGCGCGGACTCTCAGTACGTAGGGCGAGTCCCGCGATGCGGCTCACAGCCGTCGCATCGCGGACCCGCCGAGGCATCGAGGCGGGTGTAGAATCCGTCGCGCATCGTTCCCGTCACCGTAACGCACTGCTTCGGAGGCTACTCATGATCAACAGGAGTACCGCTTTCGTGGTCGCGGTCGGTTGGGCCCTTCTGCTGCTGATGCCCGGAGGGGCGTCCGGGCAGAGCGTGATTGCGGGTTCCGTCAAAGATGCCTCCGGCGCGGTGATGCCAGGCGTCACCGTCGAAGCGAGCAGCCCGGCGCTGATCGAAAAGGTCCGCACCGCCGTCACCGACGAGGCTGGTCAGTTCCGCATCGTGGACCTGCGGCCTGGCGTCTACGCCGTCACCTTCACGTTGGCGGGCTTCACCACGGTGCGCCGCGAAGGCATCGAGCTGACCACGAACTTCACCGCGTCGATCAACGCCGAGATGCGTGTCGGCAGCCTCGAAGAGAGCATCACGGTCACCGGCGAAACGCCCATCGTCGACATCCAGAGCGCCACGCAGCAGCAGGTGCTCACGCGCCAGCTGCTCGACGCGATCCCGACGGGCCGGAGCATCTGGGGCGTGGGCGCCATCGTCACCGGCGTGTCGTTGAGCGAGCCGGACGTGGGCGGCAGCCGGGGGATGCAGCAGGTCTACATGGCCGTACACGGCTCCGACCGGCGCGACAACGTCATCCAGATAGACGGGATGGTCGTCAACGGCATCGAAGGCGACGGCGCGATCCAGAACTACTTCAACAACGGCATGTTCGAGGAGATGGGCTATCAGACCAGCGGCCTGACGGCGGAGGTGCAGGCCTCCGGCGTGCGCCTGAACATGATCCCGAAGGACGGCAGCAACACGTTCAAGGGATCGGTCTTCTGGTCCCAGACCCCGGGCGACTGGCAGAACGACAACTTCACACCGGAGCTCGCCGCGAAAGGTCTGCGGGCGCCAAACCGGGTGTCGAGGATCTTCGATTTGAACCTCGGGCTCGGCGGACCCATCCTGCGGGATCGGCTGTGGTTCTTCTCGTCGTTCCGGCGCTGGGGTGTCGATCAGACGATTACCGATTCCTTCTACAACCTCGATCCGACGCACCGCACCTACCAGCCCGATCTGTCGCATCAGGCCATCGACGACAACGTGATCAAGAGCGGCGTGGTGCGGCTGACGCTGCGGATCTCGCAGAAGCAGAAGTTCGCCGCCTACCTCGATCGCATCGTCAAGTTCAGGGGACACGAATGCCCGGCGCTCTCGGCCGAGGAGGCGTGCGGCATCCGCACCCCGAAGCGATACTTCACGGCGCAGGCGAAGTACACGGCGACACTCACCAACCGGCTGCTGCTCGAGGCCGGGTGGTCGGAAAACGACGAGACCTATTCGACCGGCGAAGTCCAGCGAAGCGTGGGGCCGAACGACGTGGCACGGTACGACCGGACGACGGACACGCGCTGGAGCTCGTACAGCACGGGGACGACCCCGCGGGCTGACTACTACTTCCGCATTCCGGATCGCCACACTTTCTCCGGCAACATGTCGTACGTGACCGGATCGCATGCGCTCAAGACAGGGGTCCAGCTTGGCAAGGGCGGCAACACCCAGCAACGCAAGGTCAATGGCGGCATCGACCTGGTGCAGGAATATCGCGTCGGCGCGCCCGTGTCGGTCGTGGTCTCCAATACGCCTGTGTGGACGGAAGAGCGGATCAAATACGACCTGGGATTGTTCGTGCAGGACTCCTGGACCTTCAGGCGCGTCACGCTCAACCCGGGACTGCGGATCGAGCTGTTCAACACGTACGTCCCGGCGCAGTCCGTGGCCGCGGGCCGGTTCGTCCCGGCGCGGCAGTTCGACAAGATCGAAAACCTGCCCAACTGGAAGGACTGGGCGCCGCGGCTCGGCGGCGTCTACGACCTGTCCGGTAACGGGAAGACGGCGCTCAAGGCGCACGCCGGCAAGTACATGCGCGCGTTCTCCACTGTCGGCTTCGCCAACGTCTACAACCCGATGGCGATCCAGACCGATCGGCGCACCTGGACCGACCTGAACGGGGACGACATCGCGCAGAACAACGAGATCGGCCCAGTCAATACGCCCTTCAACATCAGCGGCGTCAGCAGCAAGACGCCCGACCCGGGCATCAAGCGCCCGTACCAGTGGGAATACACCGTCGGGATCCAGCGTGAGGTCATGCGTAGCGTCTCGGTGTCCGCGAACTGGGTCCGGCGGGATTACCGCCGCCTGTTCTGGACCGACAACGTGCTCACGAGCCTGGACGATTACGCGCTGCTGCAGGTCCGCAACCCGCTCGATGCCTCGGAGCTGATCCCGATTTACAACCTGAACCCGGCCAAGCGGGGACTCGTGAAGGAAGTCGACAAGAATTCAGCCAGCAACCGCCGTTGGTATAACGGCTTCGACGTCGGCGTCACCGCGCGCGCCGGCAGCGGCACCGTGTTCGGCGGCACCAGCGTCGGCCGGCAGGTGTTCGTGAATTGCGAGGTCGACGATCCAAACAGTCTTCGCTTCTGCGATCAGCGCGATCTGGATATTCCGTACCTCGCGCAGTTCAAGCTGGCCGGGACGTATGCGTTGCCGTTCCAGGTGCAGATCAGCGGGAGCTGGCAAGGCTATCCCGGCATTCCGTCGGGCACCGCCCGTCAGGATGTGCTGTACAACTCCGCGCTCAACCGGGTCGAGGATCCATCGGTCAACGTCAATTACATCGTCGACCGGACGATCGTCCCGAGTCTGACGCCGGCGAGCGTGACCGTGCCGCTTATCAAGCCGGGCTCGCAGTATCTCGAGCGCTGGAACCAGATCGACCTGCGGCTCGCCCGGAAGTTCGCGGTTCGCAGGACGCAGGCGCAGGTGCAGTTCGACGTCTTCAACCTGCTGAACGCGAACACCGTGCTCAGCGAGGTCGAGACCTTCGGGCCGTCGCTGCATCGGCCGACGGCGATCCTGCAGGGCCGGTTGTTCGCGGCGGGCGTGCAGTTGACCTTCTAAGGCACCGGTGAGCGCGCGCTCGCGACCCGGGCACTATCGGCGTGTTCACCAGGCGCGACGCGCGGCTGCGCGCGACCATTTCGGCTGGCCCGCCGCGGGCGCGATCTTCGCGATCGCGCTCGCGGTGCGTCTCGTTCACATCTGGCAGATCCGCGACGCGCCGTTCTTCACCATCCTGATGGGCGATTCTCGAGCCTACGACGAGTGGGCGCAACGGATCGCGAGCGGCGAGTGGCTGGGCCGCGACGTCTTCTACCAGGCGCCGCTCTACCCCTACCTGCTCGGGACGTTCTACGCGATTGCCGGCCGCGACCTGTTGGTGGTTCGTGTCGGCCAGGCAGTCGTCGGCTCCCTCTCCTGCGTCCTGCTCGGTCTCGCGGGGTGCCGCCTTTTCTCGAGGCAGGCCGGTGTCATCGCCGGATTGGGACTGGCGCTCTACGCACCGGCGATCTTCTTCGACGCCCTCGTGCAGAAGTCAGCGGTCGATGCGTTTTTCGTGTGCCTGGCGATCTGGCTGCTCGCGCGCCTGATCATGGGACCGCAGACGCGATGGGCCTGGTTCTGGACGGGCGTCGCGATGGGCGGCCTGAGCCTGACGAGGGAAAACGCGCTCGTCTTCGTCGGCGTCACGCTGTTCTGGGCACTCGCGCGACGACGCGTTCCACCGGCAGATGGAATCGGGAATACGGGGGTCGTGCCGGGCTGGCGGACCCGCATCGCGGCCGCGGGAATGTTCGTGCTTGGACTGACCGTGGTCCTTCTGCCGGTTGCCGTCAGAAACAGCGCCGTGGGTGGAGGCTTCTATCTGACCACGTCGCAGTTCGGGCCGAACTTCTACATCGGGAACAACGCACGCGCAGATGGCACTTACTTGTCGCTGCGCTTCGGCAGAGGGTCGCCGGAGTACGAGCGCGAGGACGCGACCGCTCTGGCGGAAGAGGCGACGGGGCGGCCACTGTCGCCGCGCGAAGTCTCGAGCTATTGGACCGGGCGGGCGCTTGCGTTCGTCCGGTCGGAGCCTCTCGCCTGGTTGAAGCTGCTGGGCCGCAAGTTCGCGCTCCTGTGGAACCGGACCGAGATGCTCGACACCGAGAGCCAGGAGACCCACGCCGAATGGTCCACGCCGTTGCGGTTGTTAGGCCTGGCAGGTCACTTCGGCATTCTGGTGCCGCTCGCGCTTCTCGGTCTGATCCTGACGTGGCCCCTGCGCGATCGGCTGTGGGTCGTATACGGGATCTCGGCCGCGTATGCCGCGAGCGTGGTGATGTTCTACGTCTTTGCGCGCTACCGCTATCCGCTCGTTCCGTTTCTCATCCTCTTTGCCGCCGCGGGTCTCGTGGAGTTGCCGAGGCTGCTTCGCGTCGATGCGCGCACGCTGGCGCTCGCCGCCGCGGTGCTTGCGGCGGCCGTCTTCGTCAACCGGCCGATGCTCGATGCCGAGCTGATGCGAGCGATCACCGAACACAATCTCGGAGCCGCGCTGCAGACCGACAACAGGTTCGATGAAGCGATCGAGCACTATCGCCGCGCGGTCGCCTTGAAGGCCGATTACGCGCCCGCGTACAGCAACATGGGCGCAGCGCTGCGGGCGGAGGGGCGGCTCGCCGATGCGGTCACCGCCTACGAACACGCGCTGGCGATCCAGCCAGACGAGGGCGAGGCGCATTACAACCTCGCGAACGCTCTGCAGGATCAAGGCAAGTCGGGCGAAGCAATCGAGCATTTCCGCCAGGCCCTGCGGTTGACACCCGGTTCGGCGGACGCGCACAACAACCTGGGCATCGCGCTTGCCGCAATAGATCGATCCGGCGAGGCGGTCACGGAGTTTCGTGAAGCCGTGCGACTCGACCCCGACTCGTCCCGGGCACATCGGAACCTCGGCGACGCGCTCGCCGCGCAGGGGCAGCAGGCGGAGGCCATCGTTCATCTTCGCCGCGCGGTGGCGCTCGATCCTCGTGACGAAGAAGCCCAGTACGATCTGGGCAGCCTCCTCCTCGAGACTGGACTGTTCGCCGAAGCGGCAGACCGGTTCCGCGCGGCCCTGCAACTGATGCCAGATTCGCCCGAGGCCCACAACAACCTCGGCATCGCGCTCGCGTCGCTGGGGGAGAACAAGGAAGCCATCGATCACTTTGAGCAGGCGCTCCGGCTCCAGCCGTCCTTCGCCGACGCTCAGCAGAATCTCGCGAAGCTCCGCGGCGTCAGATAGTCGCGGTCCGGCGGGTCCGCGATGCGCGGGCCCTCAGCCGCACCGCGGAACCCGCCCTACGTACTTCGATCAGGCCGATCCGTACGTAGGGCGGGTCCCGCCACGCATGAGGAGCCATTGCGCCGCGGACCGCCGAACCACCCTACATCCCGCCAGTATCGACAACCGCAACCATCCGTTACACTTACTGTTCGACCCCGACCAACCCAGGAGCCCAAATGGCCGTTACCTTCACTGTTAACGGAAAGTCCACGACTGTCGATGTCCCGGCGGACATGCCGCTGTTGTGGGTCGTCCGTGATGTCCTCAACCTGAAAGGCACCAAGTTCGGCTGCGGCGCCGGCCTGTGCGGCGCCTGCACGGTGCACCTCGATGGCCGCGCGGTCCGTTCCTGCCAGACGCCCGTCTCGACCGTCGCCGGCAAGCAGGTGACGACGCTCGAAGGGCTGTCGGCGGATGGCAAGCACCCGCTGCAGGTCGCGTGGCAGGAGATCGACGTGCCGCAGTGCGGCTACTGCCAGGCAGGCCAGATCATGTCGGCCGCCGCGCTGCTCGCGAAGACGCCGAAGCCGACCGACGCCGACATCGACACGGCGATGAACGGAAATCTGTGCCGCTGCGCGACGTACCTGCGCATCCGCGAAGCCATCCACAAGGCCGCCGCCATGTCGCCGGCGCAACGGCCCACCGAAACCGCCCGCGCGCAGGCCGCGCGTCAGGAATAGGAGGCGTCATGGATACGATGGTCATGAATCGCCGCTCGTTCCTCCGCGTCAGCGCGCTCGCCGGCGGCGGACTCCTCGCAGCGGTCTACTTCGAACCCGTGTCGGACCTGCTCGCGCAGGGCGGCGCCGCGCCGGCCTTCGTGCCGAACGCGTTCGTCACGATCGGCCCCGACGGCCTCGTCACGATCATGTCGAAGAACCCCGAGATCGGGCAGGGCATCAAGACCTCGCTGCCGATGATCATCGCCGACGAGCTCGACGTCGAGTGGAAGAACGTCCGCATCCAGCAGGCCGATCTCGACGAGACGAAATACGGACGCCAGAACGCGGGCGGCAGTACGGCGACGCCGACCAACTGGGAGCCGCTTCGCCAGGTGGGCGCGGCGGTGCGCGCGATGCTCGTCACCGCGGCCGCGCAGACGTGGGGCGTTCCCGACGCGCAGTGCTCGACGACCCCCGGCCGCGTCACGCACGCGGCGAGCAATCGCTCGCTCTCCTACGGCGAGCTGGCGGGAAGGGCCGCGACCCTGCCGGTGCCCGACATGAAGTCGCTGAAGCTGAAGAACGCGGCGGACTACAAGATCATCGGCAAGCCGATCGGCGGCGTCGACAACCCGAAGATCGTCACGGGCCAGCGGCTCTACGCGATCGACTTCACCCTTCCGGGCATGCTGTGGGCGGTCTATGAGAAGTGCCCGGTGTTCGCCGGCAAGGTGGCGAGCGCCAACCTCGATGTCGTCAAGGCGATGCCGGGCGTCCGCTACGCGTTCGTCGTCGACGGCACGAGCGACCTCCTGGGCCTGATGCCAGGCGTCGCGATTGTCGCGGACAGCTGGTGGCAGGCGCGTACGGCCCGGCAGAAACTGCAGGTCACGTGGAACGAAGGGCCCACCTCGCAGCAGAGCAGCGCGAAGTTCGCCGCCAGGGCGGAGGAGCTCTCGCAGCAGCCGCCGGTGTTCGCGCTGCGCGCGGACGGCGACGCGGAGGCGACGCTGCAGAAGGCGGACGTGAAGGTCGTCGAGGGCGCCTACGCGTTCCCGTTCATCGCGCACGCGCCGCTCGAGCCGCAGAACTGCACGGCGCAGTACAAGAACGGCAGGCTCGAGATCTGGGCGCCGACGCAGACGCCGGCGCAGGGGCGCGCGCTCGTGTCGTCCACGCTCGGCGTCAAGGAAGACGACATCACGGTCCACCTGCTCCGCACCGGTGGCGGCTTCGGCCGCCGCCTGACCAACGACTACATGGTCGAAGCGGCCGCCATCGCGAAGCAGATCGACGGTCAGCCGGTGAAGCTGCTCTGGACGCGCGAGGACGACTTCCATCACGACCACTATCGTCCCGGCGGCTGGCATTACCTGAAGGCCGGTCTCGACTCGTCCGGCACGGTCGTCGCGTGGCGCGATCACTACGTCACCTACGGCGAGGGCGAGAAGTTCGCGCCGCAGTGCCAGGTGCCGGCCACGGAATTCCCGGCGCGCTTCGTGCCGAACTTCGCGATGCGCGCGTCGCTGATGCCGCTCGGCGTGCCGACATGGGCGCTGCGCGCGCCGCGCAGCAACGCCTACTCATGGGTGTTCCAGTCGTTCATCGACGAGCTCGCGCACGCGGCGGGGAAGGATCCGGTGCAGTTCCGCATCGACCTGCTCAACGCCCAGCAACTGCCGCCGCCCGCCGAAGGCGCGGATGGCTTCGACCACACGCGTGCGCTCGGCGTGCTGAAGACGGTGGCCGAGCGGGCCGGCTGGGATAAGCGGGGCTCGCTGCCGAAGGGGCGCGGTTTCGGCGTCGCGTTCCAGTACGCGCACCGCGGCTACTTCGCCGAGGTCGCCGACGTCACCGTCGATGCGATGAACCGGGTGAAGGTCAACAAGGTATGGGTCGCGGCCGACATCGGCAGCCAGATCGTCAACCCGAGCATGGCGATCAACCAGTCGCAGGGCGCGGTCATCGACGGGCTGAGCCAGCTCATGGCGTACGAGATCACCATCGACGGCGGCAAGGTGGTGCAGAACAACTTCGACACATACCAGCCGGTGCGCATCCGGCAGGCGCCGCCGGAGATTGACGTCCATTTCGTGCTGACGAACAACCCGCCGACGGGGCTCGGCGAACCGGCGCTGCCGCCGGTGCTGCCGGCGGTCAGCAACGCGATTTTCGCCGCGACCGGCAAGCGCATCAGGACGCTGCCGCTGTCGAAGAGCGGATTCCGCCTGGCGTAGAGGCCGGGCTTCGGCGCGCGGTGAGCGAAGCGAGGGTTCGGGGTCGGGATTCCACGGCGGATCCCGGACCCCGGATCCCGCATCCCGGCCTGAGTCCCCAACAAAATTGCTCGTGCGATCGCGATCGGCAACATAAATGTGTGCTGACGCGATCGCGCGGGTTTGCCGAAAGCATCTCATCCCCTCGCGTCGCCACATGAATGTTTGAGATCGATCACAGCACGACAAAAAAGTCGTGAACGCTTCGCGCTCTCGGGTCGTTTCCGCACGTTTCTCTAAGCTTTTCACGCACTTGCGCCGTCACCTGCTGGCACCTCGCTTGCTGAATTGCGCCCCGGCACGCCTTCCGCTTCATTTCCGGCGCCCGTGACTGGAGCACTCCTGCGGACGCCCCAACAGGTGACGCATGAACCAAGCTGATACCGCGTGGATGCTCTGTTCGACCGCCCTCGTGCTGCTGATGACGCCGATGCTGGCGTTCTTCTATGGCGGGCTGGTTCGCTCGAAGAATGCCCTGAACACGATGATGATGAGCTTCATCGCGCTCGGCTTCACGGGCATCATCTGGGCGGTCATCGCGTACTCGCTCGCGTTCAGCGGCACCAACAAGTGGATTGGTGACCTCTCGAACCTGTTCCTGAGAGGCGTGGGGCTGGAGCCGCTCGGCACCATTCCGCACATGCTCCACATGTCCTACCAGGCGACGTTTGCGATCATCACCGCCGCGCTCATCTCCGGCTCGATCGTCGAGCGGATGCGCTTCTCGGCCTATGTGCTGTTCATCTCGCTCTGGGGCATCCTCGTCTACGCACCGATCGCGCACTGGGTGTGGGGCGGCGGATGGCTGGCGCAGATGGGCGCGCTCGACTTCGCGGGCGGGACGGTGGTGCACGTGAACGCCGCGATGGCTGCCGTCGCCTGCGCCATCGCGGTCGGCAACCGCCGCGAATATCCATCCTCCTCGCTCCTGCCGCACAACGTGCCGTTCACGCTGCTCGGCGCGGGCGTGCTCTGGTTCGGGTGGTTCGGCTTCAACTCCGGCAGCGCGCTGGCCTCGAACGGCATCGCCGCCCTCGCGTTTACCGCGACGTTCCTTGCACCGGCGGCCACGCTCGTCGTCTGGACGTTCCTCGACTACATCCGCTCCGGCAAGCCGACGGCGGTGGGCGCGGCGACCGCGATTGTCGTGGGCCTGGTCGCGATTACGCCTGCATCCGGCTACGTCGGGCCGATGGACGCGATCTGGCTCGGCGGCTTCGCGGCGATCCCGAGCTACCTGATGCTGCAGTTTCGCGCGAAGACGAACTTCGACGACTCGCTCGACGTGTTCGCGGCGCACGGGGTTGGTGGAACGGTCGGCGCGCTGCTGACCGGCGTCTTCGCGCAGAAGGCGCTCAACGGCGTCCAGGACGGGCTGCTCTATGGCAATCCCGGCCAACTCGGGATCCAGGCCGTCGCCGTGGCCGGTGCCGCCGTCTACAGCTTCGTCGTGAGCTTCATCCTCGTGAAGATCGTCGGCCTCGTCATCGCGCTGCGCCCCTCGTCCGAAGACGAGATGACCGGCCTCGACGTCAGCCAGCACGGCGAGGAAGCCTACCTGCACGCGGAGTCGTCTTCGACGAGGATGATGGCCTAGGACGGATCACCACGATGGCCGCTTCGCGCCATGCACGGAGCCCACGAAGTAAATAAGATTGCTTCGTGGTCTTCGTGGTTGCCGTAAGGCCTTCGTGGTTACCGTGAGGCCTCCGTGGTAACCCCGTCGTTCAACGGGTTGCGGGTCCTCACGCTGGAGAGCCGGCGCAGCAGCGAGATGGCTGCGCTGGTGTCCAACTACGGCGGGCAGCCGCTGTCCGCGCCCGCCCTTCGCGAAGTCCCGCTCGACACCAACACCGAGGCGTTCGCATTCATCGACTCGCTGCTTCGCCATGAATTCGACCTCGTCATCCTGCTGACCGGTGTCGGCACCCGGGCGTTGCTGGCGGTTGTCGATCGGCGCGGTCTGCGCTCCGCGTTCCTCGCGGCGCTCGGCAGCACCAGGATCGCCGCGCGCGGGCCGAAGCCGGTGGCCGTGCTGCGCGAGCTTGGACTGACGCCCTGGGTCGTCGCGCCCGAGCCGAACACGTGGAAGGAGCTGATCGCCGCCCTCGACGCGAAGGCGGCGGAGCTCACGCTGCGCGGCGCGCGCGTTGCGGTCCAGGAATACGGCACGTCGAACGCGCAGCTGCTCGACGGCCTGCGCGAACGCGGGGCCGGCGTCGTCAGCGTGCCGGTCTACCGGTATGCATTGCCGGACGACCTCGGGCCGCTCGAGGCGGCGGTGCGCGCGGTCGCCGGACGCGACCTCGACGTGGTCCTCTTCACGACGGCAACGCAGGTCGTCCATCTCCTGGACGTCGCGCGCCGGATGAATGTCGAGCCAGCTGTGCGGCAGGGGCTGGCGGCGATGGCCGTCGCGTCGATTGGCCCGACGACCTCCGAGGAGCTGCGCGAGCAGGGGATCGCCATCGACATCGAAGCGAGTCATCCAAAGATGGGTTTCCTCGTCAGGGACGCGGCGGAGCGGGCCGCCGGTGTCCTCCGTACAAAAGGCGGCGGCGCGGCGGTAGGATGAAGGCATGGCCGAAGCACTACGGACGAAAACGGATCTGCGGGAACTGCTCAAGGACGCGGCGCTCTTCAAGGAAGCGGCATACATCGGCGGGGCGTGGGTGTCGGACGGACCGGCGCTCGCCGTACGCAACCCCGCGAACGGCGAGGTGATTGGCAACATTCCGGACGTGGGCGCCGAAGGGACGCGACGCGCGATCGACGCTGCCAACGCGGCGCTGCCGCAGTGGCGTGCGCTGCCAGCCGCGAAGCGCAGCGCGCTGCTCGAGGCGTGGTTCGACGCCATCAACCAGCACACCGACGACCTCGCGAAAATCCTGACCGTCGAGCAGGGGAAGCCGCTCGCCGAATCGCGCGGCGAAATCATGTACGGCGCCGGCTTCGTGAAATGGTTCGCCGAGGAAGGGAAGCGCGTCTACGGCGAAACCGTCCCGTCGCCGACGGCCGATCGCCGCATCATCGTGCTCAAGGAAGCCGTCGGCGTGTGCGCGGCCATCACGCCGTGGAATTTCCCGAACGCGATGATCACGCGGAAGATCGCCCCGGCGCTGGCCGCCGGCTGCACGATCGTCCTCAAGCCGTCCGAGCTGACGCCCTACTCGGCGCTCGCGCTGGCCGTGCTCGCCGAGCGTGCCGGGTTCCCCAAGGGGGTCATCAACATCGTCACCGGTCAGCCCGGCCCCATTGGCGAGGCGCTGACCTCCAGCGACGTCGTCCGCAAGCTGTCGTTCACCGGCTCGACGCGCGTCGGACGCTACCTGATGGAGAAATCCGCGGGCACGCTCAAGCGCCTGAGCATGGAGCTCGGGGGGAACGCGCCGTTCATCATCTTCGACGATGCGGATATGGACCGCGCAATGAAGGGCGTGATGGCCAGTAAGTTCCGCAACGCGGGGCAGACGTGCGTCTCGGCGAACCGGATTCTCGTGCGCGACGCGATCTACGACGAGTTCGCGTCGAAGCTGACGAAGAAGGTGTCCGGCCTCGTCGTCGGCGAAGGCCTGCAGGAAAACGCGACTGTCGGTCCGCTGATCAACGACGCTGCGACCGAGAAGGTGCTCGGCCACATCGAGGACGCGCGCACGCGCGGCGCGGTCGCGACCGTCGGCGGCGGCTCGCACGCGCTCGGCGGGCACTTCGTGGCGCCGACCGTGCTGACGGGGATGAAGACGGGGATGCGCATCGGGGCGGAGGAGACGTTCGGACCGGTTGCGCCGCTCTTCCGCTTCAAGGACGAAGACGAGGCGATCGAGCTGGCCAACAGCACGCCGTTCGGGCTGGCGGCGTACTTCTACACGGAGAACATCCGCCGCGCGTGGCGCGTCGCCGAACGGCTGGAGTTCGGCATGGTGGGCCTCAACACCGGGAGCGTCTCCGTCGAGATGGCGCCGTTCGGCGGCATCAAGCAGTCAGGCTTCGGCAGGGAAGGGTCTCACTTCGGGATCGACGAGTACCTGCAAGTGAAGGCGTTCCACATGGGGGACATTACATAACCACGAAGGACACGAAGAGCACGAAGAAACCAAATTATATTTCCTTCGCGACCTTCGCGACCTTCGTGGTTTCATGACCGTATGCCGACTTCAGACGAACTCCTCGAGCTCGCGGAGCAGTGCGCGAAGAAACTCGATCTCGATGGCAAGGTGCGGCACGTGCCGTCGTTCTCCGACGCCGAGGACCAGTGCGAGAACGAGTACGAGGAGCTGCTGGAAGCCATCCACGATGACGAGCTCTTCGAGGCGGTGGATCTCCAGCGCCAGGAGACGCTGGTCGAGCAGATCGCGGCGGCGCTCCCGGAAGACAAGCGCATGATGATCGTCGAGCTGGCCGACAACTACGCGCGGCACATCTGGCTGCAGCAGGAAGGCGCGTATCATCTCGGCCTCGCCGTGGGCCGCCGGCTCCGGCTTCGCCGCGAACAGTAGCGTCCGCTTCAAATGGCCGATGGTGGGGTCCGGCTTTAGCCGGACCTGCCTGGGGGACCGTCAGGGTCCGCTTTCAGGCGGATCTCCTGAATCCCTCCCAGTGAAAACTCCGTGATGTGTTCGGCGATCTTGTCGATGGGGCCGGGGACCGCATCCGGGGCATTGACCAGCTGCGCGACCGCCCGGGACCACAGCATGCTGTTGAACTGGGACGTGACGCTGAGCGCGCATCGCATCGCCCGCGGATCGTCCGGTGCGCAGCCAATCAGCTCGGCGATCGTGCGGCACAAGTACGCCATGCGCGGTTGCAGCACATCCTCGGCCACCATGGCCAGCGCGGGTGACGGGTCGGACATCTCGCGCAGCATCAGCTGGTGAATCCACGTTTCGTGGTGGGTGCCGAGCAGTCGATCGGCGAAGACGGCCACGTACGCGCGGATCCGTTCGCGCGGCGGCAGGTCGCGCCCGGCGGCACGCGCTGCGTCCGTCGTTGCCTGCATCGTTTCGATCGCCATGCGCATGACCGCGTGGTAGAGGCCGTCCTTGCCGCCGAAGTGATAGTTCACGGCGGCGACGTTGGCGTGCGCCTTCTGGCAGATGTCGCGCACGGTGACCCGGGCGAAGCCCCGCTCGGCGAACAGCCGCGCGGCGGCGTCGAGCAGGCGCGCGCGGGTCTCGAGATCCTCCCTCGACTTCGCTCGGGTCGGCGCCTGGCGTGCGGTCGCGTGGTGTTGGGCCATGGGTCAGAGCGTTCGCTTGAAGAGCGACGTGGCCGCGGTCATCGCGACCGCTGAGAACGCGACGAGGTACAGCAGGTCGCCCGTAATCGCGTCGATGCCGGTGTTCTTCAGCAGCAGGCTTTTGAACCCGTGCACGGCGTAGGTGAACGGGTCGACCTTCGCAATCACCTGCATCCAGTCGGGGAAGCCCTGCTGCGGATACACGGCGCCGCTCGGGAAGTAGAGCACCGTGTTGAGCACGCCGAAGATCGCGCGCGGCATCAGCGGGTCGCTCACGCGCACCATGATGAGGAACATCATGCTGATCAGCGCGAAGGCGGTGACCACGATCAGGACGATCAGCCGTAAGAAGCGCAGCGGATCGAGCGGACTCGGCACGCCGGCGATGATCGACCCGATGATCGCGATGGTGCAGCCGGCAAGCACCGCCTTGATCGTCCCCGAAACGTTGAAGCCCGCGATCAGCTCCAGCTTGCTGATCGGCGTCACGAGATACCCCTCGTGCAGGCCGCGTGCCTTGTCGTCGATGAAGATGATGCCGCCGCCGATCATCACCATCATGAAGATCGACATGACCACGATCCCCGGCAGCAGGTACTGGATGTAGGGGACGTACGGATACACCTCGACGACGTCGAGCGTGGCCTTCGCCGGCACGCGCGCGACCGTCGGCGGCTCGTTGTAGGCGAGCAGCATCGAGTTCAGCGTCCCGGCTAGCGCGCCGGCGACGACGTTGTCGGTGTTGTCCTCGATCAGCGCGACGCGTGGCTGGTTCTTGACCAGCACGCGCCGCGAGAACTCCGGCGGAATCGTCAGCACGCCGTTGACGCGGCCGTTGCGCAGGTCGTTCACCGCCTGTCCCTCGTCCGCGTAATCGATCAGATCGATCGTCCGCGCGCCCGCGGACGCCGCCTGCGCCAGCTCGCGGATCTTCACCGCCGGCAGCCCGTGGTCCTGGTCGACGACCGCCACCCGCAGGTGCTTCACGTTTCCGCCGAAGGCGTAGCCGAGGATGACGAGCTGGACGAGCGGAAAGATCATCGAGACGACGATCAGGATGGGGCTGCGGCGGAACCGCCGCAGCTCGCGTTCGACGATGGCCCACATGCGTGACATGGCTATCGCCCTCCCGGTCGCCGCAGCATGAACGGTGAATCCATCACGGAAGCCTCCTGCAGCGCGTCGCGCAGCTCGTGCCCGGTGTAATGGACGAATACGTCGTCGAGCGTCGTGCTCTGCACGGAAAGGGAGTGGACGGTGACGTGCGCCGCCGCGGCCGCGTCCATCATCGCCAGCGTTGTGCCGGGGCCGTTGCTGGACGAAATCCGGTAGACGTTGCCCTGGCCGTCCACCTTGTCGACGAAGGGAAGCGTCGCGAGCCGCGCGTTCCAGTCTGGCGGCGCGTTCTGGAAGCTCGCCTCGAGCACGTTCTTGCCCGGAATCGACGCCTTGAGCGTGAGCGGCGAGTCGAGCGCGACGAGCTTGCCGTGATCGACGATCGCGATGCGGTCGCACAGCTTGTCCGCTTCGTCCATGTAGTGCGTCGTGATGAGCACCGTCAGGTTGCGCTGCGACTTGATGCGCTGCAGCATCTCCCACACGGCGGTGCGGGAGACGGGATCGAGGCCCGTCGTCGGTTCGTCGAGGAAGAAGACGCGCGGCTCGTGGACGAGGCCGCGCGCAATCTCGACGCGGCGGCGCATGCCGCCCGACAGGTTCTTCACCTGCTTGTCCTTCCACTGCAGGAGCTCGACCGACTCGAGGAGCTGCGGGATCAGCTTCTGCCGCTTCTCGCGTGGGACGCCATAGAGCTTGGCGTAGATCAGCAGGTTCTCCTCGACGCTCAGCTCGAGGTCGCTCGTCATCGCCTGCGGGATGACGCCAATCGCGCGCCGCACATCGTCGGCCTGCTGCATGATGTCGAAGCCGCCGACCATGGCGGTGCCCGAGGTGGGCGGGAGCAGTGTGACGAGCATTCGGATCAGCGTCGACTTGCCCGCGCCGTTCGGGCCGAGCAGTCCGAAGATCTCCCCTTCCTGGACGGCGAAGCTGATGCCGTCGACGGCGGTAAAGTCACCGAACTTCTTGACGATGCTCCTGACGTCGATCGCGTTGGTCATTTCATTTCGCGTTTTGCTGACGTAGGGGCCGGCTTTCGCCGGCCCTGCTTTAGCCGGCCCGAACGGGCAACTCCACGTACGCCGTCATCCCGACCGCAAGGCGGCGATCCTTGTTGTCCACGCGCAGCCGGATCTCGAACGTTTTGATGTCGCGCTTAGTGCGGCTCACGTCGCGCTGGGTCGCGAACGCCGCCTCGACACCGCGGTAGAAGACCGTCCCTTCGCGCTCTTCACCGGACGGCAGGCGGACTTTCAGCTTGTCGCCGACGCGGACGCGGTCGATGTAGGTTTCCTCGACGTTCGCGCGCACCCAGAGATCGTCCGGGTTGATCAGCGTGACGATCGGCTGGCCCGGCGTCACGACCTCGCCGATGCGCGCGGCGCGCACGTCGACGATGCCGTCGATCGGCGCGCGAAGCTCGGTGTAGCCGAGCCGCACGCCGGCCTTGGCGCGCTGCGCGGCGGCCGCCGCCTGCTGCTTCTGATTCGTGGCGAGCTGGTTGCGGCGGACCGAGACCTGGTCGGCATTCGATCGCGCGAGCTCCACGGCGGCGCGCTGCGCGTCGATCTGCTTGGCGAGCGAGTCGATCTTCGATTGCGCGACCTGATGCGACGTGCGCGCCTGGTCGAGCTCCTGCTGCGCCACGACGCCTTCCTTCGACATCCGCTCCGCGCGATCGAAGTTGAGCTTCGCGTTCTCGAGCTCCGCCTGCGCCGCCATCTGCTGCGCTTGCGCGGCAGCGAGGTTGGCTTCGGCCTGGCGAATCTGATCCGCGGTCTGCCGTTCCTGGAACCGGAGCGCGGCGGCGCTTTCCGCCACCTGCGAGCTCGCGCCCTCGGCGCCCGCGGCGTAGTACGCCTGCTCCTGTTCGAGCTCGCCGGCATCGAGCACGCCGATCACCTGCTCGGCCTTCACCTGGTCGCCCTCGTCGACCGAGAGCTGCTCGATGCGCCCGGCAATCTGCGGGCTGACCACCACGTCGTTGGTGGTGACGATGCCGGTGAGGACGAGCGGGACCGGTCGGGAGCTGAGGTAGTAGTAGTAGCCGGCGCCGGCGACGAGCATCAGGAGGATCAGCGGGCGAATCAGGCGTTTCATGTCGGTGAAACAACTGTATAAAACAAACGTTTGAATCGTCAAGCTGGCGGCGATGGGGCGAGGCGAGGCTGGCGGGCGGGCGTAACATTACCCGCCATGAAGCGATTGGTGCTCGCGGCCGCGCTCGTCGGGCTCACGGCGTACTCGGTTCATGGCGCTGTCAACGTCGACGCGGCGTTCCGCGCGTTCTGGGACGCGCCGACAGCGTCTGCGGCCGAAAAGGCCACGCACGGCATCGTCGAGAGCGGCGTCGATTTCGAGACTGCGTGGACGCGGCTGAAAGCCGGCCGCACCTACGCGAAAGAGAAGACCGGCCTGATTCGCATCCCGGCCAACATCGGCGGCGAGTCGTTCGAAACGCTGCTCGAGGTTCCACCCGAATACGACCCGGCGAGGAAATGGCCCGTTCGCGTGCAGCTCCACGGTGGCGTCGGCCGCCCGCCGCAGCCGGGCCGTCAGCCGCAGTCCACGCGCATTCCCGGCGAACCGCAGATCTACATCGAGCCGCAGGCATCGGACGACAACGCCTGGTGGCACACCAGCCAGGTGGACAACGTCCTCGGCCTGCTCGACATGGTGAAGCGCAAGTACAACGTCGACGAGACGCAGACGTATTTGACGGGCATCTCCGACGGCGGGACAGGAACGTATTTCTTCGCGCTGCGCGAGCCGAATCCCTGGTCGGCGTGCCTGACGCTGAACGGGCAGCCGCTGGTGCTCGCGAACCGCGACGCGCGCATCGACGGCAACCTCTACCTGGGCAATCTCGCGAATTGCCCGCTCTACATCGAGAACGGCGATCACGACCCGCTGTATCCAGCCGACACCGTGACGCCGATCGTCGATGCGATGCACCGGGCCGGCATCCAGCCGGTCTACCACATCATGCGGAACGACAAGCACGACACGCACTGGTGGCCGGAAGAGCGCGCGTTCTACGAGATGTTCGTGCACGAGCATCCGCGCGCGGCGCACCCCGAGCGCCTGTCGTGGGAAACGGACCGCGTCGATCGATTCAATCGCGTCCGCTGGCTCGTCATCGACAAGCTCGGCGTGCACAAGACGGACAACGCGCTCGAGGACGTGAACAACGTCACGTTCGAGGGTGACAAGTTCGCCGTGTTCCCGCGGCTTCGGCAGAAGCTCTCAGGGCGCGTGGACATCGAGCGCCACGGCAACGCCTTCGAGGCGAAAACGCGCGGGGTGACCGAGTTCATGCTGCTGCTGTCCCCGGATGTCGTCGATTTTGCAAAGCCCGTCCAGGTCACCGTGAACGGCGCGCAGGCGTTCGGCGGGATGGTGAAGAAAGACCTGCCGACTCTACTGAAATGGGCCGCCCGCGATAACGATCGGACAGCTTTGTATGGCGCCGAGCTGCGTATCCCCATACAGTGATCGCCATCTTCAGTCGCCGCGCATCCGACTCGGAGTCGTGAGTCGGGTCGTGTGCGAGTGGGAGTCGTGAACGGGCTGTGTCCGACTCCGACTCGACATCCGGCGCCGCCCGCCTGACGATCCGGCGGGCTATCGAGGCCGATCTCCCGGCCCTCGGCCTCCTCGGCGCCTCGCTCCTCCGCGCGCATTACGCCTTCGACCAGCAGCGATTCATGGCGCCGCGCGGCGACCCGGAAGCCGGATATGCCTGGTTTCTGGGCACCCAGCTCAAGGAAGACGACGTGACGATTTTCGTGGCCGAACTGTCCGGAGTCGTCGTCGGCTACGTCTACGCCGGGATGGAGCCGCAGTCGTGGAAGGAGCTGCGGGAGGCAGCGGGCTTCATCCATGACGTCGTCGTCACACCTGAAGCCCAGCGGCACGGTGTGGCAAGTGCCCTCATCGAGGCCGCTTGCGAGTGGTTCCGCTCGGTCGGGGCGCCGCGCGTTGTCCTCTGGACGGCCGACAAAAATCAGGGCGCGCAGCGGCTTTTTACGCGTCTCGGATTTCGGCGCACGATGATTGAAATGACACGCGAGCTCGACCACCCCTAGGTTGGAACGGTTCTGGCAGGTGGCACGGCGTGCGGCGTTTCGTGGCGGCCGTTGTCGTCACCTGCGGGCTTGCAGCCATCGCGTCCCTCGCGGCCGCGCAATACCGGACGCCTGCCAGGCACTCTCAGATTGACGTCAGTACCCCGCAGGCCGCGGCCGAGGAAGGCTACGACGGCGGATTTCGCTTCTGCCGCATCCGCTTCAACACCTCGCCCGACGGCGACGGGGCCGGCTGGTTCGTCGACTACCCGCGAGCGGATGAAAACCTGTCGCTCCGCCTGTCACAGCTGACGCGCATCCCGGTGACGACAATCGGCGAGGGCGAGCCCGTGCGGCAGGTGCTGACGCTGGGCGAGACGGAGCTCTTTCAGTGCCCGTTCGTCATGATGACCGAGCCTGGCGGCGCGGATCTGTCCGCCGCGGAGGCCGAGCAGCTTGGCGCCTACCTGCGCAAGGGTGGCTTCCTGTGGGCGGACGACTTCTGGGGCAGCCGCGCGTGGGAGTGGTGGTCGATGCAGATTGCGAAGGCGCTGCCACCCGCTGAATTCCCGATCGTGGAGGTGCCGCTCGACCATCCGATGTTCCACACGATGTTCGACGTCAAGGAGATTCCGCAGATTCCGAACATCGGCCAGTGGGAGTCGTCTCATACGACCTCCGAGCGGGGGTTCGACAGCGCCGAGGCGCACGCGCGCGCGATCTTCGACAAGAAGGGCCGCCTGATGGTGTTCATGACGTTCAACACCGACTTCGGCGACTCGTTCGAGCGCGAGACGGAGAGTCCCGATTACTTCCAGCGGTTCTCGGTGCCCGCCTACGAGATAGCTTCAGACGTTCTTCTCTACGCGCTGACCCACTGACGCCAGGGCGTGCTATATAAGCGCTGCCTTGGTCCGGCTGATCGTCCTGCTGATCTCGGCGTGTCTCGTCACAGCGGTCGCCAGCGCCCAGCGCGCTGACGACATCCTCCTTCGTGCCGGCACCTTTGTCCGGGAGACCGCGCAGCGTTTGAGCGGCGTCGTTGCCGACGAACTGTACGAACAACAGCTCTTCGCGTCGTTCGTCGACAGCCGGCTCAGCCCACGCATCGCACGGCGCGCGATGCGCTCGGAAGCACTGTTCATGTGGCTTCCCGCTGCAAGCCAGTGGGTGTTCGTACGCAATGTGCTGGCGGTTGACGACCGTCCGGTGCCCGACAGCGGCGATCGCCTCGATCGGCTGTTCAACTCGGGGGTCGACGCCGCGGCATACCTGCGGCAGCTTCAGGAGGAGAACGCGCGATTCGACATCGGACCCGTGACGAGGACGTTCGGCGATCCGACGTTTGCGTTGCGCTTCCTCGATGCGCCATCGCAGGCGCGGTTCGCCTTCGATCGCGCCGGGACGGAACGCGTCGGCGGGGTCCGCGCGATGAGATTCGCTTACCACGAACGCCGGCGCCCGTTTGTGATCCACGTCGATGGGATGAATGCGCAGTCGTCTGGGACGATGTGGATCGATCCTGTGGACGGCGTGGTGCTGCGCACCACACTCCATGTGACGCGGCCATCGGGGCGCGGCACGCTCGCCTCCGTGACCGTCGACTTTCAGAAGGATCCGCGGCTCGAGGCCTGGGTGCCGAACCTGATGTCCGAGGAGTACAACGCGGGCGGAGGGCAGGTCACGAGGGCAAAGACGTCGTATGCGAACTTCCGCCGGTTCGCGACGTCCGTGCGCGTCGTCGATCCGGATGCGGTGCGCCAGGCGGAGCCTCGCTAGAGCTGCGGCGGTTCGGCGGGGAGCGGGCACCGCGGCCGGGGATCGCGGATTGGCGGCGGCTCGAGTGTTGGCCCCCTCGCGCGCAGCAGATCGAACAGGTACACGGTGCCCGGAATGCGGTAGGCCTGATAGACGAGCGCGGGTGTAAGGCGCAGGTCGCCGAGCCTGTTCTTCCCCGCGAAGCGCTTCCTGAACCCGTCCATCTCCCAGTCTTCGATCAGCAGGTACGGGTGGCGGCCGTTCGTATCTAACCAGGACGAGGCGCCGTCGAGCCAGTCCTCGGGCAGCAGGTCGAAGCGGAGCGTCGCGCGGCCGGCGTAGTAGCGCAGCGAGCCCGCGTGAATCGACGACAGGATCATCGCGCCGGGCTCGGTATTCGCCCTGACGAGCTCCGCGACGGTGGCATAACGTCGCTCACCCTCGTCGCCGGTGAACACGTGGCGCTGCGCCGTGACCGTGAGGCCATAGACGCCGAGTGCGAGGATGGCGGCGGCGGTTGCCGCGCGGCCCCACCGCCGTTGCCGGTCGAACAGCCACGCGATCGCGGCCGATGTGCCGATGAACATCGCCGGCCACGCCGGCAGGAGGAATCGAAGGAACCACCAGGCATCGAACGACGGGTATGGCGCGTAGAGCACCCACATCGTCACCAGCATCAGTCCGAGCAGCGGCGCGATGCGGAAAACGAACAGGCCGGCGAACACGAGCGGCGTTTGCGTTTCGATCAACCAGCGTGCGTACGAAGCGAGCGTGGAGGGAACGTTGTCGAGCGAGAAGAGGGAGGACAGGTTTCCGTAACCCGATGCGAGGGGTGATCCGAAGAGCGAGCTGTTGATCGTCGCAACGGCGATCGCGCCGGGAAGAACGGCTGTGGAGAACAGCGCCGCCCGCCGCCAGTTCTTCGCCAACGCCCACGCAGCCATGACGGCTGCGATCGGCACCAGGTTTGGCCGGATGAGAATCGCGACCGACGCCGCGACGCCCGCCAGCAGCGCGCTGCGACGCGTGGTGCCAAGCAGCCAGTACGTCGCGAGTGCCCAGAAGGCCGCTGCCGGGACATCGCTCATCTGCGACTTGAACATCATCAGGAAGGTGGGGCTGGTGGCGACGAGCCATGCCGCGCCGATGCCGATCCAGTTCGACGCCACGCGCCGGCCGATCAGGAAGGTCATCCAGACGAGCAATGCTCCGGTGATCGGGACGACGAGGAATGCGGCGCGGTGCCCGCAGGCGATCTTGAAGGCCGCCATGAGGAGCGGCAGGCCTGCGCCGGTGATTGGCGTGATGGCCGATTCGCCCGCCACCGGGCTGTAGCCGAATGGTGTGAACGTGGCCATCGCGTCCGGCCACGGCACCTGCCCCGCCATCGTCACCGGCACCTTCAGGTTGCCGGCGAGCCAGAGATCCATCTGCGACACGTAGGAGTAGGAGTCCGATCCGCCCGCGCCCCAGGAGTTGTTCGCGATGCCGACGATGAGGACGGCTGTCGCGAGCGCAACGGCGATGCGTGGGGGAGTGAGCGCCACACGCAGATGGGCCGCGTCCGCGCGCACGCGCGCCAGGCCCGACGTCGCGAGATAGGCGACCGCGAGTACGAGCGCGACGATCAGCGGTCGGGTGGCGTCAGACGAGGAGATACGCAGGCGGCCGAGCGAGAGGGCAAAGCCGCCCGACAGCCAGACGACGAGCGCCCAGGTGGCGGCGAGGAGGGCGATGAGGCCGAGCGCGCGTCGCACGCGCGGCCATTATGCCGTGCGCCGCTATTTTCTGGCCTTCATCTTGAGCTTGGTGATCGCTCTGTTCAGGTCCGTGTTCGCTTTTTGGAGCGCCACGATATCGGCCTCGGCGATCTGGTAGCTGCCAGGGTCGGTCACGCGCAGCCACAGTCGTTCGGATGCCCGGTGCAGGCTTCTCGCAAGTTCTGCGAGCCTTCTGTCTCTAGCCATTCAGTACCGCCACGGAAAAGGTTCACAGATTGTAGGCGACTTGGGCGACGTCTTCCCGTTGTCAGCGGTCGTATTCAGCGCAAGAATCACGTGTCGGGAGAATCTTGCTGGAAAAAGCCCTGTGCGATACTGAGGATCTTCACGGGTCGGGGCGTAGCGCAGCCTGGTAGCGCACCTGCCTTGGGCGCAGGGTGAAACGCTACGCCCCGACTATAACCAACGGCTGCAAGCACTTACGTCGGTGCGGGAGACAGGCGATGGTCCGAAAGGATCACTGGCTCCATGATTTCCCTGCCCGATTACTTCGATCAGTTCGTCCGCGAACGCACGTATCTCGGCAACGTCACGCCCAAGACCCGCGAGTGGTATGAGACGGCGTGGAAAGCGTTTCAACGCTGGCAGCAATCCGCGCCAACGCGAGTGCCCGCATCCGCGCTGATCACGCGCAGCGACCTTCAGCAGTTCGTTGTCCACCTGCGCGAACGCGGTGTAAAGCCGGTGTCGTGCAATTGCTGGCTGCGCGCGATGAACGCCTTCTGCAAGTGGCTCCATGAGCAGGGCGCAATCTCCGAAGCGGTCCGCGTTCGACCGCAGAAATTGGAGAAGCGGATCATTCGCGTTCACGATGATGCCGCCCTTCGCCGCATCGTGACATTCCGGCCGAAGACGTTCGTGGAGTGGCGCATCTTTGCCGTCGCGTCAGCGATCATCGACACCGGATGCCGCATCAACGAACTACTCACCATCCGCGCGGCCGACTGCGACTTCGACAACCTGCTGTTGACTGTCAACGGAAAGGGTCGGAAGGAACGGCGCGTGCCGATGTCCATCGAATTGCGGAAGGTGCTGTTCCGGTTCGCGCAGTTGAGGGAGAAGGCAGGCATCACATCCGTGCTGATATTTCCAGCCCGCGACGGTGGAAAGTGGCAACATCGGAATGCGCGCCGAAGCTACTACTGCTTCCTAAAGCGGCTCGGTCTGCCGCAATCCGGCTTCCACCTGCTGCGCCACACGTTCGCGACCCAATACCTGCGGGCTGGCGGTGACGTGGTGCGGCTGTCGATCATCCTCGGGCACTCGGAGATCAGCACGACGTTGAAGTATCTGCACCTACTCACCGAGGACTTGCAGCGACCGCATCAGAGCTTGTCGATCCTGAATCGGATGCGGTAGCGATCCGGGCCGATGCGAGCGAGAATGGGCTCGTGCCCGATTGGTCCCTAATGGATCACAACAACGGGTGGTTTTCCGTGATCATCGGTGCGTTGTTCATGACGTTCGCCCGTCCATATGGCAAGTCCCTAGGCGGAAAGACCGATTACTTTGATGGATGGCCGCCGTCCGCCGAGGAAGTCAGAAAAGATGCGCGCGGACACACACGTGGTGCTTATGGCGTCGGGGTCGCCTGTCTTGTGTGGGGCATGTGGCTGCTATTGGCGCGCTGAACGATTGCGATTCGACGTTTCTGCTCACCGGAACCTCGACGACTGAAGACGGGCTGGTGTGAGATGGTCACGGGGTGTGAACCCCTCGCCGCTTGAAACGTAAACTGATGTCACTACAGTAAACGCTCTTGGGGAACGTGCGATTTACGAGCTTCAAGTATCGGTCGTTGTGGCTGGCGGCGCTGGTGATCGGTTTGCCGGTGCTTCTGATCGTTGCGTTCATCCTGATTCCGGGG
>Ga0134127_10000111_pt1 | contig 103873 bp, 84 predicted proteins | sample KB31753_FD_96459 | JGI IMG/M metagenome (GOLD analysis project Ga0134127, IMG submission 96459) | Terrestrial soil microbial communities with excess Nitrogen fertilizer from Kellogg Biological Station, Michigan, USA - KB3-175-3 | ecosystem: Environmental > Terrestrial > Soil > Unclassified ... | reverse complement strand
GTGCCGTAGTTCACGACACCCTGCAGCATCTCGTTGACTTCATAGGCATCGCGCGGATCCATCGCCGCCGTGTGCTGCCGCTCCTCGGTGCTCCAGAGCAGCGTCCCGTCCGGCGCCTCGATGCGCGCCACCAGCCGCGGCTGCACGCGATAGCCGCCGTTCGCGAATGGTGCATATGCGGTCACCAGCTCGAGCGGCGTCACGCCTTCGGCGCCCAACGCGATTGATGGAACTGGTGTTAAAGGACTGGTAATGCCGTTGCGCCGCGCCGCGGCGATCACCGCCTTCTCGCCAACCGCGCGGCTCACGCGCACCGTCGCCGAGTTCGCCGACAGAATGAGCGCCCGCGCGAACGTGATGCGCCCCGCATAGTTGTTGCTGTAGTTCACCGGCTGCCAGACCTGCCGGCCGATCTGCACCTGCACCGGATCGTCGTCCACCTCGGTGCCGGGACTGTAGCCCGCCGCGATCGCCGCCGAATACACGAAGGGCTTGAAGGTCGACCCGGGCTGACGCCGAGCGTAGAACGCGCGGTTGAACTCCCGGCGCTGCGTGCGCCGCCCCGGAACGACCGCGCGAATGTCGCCCGTCGTCGGATCGAGCGCCACGAGCGCACCCTGCGCCTCGTCGGTGACGTGGCCCATCGACTCGCGCGTCTCCTGCGTGATCTCGGCGATGTGCTTCAGCACCGTGCGGTCCGCCGCGCGCTGCGCCGTGAAATCCAGCGTCGTGTAGACGTTCACGTCGCCTTCCTTCAACACGTCCGGCATCACGGAGTCCACCAGCGCACGCACGGCGTCCAACGCACTCGGCTCATTCGCGATCGACGGCCGCCATTCGGTGTCGGCAATGCGCAGCGGCACTGCCTGCGACGCTTGCGCCTGCGCGGCGGTGATGAATCCCTGCTGCGCCATCAATCCGAGCACGAGATTCCGGCGCTGCTCGGCCTTGTCGGGATTGCGGCGCGGCGTGTACGTCGACGGAGCCTTGGGCAGCGCGGCGAGCAGTGCGCCTTCCGACAGGGTCAGCTTGTCGACGTTCTTGCCGAAGAGATCGAGACTCGCCGCCTCGATTCCGTTCACGCCGTTGCCGAGGTAGATGACGTTGAGGTAGTGCTCGAGGATCTGGTCCTTCGTCAACTCTCGCTCGAGCAGCCGCGAGATGCGCACCTCGATCAGCTTTCGCCGCATCGACCGCCCGTGATAGCGATCCTCGAGAAAGCTGTTGTGCGCCACCTGCATGGTGATCGTGCTGAAACCCTGCCGCACACCGCCCGCGCTCAGGTTCGTGAACACCGCGCGCAGCACGCCCTTCCAGTCGAGCCCGTTATGTTGGTAGAAACGGCGATCTTCGGTCGCGATGAATGCGTTGCGCACCGGAACCGGCACGACGCTGATCGGGACGTTGACGCGGCGCACGTTTTCCAAGTGGCCGAGGAGCCGATTGTTGCGATCGTAAACGTTGCCGCCTTCGCTGGGATGGAAGGCGCGAATCTCGGACGGGCTTGGGCATCCGTAGAAACCGCACGTGCCCAGCCAGGTATCGAACAGGATGACGCCGGCGCAGGCGAGCGCCAGCAGACCCAACCATGCCCAATGCCGCCGAATCCAGCGGCGTGGCGGATCGGCGGGGTTGGGACGCAAACGCCGCTTGAGCGTGTCGATTCGGCCGGCGATCGGGGTGTCGTTCACGCGTGGTTAAGAGTCGTCGAGCGCTATGATTTTGGTACGGTCTTCGCTCTCGCAGGTTTCTGGCCGCCGCATCCGTAGAAAACGGGGTGCGCGCCGTCGCCAAGGGTACAACAGTCCTACTCCAGACCAATCCATGACGTTCCGTTCGGTAGTGTCAGTGACGGCGGTCGCAATGTTCGCGAGTCTGACCGCCTGCTCGAAGAGCTCCGCCAGCAAGCAGCCCGATTCTTCGGCTGGCTCGGTCGCCGCGGGCACCGCGGGCGCCGCGACCAAGGCTTCCGACTCGACATCGCGCAGCGCGCCCGCCGGCGCCTCCGGAGGGACGACGGAGAAGGCGACGGATCCGCTGCCGTCGAATCACATGGGACGCATTCCCGTGCTCGAGTACCACGTCATCGGCGGCACGCAGAACGCGCTGTACACGCGCACGGTCGAGAGCTTCAAGGCGGATCTCGAGGACGTGTACAAGCGCGGCTACCGCCCGATCACGATCGCCGAAATGCTCGACAAGAACTGGAGCGACGTGCCGGACGGCATGTCGCCGGTGGTCTTCGTGTTCGACGACGCGTCGCCATCACAATTCTCATATATCGCCGGAGCGAACGGCCAGCTGACGATCGATCCGAATTCCGCGATCGGCATCTGGGAAGATTTCGCGAAGACGCATCCGGGGTGGAAGAATCGCGGCACGTTCTGCATGCTGAACGGGGCCGCCGCGGGTCACAACTTCTTCGGCGACAATCCGAAATACGGCGGCCAGCAGAAGGCGTGGCGGTTCCAGAAAGTGAAGTGGCTCGCCGATCAAGGCTTCGAGCTCTGCGACCACACGGTGTGGCACATGAAGCTGAATCAGTATCCCGACGACAAGGTGCAGGCGCAGATCGCGGGCAACATGGTGGCGATCGACTCGGCGGTGCCGGGCTACAAGATTCGCACGCTGGCGCTGCCGTACGGGCTGTGGCCGAAGAACAAGCAGCTCGCGTGGCAGGGCACGTGGACGGACCCCAAGACCGGGCAGGCGCATCCCTACCACTTCGATGCGGTCCTCGAGGTCAGCGGCGGTCCGACGCTCAGCCCCTACGATCCGAAGTTCGATCCGCACCACATCACGCGCATCGAAGCGATCGGGAACGACATTCACACCGTTCTCGATGGCCTCGACAAGAACAAAACGCGATTCGTGAAGTGACTCAGCCGGCGAACGCTTTCACGAACTGATCGAGCTCCGCGACGTTCAAGTCCGACACCGCCCAATATTCGGTGCCGTCGGCGCTCCATTCGATCAAGTGATACCCATTGGCCGAGTCGGTGCGACGCTCCGGTCGTTCCGGCGACGGCCATTCGTACACGTTGATCACGTGCTGCCGCCGCGCGTAAACAATGACCGGCACCGCTCGGCCCCGCACGTAATCCAACCGCCCGCCGATCAACGCAAAGCCGGCCGCTGACAGATCCGGAACCGCGGGCGACATGTCGACGCGCCCGTTGAACCACGGCTTCACATTATGCTGATTCGACGACACGACGTCGGTGAGATGGCCGGGCATGAGCGAACGAATGTGTGAGGCGACCAGTTCGCTCGATACAGACGGAGACGTGCCCCCACCCGCCCCACCGCGCATGATCGCGAAGGTTGCCGCGCTGCTCGCGACAGCGATCACGAGACAGGCCGCGATGATGCCGCGCCACGGCAGGCGCGCGCTCGTCTCCGCGCTCGACACAGCCTCCAGTCGCGCAACGTCGGCGCGCAGTCGCGCCTTCAACACATCGGGAGCGGCGTAGCGCACCAGGTGCTCCTTCACTTGCGTGCGAAGGTGCACGAGCGACGCGTGTTCGCGCTCGCACACCGCGCAAGTCGCGAGATGCGCCTCGCTTTCGCGACGCTCGTCGGGCGTGAGCTCATCATCCAGGTACGCATCCAGCGCCTCTCGGCAGTGATCGCAGCGCATGTCAGCTCGCCTCCTGCGCGTCGTCGCCAAGTTGAGCGGCGAGGCGCTTGCGGGCGCGGGCGAGTCGGGACATCACGGTGCCGATCGGAACGCCAACGACCTCGCTGATTTCCTTGTAGGACAATTCCTGAATCTCGCGCAGCACGATCACCTCTCGAAACTCGACGGGAAGCGCTTCCACCGCGCGCGCGATGCGACGCCGCTCCGAGCGGCCGATCGCGAGCGCGTCGGTCTCGCTGTCACCGGCAATCGTCGCGAGATCGACGTCCGGCGCCGCATTGCGATGCCGGCGATGCCAATCCGCCGCGCAGTTGCGAACGATCGACAGCAACCACGCGCGCGAATCCCCGCCCGCGTAGCCGTCGATATAGCGCAGCGCACGCAGCACGGCCTCCTGCACGACGTCCTGCGCGTCATGCTCGTCGCGCAGCAGATAGCGCGCGAGCGTGTACGCATCGTCGAGATGCGGCAGCACCACCCGATCGAAGCGTTGGACGTCGAGCTGAGTCATGGAGTCGAAGAACGAACGAGTCGCCGGCGAGATGCCGCCCGCGGAGAGCCAGACCCGGAGACGAACGACTTTATTCCCCGGGGAATATGCGTCATTCGGTTCCCGTCAGGAGATCGGCTCCCAACCAGAGACGATTCATGACAGACGATTCCCGCAAGTCCGGCGACTACATCACCGCGGAGAGCGATGACGGCATCGACCGCCGTGGTTTTCTCAAATGCATGGCGTGGGCTGGTACGGCTACGGTGTGGGGCATGGCGGCCGGCGTGCCGACGTCCATTCCGCTGCATCGGCTTCCGCTGCTGACCGACACGCAGCGCAAGAGCATCTTCTTCGCGCAGATCAGCGACAGCCACATCGGCTTCAGCAAGGAAGCCAACAAGGACGTGACCGCAACGCTTGGCGACGCGGTCGCGAAGCTCAATGCGCTGCCGCAAAGCCCCGCGTTCGTCTTACACACCGGCGACATCACGCAGCTCGCCAAACCTGGCGAGTTCGACACCGCGGACCAGGTGCTCAAAGGCGTGAAGACGGAGCGCATCTTCTACGTCCCGGGCGAGCACGACGTCGCGACCGACAACGGCGCGTCGTACCTGCAACGCTATGGCAAGAAGACTTCGGGCGGCGGCTGGTACAGCTTCGATCACTCCGGCGTGCATTTCATCGGCCTCGTCAACGTCCTGAACCTGAAAGCGGGCGGCCTCGGCGCGCTCGGCCCCGAGCAGATCGCGTGGCTCAAACGCGATGTATCAGCATTATCTAATAGTACCCCAATAGTACTATTTGCTCATATTCCCCACTGGACGGTGTACCCGGATTGGGGGTGGGGCACCGACGATTCCGAACAGGCGCTCGCGCTCCTCAAGCGCTTCGGTTCCGTCACGGTGCTCAACGGGCACATTCACCAGATCATGCAGAAAGTGGAAGGACACATCGCATTTCATACCGCGATGTCCACCGCGTTCCCGCAGCCTGCGCCAGGCACGGCCCCGGCGCCGGGACCGATGACGGTCGATCCACAAAAACTCAAGAGCGTGCTCGGCATCGCCAACGTCACGTTCATTCCGAACCGCGGATCGCTCGCGATCGTGGATGCGACACTCTCGGGCGAGCCGCCCGCCTTCGAGGCCGCGTCGCACGATGCGATGATGCAACGCCAACGGACGCGGCGCACGACGCCGCTGGCGGCGAATCAGATCGGCATCGACAACTTCCAGTTCACGCCGGCCGAGCTGCACGTCGCGCGCGGCACGTCGGTCACGTGGATCAACAACGATGACGTGCCGCACCTGATCGTGAACGTCGAACGGAAGTTCAGGCAATCGGGAGTGCTGGACACCGATCAGCGATTCAGCGCCACGCTCGCGGCGCCCGGCACGTATCACTATTTCTGCTCGCTGCACCCGAAGATGCAGGGGCGCATCGTCGTGACGTGACCGGGCACACAGTCCGCGCTCCATCAAAGATGCCCGGCGGCGCGCAGCCACTCGATCGTTCCGGCGATCGTCGCTCGCGCGCCGCGAAACGTCATGCCAAGCTCGCGGCGGGCCTTGCTGTTGTCCATGAACCAATACCGTGTGGCATACAGCGCGACGGTCGGGTTGAATGGCAGCGGGGCTCGTACTCGCAGGGCCGCGCGCGATACGACTCGAATGAGGCCGTTCGGCACCGACACGATCGGTGCCCGGCGGCCGATCAGCTCCAACACGAGCTCGGCCAACTCGCGAATCGTCAGATTGTCGCCGCCGAGGATGTAGCGCTCGCCGGAGCGGCCGTGATGCAGCGCCGCGATGATGCCGAGCGCAACGTCCTCGACGTGCACCACGCTCGTTCCACCGCGGCACACCAGCACGGGCGTCGATCGCGCGAAGTCGAGCAGATTCGCCGCTGTTCCGAGCGCGGTGTCGCCCGGCCCATACACCTCGGCTGGATTGACGATGACGACCCACAACCCTTCGCGCGCCGCCGACAACGCCTTGAGCTCCGCGCGATGTTTGGCATGCGCGTAGCGCAGTGAGTCATCCGTCAGCGCAAACGATGTGCGCTCGTCAAAGACGCGCGGCGTGTCCGAGGCATTGATCGCCGCCGTGCTCGACACGAAGACGACACGATGATCGTGAAGCGCCTGCGCGGCGCTCAGCACGTTCGCCGTGCCGGTCTCGATCACCGCGGTGAGCGTTGCGGGTTGATCGGCATCCCATCCGCCGGGCGCGGCGAGATGAATCGTCGCGTCACAGCCGGCCATCGCCGCGCGCAGCGACGCGCGATCGCGAACGTCGCCGAATGCGCGCTCGAACGGCAGGTCGTCGATGCGATCCGTGCGGCTCGTCTGCCGAAGCAGACACCGTACATGATGCCCATCGTTCACGAGCCGGCGCACGACCGCTGACCCTATGAACCCGTTGCCGCCGGTGACGAACACGCGCATCGCCGCGCCGCCGGTCACGTCGCGATCAAGCGTGCCAGCGCGTTGGTGACGTCGTCGATCTGCTCGCGAGTGTGATGCGCGTTGAGCATGAAACGCAGGCGGCTGTGTCCCGGACTGATCGCGGGGAACATGATGGCATCCACATGAAAGCCGGCCTCACGCAACCCTGAAGCGATTCGCACACAGCGTTCGTCGTCGCCGACGTGCACCGGTACGATCGGCGTCGCGTTCGAGAGCGCGGGAATGCCGTGCGCGCCAAGCCGCGCCAAAAAATACTCCTGGTTCTTCCACAAACACTCGCGCCGCTGCGGCTCGTCGGTGACCATGTCGATCGCCTCGAGGAGCGCGGCGGCCTGGTCGGGCGGAAGCGTCGACGTGAAGCCGAACCCCGACGCGCCGAACCGTAGAATCTCCGTGATGTACGATTCGCTCGCGATGAAGCCGCCGATGCAGCCGTACGCCTTGCTCAGCGTACCCATGTGAATGATGCGTGGACTTTCGATATCGAAGTATTCCGCGGTTCCCGCGCCGGTTGGGCCGAGTATGCCGGTGCCGTGCGCGTCGTCGATGTAGACCACGGCATCGTATCGCTCGGCAAGCGTCATCATGGCGGGCAGCGGTACGATGTCGCCGTGCTGGCTGAATACGCCGTCGGTGACGATGATGCGGATCGACGCCGTCGACGCACGCAGCTTGTCCTCGAGATCGTTCATGTCGAGGTGCTTGTACGCGAACGACGGCGCCCCCGACGCACGAATCCCTTCACGAATGCTCATGTGATTGAACTCATCCGTGAAGAACGCGTGCTTCCAGTTCATCGGCGGCGAGTAGCCGAACGCACGCGCCAGGTTCGCGGTCTTCGCGAGTGTCGGGAGCACGCTGAGGTTCGTGAGATAGCCGGTGGCGAAGAGGAGCGCCGACTCTTTTCGCTTGATGCCGGCAAGTCTCGCCTCCAGACGATCGTACAGCTCGAGATTGCCGCCCAACAGGCGCGACTCGCAATTGCCGACGCCGTAGCGGTCGATCGCGTCGTGGGCGCGCGCCTTGAGACGCTCGCTCGTCGCCAGGGCGAGATAATTGTTGGTGCTGAACGAGACGAGCGTGCGGCCATCGGCGCGAAACGCCGGATCGGGCAGCGTCGCCGGCACCAGCTCGTCGCGACGCGTGCCGCGCCGCGCCATCCATGCCGCTACGTCCTGGAGATCGCGCATGCGTAGTGTCTCAGGATGTGAATCGACGCGCCACGAGCACGGCGTTCATTCCGCCGAACCCGAACGAATTCGACATGACGACGTCCGCCTTCGCTCGGCGCGCGACGTTCGCCACGTAGTCCAGGTCGCACTCGGGATCGGGGACGTCGAGGTGCGCCGTCGGTGGCAGCACGCCGCGCTGAATCGCGGAGAGCGCCGCGAGCAGTTCGACGGCGCCCGTCGCACCCATGAGATGTCCGTGAACTCCTTTCGTCGATGAAACCGGCAGGGAGCGCGCGCGATCGCCGAAGACGTGTTTGATCGCCTGAGTCTCCACGACGTCGCCGACGGCGGTCGCGGTGCCGTGCGCATTCACGTAGTCGACGTCCTCCGGCGAAAGCTCTGCATCCGTCAAGGCCGCGCGCATCGCGCGCGCTTGGCCCTCGGCGTTCGGTTTCGAGATGTGGCTCGCATCCGCGGCGTTACCATAGCCCGCGAGCTCGGCATAAATCGTGGCGCCGCGCGCGAGCGCGCGATCTTCGCGCTCCAACACGATGGCGGCGGCGCCTTCGCTCAATACAATTCCCGTTCGATTCTTCGAGAACGGCTTGCAGCTTTTCGCGGGATCGTTCGCGTCGGCGTGCGCGAGTGCCTGCATCGCATCCCACGCGCGAAGATTGCCGTTCGTGACCAGCGCTTCCGATCCACCGGCGACGATTGCATCGGCAAAGCCGTGCTTGATCGCACGGTACGCTTCTCCGATCGCCGCGGAAGACGATGAGCACGCGGTCGACACGTTGAGCACCGGACCGCGCAATCCGTTCGCGATCGAGATCTGGCCGGCCGCCGCATTGTTCATCGCCAACACCACGCTCGTCGGACGCACGCGTCCCTTGCCCGCGTACAACTCGCGATACGAGTCTTCGATCGACGCCGCGCCGCCGAGTCCCGTTCCCCAGTACACACCGGTGCGAACCGCATCGTCGTCGGTCGACTGCAAGGTTGCATCGTCGATCGCCTGACGCGCCGCGACGAGCGCGAGCTGCGTCGCGCGGTCGAGCTGCGAGAGCTGGTGCGGCGCCCAGAATTTCGACGCATCGAAGTCGACGCGGCCCGCCACGAGCGGTGCCGCACCCAAGTACACCTCCGGTGTCACCGGCCGAATGCCCGAGCGCGCCGACGCGAGCCCATCGAAATACTCATCGATGGATTGTCCGACTGGGCTGATCACGCCCACGCCCGTGATGACGACGCGATGCACCACGACACCTCAGGACGTCGCGGCCGGGCGTGCAGCGATCAGTCCGTCGACGACATCGGCGAGCTCGCGCAAGGTCTTCACGTGCGTCACCGATTCCTGTGGAATGGACAAGCCGAACTGATCTTCGAGCTCGAACAGAAATTCGAGGAAACCGAGCGAATCGATACCGAGCTTGTCGACGGGCGCGTTCTCGTCGATCGCGTCCGCATCGCCGCCGAACTGCTTCGCGGCAAGGTCCTTGATGGTGTGTAGAGTGTCCATGGTCTACGTCGCTGCGGGCGGGTTGAGTGGGAGGATCAGCGATATCATACACTCCGAACACGCCCCATCGCGGCATCCCCGCACAAACTTCCCTTTGTGATCCGTTCATGAACCCCTTCGCCCGCGGCGTGATGCTCCTCACCGCCCTCGTGCTGGCCCTTCCGGCCATCGCGCGCGGCCAGGCCAGCCCCGTGGGCTTGTGGAGCACGATCGACGACGACGACCACCGGCCCACCGCCGTCGTCGAAATTCAGCAGGCCGGCGACGAATTGGTGGGCGTCGTTCGCGCGCTGCTCGTTCCGGCAACGCACGACGACAGCATCTGCGGCAAATGCTCGGACGAGCGGCGTGGGCAGCGCATCGTCGGCATGGAGATTCTGCGCCACATGCACCGCGACGGCGATTCCGGAAATACCTGGAGCGGCGGCGAGATTCTCGACCCCGAAAACGGCAAGACCTACAAGGCGAAAATGACGCTGGAGGATGGCGGCCAAAAGCTGGTCGTCCGCGGATACATCGGGATCTCACTGTTCGGCCGTTCGCAGACGTGGATGCGACGGTAGACAGTCGACCATCGCATCCGCCGCCTTGGCTGTTCGGCATCGTGTCCATGCCGTACGGCGCGTTCAACGGACTCGCCGCGGTCGCCGTCCCGTATCTGCTTCGCAAACAAGGGCTGAGCGTCGATCGAATCGCGTCGATCGGCGCCATGATCCAGCTGCCGGCGATCTGGTACTTTCTCTGGGCGCCGGCGATCGATCTCAAGCTGCGACGTCGCACATGGATCATCCTGCTCGCCATGACGAGCGGCGCCTGCGCCGCGTTCGCACTGACGCGGGTAACGGCAGGCGCGATCGGTGTGCTCACCGGACTGTTCATCGCCGCGTCCGCGCTCAATCAGCCGGTGTCGAGCGCTGTCGGCGGATTGGTCGCCGCTGTCGTGCCAAGCGCCCTCCGCGGACGAACGGGCGGATGGTCGCAAGCTGGAATACTGCTCGGCGGTATTGCGGCGGGCGGCCTCTCGGTTTGGCTTGCTGATCGTGCGAGCCTACTGGTAGTAGCCGGCGTCGCCGCCGTACTTGTCGGGCTCCCATCCCTCGCCGCCCTCGCGATCGATGAACCGATCGGTGCGCGACACATCATGCGCGCTCAGCCGAAACGAATGGCGCGTGAGCTGTGGACAGTCCTCAAACAGCGGCGCGTGTGGGCGGGATTTCTTTTCTTTCTCAGTCCCATCGGCGCCAGCGCGTTGATGAACCTGTTCACGGCCGTCGCCGGAGATTTTCACGCGTCTCCGAACGTCGTTGTGTCGGTCGTTGCGATCGCCGGGGTGCTCACGCCGGCGGGCGCGCTGATCGGCGGCTACCTCTGCGACCGATTCAACCGCTGGCTGATGTACCCGGTCGGCGGGCTGCTCGCCGCGGCGAGCGCCGGCGGCATGCTGCTCGCGCCACTCTCACCATGGACGTACGCGTTTGGCGCCGCCGCATACGCGCTCGCGACGGGCTTCTGCTACGCGACGTTCATGTCGCTCGCGCTCGAGTTGCTGGGAGCCGGGGCGTCGACGAGCGGGACGCAGTTCACACTGTTCATGGCGGCGGTGAACGTTCCGGTCGCCTACATGCTACGCCTCGATGGACTCGGCCACGCTCATTTCGGCGCTCGCGGAATGCTCGCCGTCGATGCGGGCGCGAACGCCGCCTTCGGTTTGGCTTTCCTCATTGTGTTGTCGATCATCCGCCCGCGCTCGTATACCGCCGAAGCGCCACCCGCCACACCGCACGGCTGACGCCAAGCGCGATGGCCGCGACGACGAGACATGCGGCCGCGGTGACCGGCGACAATCGCCCGACGAGCGCCGCCGCCGGAATGGTCGTCGTCCACGCGACCGGCAGAATGAACAAGAACACGACGCGCAATGCCGTCGGGTATGCCGACGCGGGATAGCGCGCCGCCTCGAACAAGGCATCGAACACGGTCGACAGATTCTCCACTGCGACGAACCAGAACGCCAGCGACATCAACGTCAGCCACACGCCGTAGAGAATCGCGATCGCGGCGGCGAACATCACGAGGAACACGCTCAGCTCGGCGATGCTGATGGTCCGACCCAGCCGATGCATCGCGTAGATCGACAAGGCGAAGCCCGCGATCACGTCCGTGACGCGCCACAAATCGAGCTCGCGAAAACTCAAATAGAGTTGCGTATCGATTGGGCGCAGCAACAGCAGATCGAGCGAGCCATGTCGCACCTCGTCGGGTAAACTGCCAATCCCGGGACGCAACCAGCCCTCGACCACACCGACGAGCGCATTGAAGACGCCGAGCAGCACCGCTGTTTCCCAGAAGCTCCAGCCGCCGACGACGCTCGTGTGTTCGTAGAAGATGCTGACGGTGAACACCGCCATCAGCAGCCAGAAAGCCGCCCCGAGCGAGCTCGCGACGAAGTTCGCTCGATATTGCAGCTCGCGCGCGGCGTTGAGCTCGATCAGCGCGCGAAACGCGCCGGTGAGATTCGACGATTTAGCCACCGACGGCCCCGTATCGTTTGAGACCGTTCCGCCAGACGACGCGATAGATCACGAACCACGCGGCGAGCCACGCGAGTTGCCCGGCGAAGCCGCGCGCGATGTGATTCTCCCATCCACCGGTTCCGGTAAGCAGCGACACCGGAAACGCAATCGCGTACGGGAACCAGAGCAGCGTCGAGAGTCGCTCGACCCAGTGCGGCAAGAGATCGATCGGCGCAAGCTGACCCGACAGAAATACGCCGATCGCCAATTGCAGCTCGACGATGGCATACGCGCGCGTCGTCCAGAATGCGAGCAAACCAACGGCAAATCCGTTGAAGAACCGAATGCCTGCGCCGAGAATCACAGCGATGGCGGTGAGCGCCCATCGCCCGGGCGCGACGGGCACACGCACCGTCGGCCACACGAGCGCGGTGAGCAACCACACCACGATGACGATCGTACCGACGCGCGCCTTGTACGCGATGTTGTCGGCGACCGATTCGTGAATCGGCGCCACCGGCCGCGCGAGTCGATGATTCATTTCGCCGTCGGCGATCCAGTGGTCGATGTACCACGCGTCCCACGCTTGCGTCAGCTGATTGATCAGCGTGACGCCGAAGAAGTAGCGCGCGAAGGCAACCCGCGTATATCCGTCGACGTCGCCGCCGACGCTCGCGGCGACTGTCCACCACACGCCCAATGCAATGGCCGGTTCGGTGATACCCCACAGCAGCCACAACGCGATGTCGGCGCGGTATTGCAGGTCCACCATCCACGCCGCGCGGATGTACGCCGCATAGCGTCTCGGCCAGAGTGCGATGCCGCTCATTCGGGGGTCATCCCGTCGTCGCGAGCGTCGGCGAACGCCTGGCGAATGACGTCCTCGATTGGCGGGTCGTGAATTGACAGGTCGACCACGAGCCCCGACATCAGAATGCGCGCGCTCGCTCTGGCCGCCTCATCTCGCGGCACCTCGATCACGGCGGAGGGATGCTGAAACCGTTTCACTTCTCCAAAATGTGCGACAGCATCCAGCGTCGTCTCGGGACACAGCGTGAGCTCGAGTCGCTTCACCGGAACGGTGCGCGCCACGAGGTCGGACAGCGAGCCGTCGTAAACCAGGCGGCCGTCGTTGATCATCATCACGCGCTTCGCCAACGCGGTGACGTCGGCCATGTAGTGCGACGTGAGCAGGATCGTCGCGGTGTGACGCACGGCGTAGTCTTTCAGAAAGCCGCGCACCGCATCTTGCGCCGTGACGTCGAGGCCAAGCGTCGGCTCGTCGAGCAACACCAGCTCCGGCCGATGCAGCAACGCCGCGGCGAGCTCGCACTTCATGCGTTCGCCGAGCGAGAGATTGCGCACGGGACGATCGAGCAATTCGCCGATCTCCAGCATCTCGATCAAATCACGGCGCTGCTTTGCGTAGATCGCGTCGGGAATCGCGTAGATCGCGCGATTGAGACGAAACGTCTCCTCGACCGGCAGATCCCACAGCAGCTGCTGCTTGTTGCCGAGCACGAGCGAGATCCGGCACTTGAACGCCGCGCTGGCCGTCCACGGATTGAGGCCGGCGACTTCGATGGACCCGGATGTCGGATACAACAGGCCGGTGATCATCTTCAACGTCGTCGTCTTTCCGGCGCCGTTGGGGCCGAGGAACGCGACGACTTCGCCGCGCTCGATGGTAAACGTCAGCTTGTCGACGGCAATGACATCATCGTAGCGCGGCGCGACGATCGCGCGCAACGCACCACCGATACCGGGATCGCGAACCTTCACCCGGTAGTGCTTGCTGAGCTGTCTTGCCGTGATCACGTGATGGTGCCGCGGAAAGGACGTGCCGTTCGACCGAAAGACTTCTTAACCGCTCGATTCGCCTGGAGACGACACGGCCCGCGCAGTCTGCGCGGGCCGAAAACGTCTCGTGCCGATCGTGTTTGGCGGCCGGGCGAGCCCCGTCCGTCAATGCCTCGGCGTCAGTACCACCACTGCCCGAACGCGGGGTAGTTCACTTCCTGGTAGTTCAAGCGCCGCGGGTCGAGACTCCACTGCAGCTCGCGGTGTGCCTGGAAACTCTTGTTGCCCGCCATGACCGATTGATAGGCGCGACTCTGCGTCATCGCCTGGCCGTTTGCCCATGCCCGCTGCGGAATGGAAGCGCACGCGCCGAGCGCCCCTGCCGCCGCCAATGCGAGCCCGAGTCGAATCGCTGTTCTGATCGTCGAGCCACGTGTCGTCGACATTCTCTGCTCCTGGTTGCCGATGATGAAGGCCGAACGCCGAGGGTGGCGGCGCGAATTGTATGCACAATGCAGCATCAAGTGGACCGCGGCAAGTCTCGCCACCGGATTTCACGAACCGCGGATCGAGCGCACGGGATCGACGTGCCGCGCCGAGCCGCTGGTACGCTGAGTGCTTCATGAAGGCCTGCCATGACCAATACTCATTGTATCCCGAGCCGCTTACGGCAGGGCACGCTAGTGATGACCGCGATGCTGCTCGGGGCGTGCAGCATCTCGCAGCAACAGGAAGTGCAGCTCGGCCAGGAGCAGGCCGCGCAGGTGAGCCAGCAGCTCCCGATACTCAACGACCCCACGATCAACAGCTACGTGAACAGTCTCGGCCAGCAGATTGCGAGTCATACGTCGCGCGCCGACCTGCAATGGAGCTTCGCGGTCGTCAACACCGACGAGGTCAACGCGTTCGCGCTGCCGGGCGGGTTCATCTATGTGAACCGCGGCGTGCTCACCCGCGCGAGCAACGAGAGCGAGCTCGGGGCGGTGCTCGGCCACGAGATCGAACACGTCGTGCGCCGGCACTCGGTGAAGCAGATGGAGCAGATGCAGGGCGCAAACGTCGGCGCCGGCGTGCTCTGCGCGCTGACGAATGTCTGCAACTCCGGGCTCGCTCAGGCGGGCATTCAGGCGAGCGGTACGCTGCTGTTCGCGAAGTTCGGTCGCGACGACGAAGTGCAAGCCGACGAGGGCGGCTTCCAGAATGAGATCAACGCCGGTTTGAACCCGCGCGGCATGCTCACGTTCTTCGAGAAGCTGCTCGCCGAAGAGCAGCAGAGCAACGGCGGCGGTGCCACGGCGTCGTGGTTCTCCGACCACCCGGGTACGCAGGATCGTATCGCGGATGTTCAACGAATGCTCAATTCGACGTCGGCGGCCACGCTGAACCGGCTGCGCACGGATACGCAGGCGTTCGACAACATGAAGCGCCGGCTGGCTCAACTTCCGCCGCCGCCGCCTGCGCGCTGAGCGTCGTCAATGCGCAGCGGCGACGCCGAAGGCGCGTTCGACGTCGCCGCTGCGCTCTCGCGGCGCGAAGAGATAGTCGGATAGCTCGACGTCACCGTGTGTTTCGACGCGATCGAGGGGTTGCAAGCCGCCCGCGTGATTGATGCGGTACATCCGGTAGCCGAGCGATGTCATGACCTCCGTCACGGCGTCGGCTCGCTTGCGTCGCATGCGACCGTTCTCCGTCGTGTCGGAATACGTCGGAAGGATTTCGCACACGACCAGAGGCCGGTCTCGCGCGAGCGTTTGATGGAGTCCGCGCAGGACGTCGAGCTCCGCGCCTTCGACGTCGATCTTGAGAATGCCGATGGGCGGCGCTCCCGCCACCTGTAGCACCTCGTCGCCCGGCGCGACGATCGCAATGCGCGACGAGGTGTACTCCGACGCGTCGCGAAAGCCCGCGACGAGACTCGCCGCGGAATCGACGGGACCACCGGAGAACAATTGTAATACGCCATGCTGGTCGCTCAACCCGCATGGGATGATCGCCACGCTTCGTGCGTCGTTCAACGCCGCCATTCGCTCGACATAGAATACGCACAACGGATTGGGCTCGCACCCGATGTAGCGCCGCCCATCACTCAGGAGCAGGAACTTCATCAGCGTCTGACCAAGGTTGACGCCGACATCGAGAACCGCGCGCGAGTCCAGCGCGAGCAGCCGCTCCAGCAACGGAAGCATCCACGGTTCGGTGAGCCGGGAATTCCCAAGCCCCAGGCCATCGATGACCGGAACGCGAATCGACCGTCCGCGATAGCGCACGGAAAGCGACAGCGAAATCCGGCGCGCCAGCCGCGTGTCGCGGAGAGACCAGATGAGCCGCTCGACGAGCCGATTGGTCCGGACCTCGGAAGCGAGCGGCGTCGCGGTCTGCTGTTTCCTCATGACGCGCAGTCTACCGTGCGCAACGCCCGCCGCGCAACGCGTTGCCGAACGCGGTTCATCGCGCTCCGCGACAATCGGGAAAGCGCACGCCGGCAATGCGCGTCGTGTAGTTCGTCGCGCCCGCCTTGACGTAATCGCCCACGTACCAGATCGTGCAATCGTCACTCGGGTCGACCGCGGTTTGCGTGTAGTCCTCCCAGCGCAGCGTGTTCGTCTGCGGTGCTTCGCCGGAGGCGAGCACCATTTCGTGAAGTGACAACGTGCCGCGCGGATCGCCGGCACGTCGTCCCGCGAAGCGTTGCCCGACAAACGTCGTCGAATCGCCGAACGAGTAGCCGATGCCGATGTTGCCGCGGGCATCCATCGCCGGGCTGCCCAGCCAGCGAAAGCCCCCGTCGGGCGCGTACGTTCCCTGCTGATACAACGCCGGCAGTCGCCGCGCGTCGAGCCGGAATTCGTACCAGCGTACTCCGCCGCCCCCCGCGTGTGTATCGACCGAGTGCGCGGCCACGATCGATTCGTGTCCGCCAACGCGGCGATACACCACGCGCGCCATCAGCTTGTCGCCTTGCGCGTCCAACCGGCGTTCGACGCCCGGTTGAGGCACGCAATTCGTCAGCTGGCCATTACACAAATAGTGATAGGGCGCCACACGAACGTTGGTCGGGCCGCTCACTCGCGTGCGCGCCGCATCGTTCCAGTCGACGTGAAATGTCCAGGCGAGAATGACCGAGTCCTCCATCACTTTCGCGAGCTGCCGTCCGCCGGCCGCAAGCATGATGTTCGGAGCGCCGCGGGGCGGTGCGTTCATTCCGTCGACGTCGGCGTTGTTCAGGAAATTGACGCTGTCGATGACGACACACTGCTCGCGCGCCGGCGCGCCGATCAACATCTTCGCGCGCTCGACGACGCAGGCGTGTTTTTGTATGACCTCGTCGCCGGTGCTCGTCGGAACGTAGTAGCCGTCGGGCCAGACGGCGGGACGCGGATAATCGGGAAAAAGCGGGCGAATGAATTCGTAGCGATAGTATGGGCCGAACGGATCGTTGCCCGTGCTCACCGCGTAACACATGGCATATACGCCCGTCGTCGGCTGCGGCGGTCGCGCACGTCGCTGCGACGTATCGCGCGGCGTCGTGTCAGGCGGCGGCGGTGGCGGCGGTGGCGGCTCGTAGAGGCGAACCGCTGCACCAGGCTGACCCGCGACGCCCGGCAAACTCTCGCGCGATCCGTCACCGGCACGCGGCGCCCCGCGCGGATCCGACTGCTCGGCGATGCGCGAAAAGATCGGCATGACGATCAACCACCGCCCCGCCAGCTGATCGTACCGAACCACCGCGTCACCGTTGTTGCGCTGCTCGCATGGTCCGCCGAATTCACGAAACACGTTCCGCGTTTCCACCGGGCCGTACAACACGCGGCCCGTCGTGTCATATCGCGCACCTTTCTTCGTGAAGATCGCCATGCGCGTGTTCACGATCTGAACGATGTGATTGGGCCCGACCGCCACGGAGTTGTCCGACGGGTTGCGCAGCGCGGCGTTGCCCTGCGGTCCGGAGAATCCGCTGCCTAATCCATCGAAGCTTGCGACGACGCCGATCGGCGGACGCGTGCCCTGCTTCGTCTGTTCGACGTCGCGTTCAGCGCGATGTCTCGCGGCAGCGAACGCCATCGCCGGCGCCGCCAGGGCGCCGAATGCAACGAGTCGACGATTCATGCGGCAAATCGTAGAGCGAATGTACGCGGGATGAAAGGGTGGCGTGCCAATGCTGTACATGGCCGAAATCGTCGGACACTCGACATTGCGGCCATCGCTCGCGGCGGCGATGGTTCGGCATTACCGCTTCTGGAGAGCTTCATGTCTCACCGCCCGATCGTTCTCTCACTCGCACTTTGCGTACTGCTGCCATATGGCGCTCGCGCGCAGCACTTCACCAGCGCCGCCAAGATCACCCATTTACCCGCTCCGGTCGCGCTCGACTCCGCCGGCAGGTTTCAATCGACCATCGCGCGCGTCGGCGACGACGTCTTCGTCGGCGGACAGCCGACGGAACGCGCGCTGCGCGAGATGAAGGCGCAGGGCGTCACGACCGTCGTGAATCTGCGAACGCCCGAGGAAATGAAGCGCTCCGTGAACTTCGACGAAGCCGCGCTGGTCTCGCAGCTCGGCATGAAGTACGTCTATATCCCCATGCGTGGAAATTCCGAATTTCCGTATTCGCCGGACGCCGTGACGAAGTTCAGCAACGCCGTTCGCGAATCGAGCGGCAAGGTGCTCCTGCACTGCACGATCGGGTGGCGCGCATCACATCTCTGGGCGGCGTACCTGATCAAGGAACGCGGCATTCCAGTCGACGAAGCCCTCGCGAACGCCCGCGCCATCGGCCTCATGGACGAACACCGTATGGGCAACAACGGGCGGCAACCCGTCGAGGACCTCCTGGGTCGCGATCTTCCGACGCTCGGTCATCCGCACTCCTGATCGCATCTGGCGCGACTCGTCGGCTCGTCTTTATCATGCTTGCATGACTCTCGTCAGAATCGCGCTCGCGAATCTCGAGTACCCTGAATCGCCCGCTGCGTCGGTGGCATTGACGCAACGGGCGATTGCTCATGCGGCGACGGAGCGCGCCGACATCCTGTGTTTTCCTGAGTGCTACGTGCCTGGATACCGCACGGCGGACAGACAGCTTCCGCCGCCCGACGCGCAGTTTCTCGAGAGCGCGTGGCGTGACATCGCGTTAGCCGCCGGCGAAGCCAACGTCGCCGTGGTCCTCGGCACCGAACGCGTTGTCGACGGAACGGCGCGTATCGCCGCGCTCGTCATCAACCGCGACGGATCGATCGCCGGCTTTCAGGACAAGGTGCAGCTCGACCCTTCCGAAGAAGCCACATACGTGCCTGGCGCCGAGCGGCGTGTGTTCGAGTGCGGGCCATTGAAGTTTGGCATTTCAATTTGCCATGAAGGCTGGCGCTATCCGGAAACCGTCCGGTGGGCAGCTCGGCGCGGTGCACACGTGGTGTTTCATCCGCACTTCGGCGAGGCGGAAGCGAACAGCTATCGCCCGACCGCCTTCGCCGATCCCGCGAACACGTTTCATGAAAAGGCGATGCTGTGTCGCGCCGCGGAGAACACCTGTTATTTCGCGAGCGTGAACTGCGCGGGCGAGGGATCGCCCACCACGTCTGCCGTGGTGAGCCCCGACGGCAGCGTACTCGCGTGGCAACCCTACGGCGTTAGCGGACTGCTCATAGCGGACATCGAAACCGGCGCCGCGACGGGACTGCTTGCGAATCGCTGCCGAACGGCCTGACGGATCTTGCTCGAGACCGATGGCCGCAGCATAATCTTCGCGGCCGTCGTCCTCGCCTCCCACCAGCAACCCGACCATGCCTCAAACAGCACATCGGGTCACGTCGTTCGCACCGCCGCCACCACTCTCCAACCACGAACGCGAACAGCGCCGCCGCACATCGGTGCTGTCCTCGCTGCACAAGCGGCTGGCCGGCACCGGCATGTCTCCATTCGTGGTCGAGCTGCCGGATGGAACGGTCGAACATCTGCAAGGCGACGCGCGTGCCGGCGACGACGGAGAACGCGCGCGATTCCTGCTGCGCGTCCGCAACGACCGCGGCCGGCGTGCGCTCGTCAGTCTCGACGAGATGGAGCTGGGCACGGCGTATTTGCGCGGTGACATCGACGTCGAGGGCGACTTTCTCAGTTGTCTCGACTTGCGCGGCATCCTCACCGATCGCCGCCCATTGCGGTCGCTGCTGCGCCACGTAATTCCGCTGGTGCTGGGCCAACGGCGCAGCGACATGGCGTGGGTGCCGAAGCACTACGATTTCGGCAACGAGTTCTACTGGGCGTTTCTCGACAAGCAATACGGCCTGTACTCGCAAGCGCTGTACACGGCGGACGACGATTCACTCGACGAAGCCGTCGTGAACAAGCTCGAGTACATCGTCGACGTGTGCCGCTTGCGGCGCGGCTCGCACGTGCTGAACGTCGGCGGTGGCTGGGCCTCGTTCGAGAAGTTCATCGCGCCGCGCGGCGTCAGCTCGACGATGCTCACGCTCTCGCACGACCAGTACGCGTTCCTCTCCGATTTCTGTCTGCGCAATCCTGAACCGGGCCGGCTCGAGGTCGTGCGCGAAAGTATCTTCGCGTTCTCCTCTGCCGCTCAATACGACGCCATCACGTTGCTCGGTGTCATGGAGCACTTGCCCGACTATCACGGACTCTTCGCGCGGTTCGCCACGCTTCTCAAACCGGCGGGGCGCGTCTACATGGACTTTGCCGCCGGGCAGCGCAAGTACAAAGTGAGCACGTTCACGTCGACGTACGTGTTTCCGGGAAATCACACCCCGGTGTATCTGCCCGGCCTCTTCGCGGCCGCGATCGCGCATGGCTTCGAGCCGATCGCGCTGCACAACGATCGCCACAGCTATTACCTCACGCTTCAGGCGTGGGCGCGCAATCTCGAGGCAGCGTACGATCGCGTCCTGCCGATCGTCGGCGAGCGTGTGTATCGCCTGTTTCGGTTGTACCTCTGGGCAGGCGCGCATCAACTACAACGGAGCGGATCACTCGAGAGCTACCGCGTCGTCTTTCAACGCGCCTCCGGACGGCCCTCGCACGAGATCGGCTGCTACAAACCGATTTGAGCCAAACTCGCCTCGGCTAACCGAACCAGCGACCCCGCGTTCTGATCGCGTGCGATCGACAGCGCGCGTTGAAACGAATGCTCGGCGCCATGCCGGTCACCGCGCTCACGCAGGATCTCGCCGCGCAAGCGATGCAACTCGGGCTCCCAGCACCGATTGTCATTCTTCTCGGCAACCGCTTGCGCCTGAAGGAGCGTATCGAGCGCCAGCGCGGGCTTCCCCGTTCGGTGGTAGGCATCGGCGAGCAGCCACATGTAGTGCGGCAGATTCATTTCTGCCTGCGTAGCGCGATATCCGTCGAGCGCGCGGACGAGCGTCGACAGCGCCTCGTCATGATCGCCAAGCACCACGCGCGACCACGAGTGAAAGAGCACGCCCACCGCACGCCACTGGACGAAGTCGTGGGTGCGTGAGATCTCGATGCTTTGTTCGGCATACTGCTTCGTCAATTCCGCGTCGCCGCGATGCGCGTGCAGCCACGCGGTGAGCGTGACCGCGTATGCCTTGGCGAACGGTGTGTCGGCGTGCTCGCGCGCGCGACGATTCTCCTCCAGCGCCAGCGCATCGTCGCCGAGCATCCACAGAGCGATCGCCAGCCATGCGCCGGGCATGAAGGCGCCATACGTCAAGCGATCGACGTCCGTGCGCATTTGATCGTACACCGACATGCCGGAGCGCAGGAACTCGACGCCGCGCTCGAATTCGCCGAGCTGAATGAGCGGCGGGCCCATCGCGGTGCGCGCAATGAAGATCTGCCTCGGATCGCCCGTCGCCTCGGCCACGTGCACCAGCTGTTCGACGACGTCACGCGCCGTGTGCAGGCGCCCGCTCACGACGTAGAACCGATAGAGACCATGGAGCGCCGGAATCTGCGTCGCGGGATCGCTGAAGCGCGCCGACAATTCGCGGGCGCGCGAGTACGCCGATTCCACTTCGCTGCCCGAATAACCGAACAGCGCGTTGAGCGGTACGCCGAGCGCGAGCTGGAGATCCAGCTCGATTCGTGCGCGCTCGTCGTCGTCCGGCATCGCCGCGGCCGCGTCGAGCCCGCGCCGTGCGAGCAAGACCGCTTCCTTGTTGGCGAACAGCCGCGTCGCCGTGCGCGCCGCGGTGAGGAAGCATCGCGCCGCCTCGCCAAACTGCCGCGCCGCCCGATGCAGCACGCCCAATTCCGCCGCGACCGCCGGATCGTCCCCGTACAAATCGTGCATCACCGACGCAACGGACGCGCTCAGCGCCATACGACGCGTGCCCCGCAACGGGGATTGGAGCGTATTCTGATATAAGATGTGTGAAAACGCGTACCGCAGCGACGGATGCCGCTTGCCGATCACACGCTCCTCGACCAGCCGCACCATGGCGTAGACGCGCTCGAGCCGCTCGAGATGCTCCTCGACCTGTTCCGGCGGCAATCCGGTCGCGCCGGCGACGACCGCGGAATCGAACTGGGCGCCCTGCACGCTCGCGATCGTCAACAAGCGGCGATCCAGCTCGTCCAACCGATCGATCGTGCGCTGAATGACGCTGCGAATCGACTGCGGAATTTCCGCGTCGACGGTATCGGCGGCACGCTCCAGCCGCCAGCTGCCGTCGCGCTGCCCAATCACGCCGCGGTCCGCCAGCTGCCGCATGAGATCCACCACGAACAACGGCGTCCCCTCGGTGCGCTGAAAGATCAGATCGACGAATTCACTCGGAAACTCGTTGCTCTCGTACGCGCGGTCGACATATTCGCCGAGTACGTGCCGGTCGAACGCGCGCAGGAACGTTTCGCGAATACGATCGCGCTCGTGCAGGCGCAGAGCGGCGTCGGCGAACGGATGGCGCGCCGCCAACAGATCCGACGGCCGATACGTCACGAGCAGCAGCATCGGCAGCGTATCGAACCGATCGGCGAGATAGACGATCAGATCGACCGTCGACGCGTCCGCCCAGTGGACGTCCTCGAGGCAGACCACCAGACGGCCCGAACGCGTCAACTCCACGAGAAATGAGCCCAGCTGCCGCTTCATCTGTTCGGCCGATCCGACTCGCGCGTCCGTCGGCGTCCGCGCGCCCGACGGATCGGACATCGTCGCGGGCCGCACCTGCGCATACCACGCCGGCGCTATCTCGCGCATTTCCTGCGCGACGAGCGCTCCGTCGGGACCGTTCAGCAAACCTTCGAGCGCCTCGAGAAAGGGCAGATACGCTTCGGCACCAGCGAGGCGCTCCGAACATCGACCGACGCCGACGCGGCAGCGCTCGACCTGCCCCGCGGTCTGTTCCAGGAAGCGGGTCGCGAGCGTCGTCTTGCCCAAGCCCGGCTCGCCGGCGATCGCGTGTACCAACCCGCGATCGTGTGACGCGCGATCGAAGCTCGCGGTCAGCGCGGCAAGCTCGAAGTCGCGGCCGACGACCGGACGCGCCGTTCGCTCGACGGCTGCCGCCGCACGCTGCTCGTCGGTCGTGCGCATGGCCGGCGCGCTGCTCGCCCGCGCGCCGCCGCGGTAGCGATGACCGGCCGCGAACGCATCGAGCGGCGCGACGAGCTCGTCGGCCGTTGCGGGACGCTCTCCAGGTTGCTTCCGTAGGCATTCCGTGACGAGCTGCGCCAACTCCGCCGGAACCTCGGGCCGAATCTCCGCCAGCGGTTGCGGCGACTTCGTCAGGTGCGCGATGATCAGCGACTGATACCCGCTCGCGGTGAACGGCCGGCGGCCGGCGAGTATCTCGTACGCGAGGATTCCAAAGCTGTAAATGTCGGCCCGGTGATCCATTCCGGGATCGGCGCTGATCTGCTCGGGCGCCATGTAGGCCGGTGTGCCGACACTCTCGCCGATCGCCGTCAAGGTCTCCTGCGGACGAGACGCATCGGGCTGCACGCCCGAATCCGTCCGCCGAGCGTTGACGATCGCTTTCGCGATGCCGAAGTCGGTGACCATGGCCGTTCCGTCCACGACGAGGACGTTGCCCGGCTTGATGTCGCGGTGCACCACTCCGGCGCGATGCGCGTACGCCAGCGCCCGCGCGATGCCGGCCAGAATGCGTGCGGCCTCACGAATGGGAAGCGCGCCTTCGCGAGCAAGCCGCACGTCGAGCGATTCGCCCGACACGAACGGCATGGTATAAAATGGAACGCCGCCGATTTCACCAGCGGTCAGCACCGGGACGATGTGGGGGTGCTGTAGCCGCGCCGCGACGAGAATCTCGCGCCTGAATCGCTCCGTGGAGATCTCGGCGACGAGATCGGCGCGCAACACCTTGACCGCGACGCGTCGGCCAAGCGCGGCTTCTTCGGCAACGAAGACATGCGACATGCCTCCGCCGCCCAGCTCACGCTCGATCCGATAGGCCTCGCCGAGGCTGGACTCGAGGCGTGACCGCAGCTCCGTCATCGGGATACGCAGGACACGGCGCGAACATACGAATCACTCGCGCGAGACGCTAGTGACACTGGTGAAGCCAGTGACGCAGCTGACGCAGCTGACGCAGCTGACGCAGCTGACGCAGCTGACGCAGCTGACGCAGCTGACGCAGCTGACGCAGCTGACGCAGCCAACGCGAGCGAACGCGGCCACTCGACGGCGGTCGCGCCGCCGAGTGGTTCGGTTCGGCTATCGCGTGACGACGCGGACCTTGCCGGTGTTGCCGCGGCCCTTCCGGATCACGATCTCGACGTCATGTCCGAGCTTCGAGATCATGCGCAGCAGGCGCTCGGGCGAAAAACCACGAACCTTCCCGCCGACCACCAGCGACACTTGCGACGGCGCATCGTCCATCAGCTCCGCCGCCTCCGTCTGACTCAGGCCGCGCTTTTCGAGCACGTCCGCCACGAACTCGGCGAGCGTTTCCTTGGGAATGACGCGTTCGGGGGACTTTCTTGGTCTCTTGGAGCGTGCCGCCATTAGGAATATCCTCGGAAGGAGTGAGTTCAACGTGGAAACGGTTTTGCCACCGCGTCGCAACGAGCGACGCCGAATATTAAACGTGCTTTAATGTTTCGGAATAGGGTCCGCTCATCCCGCGGTGTAAAAATCCTTTACTCGCCGACTATTATTGTTTTTATACATGCGCCCGCATAGCCGACTCAGGTTGATACAACTCTCTCGTCGCGGGGCGGCTCGGCGCATTGTATACACCGACAGAAACCCGATGCACCCCATGTAACGGTGATCCCGGCACGCACGTGACAGCTTGGAGCTCGTCTCCTTCCCGAGCATGGCATGGCAAAGGGCCGCCGCGTACAGGTGGTCGCGCAACTCGAGACGTCGCCGGGCGCCGCCTCGCGAGTGCTCGAGGCGCTCGTTCAGGGTACTCACGATTTCACGCTCACCTCGAGCGACGGACGCGTGTCGGCGCGCATCCGCGTCAGTCTCCCGGGCCCGTCGGTGACACAGCACGAGATCGGCGGCTGCCGCGTCGTCGTCGACTGGTCGCGATCGACCGTCGCCAACGGACATCGGCGAGCGACGTTGTCGCGCATCGAGCGGCGCCTGTTCACCATTCTTCTCAACGCCTCCGGCCGTCCGCTCTCACGGAGAGAGCTCGTCGAGCGCACGTGGCCGCCCGAGCCCGGAGGCGGGTCGAGTCGCGCACGGTCGCTTCCGGTGTACGTCTGTGGATTGCGCAAACGCCTGACCCACATCGGGGTTGGCGACGCGCTGCAGACGATTCGCGGGTTCGGGTATCAACTCGTCACGGAGTCGTCGACGGATTCGACTCCTCCAACGCCTCGGCCGCCCACTCGGCGACCGCCATGCGAAGCGCCGGATGCGGCTCGTCGGGAAACGCCGCATCGTCGAACACGCCGAGAATTGTCTCGAGAATGCTTCGCTCGTCGTGCTTCAGGCGGGCGAGCACGCGCACGTATTCCTGCACACAATCGCTGAGCTGCCGAAACACGGCGTCCGACGCGCGCAGATCGCGGGGCGTCGTGTCGGGTGAAAGCTCGTTTTCGATAGCACGCCGCAAACAGGCCCGTGCGGCCGCAAGGACACCGTCGGCCGCCCACCCGGCGGTCGAATCTTGATCATTCTGTCCTTGCTTCCCGGATTCATTGGACATACCGTCTCCACGTCGAGCAGGACCGTCCACGACGGCAAGTGCGGTGCCGCGCCGCTGTGACAATTCACGCGTTTAGTGTTCACGTATTAAAATACATTTAATGTTGGCCGGAGACTCCATGCAACGCACGCCCTTGACGATCGCCGCGTTCGCTCTTGCGATCGTCGCCGCGACCGCCCGCGGCCAAGCGCCCATTGTCGGATGGACAGTCACGAGGAACACCACGACCGACTCCGGCAAGGGGCCGTCGTCGATGGCCATGCGCCAGCAGATCACACCGCGCTACCTTCGCACGGAGTTCGCCCAGATCTCCGGCGCGCGCGACCAAAGCGCCGACGCCGAAGGCATGTACATGATCTTCGATTCCGTGGACAGCACCGTGACCATGGTCATGCCCAACCAGCACATGGCGACGATCATCGGCCTCGGCATGGTCGGGTCGACGATGAAGAACGCGACGGCGGACATCAAAAAACTCACAACATCCGGAAATCACATGTCCACCGGCCCCGTCGAGAACCTCGGCGCGGGCGAACGCATTCTCGGCCACGCGACACGGCACTATCGCAACACCTTCGACTGGACCATGCAGGTGGGTGAGGGCGAGCAGGGCTGCACGCGCCACACCACCGGCGTCGAGGAAACGTGGATCGCGCCCGACGTCGACCTCGAGTCGGCTGCGGATAACGCCATGGCCAAGACGATGGGCAAGATGTTCGGCGACATGGACGATATGCCGGACGACACGCGCGTTACGGCGGCGACTCCCAAAGGCTCGCATCTCCGCACCATCAAACACTCACAGAGCACGGATGCCGACGGCCGCCCAATCTCCGTCACGACGACGGACGAGATCGTCGAGCTGAGCCACGGCCCGCTCGCCGACTCGTTGTTCCATGCGCCGGCAGGCTTCCGCGTCATGGACATGCGGTCGATGATGAAGGACTTGAATCCAGACATGCTCGCCAGCATGGCCCCGACGGCACGACTTCAGGACGCGCTCTGCGGAAAAAAGACGCCCTGACGGCAACCGTCTGGACGATTGGCCACTCTACACGGTCGATCGAGGAGTTCCTCGCAGTTCTGCAGGCGCAGGGCATAGAGGCGTTGATCGACGTACGCCGGTTTCCGGGCTCTCGCCGTCTGCCGCAATTTGGATCAGCCGAACTCGCCGGCGCGCTTGAACGCGCCGGCGTCGCCTACGAGTGGCTTCCGTCGCTCGGCGGACGCCGGCGGCCGGTACCCGGCTCTCCGAATACCGGCTGGCGCAACGACTCCTTTCGCGGCTACGCCGACCACATCGCGACCGAGGAATTCGCCGATGGCTTGACCGAACTGGTCGCCGCGGCCTCCGGCGTTCGGACCACGATCATGTGCGCCGAGCTGCTGTGGTGGCGCTGCCACCGCCGGCTGATTTCCGACGTGCTCCTGACGCAGGGACACGACGTCCTGCACATCCGCGATGAGGCGCCCGCCGAGGCGCACCGGCTCATGGACCCCGCCCGCGTCGTGCGCGGCCGCTTGACGTACGCCGCGCCCGAGGACGATCAGCGCACGCTGTTCTGAACCCCGCGAGCGCCGGGCGAACCCTTTCGAGCTCGGGTGTGTCTATGGGATAGACAATCTATCCCATGGGCCGCCCATGTCCCCGCGAAAACAGAGCCTGCTCCCCGGCACGCTCGACATGTTGATCCTCAAGACCCTCACCGCCGGGCCGCAACACGGCTACGGCATCGCGCTCCACATCAAGGAATGGTCGCGCGAGGTCCTGCAGATCGACGAAGGCTCGCTCTACCCCGCCCTCCAGCGGCTGCGGCAGCGCGGCTGGGTCGCCGCCGAGTGGCGACGGACGCCGAACAACCAGCGCGCGCGCTACTACACCATTTCGGCCGCCGGACGCAAACAGCTCGGCCACGAAGAAGAGAGCTTCGGCGAGCTGCTCACCGCCATTCATCGCGTCATGCGATCCGTCTGACCATGCGCGCCCGTGAGTTTCTGTCCCGCTTGCGGGACCGCCTCCGCCGCGACCAGCTGAGCGCCGAGCTCGACGAAGAGATGCGCTATCATCGGCAGCTTCTCGATCGGGATCGATCGCCGTCGGCCGGCGGCGTTCAACTCTCGCGTACGCTCGGCAACGCGACCTATTTCAAGGAGGAAGCTCGCGCCATGTGGAGCCTTGGACTGTTCGACGATCTGCTGCATGACACGCGCTACGCATGGCGCGTTCTGCGTCGCGACGCGGGCTTCACGGCCGCCGTCGTGTTCACGCTGGCACTCGGCATCGGCGCCAATACCGCGATCTTCACCATCGTCAACGCCGTCATTCTGCGGCCGCTTCCGTTTACACAACCTGACCGACTCGTTTCGGTGTGGACGTCGCCAACGTCGACGCCAACCGATCGCGACCCAACCTCGCTGCCCGACGTCCACGACTGGGAGAAGCAGTCAACTTCAGTGTTCGAGTCGCTCGGTGCGTATGCGTTCAACCGCTTCGATTTGAATGGTCCACAAGGCGGCGGGCAGGCGCGCGGCATCCTCGGCACCAGCTCGTTGTACAATGTGCTCGAGGCGCATCCCACGCTCGGTCGCCTGCCTCGCCCCGACGAAGAGGACGCGCCCGTCGTGACGATCAGCTATCGCCTTTGGCAGGAGCGATACGCCGGCAAGCCGGACGTGATCGGCACGAAGCTCGAAATGGGTGGACAGCCGTACACGATCATCGGTGTGATGCCGCCAGGTTTCCACTTTCCTACTCCGGACATCGATCTCTGGACGACGCTCTACTCGATCGTCGCACAGACCGGTCCGGGCCCGAATGTCTGGCTGGCCAGTCGCACGTTGCGTGCATATCGCGTCGTGGCGCGTCTCAAACCAGCGGTCACGAGCGATCAGGCCGATCGTGTCATGAACGACATCGAGCACCGGCTCGGTGATGCATATCCCACGATCGATCGCGGCATGGACATTCACGTGCAGTCCGTTCGCGATGATACCGTTCGCAACGTCCAACGCGGCCTCTGGACCGTCTTCGGCGCGGCGGGGCTCATCCTGCTGCTCGCATGCGTGAACGTCGCGCACCTCTTGCTCGCGAGATTGTCGGCCCGGGCGCGCGAGCTCGCCGTTCGCCGCGCGCTCGGCGCACATCGCGGGCGAGTCGTGCGGCAACTCGTTACGGAGAGCGTGCTGCTCGGTCTCATCGGCGGTGGCGCGGGCCTCGGCTTCGCGTTCGTGGCGACGCGGATATTGGTGCGCTTCGGTCCAGCCGATATTCCACGGCTCGAGAACGTGTCGATCGACGGAGAGACGCTCGCCTTTGCCTTCGTTTTGTCGCTGCTGACAGGCTTGCTGTTTGGCGTCGCACCTGCGCTGCTCGGATGGGGGCGCGGCGTGCACGAGGCGCTCCGCGCGCAAGGAAAGGGCACAGGCGGTGGCGTGCACGCGGGGCGCACGCGTTCCGCGCTCACGACGCTCGAGGTCGCGTTCGCCGTGGTGCTGCTCGTTGGCGCGGGCCTCATGCTTCGCAGCTTCGCCGAGTTGACGTCGGCGGACCTCGGCGTGAAGCCGACAGGCGTGACGGTCACGAGCGTGACGATGCTCGGTCCGCGCTATGCGTCGAATGAGTCCAAGAGCCGCGCACTCCAGGATTTACTGGCGAAGCTGCGCCAAATCCCGGGCGTCACGACCGCCGGTGCCAGCACGAGCCTTCCACCAACACGCATTCAAGAAATCGAAAGCTTCGAGCTCACGGGAAAGCCGAAGCCGGAACCGGGCCACGAGCCGACGGCGATCTACATCCCCGCGACGCCGGAGTATTTCGGTGCGCTCAGCATTCCACTCGCGCGCGGCCGTTTCTTCGACGTACGCGACGATTCGGCCGCACCGCGCGTGCTGATCATCAGCGCGCAACTCGCGCAACGATACTTTCCCGGCGTCGATCCCGTCGGACAACGCATAGACGTGAACAATGAAACGCGCACCGTCGTCGGCGTGGTCGGTAACGCCGTGTACGAAGGGCTCGACACGCCGATGAAGCCCGCCATCTACGTCCCGTACGCGCAGGAGACCTTTCCCGGTGTGTGGATCGCCATGCGCTCCTCGCGTGATGCCGCGGCGCTCGCCGCGCCGATCCGCGACGCCCTGCATTCGGTCGACGCATCGCTCGTCGCGCATCGGCCGCAATCGCTGGAGTCGATGATATCGCAATCCGTCGTGCGGCCACGCTTTCATGCGTGGCTGCTTGGCGCGTTTGGCGGACTTGCGCTGCTGCTCGCAAGCACCGGCATCTACAGTGTCATCGCGTACGGTGTGTCGCAGCGACGCTCCGAGATCGGCATTCGCCTGGCACTCGGTGCGCCAACGAGCGCCGTCGTGGGCATGGTCCTGCGCGGCGGCATGCTGCCGGTGTGCGTCGGGCTCGTGCTCGGGCTTGGTGTGGCGTTCACCAGCGCGCGGGTGCTGAGTGGATTGCTCTACGGCGTCGCGCCGACGGATACGCTCACGTTCGCCGCCGTCGTGATCGTGCTAGGCGCGGCGGGCTTGGCCGCGGCGTTCATCCCGGCGCGTCGCGCGGCGGGCGTCGATCCGCTCACGGCGATTCGCGCCGAGTAATCACGGACGAACGGCGGATAACAGCCTACCACGGACGAACATCGGACAACGGCGGACCGGCACGGAGACGGCGTTTGCACTGCGTTGTAACGGCGTTTGACGTTGAATCCTTTTTTTTTGACACTCTCGGGAAGCTTCCAGTCGCGAAGCATCCCGAGGATGTTCTAAAAATAATCATTCAACAGCAGTCAACTGCAGTTCCGCCGTCTCCGTGCCTATCCGCAGTTGTCCGCCGTTTGTCCGTGGTCGAGGCTCGCTACGCCACCGTCACCACGAGATTACCGTCATCGTGCGCGGCCTCGCGTGTCGGCTCGTGTACGAGCTCCTCGCGTCGCTCGACGACATGATCGATCATCCCGAAGCGTTTTGCCTCGCACGCCGACATGTAGCGGTCGCGATCGAACTCACGTTCGATCCACTCGAGCGGCTGCCCCGTGTGTCGCGACATGAGCTGAAACATCTTCCCCTTGAGATAGATGAATTCCTTCGCGACGATCTCGATGTCGGACGCAGTGCCCTGCCCGCCGCGTCCGAGCGGTTGATGCATCATGATGCGCGAATGCGGCAGCGCCGAGCGCCTGCCGGGCGCGCCGGACGCGAGCAGAAACGCACCCATGCTCGCCGCCATGCCGACGCACGTCGTCGCGACCGGCGACGAGATGTGTTGCATCGTGTCGTAGATCGCGAGACCGGACGGGACGCTCCCGCCGGGCGAATTGATGTACATCTGGATTTCCCGCCCCGGGCCGTCGGCTTCGAGAAACAGCAATTGCGCGACGATGATGTTCGCGACGTCGTCGTTGATCTCCGTGCCGAGAAAGAGAATGCGGTCCATCAGCAGCCGCGAGAAGACGTCATACGTGCGATCGCCGCGCGCGGTGCGCTCGATGACGTACGGAACCGAAATCGACGACATAAAACTCTCCTCACCTCAGGAATTGAGACCGAGCCCGCGAGCAAGCGACGCCACGAGCGTTCGCGCGGCATCCTTGGAATGCAGCGCGTCGTGGCCAGTCGGTATGAGACACATGGCGTTGCCGCCGAGCGGGATGACGGTGGCAGTCGCCGCGACGGCTGCCGTCTGTGATGACGCATCGGCATTCGTGAGCGGACGCGCCTCGGGCGTAGTCTGACGCGCGGCGTCCCGCGCGCGCGCATCCGCCACGCGCGACGCAACGAAGCGTCGTAGCTCATCGTCCCCGGCGCCGCGAATCGCATCGCGCGCTTCGGCGAGCGTGACGAGCCCGAGATGTCCCGCGAGGCGTGCGCCGACTGCCTGCCACACATGGCGCAGAGCATAGCGCGCCGCCGCCGTGCGACCATCCGGTTCGTCGAGGATGTCCTTGCGGCGATAGTAGTGAACCGTGTTCACCGAAAAGCTGTCGCCCGCCGCATCGATGCCGAAGAACGCGAAGCAGTCGCGCGTCAGACGCGCCAGGTCGTCGGCATCGAGCGGGGCCGTGTCGTCGGGAACGGCGCGACGGCGCCATCGCTCGAGCTCGCGTTCGATCTGCTCGAGCCGCGTTTCACTCGGTGCCTCGCGGCGGACGCCGCGTGTCTTCGCGCGCGCCATGTGTTACGGGCGCGCCGGCGGACGGGCCGGCGCACGATCGTTGTCGGCCAGCGGACGGGACGCATCGAAGGCGTCGTCCGTTCCAATGACGATGCGAAGACGAAGCACGGTTGCCTCCGCCTCCAACGGTCCGATCGCAATTGATTCAAATTCTTGCATCGAGCGCCCGGTGAGCCCCGTGCCCGCGGCGCGCTCGATGAGATCGGTGTCGTCGCGCGCGACATCGGGCAACGCCGGTGTGGTCGCGCGCGCATGGAAGCCATACGGCAACCCAGGCGGCGTCCACTCGGGCGGCGCCATCGGGCGCGAAGGCGGCATAGGAATGCGCGGAACGGGTAGCATCGGGACGTCGGACAGATCGGGCCGCGCGCGCGCCGAGTCACGCGGGAGCTCGCGGCGAAAGCTGACCTCGATCGAGCCCAGGTCCGGATTGTCGCGGCCCCCGTCGGGACCGAACACGCGCTCGTCGCCTTCGGCGATGACCGTGAAGCGGCCGGCGTCGCGCCCCTCGACGGGCCGCTCGAGCGTGACGACGCCATACGCGTTGACGACGAGGCCTCGGGCAGTCACCGATGTACCATCCACACGCACGTCGGCCACACAACGCAGCGGGCCGAAGTTGCGGAGCCGAATGGCGTACACGGTTCCGGTGTGTGCGAGGACGTGCCCCGACTCGAGCTCGCGGACGTCGCCGTCGCGCACCGCCACGACTTCCACCCCAAAGTCACCAACGCGCATGCCAACCTCTCGATAAAGGCGCTGCGCTTTAGTCTAACAATGGTACAACAATGGTGTCAATATCGACGGACCGGCTCCCAGTACTCGGCTCGCTGGAGCAGCCCGTGCAGGACGCCGCCGACGACGCCGATACCTCCGCCCAGGATGGCGCCGCCGATCGGAATGAGCGGAAGCAACTCGCAGCTGTCGTTGGCGCAATTTTTCGGGCCGACGATGAGAACGAGACCCAACCCGGCGCCGATGGCCGCTCCAATGAGCGTCCCCTTTCCGACGCCCCAGAGAAATCGCTTCACCGTCATGTTGGATCGCTCGCGCGCGATCTCGAGCGACTGAATGCTGTCGATCGGGACAATGACCGTCACGTCACAGTGCAGGCACGTACCGAGCTCGGCGAGGTTGCCGCGGTACTGCAGGATCCACGCGTCGAGCGGCACGCTGTCGGGCCGCATGACGTAGCCGCGAATGTGCGACCGAGCCGGCGGCGCCCAGGCGGGCGTCGGAAGCTGCGCCGCGGCGGTGGCGGCGCACACGACAACCAACGCGAGTCCAATCGATGCGATCCGTTTCACTCTCGCTTCAACCACGCGTCTTTTTCCCGGGCGAGTAGCCGGCGAAATGTCCGGTGTGGTGCCACGTCGACGTATGGCCCCACTCGTCGCCTTCGGCGACTTCCGTGTGACTGAGCTTGCGCACGTCGATGCTCACCACGCCGTTGGCGTCGGTGGGATTGTAGATGTTCACGAACTTGCGCCCGAACAGGATTTCCTCGGGCTTGTAGGAGGAGCGCGCGTGTACGGTCTGCGAGAACGTTTCGTCGGTACCGGTGAGCATGATCATGAACTCGGCATCCTTGGCGGTGAGTTCCTCGTGCGTGCGGCCGAAGAGCGGGCTCTTGTCGTCGATCGGGTGCACCACCGTCCAGCTGAGCGGAAAGAACGTCACGCGCGACCGCTCGAGCGCGAGCTCGTCATACAAGCGCGCGGAGCCCTCGATGCGGGAGAACAGCACCTTCGCCTCGAGCTCGACCAACTGATTGCTGCGCGCGTTGGCGACGCGGAACATGAACGCGTGCTTCTGGCGGTACGGCGCCACGACGGCGTGCTCGCTGAACATCAGCGCCGCCGTGGGGCGCGCGAAGCGCGAGAACAGAACTCCGGTCGTCAGCGCGAACACGAGCAGACCGATGAGCGATTCGAACGTCATTACGAGGTGCGCCGCCATGCCAGTGGGCGCGATGTTGCCGTAGCCGATCGTGGCGAGCGTCTCGACGCTGAAGAAGAAGGCGCGCCAGAACGCGCCGCCCATCGCGGAGGGCATCGGTCCGCTCAGCGCTCCGGCGCCGCACGCCAAATACAGCAGCGCGAACGTCGTGTTCGCGGCGGCGTACGCGCCGACGATGAGCGCGAAGAACCGCGCCCAGCTGATCGTTAGAAAATAATGATAGAAGCTGAGCGACGACAGAAACGGCAGACCTTCGCGGCGCTGATTGAACGTTCCGTCGCGATTGAGCAGCCGCTTCTCGTTGACGCGGCCGATGACGGAGCCGAAGCCAAGATCTTTCGGTTCTTCGTTCAGAGGGACGTCGGGGGCGGTCATCGGCAATCGTGGTCCGGATGAGGGGCAGCCCAAAAACTACGGGCGCGCGCGAGTTCGAGGCCACCTTGCCCCGTCAATGTAACGTGCCCCATACTCCCAAACCGGCCGCGCGCGGCACCGGCGCCGTCCGACGGGTTACCCACAGCTCGAGGATTCATGATGCACCGCTTCAACACGTTGCTGCTGCTCGCCGCCGCGAGCACGACACTGGCCGGCTCGGCTGTAGCGCAGGACCCGGGCGTTGCCCTCCAGGCGTCCGATCAGAAACATGGCGGAACGGACAAGATGAAGATGCTCGCGCACGTCGTCACGCACCCTGGGGCGTGGAAGGCGGCGGACATCGAGCTCGAGCAGGATCGCAATCGGCCGTACGTGTATGTCTGCGGCTTCGTCAACTTCGACGTGCAGATCTACGACATCGGGAACACCGCCGCGCCGAAAAAGATCTTCGATTGGACGATCGAGAATCCGGAGCTGCATCGCGGCATCGGGGCGATGGACGGCAAGTATTTCAAGATCGGCAACAAATACTACTACGCGCAGTCGTATCAGTTCATGCAAGGCAGTCCCGACGCCGATCTGGGTGCGGTGATCTTCGATGTGACGGGGCTGCCCGATCCAAAAGCCGTAAAGGTCGTGGCGCGAATTCGCTACCCGCAGTCGCCGGGCGGCTTTCACAATACCTTCGCGTACAAGGCGTCGGACGGGCGTGCGCTGTACTTCGCGACGATCAATCAGTCGAAGGCGCTGGTCTATGATCTCGCGAAAGTGGTGAGCGGCGCGCCGGAATCGACCTGGCTCATTGGCGAGGTGCCCAATCCGACGCCGTTCAAGCAGATCGGCGGCGGCGGATATCACGACTTCTACGTCGGCTATGACCCGGCGACGCATCAGGACAAGTTCTACGGCGCCGGCTTGGGCGGCTATTCGGTGTGGGACGTCACCCATCCCGAAACGCCCAAACAGCTCTTCACGATCACCAGTCTCGGTATGGACATCGCGCACACGTTCACGCCGTCGCCCGACGGACATTACGCCGTGACCGAGACCGAATATCAATACACGCCGCTGCGCATATGGGATCTCGAGCCCGGCCAGCAGGGCAAGACGCAGAACATCGACATCCCGATCAGCGCGTGGACGGCGGATTGGCGCGACCTGTCGCACAATCACGAAGTGCGCTGGCCGTATGTCTTCGTGTCGGCGTACGAGGATGGGTTGCAGGTGTTCGATCTCAAGGACCCGAAGCATCCGAAGACGGACGGCGCGTGGTACACCTGCGAATGTGAACACGAGCACGGATTCGGAGGCACACCCGACAACGGCTGGCAAAGCACGACGAGTGTCGAGCAAGGCGCGTTCGGCGTGGACGTGCGCAATTACGACGGATTGATCGTGCTGTCCGACATGCGCAGCGGACTCTGGCTCTTCCATCTCGATGGATTCAACGGTTGGAATGGTCATGACTACGGAATGCCGAACATCTCGAGCGTGCAGGATTGGGATCACGGACCCGATCGCGCGGTGAAGCCGGTCGTGCCGTGACGAGCGTAGCTCTTCGCGGAACGCTGTTGTTCACGGTCGCGGCGGTGTTCGCCGCGACCGCCGGGCCGTTCGACATTGCGTTGTTCAACACGCCGAAAGCGCCGTCGGCACACGGAAGCGCGCGACTCGTTTACGCGCCGTCTCCGTTCGGCGTCGCCGCGACGGCCGACGGCCATGCGAGCTACGACGTTCAAATTCACGCCGACAGTCTGCCGGAACCATCGACGCTCGGCGCGTATCGCAGTTACGTCGCGTGGGCAGCAAGCACCGATCTCGAGACATGGGTGCGCCTGGGCGTGGTCCGCAACGGCGACAACACGGTCGGGCACGCGGAGTTGAACAAGTTTCTCCTCGTGATCACGGCGGAGTCGAGCGCGGAAGCGACGACGCACGACGGGCCCACCGTATTACACGGTACGTCGCCGAGCGGGTGGCTGCAGTCGTTTCTGAGTCATCCGCTCTTTCGCGGGATACCGCCGTGATTCGGCGCCTCGCATGGTTTGCGCTGGGAGTCGCACTCGGCATCACGCCGGCGACGACATTCGCGCAAAGGAAACCGCCGGCGAAGAAACCTGCGCCGAAGCCGGCGCCCATGAGCCACGACACGATGTCGATGGACATGGCTATGGATATGGGAAACGGTATGCCCATTCCGATGCCGCCCGGCATGCCGATGATTCCGGGACTCGTCGGTCTCACGCCGCCCGTGCAGAGTTTTCTTCCCGGCGCCGGTCGTGATCCGCTGCGACTTCCAGCCGCGCAGCCCACGCGCATCACGCCACTTCGCAACGGCGATACGCTCGATCTCACGGCGATGATCGTCCGCCGAACGATCAAGGGCCACACGTTCGTCATGTATGGCTTCAACGGTCAGGTGCCTGGACCGCTGCTGCGCGTGCCGCAGAACGCCACGATCACGGTGCGCTTTCACAATCGCATCGATCTGCCGAGCACCGTCCACTGGCACGGTGTGCGACTGGACAATCGCTTCGACGGCATGCCCGGACTCACGCAGGACTCGGTGCGCGCCGGCGACGACTTCACGTACACGGTGAAATTTCCCGACGCGGGCATCTATTGGTATCACCCGCACGTGCGCGAAGACATCGAGCAGGCGATGGGGTTATTCGGCAACATTCGCGTCGATTCCCCGGACAAGTCTTATTACTCGCCGGTGAACTGGGAGCAAACGCTGACGCTCGATGATCTGCTGATCAACGGCGACACGCTCATTCCGTTTGGCAAGGAGTCGCCCGACTTCGCGCTGATGGGTCGCGTTGGAAACACGCTGCTCGTGAACGGCGAGCCCAAATATTCGCTGCGCGTGAAACGCGGCGCCGTCGTGCGTTTCTTCCTGACGAACGTATCGTCGTCGCGCACGTACAACCTGTCGTTCGGCGGCGCGCCGATCAAAGTCGTGGCATCGGACGTCAGCAAGTTCGAGCGCGAAGAACGCGTGCCGAGCGTCGTGATCGCTCCGGCGGAGCGATACGTCGTCGAGGTGAAGTTCGATCGGCCCGGAACGTATGCGTTTGTGAACGCCATTCAGGCGATCAACCACTATGCCGGCGAATTTTCGCCCGAGGTGGACACGCTCGGCACGATCGCCGTCGATGCAGCGGCGGCGGTGCCGAGCTACGCGGCGCAATTCTCAGCGTTGCGCGAAAACAGCGACGTCTCGCGAGACATCGACAAGTATCGCGCGTACTTCGACAAGCCGCCCGACAAGACGCTGCGCCTGACCGTAGCGACCAACTCGCTACCGCTCGCGACGGTGCAGTTCATGAATGTCGATACCGCGTACTTCGCGCCGGTCGAGTGGGTCGACGGCATGCCCGACATGAACTGGCTCTCGACGGGCAAGCAGGTGCGCTGGATTCTGCGCGACGAGTCCACGGGAAAGGAGAACATGGACATCGACTGGACCGCGGCGCGCGGATCGGTGGTAAAGCTCCGGATCTTCAACGACCCGAAGTCATTTCATCCGATGCAGCACCCGATCCATCTCCATGGGCAACGAATGCTGGTCGTGTCGCGCGACGGCGTGCGCACGCGCAACATGGCGTGGAAGGATACCGCCCTCATCCCCGTGGGATCGACGGTCGATCTGTTGATCGACGCGTCGAACCCCGGAGATTGGATGCTGCACTGCCACATCGCCGAACACCTCGGCGCGGGCATGATGACGATGCTGCGCGTGCGGTAACGCTTACGGGACGATCGGCGCGGCGCCCTGCTGCTGCGCTTTGAGCTGCTGCCAGTACTCATCCATCTTGATGCGCGGAATGCCGTTCGTCATCCACTCGGGCGCGGGCGCGCCCTTGAGGTAGTGATCGAACCAATCCTTCTGGCGCATGGCGTAGTCCTTCATGTTGATCGGACGCGCCAAGCCGTGATTCTCGCCGACGTACTCGAGCAGGATCACGTCCTTGCCCATCTGGCGCAACGTGTTGAAGTACGTGATGCCCTGATTGAAGTCCACGGCGCCGTCCTTGTCGTCGGACAGAATGATGAGCGGCGTCTTGACGTTTTTCGCGTGGAAGACCGGCGAGTTGCGCAGGTAGGCTTCCATGTTGTCGGCCACGTTGCCCTTGAAGCGGCCCTGGCTCGACTCGAAGATCGCCTGGTTCGTGCCGCCCGTGTTCCAGTAGATCGAGCTGTACATGCTCACCATGTCGGTGAGCGGCGCGCCGGCGATCGCGGCCTTGAAGATGTTCGTCTGCGTGACGAGGAAGGCCGTCTGGTAGCCGCCCCACGAGTGCCCCCACAAACCAACGTCCGCCGAGTCGACGATGCCGGTGGCGATCGCGGCTTTGACGGCCGGGACCACGCACCACACGGCCGACATGCCGGGGTCGTTCACCCTGTACACGATGTCGGGATCGAGCACCGCGTAGCCGCGGCTCGTGTAGAGCGAACGATTCGGCGTGCTCGTCTCGTTGAGCGAGACGTAATTGTGCGCCAGGTTCGAGCGCTTCTCGTAGATCGTCACGAGCAGCGGATACTTCTTGCCCGGCTCGTAGTTCGCCGGCAGATACAGCGCGCCCTGCAGCTTGTCACCCTTGGCGCTCGTGTAGTTGATGAGCTTCACGCCGCTCGTCCACGCGAAATCCTTCTGCTGCGGATTGGCGTCGGTGAGCTGGCGTCCCGGCTTGAGACTCGCGTCGGTGACGTAGTAGTTCGGAAAGTCGATGGCCGTCTGCCGCGTGTACACGTAGACGTCGGCGTCCTTCGCCTTCTGGAAATTGTAATTCGCATCGTCGAACACGATGCGCTGCGCGCCCGGCTTGTTCGGTTCCACCTTCGAGACGCCGGACTTCTTCGTCCATTCACCGTACGTGGCGAAGTAGATCGGCTGCGACATGTCCACGCCTTCGGCGTTGCCGGCACCGCCACGACCGCCGCGTCCACCGCGTCCACCCGCCGGCGCGCCCGCGCGCGTCTGCTCGAACGCCAGGATCCGCTGATAGCGAATCTGATTCTTTTTCCCATCCACGGTGAGGTTCACCGCGGTGCCGCCGTTCACCGGCACCTTCCACACGTCGAAGCCGTCGGAGAGCAGCACGGCGCTGCCGTCCTTCGTCCAGCCGAGTGAGGCGTCGGGCGGCATGACGATGTTGTTGTGATCGTCCGAGGTGTCGGCGAACAACGTCGGCACGCCCTTCGAGATGACGTGCTGCTCACCGGTCGCGAGATCCATCACGTGCCACTGCGCGTCGTCACCCCAGTAGAGGGCGTTCTTGCCGTTGGGCGACGCAATGTTCGCGTTCCCGAGATGCTTCTTGAGCAGCAGCTTGCGCGCGCCCGTCGTGAGATCGACCGAGTACGTGTCCTGATAGCGGCGCCCGTTGTAACTCGAAGCCTGATCGTATTCGCGCGTGTCGGTGCCGACCGCGAAATGATCGTGCGGCGTCACATTCACGGTGCGCAGCGCGTCATCAGCGAGGCGGATGACCTTGTTGTCAGCGATGCGATATTCGCTCAGGTAGTTGAACGAGCGGTCCTGCTGCTCCTGCACGATCTGCTGCGACTGGAGGCGCGGATCCTTGTAGTGCCAGAGGATGAGCGACGGATTCTCTTCCTGCGCTTCGTTCACGCGCGGCTGGTTGATGGTGCCGCCCATGCCCGGCGCGCCGGCCTGCACGATGCTGCTGCCGCGCGCCGCGAGCGTGCGCGTGCCCGGCTTTTTCGCTTCGCGCACGCCGAAGAAGATCGTCTGGAGATCTTCGGAGAAGCGCGGCGCACGCGTTGGCGCGATCGCCATGCTCGACGGGAAATCCGAGTGCTGTGACGCGTCGAAGACCAGCTTCTTCGGCTGCGCTGATGCGATGTCGGTGAACGCGACGACCGAGTAGATCGTATCGCGCGCCGTGGAATCCACTCGGCCGCGCAGCACGGTCAGCGCCTGATTCGTGTCGGCCCACGCGAGGCTGCGGTACAACGCGCGGTCGGAGTCGATCGCCTTCACGACGTCCGTCCGCATGTCGCGCAGCTGCACGCCGTTGCCGATCTCGTCGCGCGCATCGATGGTGTACGCGAGATACTCGCCGTCTTCATCGAACGCGAATTCGGCGACGTTGCCGATGTTCACGGCTTCGCCATTCGCGAGATTGTGGAGCACGAGGTCGGAGCCCGCGGTCCGCGATGTCGCCCCGGCGTTATTCCCACCGGTTGCGCCGGTCGCGGGCGCTTCGGCTTGCGCCGGATAGCTCTGCATCGCAATCCACGTCGGCTTCTCGCCGTTGAACGCGAAGCGGCGCACCGCATCGAACTCCTGCTTGGCGCCGGTCGCGAGGTTCACCAGCTCGACCTTGTTGCGATTGGCTGCCGGCGCGCCATTCTGCGCGCCGCCTGGGGCCGCACCGCCGCGTCCACCGCGTCCCGCACGACCGTTCTGCGCACCCGCGGTCGTCGCGTTGGGATAGACGGTGAACGCCACCCACTTGGAGTCGCCGCTGATCGCGAGCGACGCGTTCGCGCCGGCGTCGCCGCCAGCCGCCGGACCGCCACGACCACCGCCACCGGCCGCGCTGGCGTCGCCGATCGGAAACTTCAACTCCTTCCCGTCCGGGGCGGTCGACTTCACGATCACCTCGGCATTCCCCTCATTCGGGGCGAGCACGTACGCGAACCACTTGCCGTCGTTCGACAGCACGCTCTGGCGAATGCTCTTCCACGCCTTGAGGTCGGCCGTCTGCAACTGCTTGGTGCCGTGCGGCGCGGCTTGGGCGCCGGCAGCCGGCGCGTGCGCGGCGAGGAAAACGATGGGCGCGGCGGTCAGGAGGCGCCGCAGAGACCGGTGGGGGTAATGCATGAAGGCTCCCCGTCAGAGACGGTGCTGCAAGGGAATGCGGGGTGGGAACTGGCGTTGTCCGGAGCTAAGAAGCTACGGTTGTGGCACTTACCTGTCCAACTCGTGCGTTCACAAGGGCCCTTGGCGTCCGCTGCGCCTGTCCATCGGTGGGCGGTCGCCCACCAAATGTTAAAGTCCGAATGCCGCGCGACCGATACTCGGTTGTGGGAACGTGTGCTCCACAACGAGGGAATACCATGCGGAAAACGGTTTTCGGGGCCGTAGTGTTGGCTGCGAGCTCGGCATTTATCTACGGATGCCACCAGACTCATCCGTCGCTGCGGCCTGACGCCCAGGGAAATGCGGCGCCGATTCGCGAGGTCGCGACGGAAGCTCATGCGCGCGACATCCAGCTCGAGCCCTACGACGCGGTCGATCACCTATATAAGAATGCGAAAAGCCAGCTGCCGTCGTCGGTGCGCCTTGCGGTGCTCGACACGGCGGATTGGGACGCGATCTGGAGGCGGATCGTCGGCTCGAGCTCGCCGGCGCCGCTGCCGAACGTGGACTTCTCGCGCGAGATGCTGCTGGTCGTCGGCATGGGCCAGGCGCCGTGCATGGGCTATCAGATCAATGTCGACACCGTGTTCCGCGACAAGGACAAGCGCATTTATGCGGTCGTTCGCGAGCGGCATCATGGATCGCGCTGCGGCTGTTTGAATGAAGTGGTGTCGCCGGTGGACGTGATCAAGGTGCCGCGGACGGTGCGGCCGGTGACGTTCCTCGAGCGTCGCGAGACGAACGTGTGCGAGGAGCGGTAGGGTCGGGTATCGAGCACTCCGAGTCGTCCTCTAACTCGAGGTGCAGGCCCGCCAACCCCGCCGCGCGGCCCGCCGGCAACTTCCCTCTTGCCCACTACATCCGTCACGGATATAGTGGGCATCATGGTATCGCGACCCGATCCGAGCGCACAGCTCCCGCTCACACCCGTCGTGCTGCACATCCTGCTCATCCTGGCCGAGGGCGAACGGCACGGCTACGCGATCGCGCAGGAAGTGGAAGCGATCACGAATGGGCAAATGCGGATGGGTCCGGGCACGCTGTACGGGTCCATTCAACGAATGCTCGCGTCGTCGCTCATCGACGAAGCGCCGCACCGGAAGCGCGCGGGCGATGACGACGACCGGCGGCGATACTACCGCGTGACTCCGTTCGGCCGCCGAGTCCTGGAGCTCGAGCTCGAGCGGCTCGCCGCGGTCGTGCGCCTGGCCCGCTCGCGTGACCTGCTTCGCGATCCACGGCCCGCGTAGCGATGCGCCAAGCTTTTTTCGAGCGCGCCTATCGCGCTTTACTGCTGATTTTTCCGCGCGACTTTCGCGCGCGCTTCGGCGGCGAGATGGCCGCCTTCGCGCATGAACGACTCGACACGGCACGCCGTCGTGGGACTCGCGCGCTCGCACGCGAAGGCGTGGAACTCATCGTCGATCTCGCGACGGGCGCCGTTCGCGAATGGTCGGCACGCACTCCCGAACCCGCACGACAATTTCCAGCATCACTTCCAGCTTCGCTTCCAACACCGCGGCAACGCCCAAGGGACAGCATGGACATTCTCGCGCACGATCTCCGATTCGCGCTACGGTCGCTCCGGCGGCGGCCGGCATTCACGCTCGTTGCGGTGCTTACTCTCGCCCTGGGCATCGGAGCCAACACCGCGGTGTTCTCGGTCGTGAACGCGGTGCTCATTCGGCCGCTTCCCTATCCCGATCCCGACCGGCTTGCGGTGCTGTGGGGCACACAGGGCACGCAGGGTGGACAAGGCGTCGTATACGCCGATTACCTCGACTGGCGTGCTCGCAACCACACCTTCGCCGATCTCGGCGCGTTCCGTGGCCAGAGCGTGAATCTCACGGGCGGCGATGCGCCCGATCGGCTCATCGGTTCCTTCGTGAGCGCGAGCTTTCTTCGTGTCATCGGGGCGCAGACGTCTCGCGGCCGGTTGTTCACCGACGCGGAGACCGAAGTCGCGACCAAGGCGCCTGTTGCAGTTCTCTCATACGAATGCTGGCAAACGCGGTTCGGCGGCGATCCGGCGATCCTCGGCAAACCGATCGTGCTCAACGGCACGACGTTCACGATCGTCGGCGTCACGACGCCAAATATGCAGATGCCGCTCGGGGCGCCGGATGTGAGCGTGCCGATCGGGTATTATCCCAACGCGCACGGGCTCGATCGTGGCACGCGCGGCATTCTCGTCGCGGGCCGGCTCAAGCCCGGCGTCACCCTGGACGCGGCGCGCGGCGACATCAGTGCCATTGAGAAGCAGCTCGCGAAGGAGTATCCCACGACGAACGAGGGAACCGGCGCCGAAGTGGTTTCCCTGGAGGAGGTCACGGTCGGCGGCGTTCGTGGACGATTGCTGATCATTCTCGCCGCGGTCGTCGCGGTATTGCTGATCGCGTGCGCGAACGTCGCGAATCTTCAGTTGGCGCGCGGCGCGGCTCGCGGTCGGGAGTTGTCGGTGCGCGCCGCGCTCGGTGCGGGGCGCGGCCGGATCGCGCAGCAGCTGCTCACCGAAAATGTCGTGCTGGCGCTGGCCGGTGGCGTCGCCGGCATCGGGCTTGGTGTCGTCCTCACGAAAGCGCTCGTCGCGCTCATCGGACCGCAATTGCCGGTCGACGCATCGGACATTCGATTCGACGCGCGCGTGCTGTCATTCACGCTCGCGACGTCGATCCTCACGGGATTGCTGTTCGGCCTGGCGCCCGCGTGGCAGGCATCGCGCGCGAATCTCAACGACATGCTGCGAAGCCGCGGGTCGGATGGAGCGAGCACGACGACGCGCAATGTGCTCGCGGTCGTGCAGCTGGCATTGTCGCTGGCGCTGCTCTCGTCGGCGGGACTGCTGACGCGGTCGCTGCTCGCGCTCGAGCGCGTCGATCCAGGGTTCGATTCGCGGAATCTCCTGACCGCGCAGCTCCGTTTGCCGGCGGTGAAGTACGACTCGCCGGACAAGATCGTCGTCGCGTTCGATCGTCTCGCGCAGGAGCTGCGTGCGATCCCCGGTGTCGAAGCGGCGGCGCTCGTTCGGGCCTCGCCATTCAGCGGAAACGGTGAGAGTTATCCCGTCGAGATCGAGGGTAAGCCGCCGGTAAATCCTGGCGACGCGCCGCAAATGCAGCTGAACAGCGTCAGTCCCGGCTATTTCGCGGCCATGCGCATTCCACTGCGTCTGGGACGCGACGTGCAGACGACGGATCGCGCGGGATCGCTGCCCGTCATCGTGGTCAATAAAGCGTTCGCCGAAGCGACGTGGCCGCACGAGTCGCCGATCGGCAAGCGCATCAAGACCGGCACGGAAGAATGGCGGACCGTCGTCGGAGTGGTCGGCGACACGCGGCACTACACGTTGAACGAGACGCAGTTGCTTCAGGGCTACGTCCCGCACGACCAGCGTCCGCAGGTCTTCACGAGCCTCGTCGTGCGAACGAACGGCAACCCGCTCGCCATGGCGAAGAGTGTTCGTGAAGCCATCTGGCGCGTGGACCGCGATCAACCCGTATGGCGCTTTCGCGACATGGAGCAGGATCTCCAGGGCGTCGTCGCGTCGAAGAAGACGATGATGTGGCTCACCGGTCTCTTCGCGGTCGTCGCGTTGCTCGTGGCGACGATCGGCATCTACGGCGTGTTGAGCTACACGATGTCGCAGCGTACGCGCGAAGTCGGCGTACGCGTCGCGCTCGGCGCCAGCGCGTCGCAGGTAACCGCGATGGTAGTACGCGAGGGCATACGGCTCGTCGGCGCGGCGGTCGTGGTCGGACTGCTAGCGTCGGTCGTGGCCGCGCGCCTGCTGCGCGGTGAGCTGTACGGCGTCGCATCGACCGACGTCGTCACGTTCGCCACCGTCACCATCGTGCTGTCGGGCGTGGCGATGCTCGCGTGCTACATCCCGGCGCGCCGCGCGAGTCGAGTCGATCCGATGATCGCGCTACGCACCGAATAATCAGTCGCGCTTGGCGGCGGCGAGCTGCGGCCGCACGACGAGAATGAGTGCGCGATCGCTTCCGGCCGCATACTGGCTCGCGGGCGGAAGCTGCTCCACGGTGCCACCGTTCGGTTGCGGCTTGTAGCCGAGCGGCACCTGCGCGCGAGCCGTCTGAACCGACGTTCCGAGGACGACCGTGTGACCCATCGGGATGGTCACGCCGGTGCTCAATATGATGTTGTGCGTCATGCCGGCGTGCGCCGTCTCCTGCAAATACACCTTGAGATGAATCGTGGCGTCGGCGCCCTCGCCGGAGATTTCTTCGACGGTCGTCGAGAGCTCGTAATCCTGTCCATCCGCGCTCAGCGTCTGGGTCGTGGAGGACCGTTCCGACGCGTTGATCAACGCGGTGCTTATCAGATGATAGCCGGAGAAGCGCAGCACCGTCCGCAGCACGGAGTCCAGCGAGGCCAGCACGGGATCGCGCCGATTGGTGTAGTCGCCGGAAACGAGCTGGAAGCTGAGCGTCACCGTCGTCGGCGAGCGATCGTATTGTGCGAGCAGCTTCTCCATTTCCGCGATCGTTCTCGCCGAGCCGCGCAACGTGACGGCGTGAATGCCTTGGCCGGCCGTGTACACGCCGCCGCGTCCCAGCATGTAGGGCGTGAGCAGCGCGACCGCGTCGCTGTTGGTCAGGTGATGCAGCTGCACCGTTCGCACGGCGACGGTGTCCGGCCCGGACTGTGAATGAACGGCGCCGATTGGAGCGACGAACAACCCGGCCAGCGCGAGCGTTATTAGCGTTTTCATAACCCACCGTCGTTGGACAGCCACACGACCGTGACCGTCGGGTCTTTCGTCTTGAACACCGTGGCGTGCTGCCCGCGCGCGACGTCTACGGAAACCGTCTGCGGGCCGGGAGCGCGAACAGCCGCGACCGCCGGCGCCGGCGCAGACACGGCACGAGACCTCGCGCGATGCACGGAGAACGTCAACACGCCGACGACGAGTGCGGCGATCGGCAGCAGCGTGACAACAACGTGCTCGCGGTGCGACCAGCGACGCGACACGGCCGCGCCGAGCGCATCGAGATCGTTCGCCAGTGCTCGAGCAAGGGCGCGACACGCCGGGCACGCCGCAACATGCTCGGCGAGCGCGCCGCCTCCCCGGCCGTGCAATTCGGCGGGGTCGGCGGTGAGCATGGCGCGTCGGGCTTCGTCGCAAGTCATGAGCGATACTCCGTCAACATGCGTTCGTGGTTCGCGATCAGCTGGGCGCGAATCGCGCGGCGCGCCTTGAAGAGATGCGCGCGCACCGTGACCTGTTCCATCTTCAACTCCCGCGCGACATCGGCCGGCGTCATACCACGAATGTCGGTCAACTCGAAAATCAAACGCTGCTTTCGCGGCAACGCGTCGACGTAACGCAGAGCGAACGAGACGAGCGTTTTTGCATCAGTGTTCGGCTCGGACGGCGCCGACGCCGCAGGCTCTCCGACATGGTTCTGGAGCAACGCCGCTCGGCGCTGCTCGCGGCGCCGCTGCGACAGCGCGACGTTGCGCGTGACGGTGAACAGCCAGGTGCTGAAGCGGCTGCGGCCCTCGAATTGGCCAAGGCGCCGCTCCAGATCGATCAATACTTCCTGCGCGATGTCTTCGGCCGCGTCCTCATCGGAGGCAAAGCGCGTCGCCCAGATGCGCACGCGCAGTTGGACGCGTGCAACCAGGCTATTCAATGCGGCCGGGCGTCCCGCGCGCACGTCCTCGAGCAGCGACGGCAGATCGCCGTCGTCCTCGCCCCCGATCACGAGCGTCCGAGTGAGCACACCCATCAGACGTCGCGATCGCATGGCGCGTTTACCGCGCTACGCGCCGAATTCGATCCCGTGACGTTCCCGCCCGAACCAGCAGGCGATGACCCCGAGCGCGAAGACCGTCGCGGCAGTGAAAGACATGGCATGGGCGTAGGACATGCGCTCCGAGAACACGGCCTCGATGTACGCCACCGTTCCGGCGACCGCGGATCCGCATTGATACGCGAAGCCAGGGAGGAATCCGCGGACCGAGTCCGGCGCCATCTCGTTGATGTGCGCCGGAATGACGCCCCACGCGCCTTGCACCATGAATTGCATCGCGAAGCCGCCGGCGATCAGCATGCCCATCGTCGGTGAGAGCGCCCACAGCGGAATGACGCAGATCGCGAGCAGCAGCGCGGTGATGATCGCGCGCTTTCGGCCGATGCGATCGGAGAAGTAGCCGAACAGAATGCCGCCGGTAATGGCGCCGACATTGGCGATCATGCTGATCACCGCGACGCGCTGCGGCGTGAACTTCCAATCCGACTTGAGGAACGTCGGATACATGTCCTGCGTGCCGTGCGAGATGAAGTTCATCATCGTCATGAACACGAACAGGTACAGGAACAGCTTCCAGTGCGACGCGATCTGACGCATGTACGCGTTGAACGTCGCGTGCGTATGGCGCGTACGCTCCCAGACCTCCGATTCCTTGACCTGCGACCGCACGTACACGGCGAGCAAGGCCGGAATGCCGCCGATGAAGAACATCGCCCGCCAGCCGACGTGCGGAAACACGAAGAAGAAACACACGGCCGCAAGCAGGTTGCCCGTTGCGTAGCCTTCTTGCAGCAAGCCGGAAAGAATACCGCGCTGATGCTTCGGCGCTTTCTCCATCGCCAGCGACGCGCCGACACCCCATTCGCCGCCCATGCCGATGCCGAACAGGGCGCGCAGGATCATGAACGTCGCGTAGTTCGGCGCGAACCCCGTCGCGACTTCGACCGCGGCGTAGAAGACGAGGTTGATCATCAGCGGGAGCTTTCGGCCCCACCGGTCGGCCATCAAGCCGAAGATGAGCGCACCGACGGGGCGAAATGCCAGCGTCAGCGTCAACGACAGTGCGATGGCCTTGTCCGGTCGCCCGAATTCCTTGGCGATCGCGGTCAGCGTGTACGTGACGAGGAAGAAATCGAAGGCGTCGAGCGTCCAGCCCAGAAAACTGGCGATGACGGCGGCGCGGTGGCCTTGTACAACGGGCGCGGCGTAGGCCGCGCCCGGATTCTGGTCGGCGGAAGTTGTCGTGGGCACGGCGGAGAATATGCCGCCGAGTCCGACGGTCCGCTACGGCGCTTCGCTACGGCGCTTCGCTACGGCGTTTCGCTACGCTTCGCTACGGCGATCCGTCGACGTTCACGTGCGCGCGTGCGGCTCGATGCGTCTTGCGGCGCGACGTGTGCGACGTGTGCGTCGTGTGAGTCAACGCAACGTCGCCGGCGGCCGTGCGAACGCGCCCGCTGTCCGGCAGCGCGGCCAACTGAAAGCGCGGCTCGCGATCCTGATGCAACACGGCAACGTGAAAGTGAACCGGATGCCGCTCTTCGGTTGCTTCGATGATGTGCGCCGACTCGAGACCAACAAGGCTCGTACGCAGCCACTTGAGGCAGACCGGATTGCGCGGCTTCCGAAAATCAACCGCCATGCCGGTCGGATGGACCGACTTGGGCGACGCGTTGCGCGGCTGCTTGTCGATCGGGCGCGCGCCGCTCGTCACGCCAATGCGCTCGCCGCATGCGGTGTGATACTCGTGCGCAAGGGAATCCGCGAAGCGCTTCGTGGCCGGCAGGACGAATGGAAACGTCGCGCGATCGAGCTCGAGATCATCGGTCATCACGATGAGCTTGAGCGCACCGACCCGTGCGGCTTCGTAAATGTCCGCCGTCGTACGCGTGAACTCGAGCCCTTCCGACTGCGCGGTGGAATACATGAGGTCAACGCTCTCGCGCGATCCACGCAGCGATTGAGCGTGCGCCGGGGCCGAAGCGACGACCGCGGTAACGAGAGCGAGCGCGAGTGCCGAAAAGGCCGGTGTAACGAATCGTGACAGCTGCATATCCCTTCCTAGTGCAGCCATCGGACCACAACTCTGTCAGTATCCGGCGGCGTGACCGTCCTTGCGTGGATCCGAGCCCGCGACATAGCCGCGCTTGAGCTTGATGATCGCCTGGCTTCCCCCGAAGCGATCGGGCTTGGTCACCACGATGTTGTGGCCGAGCGCCCTCAACTGCGCGAGCACACTGTCGGGAATGACCGACTCGACTTCGACGCGCGTCCCCGTGTCGTGACGGAAGCGCGGCGCGTCCATCGCCGCCTGCACGTCCATGCCGAATACGAGATGATTGATGATGAATTGCGCATGACCCTGCGCCTGCATGCTGCCGCCCATCAGTCCGAAGCTCATGTATGGCTCGTCGCCCGTTCCGTCCGCGGCGGAGGTAGCGCCGGGCCGTGTGATGAATCCCGGAATGAGCGTGTGAAACGGGCGCTTTCCGGGCGCGACCGTATTCGGAAGTCCCGGCTCGAGCGTGAATCCGGCGCCGCGGTCGTGCAGCGCGAACCCGGTGCCCGGCACGACGACGCCTGATCCGAATTCATCGAACAGGCTGTTGATGAACGACACCATGTTGCCGTCCTTGTCGGCGACGGTGAGATAGATCGTCTCACTCGATGTGCGTTCCGGTCCGGGCTCGACGGTCGTTTGCGCGTGGTGCTCGTCGATGTGACTGCGCCGCTCCTTGATGAACTCATCCGACAACATGCGACTCGGCGGAATCGTGAGGTGGTCGGCGTCGCCGACGTAGCGCGCGAGATCGGCGTACGCGAGCTTCTTCGCCTCGATGAGGTGATGCAGATACGTCGCGGAGTTCTGACCCATGCCCTTGAGATCGTACGGGTCGAGAATGCGCAGCATCTCCAGCGTCGCGATGCCCTGGTTATTCGGCGGAAGCTCCCAGACGCGATACCCCTTGAACAGCGTCGAAATCGGCGTCACCCACGTTGGCTGATTCTTCTTCAGATCGTCGAGCGTGAGGAATCCGCCGAGTTGCTGCAGCCGGGAGACAATTTTTTGTCCCAACGCGCCACCGTAGAACGCCGACGTTCCTTCGCGCGCAAGCTCGCGATACGTCGCCGCGAGATCCGGATTGCGGAAGAAGTCTCCCGCTTTCGGCGTCTCGCCATTCACCAGGAACGTCGCGCGCGCGCCCTCATCGCGCGACAGAATGTTTTTCGCGCCGGCCCAATCATTCGCGATCACCGGCGTGACGATGAACCCATTCTCGGCATAGTCGATCGCCGGCTGCAACGCCTGCGCCAGCGAGATGGTGCCGTACTTCTTGAGCAGCGCGTCCCACCCCGCGACGGCACCGGGCACCGTAACAGTCTCGGGCCCACGCGGAATGCGCGTCTGCTTGCGCCGCGCGAACTCGTCCGTCGTCATCAACGTTCCCGCGCGGCCGCTTGCATTGATCGCGACGAGATGCTTCTCCTTCGCGCTCCACACGATGGCGAACATGTCGCCCCCGGGACCGGTCATCATCGGTTCGACGACGCCGAGTACGGCAGCGGCGGTAACCGCGGCGTCGATGGCGTTGCCGCCATTCTGCAGCACACGGATCGCCGCGGTGGTCGCCAACGGTTGGCTCGTCGCCGCGATCCCGTTTGGTGCGTAGACCGGCGAACGCCCCGCCATCGTACCGGGATGCTGCGCGTCGGCAACGAGTGGGGTCAGTGCGAGGCCGGCACCAGCTATGTATGAGCTCATGCGCATTGTCATTCCGAGCGAAGCGAGGAATCTGGCGTCCCGGTAGAGAGGCCAGCCAATCCGACTTGGACAGAAGATCCCTCGCTCCGCTCGGGATGACAAGCGGCTTCGCTCGGGATTAGAACCGCTGCGCCTGCGATGACAAGCGGGCGAGATCGTCGGGCGTGTCCACGTCCGACGGCATCGGCGCATCGATCTCGACATATGCGACGCGATCGCCGCTTCGCTCGATCAGCAGCCGAGCCCCGGCATCACCTTCCAATTCAGCGAGCGCACCGAACATCGACCGCGCGAAGAGCACCGGATGTCCGCGCACGCCGCGATAGCTGGCACTCACGATCGGTTTGGCCGTCGCGCGCCAACGTTCCGCCACGCCTCGTATGACGGCCGGTTCGAGCAGCGGCTGATCGCCGACGGAGACGATTATCGCCTCGACGTCGCCAGCCACCGCCTCCACGCCGCGCCGAAGGGACGTCGACAGTCCCAACGCCCAACGCTCATTCTCCACGATGTGCGCGTTCATCTCGCGCAGCGCACGTCGCACGGCATCGGCTTCGCTTCCGACCACGACGATGAGATCGTCCGTCTCTCCGCGCAGTATTCGCGCCGCATGCTCGACCACCGTCGCGCCGCGGTACGGCGCGACGAGCTTCTGCGAACCGAATCGCCGTGCCCCGCCCGCGGCGAGCAACAGCCCCGTAATCACGCGACCTCGCTCAGCGCGCGGTGCAGCGTGTCGAGCGGCAGCGTTACGCAACGCATTCGCGCGGGCGGCGGCTCCCCCTCGAGCGCGCGGTGCAGCCACTGCACATCGATCGCCCGCGCGCGCGATATACCCATGCCGCGCGCGTGCTCGGTCAACGTCGACGCCGCGGCAATGCAGATCGCGCAGGCGTCCGCGGTGAATCGCGCGTCAGCGATCGTGTCGTCATCGACCAGCAGCTCCACGCGAATTCGATCGCCACACAACGGATTCGCGCCCTCCACCGACACGGTCGCGTCGGGCAGTGGCCCGCGATTGCGCGGATGCTTGAAATGCTCGAGCACGATCGCGCGAAATGCCGTCACGCGCGCTTGCCGGCCATGCCAGCCTTTCCACTGCGCACCGCGACAACTTCGCCGATGATCGACAGCGCGACTTCGGCCGAGCTCCTGCCGCCGATGTCGAGACCGATCGGCGTGTGAATGCGCTGCAGCTCTTCGTCGCTGTAGCCCTCTTCGCGCAGAATGTCGCGCACCGCCGCACCGCGCTTCCTGCTCCCGAGCAGGCCGAGATAACCCACGTTCGAGCGCAGCAGCTGCCGCAGCACCGGCAGCTCGTACTTGTAGTCGTGCGCGACGAGAATCGCGGCGACGTTCGGCGTGGCCGGAATGCGCGCGACAATCTCCGAGGGCATTCCAATCTGAATCTCGTCCGCATCCGGAAAGCGCGCGCGGGTCGCGTAGCGCTCGCGTCCGTCGATGACGACGCTTCGCATCTCGAGCTCGCGCGCGAATTTCGTGAGCGACATCGCGATCTGGCCGGCGCCGACGATCACCAGTGTCGTCGGCGGTGCCACGCGGTCGATGAATGTTCGGCCGTCGGAAACAGCCGCGGTGAGCTCCGACGCCGGCACGGCGAATGGCGCACCTGCCGGCTCGATCGGCGTGACGATCGCCGCCGCATTCCCGCGCGCGAGAATCTCGGCCGCCTGTGCGTGCGCCGCGACGACGGGATCGTTCTCGTCCCCGGGCCGCACGCGCTCGATGAGCACCTCGATCGTGCCACCGCACGTGAGACCGATTTCCCACGCCTCGTCATCGTCGAGCGAAATCGACAGCACGCGCCGGCCGCCCGTCTCGAGCAGCGCGTCCGACGCCTCGACCACCTGGGCGTCGACACAACCGCCGATCGTCACGCCGCCGAGGATGCGGCCGCTCGAGCCGACGACCATCTTCGCGCCGATCTTCTTCGACGTGCTTCCCGTCGCGCCGATGAGCGTCGCGAGGGCAACCGCCGGCTCGTTGCGCACCTCCGGCGGGAACGACTGAATCAGATCCTGCATGACCGAACGCTCCGCATGATCCCCTAGTCTACTTCGCGATCAGATCCAGCCATAGATGGCGAATCTCGCTCGCGCCGCGCGCATTGGGTTCGATGAGCGAGCGCTTCCAGTACCACCGGTCGGCCTCGGCGGCCGTCACCCCGTGTCCGAGAAACCGCGCGTACACGTCAGCGAGCATGACGCCGGGCGTCCCGGCCGCAAGAGAGCGGATGTGGTCGTTCAGCTTGTCGAGGACGTCGAGCGGCAGCTTGCCCACCTCATCGTAGACGCCTGGAATCTTCCCGGTCTGGTCGGACGGATCATACACCGTGGCAACGATCAACGTCCCGTTTTGATACTTCGCCCGCAGCTGATCGACGAGAAAGTCGTACGCCTCGGCGATGTCGTCCACGATGCGATCGAGGAGCTTTCGCGCGGGACGGCTGCCGTACGCGCTCAACAGATCATTGCCGCCGAGCGTGAGCGTGATCAGCGTCGGGGCGGTGCTGTCCTCGAGCAGGGGCATTTGCTCGCCGAACACGTCGCCGACCGTCGCGCCGTCCGAAGCGAGGTTCTGAAACTCGATGCCCGGATAGAGCGACGACAGATCGTTGCCGAGATCGTCCGGCCAGCGCTCTTCAGAGTTCTTGTACAAGAGCGATGCGGCGCCAAGCGGCGCGACGGCGCCGGCATCGACGCGGCGCTCGAGGGCCACCGCAACGTCGATCTCGCCGGCGTCGAGCGCGGGATAGAGGTCGATCGACATCGAGTCGCCCAGCGCGATGTACCTGGCGTAGGACTGGCCCGCGCTCATCTCACACCGGCGCCTTCAACCCTCGCGTTGCCAGCACGCGCGCAACGACGTCGCCGATCTTGTTGTTCGGCGTGCTCGCCCCCGCGGTGATACCAATGCGCAGCGGACCGGAAGGCAGCCAGTCGGCGGCGTCCGCCTCCTCGTGCTTGATTTGCGCGCGACGGTAGTGGACCGAGTGACGCTGCGGATCGATCGCCGAGGATGACTCGATGTGATAGGTCGGCACGCGATCGGCGCACAACGCGGCGAGCGAGATCGTGTTGCTCGAGTTGAAGCCGCCGATGACGACCATCACGTCCACGCCGGTGTCGAGCAGCTCGGTCACCGCGTCCTGCCGCTCCTGCGTCGCGCTGCAGATCGTATCGAAGCTTCGGAAATCCTCGGCGCGCGCCGACGCGCCGCGCGCACGCTCGATCGATGCGCCGACTTCTTCGGCGATCGCGAGCGACTCGCGAGCGAGCATGGTCGTTTGATTCGCGACGCCGATGCGCCGCAAGTGGCGCTCGGGATCGAAGCCCGGCGACGCGGCGCGCGCGAAGGTCTGCATCAATTCAGCCGAGGAAAGTCGTCCCTCGATGAATTCGCAGACGAGTTTCGCCTCATCCATGTTGCGGACGATGAGGTAATTCCCCTCGGAATACTTCCGCATCTGCGAGGCGGTCGCGCGCGTTTCCTCGTGGTAATACTTGCCGTGAATGAGCGCCGTGAATCCGTCGCGGCCGTAGCTGTCGATGCGCTTCCACACGTTGAGCACGGATCCGCACGTGGTATCGACGAGCACGCATCCGAGCTCGCGCAGCGCGCTAAAGTCTTCGATCGTCACGCCGAACGCGGGCATGATGACGACGTCCTCGGACCGGATCGAGGAGAAGTCGAACGCGCCCGTGGGCTCGGGACGCGTGAGAATCTCCACGCCCATGTCGCGCAGGCGATCGTTCACGTGCGGGTTGTGGATGATCTCGCCGACGAGGATGATGCGCCGGTCAGGAAACTTTCGCCGCGCCTGATAGGCGTACTCTACCGCACGCTCGACGCCGTAGCAGAACCCAAATTCGCGAGCGAGCCGGATAGTGACGTCGCCCACCGTCAGGGTGTACTCATGCGACCTGAGCAGGTCCACGATCCGGCCGTCGTAATCGGCCGCCAAGTCGTCCTGGACTTGGGCCTTGAGCCCGAAACCCTTTCGGAAATAAGTAGATAGGTCGGGCGACGACATGGCGGGAAATCTAACGGGCGGCACCCCGGTTGTCGTGCGCTAGCTTGAACGCATGCCGCTCGTCCGCCCGCCCGCGATCGCCAAAGGCGACACCATCGGTGTCGTCTCGCCATCCTACGCGCCCAAGCTCGCGTGGCTGCAACGCGGCGTTCGCGCGCTCGAGCGCGCGGGATTCAACGTGCTGCTCGACCCCGAGATCGACCACCTGCCGCGCTTCACGCGCACGGAAGACGAACGGCGCGCCGAGAACTTGATGGGCATGTGGCTCGATCCGAACGTGAAAGCGATCATCGCCAGCACCGGTGGCTACGGCGCCGTGCGTCTCCTGCCTCATCTCGAGCCGGACGTCTTTCGCAAGAATCCGAAAGCGCTGGTCGGCTATTCGGACATCACCGTGCTGCATCTGTGGCTCATGCGGCGCGCGAATCTGCGGACCTTTCACGGTCCCACGGTCGATGACCTGGTGCCCAGCATGCGCGATCCGACGATGGCGTCGTTGCTCACCGCGCTGACGACGCCGTGTCCGCAAGGGAAGCTCGGGCGCGAGCTGTCGCGCGGCGTGGTGCAAGGCAAGACGACGGGGCGTCTCGTCGGCGGCAATCTGTCGCTCGTGCAGCAGACGATCGGCACGTCGTATCAGATCGATCTCGACGGCGCCATTCTGTTTCTGGAGGAGACGCGCGATCCAATGTCCGTGGTCGACGAGCATCTCGTGCACCTGCGCGCCGCCGGTTTGCTCGAGCACGTGAACGGAATCGTCTTCGGACAGCTTTCTCTGGACAGGTCCGAGGAAGACGAGTTCGAGGATTTCCTGCTCGATCTCATCTCCGACCTCGACGTCCCGGTGTTGATGGACTTTCCGGCCGGACATGAAAATCCTAATTTGACGCTGCCGTTCGGCACGGAAGTCGAGCTGGTCGTCGAAGAGCAGCGCGGATGGATCACCTACCACGAAGACGCGCTGGTCATGCCGTAGCTACGCCCATCGCCCATCGCCCATCGCCCATCGCCCATCGCCCATCGCGGATGCATTTCGATCTCGTCGTGATCGGGGCCGGCCCAGCCGGTGAGAAAGGCGCCGCGCAGGCCGCGTACTTTGGCAAGCGCGTCTGCATCGTCGAGCGCGCGCCGAAGCCGGGCGGCGCCGCGGTAAACACCGGCACCATTCCATCGAAGGCGCTGCGCGAGACCGCACTGTACTTCTCCGGTCTCCGGCAACGCGGATTGTACGGCATCGATTTTCGAGTGAAGAAGAACATCACCGTCGCGGATTTCATGTATCGCGAGCGCGCGGTGATCGAGTCGCAGTGGAAGCTCATCGACGAAAACCTCGAACGCCACGGCGTCACTCGAGTGCAGGGTGCAGCGCGCTTCGTCGATCCGCATACGATCGAAGTCACACGCCATGGGACCGAGCCGCGGCGCATCACCGGCGAGGTGTTCCTCATCGCCACCGGCTCGCAGCCGCAGCAGCCGGACAGCGGATCCGTCGACGGCAGCGTGATCGTCGATAGCGACTCGCTCCTGACGCTCGAGCAGATCCCGTCGTCGATGATCGTCGTCGGCGGCGGCGTGGTCGGCTGCGAGTACGCCTGCATCTTCGCCGCGCTCGGCGTGCGCGTGACGATCGTCACGACGCGATCGCGCTTGCTGGCGCATCTCGATCCCGAGGTGTGCGACGCGCTTCGGCGGCAAATCACCGCGCGGCTCGGTGTCACCGTGCACACCGAGGTCGAGGTGTCGTCGATTTCGTCGGACGGTGGCCGCGCGACGGTCATACTCGCCGACGGAACGCAGATCTTCGCCGATTGCGCGTTGTACAGCGCCGGGCGCATCGGCGCGTCGGCGAACCTCGGGCTTTCGGAGATCGGCGTGCGCACGAATTCGCGCGGCTTCATTCTCGTCGACGAACACTATCAGACTGCGCAGCGCGGAATCTTCGCGGCGGGCGACGTGATCGGATTTCCCGCGCTGGCGTCGACCGCGATGGAGCAAGCGCGCGTCGCGATCTGCCATGCATTCAATCTCAAGTACAAGCAGGCCGTGGCGAACGTGGTGCCCTATGGCGTGTACACCATCCCCGAGATCGCGACCGTCGGTGCGACGGAAGACGAGCTGCGCTCGCGGGGCATCGAGTACGAGATCGGGCGCGCACGGTATCGCGGCAACGCGCGCGGCATGATCGTCGGCGACACCGACGGTTTCGTGAAGCTCGCGTTTCGCCCCGAGAATCAGCAGCTGCTCGGCGCGTCGATCGTCGGCGAGAACGCCGGCGAATTGATTCACGTCGCGATGGCCGTGCTGGCGAACGAGGGATCGATCGACTTCTTCATTCAGAGCGTCTTCAGCTATCCGTCGCTCTGCGACGCGTACAAGTACGCGGCCTACGACGGACTCCAGGCCCTGGCGCAGCGTTACGGCAAACAGCCAGGGCTGCGGTCGAGTGGAGAAGAGCGCGTCATCTCGATCTGATCGACCCTCGATCAACCGCCGTTGCGCGCGACCTTGACGATCATGAGGTTGAGCGCGTTCGGACCGATCGATCCGGGCCCGACGCGAATGAGGTCCATGTTCTTGATCTCCGTCTGATCCACGCCGAGTCGCCTGAGTTGCGCTTTGGAGCGCGTCTCGATGGCGATGACGCCGTTGACGGCATCCGTCCCGTATTGCTGAACCGCGGCGGCGCCCTTGAGGACTTCGACGGTGTTGATGGCTGCCGGATTCAGTCCGTCGGTCGAGCTCACGCGCACGCCGTCGATGATGTAGATCGGCTTTTCATTTCCATTGGGCGGCGACACTTCGAACGGCCGGCGCACGATGACCGTGTCACCGCGCGCGGTCTGAACGCGAGCCGTGGTCGGCGCGCTGACGATCGGCGTCGGCCCAAACACCGAATCCGCCAGGCTCGCGATGAAACGATCGTGCAGGTCGACAACGATGTAGATGTAGTTGATCGACGGGTCGCCCGTGAGCACGGACGGATGATGCACCCGAATCCACTCGCGCAGCGTATCGACCGGAATTTCCCACACCGTGTGACGGATCGCGGCCGCCGCCGGCGCAATCGGCTGCGCCGGTTGCGTGATGGGACTCTCGGCGCTCGCGACGACGACGGGCATCGCCGGCGTCACGGTTCGCGACTCCAACGCGAGGCTCGGCGCTGTCGCGGCGATCGCGGGCATCGCCTGTGACATCGGCGCGACACGCGCGACGACCGGCGACGACGTTGATGCGGGTAATGCGCCAGTCGCTGGTGTCGCAGCCGCAGGCGTTGCCGGCGTGGCGGAAGCGGCCGAAACGGTTTGCGCGACGCGCGCCGGCGCCGCGGGCCGCGGCGTTTGTGCCGCGGCCGCAGCAGCCAACACCACGATCCCAATAAATGGCAGCGACGCGACAACCGGCCGCGCGTGACGATTCGTCGTCATGGCAATGATCCTCCTCTCGAGAAACAGCCGCGGCTCGGCGAGCGACGCGGTGAATTGCAGCGCGCCGTTCGTGCGCGCGCCGACCGTGAGCAACAACAATCCGTATTCGCGCGGACGCGCGTGGCGCGCGAGCACGCGCGCGTCGCAATCGATCTCCAGGGCGAGACGCAGCCGCCGCACGATCCACCACACGAACGGATTCCACGGCAGCGCCGCGGCGATGAGCGCCGCCATGCACAGCGTCGCGGGATCGCCGCTCCGCAGATGCTCGGCTTCATGATCCAGCATGAGCTCGCGCGCATCATCGTCGAGCGTCAGCGCCCACGATGGCAACACGACGCGCGGGCGTGCCATGCCGACGACCGCGGGGCCGACGTCGTCGCTGATCAGCACATCTCGCCCGTCCAGGCGCACCGCACGCCAACCGGCGCGCAACCGGCGCAGCTTGAGCGCGCCGGCTCCAAACCCGCCGACGAGACAGAGCGTCAGCATCAGCCACGCGGCGGCCGCATACCGGTTGAGCGTTGGTGATTTCACCGTAGCGTCAGCCGCGCGACGGAGCTTCGTCGTCCACGGCGTGACCGTCGGAGCGGCGTGATCATCGAACGTGAATGCCTGGCGCTGGATGCCACCGCGCGCGGTGACGCGCACAGGCGCCGCGTGCGGTGCCGTGCGCGGGAAGAGCAAGACATACGTTGGGAGCGCGGCGCTCGCGATCAGCGCGGCAAGCCAGATCGAGCGGCGCCGCGCACGCCAGACTTCCGCGATCTGGTCGAGCGCAATCGCCGCACCGGCAACGATCGCGCTCACGGCAAGCGCGTAGAGCATCCAGGCGATCAACATCAGCTCCTCCGTTTACGCGATGACCCGTGCTGCTGCGCCAGGCGTTCGTCGAGCAGCTTGCGCAGCCGCCGCAGCTCGTGCGTGTCGAGATTTCGCTCGCTCACGAGCTGCGTGAGCAACATCTCGGACGAGCCGGCGAACACCTTGTCGATGAGCCGCGCCAGCGCGCTCTTGCCCGCCAGATCCTGCGACACCGCCGGCAAATAGCGATGCGCCTTCCCTTCGGCGAGATGCGTGACGAAGCCCTTCTCCTCGAGCGTGCGCAGAATGGTGAGCACCGTCGTGTACGCGAGATCGTCGTCCAGACCCTCGCGCACTTCGGCAACGGTGCCGGAGCCGCGATGCCACAGCACGGCCATGACGTCGAGCTCGCGGTCGGTGAACGAAATGTCCATGTGCTCCAGGGCGGCGCTCGTTGTTCTACTAGATTTCTAGTAGATAATATCGCCCCGGACGCCCGGTGTCAACTACATTTTTAGTAGTAGTCCGGGCTCAGGAACGGCGCCAGCGCATACATCACCAGGACCTCGTACGCGCGCTGCCGATCCACCAGGCCCGCGGTGAGAATGCCCACCGCGCCCTTGCCGCGCTTCGTGTCGTGCTCGCCGACGAGCCGGTCCATCGCGTGTCCAAGCTCGAGCCCGTCGCGAATCATCGCGGCCACCGCATCGGGCAGCGGCATGGCGAGCGAACCGCCGACGCCCGAACGTCCTGCCTTGTCGATGATCGCCGCCCACGCGCACGTGCGCATGCGTCCATCACTCTGCTCCACGACGCCGCCTTCAATGCCGACACCGAGATCGGCGCCGAGTGCATCGCGCGCCGCCGTCGCGCGCGCGAGTGCGCCGCGAATCGTCTCGTCGTCGCCGAACGGTTGGTCGCTGACCGTCGACGCGACCGCGATGCCTTCGACGTGCGCCTGCGGCGCAAGCGGCGCGAGCACCGCGCGCACGGCGCCGCACTTCACAGGATTCGTGGAACCGACGGCGATCGTGCGAATCGAGGAAGACAGCATGCGGAGAACGACTCGGATTAAGTAACGGCGCGCGAATAAGTCCGCGACAAAGCGGGCCAAATCTACAAGCAGCGCTTGCGGCTCGTTAGTGGTCGCGCGAGGGTAACCGGCAACACACTGTCGCGGATGTCCTCGCTTGCTGCGCGGCGAAACGCGAGATATGCTTTTCGTCCCTCGCTGCCGACGATGCTGACACTCACGACACCTTCTGACAACGCCGCGGTTCCGTTCGTCTCGCCGCGCGCCACGATGGAACGCTCTCCCTTCGTTTTCGTCGGCGAGCGACTCTGGCTCGACTTCGTGAATTGCGAGTTCGGCATTCGCCGCTTCGACGCGCTTCGCGATTTCGAGACGCTCGTGCGCTGGCTCGAGCAGGCGCTCGTGCTCGATGCCGAACGTGCCTCGGGAATTCGCCGACGCGCCCTGCAACAGCCGGCCGGCGCGGCCGCCTCACTCGTCGACGCCCGCCGCGTTCGCGGCGCGCTCCGCTCGCTCGCCGAGCGGGGACCGATGAGCGAGCGCATTCGCGCGGAAGGCTTGGGCGAGATCAATCGTGTGCTCGGACGCAGCGCGGGAACGCGCCGCGTGGAGCTGCGACCCGACGGCACGTTCATTCGCACGTTCGTTCCGGTTGGCGATGCATTCGCGGGCCTCGTCATTCCCGTCGTCGAATCGGCCGCTGATGCACTCATCCTCGGCGAGCTGCCGCGCGTTCGCCGCTGCGCCGATCCGCGCTGCCAGCGCGTCTTCTACGACAACACGAAGAACGGCCGCCGCCGCTGGTGCGACATGGCCACGTGCGGTAATCGCGCCAAGGCCGCGCGCCATCGGGAGAAGCTCAAGTCCCATTGAGTCCCGTTGTCGAAGTCGTTCGCACCTATCTCGAATTGCATTCGCTCGAACAATTGCGCGCGGCGCCGACCAGCGATCCGCGCGTTTCGTTTGTCCGACGCCCTGACATCACGGTCGAGGAGTATCGGCGACTGTACCATGATGTCGGCGAGTCGTGGCATTGGCGCGATCGCGACGTCTGGACGCATGCGCGACTCAACGCATATCTCGCGCAACCGAACATCGGCGTGTGGGAAGCGCTCTACGACGACGAGAGTGCGGGATACTTCGAGCTGGAGCGTCACGCTGACAGCTCAGTCGAAATCGTGTACTTCGGACTGAAGCCCGCGTTCATCGGTCGCGGCATCGGCAAGGCGATGCTCAGCTACGCGGTTCGGCAAGCGTGGGGAGATGGTGTGACCCGAGTTTGGTTGCATACGTGCACGCTGGACTCGGTGTACGCGTTGCCGAATTATCTGGCGCGCGGCTTCACGCCGTTTCGCGAAGAACAATACGTCGTCCAGTTGAAGGACGGCGACGGGCGCTGAGCTAGCCGCGACGTCCCTTGCCGGGCGGACGAAATCGTTTCCCGCCGCCCCGCCCGCGTCGACGCCGTCCATCGAACTCCTCGGCGCGCGGCGTGCGATCGTCCTTCAGTTTGTCGACGTCAGGCTTGTCGCGCGGCTTGTCGTCGCGCGTACGACGTTCGCGCCGCTTCCGCTGATCGCGGAACTGCTGCTTGCGCTCGCGACGATCGCGGCGGCCCGCTTCATACTTCTGGTCCATTTCCGCGATTTCTTTTTCGGTGAACGGCCGCGAGAGCTCGTCCTGCAATTCCTCGAGCGTCGCGCCGCGCGCCGCCCCGCGCGCACCACGCGTGACGATGAATCGCAGCGGACGATCCAGCGTCGGCAACTCTGCTTCGTTGAGCGTGCGCGCGAGCTTTTCCGGCAAGCGCAGTCGCGCGACACCGCGATTCCCTTCCGGCGTCTCCTCGACGTCATAATGGATCTCGACTTCGCGATCGCGCACCATCGCCGTCGACGGCAGCGCCGCGAAGCGTTCGCGCACCTCGCGCGGCACGATCGCGTCGGCGTCGATCGTGAGGCGCGCGTGCCGGAACCCGGACATCGAGTCGAGCGACGCGAGCTGTTGCTCGTAGATCGCCGTGAGCTCGGCGAGCGACAGGCGCGGCGTCTGGCCACCCGATCGACGATACGTTTCACGCACCGAATCGACCGCTTCCTGGTTCCGCTGCACACCCGGATGCCGCGCCTCGCCGCGCGCCAGTGCTTCGGCAAGAACGTGTCGCGCGTTCTGCGCGAGCTCCGCCGGAAACTCGTCGACCGCTTCGATCTCGCGCTCGAGCTCGAAGCCGTGGTACTCCACACGCCGCCGCACCACGAGCGGCGATCGCTTGCTCTGCGCGTTGTAAATCAGCTCGCCTTCGGTGACGACGGCGTATGGCCGCAGCAGATCATACGGGATTTGTGTCCCTTCGATCGACGCGCGCGGATTGCCGAACTTGTCGGCGAAGTAACGGAGCTCGCCTGTGATCGGACCCCAGCTGCCACACACGCTCGTCTTCGAGACGCGCGCTTCGTCGCCGCCCGCCGTCTGCTCGTCGATCACGAGCGTGAACGGCATGAACTGCGCGAGCAGTTGTTGGAACGCGCGCAGCGTTTCTTCGCCGGCGTTCGCCATGCGCGACGGAATCTCCAGCCCGACCGCCCGATAGATGCTCGCCATCCCGAGCGCCGCATCTTCGATCGCTTTCACGAGCGCGCCGCGGCGTTCGGCCCACCGTTGAATGCGCTCCTCATCGAAGATGTGGCGCGGCAACCCGTACACCTCACCCATACTTCCGGCATATTGAAATGCCTCGGCGTACAGGTTGTACGCGGTGAGATGGTCGCTGCCGGGAACGATCAGTCCATCGAGATCGCGTTCCTCTCGCGTCATGCGGTGCAGCGATTCGACCGACGACATCACCGACAGATACGGCACGAGCTCATCGTCGGCGTTGACGAGAAGCTCGGCCCATGCGCGCTCGACGGGCATTGCTTCGACGGCGCGCCCGTATCTCGTGAGCCGTCCCTTCTCGACGATGCCGCGCTCTTCGAGCAATCGCAGCGCCTGGCCATATGCCGTGCGATCGAGCGGCACCGGCAGCTCGAGCTCATCGGCGCGCACGCCGAGCGCGGCGCACGTGATCGCCACGCGCTCAGAGTCGCCGGCGAGCTGGAATTCCGGCTCGGTGGGTTGCAGCGTCGAGAAATCGATGTCCCGGTCGGACAGAATGAAGACGCGTCCGCCGCGCACGCGGCCGTGCACGCGGCCGGCCATCTGAAGAATCTCATTCGCGCCCAGGTGCTCCTGTGTGAGCACGTTGCGGCCGCGGTCGATGACGTTGAAGAACTTCACGTCGTCGATGATCACCGTGTCCAGGCCGCGCACATTGAGCGCACTCTGGCCGGCGGCCGTCATCGCGAGGAAGTACGGCTTCTGCTCCCCGCCCTCGAGAAACGGGCGCAGAATGCGAATGGGTTCGCCGCCGTGGTAGAACGCGGTGTTCACGCGCGGGGCCATGCCGCGCACGTGCTCTGCCGCGTCTTCCACGCCGCGCCGCGTCGGGACGAACAGCGCGACGCCGTGCTTCTGCTTCACCAACTGTCGAAGAAAGCCGTCGTCGAGAAATTGAATCGGCTTTTTGTCGACGATCTTGACCGTGGCTGCCTTGTTCGGATCGAAATCGTAGACCTCGAGCACGTCCGCGGATTCGAGATATCTCTTATAAAAGTTCGGATTGACCGTCGCCGACAGCCACACGAACCGGCATCCGACACGCTTGCCAAGCGCGAGACAGATCTCGAGCTCGGCCGATGTTTGATGGATTTCGTCGACGATGATGGTGTCGGTCGCGAGAATGTCGCCTTCCTCGAACCATCGGCGTGCGATGCCCGTGGTCACGATGATGACGTTCCACGTCGGCGTTTCCGGCGTCGCTTCGCGTTCGCGATTCACGACCCCGACGCGCAGGTCGACGGTGCCGAGGATCTCTTCGGAGATCGGGCGAATGGCGAGCGTCTTTCCGGTGCCCGTGCCCGCGACGATGCCGAATCCACGCCCGGAGCGCGCGAGCGCGCGTACGCGCTCGCCGTACTTCTGCTCGAGGAACGTTTCGATGTGGATTTTGACGGCGAGCTCGATGGTCTCGCAGGCCGCGCGCGTCGGCGCGATGACGATCACGCGCCCCGAGGACGGCTCCGCCCTCACGAAGGCTTCGTGATCGGGCAGGTATGGGTCGCGAACGTTTCGAATCACGCCTCGCAACTTAAGCAAGGCCAGGGCCCGTCATCCTCCGGCGCGATGCACCGGAGGGCACTGTTTCATTCCTGCGGCGGGCGCTTGGGCAGCGTGATCGTGACGGGTTTGACGCCGCTGAATCCTTTCGCGTTGGGCGGCATGCGCGTCGTCTCGCCGTCTTTCGCTTTCGTGCTGTCGGCGAAGTCGTCTCCGAAGATCACGCGCGCATTGGCCGGGCGATTCTTGAGCGCCGTGGGACAATCGGTCGCCGCGGGTTGCTGTGCGGCCGGCACGCCATCGATCCAGATCCGGCACATGCCTTTGGGCGGGCGCGCGTCGCTGGGGATGGACGCGTTCCTCTTGGACGTATCCTTCGACGCCTGCTGCGCCCACGAACGAGTGGGCGCGGCAATCGCAATCATTCCGATCAGTAAAGCGAACTTCAACTGCTTCATTACGCCTCCATCGACACGTCCGGACAGTCGGACGCGCACATGCATAAGGCAGGGCCGGTGCCAAGTAAGTATGCGCGCGGCTCAATCGCAAGACAAACGATTGCAACAACTTAGAGGAAACAATGTATACAGTTGAGCTATTGTAGTGTCCGTACGGAGGGAAAGCGATGTCCACTTTCGGGGGCGGGGTTGCCGCCGCCTTCCCTTTCAATCCCCGAAACTGACTCCCGTCGCTCGCGCCGTCAGCACGACATCATGATTCGGATCGACCCGCTTCGGCTCCGCGAGCGCCGTCTCGATCGGGATCGTGACGATGTGCGGCGACTGGAGCGCGACCATGTGACCCCAGCGCTCATCGGCCACGGCGCGCACCGCCGCGCCACCGAACCGCGTCGCGAGCAAGCGATCGTACCCGGTCGGCATGCCGCCGCGCTGGAGATGTCCGAGCACGAGCGAGCGTGTCTCCTTGCCGGTGATGCGCTGGATCTCGCGCGCGATGGGCTCGCACAAACCGCCAAGCCGGCGCGCCTGGCCCGGCAGCGACTCACCGATCAGGGACACCGTTCCGCCCTTCGGATACGCGCCTTCCGCGACGACGACGATGGAGAAGTGCCGGCCCGCACGGTCGCGCGCCATGATCTTGTCGCAGACTTTCTGAATGTCGTAGGGAATCTCGGGAATGAGAATCACGTCGGCGGTGCCGGCGACGCCCGAATGCAGCGCGATGAATCCCGAGTCGCGGCCCATTACCTCGAGCACGATGACGCGGTCGTGACTCTCGGCGGTGGTGTGCAGCTTGTCGATCGCCTCGAGCGCGGTGTTCACCGCGGTGTCGAAGCCGAACGTCGTGACGGTTCCGCTCACGTCGTTGTCGATCGTCTTCGGCACACCGACGATCTTCATGCCCTTGTCGCACAGGAGTTTTCCGATCGTGAGCGATCCGTCGCCGCCGATGGTGATGATCGCATCGATGCCGAGCGATTTGGCGTTCGCCATCAACTCGTCGGAGCGGTCTTCCTCGACGATCGAGCCGTCGGGCTGCTTGCGCGGATAGTGGAACGGGTTGCCGCGGTTGGTGGTCCGCAGGATGGTGCCGCCCAGGTGTGCGATGCCGCGCACCGAATCCTTCGTCAGCGGTACCACTTCGTCTTCGCCCATCAAGCCGGCGAACCCGCGTTTGATCCCCAGCACTTCCCATCCGCGATTGATCGCCGACAGGACGGCGGCGCGGATGACGGCGTTCAGGCCGGGCGCGTCGCCTCCGCCCGTGGAGATGGCGATTCTCATGCGTGAGACGATGTCGGCGGACGTGTGGGATCGATCAAGACGACGCTCGGTGTCGCTCCAGCAGGTCGACGACCTCACCCGGCTTGGCGTGTCGGTCGAGTTTAGACTTCTCGAATATCGGCGCTCCGTCGGCGACGACTTCGAACCGGCCGCCGCGCGACGGGATCAGTTCGACCTCGGCGCCGGGAATGCGATCACGAATCTCCGCCGCCAGCCTGACGGCGCGAGGTTCGTAGTTTCACATCGTGCAGTATTCGATGGTGATTTTCATGCTGAAAAGATAGACGTATGGGCGTATGGACGTGTGGGCGTGCGGGAGGCGCGATTTCCATACGCCCATGCGCCTATACGCCCACACGCCCGCTTCACCTCGGAATGTTGTTCACCGCCATGATTCGCCCGATCAGCGTGTCCTGCTTCGCAACGGTCATGCGCACCGAGTCCAGCTCGGTCTGAAGTTGCGCGAGATCGTTCTTGAGGCCGCTGATTTCGTTGGCCGCGTCGTTGAGCGCCTGCGCGACGTTGGCCTCGCTGCGCGGGTTCGAGCAGCCGGCGACAATGGCAACAATGGCGACGACGGCGGCCGACACGAGACCGAAGAAGAAGGACCGAATTCGCATGCGTTGGTTCCGCGGGTGAAGGAGTGTGATCGCGGCAAAATGGTGCCGCTCGGGCGCTCGGTCGAGCGTTCTTGAATGGCATGCACAGGATACCACGCCCAGGGCAAGCGCGTCTCGCCACGCGCCACGCGTTCACCATGCTCGAGCTCACGCTGGTGTTGATGGTCGCAGGGATGCTCTTCGCCATCGCCGCCCCGCACCTCGCGGCCATGCGCGACAGCGCGGCGGTTCACGCCGCCACGAGCGACATGGGCAGCGCGTTCTCGCTCGCCCGGCAGAGCGCCGTCGAGCGCCGCGCGTTGACCGCCGTCGTCGTGGATACGGCTGCGGGCCAATTGGTGGTGCGCTCCGGAGGCCGCATCATACTGCGGCGAACTGTTCGACAATCCTATGGAGTTAGTCTTGGCTCGAACCGTGATTCCGTGGTGTATGACCCGCACGGCCTTGGCTATGGTTTGTCGAATCTGACGCTCACGGCACGGCGGGGCTCGTTTGTTGACACGTTAACGATGTCACGCCTGGGTAGACTTCGGTATTGACGGTGATCTGCACCACACACCATTTCTATCGAATGAAGCTGTTGCCGAACAAGGTGTTATCTCGCTCCGCGCCCGACCCGCTCGGCCCAGGAGCTTCGACCTCGGTGTCTGATGTGACCTCGACGAAAGGGGACCGGGTTATACCAAAGGACATGAGCGACGATGCCGCCGACGTTCAACGCGTGCTGGCAGGCGACGTTGACGCTTACGCCGCGCTGGTGGATCGGTATTACGATCGCTGCGCGCGGTTTGCGATTCGGATGTTGGGAAACCGCGACGACGCGGAAGATGCGTTGCAGGCGACTTTCCTCCGTGCGTATCGGGCACTGAACCGGTACCAGGAGCGCGATCGTTTCAGCGCGTGGTTGTACCGGATTTTAGTGAATCAGTGCCGGAGCATTGCCGCACGGCGCGCCCATCGCGAGAAGGTGTTCGTTCGCGAGGAAGCGCTCCTGCTGAACGCCCCGGACCGAAGCACGACCTGGTCGGGTGAAGACGAAGAGTTCGTTCAGCGTGTGCTCAATGAGCTGGACCCGTTGTTGCGAGAAGCATTTCTCCTGAAATACATCGAAGAGATGAGCTACGAAGAGATGTCGGCGCTCACGGGTGTTGGCGTCTCTGCGTTGAAGATGCGTGTGAAGCGTGCGTGTGACCGGCTGCGCGAACGGTGGGAGCGGATCAAGCATGATTGAGTCGGAGCAGGATCCCTACGTGGAATGGATCGTCCGTGAGGCGCGGCGCCCGGTGGTCACTGACCCCCAGGCTCGTACGCGCATCATGGCGGCCGTCCGCGCGGAGCCGGTTCCCCGGCGCCGCTTGGCCGACACCAAGGTCTTCGCGCCGATCACCGCGCTCTCGTCAATCGTTCGCCGTATCGGCGAGCCTCGCACCTTCCGTCTCTCTCCCGTGGCGAGCACCCTCGTCGCCGCGGGCCTCGTCGGCATCGGTGTCATTGCCGGCGGGTTCACGAACAACCGGGGCGTCCGTTCGGGCGGCCAGCCTTCAGTTGGTGTTGCTACGCAGCCCCCGGTTTCCGACACGGTCGTCAAGTTCGTCGTCGTCGCGCCCCAGGCCTCGAAGGTCAAGCTCGTTGGTGACTTCAACGACTGGAGCGATACGAAGACCCCAATGGTCCGCGTCGCGAACAGCGCCGTATGGACCGTGACGCTGCCGCTGACGGCCGGACGTCATGTATACGCCTATCTGGTGGACGGTCAGTGGGTGAACGATCCGAGCGCGCCGCTCGCGCCGGACGACGGCTTCGGCCATCCCAACTCCGTTCGCATTGTCAGTCGAGGGCCCGCGCTGTGAGCCGTGCCTCCCGTTTTGGCGCCCCGAAGTCGTCCCCCGCGGTCGCGCAGGTCCCCCACCCGCACCACCGCCGAACGAGCATGCGCTCAACGCTGCTCGGCGCAGCGGCGCTGTTCCTCATGGGCGCGCTGCCGGCGGTGGCGCAGGACACCGATCCACTCGCCAAGCTCGATCCGAATAGCCGCTACCAGGTCGAATCCATCATCGATTCCGCCGAGTCGGCGGGAATTCCGACGCATCCCCTGCTGCTGAAGGCAATGCAGGGGCTCGCCAAGCACGCCGACTTCCGCAAGATCGTCGTCGAGGTTCGCAAAAAGTTCGGCTACCTGAAGACCGCCCACAGCGCACTCGGCGCGGTCGACGAGAACGAGCTCGATGCCGCGGCCGGCGTGCTCGAAGCCGGCGGCAAGCCCGACCAGATCAGCGAATTTCGCATCCGCCAGAAGAATCGCAGCGATCTCATGGCCTTTGCGATCTGGGCGGATTTCATCGGCCGCGGTGTGCCTCGCGATGAAGCGTTCACGGCGATTAACAAGCTCTGGCGTGACGGTGCGGACGACGCAACGTTCAACAGCTTGTGGAACAACGTCTCCGCGGACATTCTTAAAGGATTGAATCCCGGTGCTGCCTTGCAGAACCGAATTCGAGAGGGCCCCATGAGGGGACCAGCCGGCGCCGTTAAAACGCCGGAGACTCCGCAGGAGAACCAAAGCTCGGAATAACATGAACGAGCGGAAGGTCGCAATCCTCACGTTGGCTGCTGCGCTGCTGGTTCCCGCCCTACCGCGGGAGCTTGCAGCGCAACTTGTCTCCAAGCTGGAGGCCGGGCAGTACACCGTGTCGGATGGCGTGCTGCCCTTCACCGCATTCCGCATCGCGCCGAACTTCCAGTTCGATCGCCCGCACGCCCAGCTCAGCGCGCGCGGCTCGATGCTCGTCACCGAGCAGAATCTTCAAATCGCCGACGGCATCGTCTCCGGCACGTTCACCTCGCCGACGGTGTACGGCGTGCGCGCGGAAATGATCGGCAACGCCAGCCGCGCGGTGGACGATCGCTCGCTCGGCAGCGATCAAGTGGACGTGCAGACGCGCGTCCACTTGCTGTTCAGCCAGAACGGCGGATTGTGGTTGGGCGGCGGTGTCGCGCGTCCATGGCGAGTGGCCGTCGTGTCGTCGGCCGACGTCGTCGATGCGGGCGCCTGGGGCAAGGTCGGCGAATCACCGTCCGGGTTCGGCACCGCGACATTCACGGCCACCTTCACAAATTTCTCATTCAGCAAAGCTGCATCCGCCGCGGATACCACGTGCGCGGCGCTCGCCGGCCCGGCGCCGATCGCGGATCTCGGCGATTTGCGCGCGGTGTTCGCGAAATCTCCCGGCGCTACGGCCTGCGACCGGCAGTCGCGGTTCAGCGATCTCGAAGGCTCGATGCGCTGGGAGGTCGGCCCGCTCGAGCTGGCGGCGCAATCAGGCTATCGCTTCGGCAACGCCTACGACGTCACGCCTGACTCGCGTCGCTGGAGCTCGGCGATGGCGACGGTGTGGCTCAACGAACGCGTCGCGATCATCGGCGGCGGCGGGCGTCAACCGGCACTCCCGCTGCGCGGATTGCCCGCGCGCTCGTTCGCCATGGGCGGCCTCGAGATCGCGTACTCGCCGATCTCGAAGAACTCCGTGCCGGTCTCCATGCCGCACGCCATTCTCGTGAAAGACTTCGACATGCGCCCCGGCACCGGCGGCATGCAGAAGATCGTGATTCACGTGGGCGGCGTCGAAACCGTCGACGTCATGGGCGACTTCAGCGACTGGGAACCGCTCACGCTGGTTCGCCGCGGCCGCGATCTCTGGGAGCTGAACGTGCCGCTCTCGCCCGGCATGCATCAGATCAACGTACGCGTCGACGGCGGTGCCTGGATGGCGCCGCCGGGACTGCCGACGGTGAATGATTCGTTCAATGGGTTCGTGGGGTTGATTGTGGTGCCTTAGGCGTATGGGGCATGGGCGTATGGGCGTATGGAAAAACAGAAGGGCGACGGATAATCCGTCGCCCTTTGTCGTTCGCTCATACGCCCATACGCCCACACGCCCACACGCCCACACGCCCACAATCAGTCCGCCGCCACCGTCCCGAAATCAAACCCAGGCACCGAGATCCTCGGAATCGGCTGGCCGATCACCTGCTCGATCAGCCGCACCATCGCGATCTCGTCGGGCGACATGAACGTGAACGCGTCGCCTTCCTTCGCCGCGCGGCCCGTGCGGCCGATACGGTGCACGTAGTCTTCCGCCTGCTGCGGCACGTCGTAGTTGACCACGTGCGTGATCCCGGAGATGTCGAGGCCGCGCTGCGCGATGTCCGTCGCGACGAGCACGCGGACCTTCCCGGCTTTAAAGTCTGCTAATGCCTTCGCGCGCTGCGGCTGCGTCTTGTCGGCGTGCATCGCCGTCGACTGGATTCCCTCGCGCTCGAGATGCCGCACCACGCGGTCGGCGCCGTGCTTCGTCCGCGTGAACACGAGCACCGAATCGAGATTCTCGTCCTTGAGCAACCGCGCGAGCAGCTCGCTCTTGCGGTCGCGCGGCACCGGATACACCGCGTGCGTCACCGTGTCCGCCGTCTGCGAGCGGCGCCCGACCTGCACCACGAGCGGCTTCCGCAGATACTTGCGCGCGAGCGCCTCGACCTCGGGCGGCATCGTGGCGCTGAACAACAGCGTCTGCCGGTACTTCGGAATGTCGGCGATGATGCGGTTGATCTGCGGCGCAAAACCCATGTCGAGCATGCGGTCCGCTTCGTCGAGCACCAGCACCTCGAGATCGTCGAACACGACGTTCTGCCGATCGAGATGATCGATCAACCGGCCCGGCGTCGCGACCACGATGTCCACGCCGGCGCGCAGCTTCTTCGTCTGCGGCTCGAGCGGCACGCCGCCATAGACCGGAACCACGTTCAGCTCCGAGTGACGCGCGTATTTGTGCACGCTCTCCTCGACCTGAATGCACAGCTCGCGCGTCGGCGTCAACACCAACGCTCGCGTACGGCGCGGTCCGCCCAGAAGCTGATTGACGATCGGCAGTGTGAACGCGGCGGTCTTGCCGGTGCCGGTCTGCGCCAGACCCATGACGTCGCGCCCCTTGAGCACGAGCGGAATGGCGTTGGCCTGAATTGGAGTTGGATGCTTGTAGCCGGCATCGCGAACGGCCTGGAGAACGGAAGGCGATAGGCCCAGTTCGTCGAAGGTGCGGCTCTCTGTGGCCGCTTCCTGCTCTACTTCAGTTGTGTGTTCTACCATGATCCCGGTGTGCGTCGCGGATGCTTTGCATGCTTTGCATCGGGGCCGCGCACCCGGGACCTTCCCGGGACCGATGACTTAAAAAAAGTGCCGGTGAGCGGAGGGCTCACTGGCGAACACGGCGGAGCGTTGTTCCGCGCTCCGCCAACACGAGGACCGTTGCGGCCCGCGCCTGCATCGATCGCTCGATGTCCTGCGCGCCGTCCCTCGCTGCCGCGACCATCCTGGCGGCCGCCCATGCCCCTAGAGACCCTGGGGCCGGCGACCCCTGCCGCGACGCTTCAATTGTCTCTAAAAATTTAACGCGTTCTGTGACTTATTGCTAGCGAACGCGAGCGAGGGACGTCCGGGTGAACAGTCTCACCCATCGGCTCGAAAAAAATCCGCCATCGCGCGATACGCCGGGTCCGGCGTCTCCTCCTGTACCGAGTGCCCACCAGGCAACGTCTGCGCGACCGCGCCGTGCAAACGACGCGCGTCCGCCTCGGTGTTGCCTATCAGACGATCCTGCGCTCCGAGCATCACCAGCGTCGGCACGCTGAGCGTCGCGGCGGTCTCGTTCGAGACGGGACGCCAATCAAACTCACCGAGACTGGCGCGCGCCGCGTACGCATAGCCCGGCAGCTGCGACGGCGACCAATACTCGTCGACGTCCTGCTCGCGCACATGCTCCGGCTTGGCGAACACGAGCCGCTCGAGAATGAGCCGCACCATGCTCCGCGGCACGAGCCGTCCGCCGAACATCCGGAACAACGCGGGCGGAGGAATGCGCGCCGCCCACAAGAACGGCATTGGCACGAGCCCGACGGGATTGATCAAGACCGCTCGCCGCACGCGCGTCGCACGCCGCAGTGAATAGTGCAACACGATGCCGCCGGCCATCGACTGACCGACCAGATGCGCGCGCTCGGCACCGAGCGCGTCGAGCAGCGCATCCACATCGCCGAGGTACGCGTCGAGCGAGTACGATCCACGGCAACTCGGCTTGTCCGACAGGCCGAATCCGCGCAACTCGGCCACGACCACGCGGAAACCGCGTTCGGCGAGCAGCGTGAACGCGTGGCGAAACATGTAGACGGGCGATCCCCAGCCGGGAAGCATCACCACGAGCTCGCCGTCGTCGCGCCCGCCTTCGGCGACGCGCAACTGTACGCGGGTCGAGAGCGCGACGTGTCGCTGCGTGATGTCGTTGCGGCCGGCGGGAAAAAGTTCCGATGGTGGACGCCGCCCGCCCATCAGCGTTTCATCATAGCGCGCCGTGCGACCAGGCCGATCACACCGTCTCGATCGTGCGGCCGGTCAGTCGCGCGATGAGCCCGAGCCGGAAGGTGACGTCCGTCCAGCGTTCGTCGCCGCTCGGGTGATCCTCGAGCGGATACATCGGCCAGAGGAACGGATTCCCGCTGCGCGGCGCGGCCGCGCCTTTGTGCGGATGCCACACGCCGCTCGCATCGCGGTCGTCCAGGAAGCGATCGAACAGCTTGCACCAGTTGTCGTTCTTGCGCAGGAAGCCGAGTCGGGCCATCAGCTCGAGCCACGTGATCGCGAACACCACGTCCTCGTCGGCGACGTTGCGGTTCGGCAGCATGTCGCCGAGCACCAGGTGCGGCTGCGCGATGACCTTCTTGCCGCACATCTGCACCGCTTCCTGCCGCGGCAGCGGCTGCGACAGATGATGATACAGGAGTTCGATCGCGTCGTGATGCTCGGTGCGGAACAGCGGCATGTACGCGAGCATGAGCAGCGCGTAGAGCGACGGCGGCGCCGCTTCGGGCGGCAGAACGTGCTGGTTGCCCACGCGCACGAACGGCTTCTGGGCGTGCGGCGAACGCAGATACGACGCGACGCGCTCGAGAATGCGGCGAGCGGCGCCGCGCAGCCGGGGATCGCCCTCGTAGCCCGCTTGCGCGAGCGTCGCGGCCGCGGCCTCGCGCAGGATCGCGCGGCCGCGCTTCGCCATGTCCTCGTCGTTGCCACTTTTGGTATTAGCAAACTCGAACAGGTAATCCGGATCGTCGTCTTCGGCCAACAAGCGGAACAGCACGCGCCGCGCGTGCACGAGCGGCGGCGTGTCCTTGTCCCAGCCGTATTCGAGCAAGCGTCGCACGGCGTTGATCGTTCCGATCCCATCGAAATTTTCGCCGCGAGCGGACGGGAGCGTCAGCATTGTGTGATTCCACGTACCGTCCGGTCCCTGCGCAATCGCCAACGTCAATGCAGGACGATGCGTAAAGGGGAGAGATGCGATTTGAGGATTGATCGCGCCTTCCGCGGAGGGACTGGCGACCTCAGTGACCGAGCGGTACCGGATTGGTGCCGAGGCGTGTTCGCTGAGCCAGCTGAGCGGAAAAGAGACCGGAGGTGACGGCGGCGCCGCAGCCGGAGTCAGTGGCGATGCGGTCGACGGCGTAGCCGGCGAAGTACCCGACGGAGTCGGTGGGAGTGAAGTGGGCGGCAGCGTCACGAAAGTCGCTCGTTTCGACTGAAAGTACCCATCGCATCGTGACTGGTTCGAAACGTCCTGATGCGTAATTCATGCAGGGCGGGTAAGGATACAAGATTTCAGTAGTTGCGCTAGGGGGCGACAGCTAAGTCGTTGCCGCCCAAACATTTTGTCGCTGCGCGGGTCTTGGCGCGCCCGTAGCTGATGTCGCAGTTCTGTGCCGATGGTGCTCAGACTGGCGTCTCAAGCGCGCACGACGAAGAAACCAAAACTCTCCATTGGGGGCAAATGCACATGAAGAAGATGATCAAGATGGCAGTGACGGCGGCCGCGATGTTCGTCGCGGTTACCACGGTCGCGAAGGCGCAGGACGCGCAGCAGCAGGGTGGCCGCCGCGGCGGCCGCGGCCCGAACGTCGTGGCGCTCCTGAAGGATTCGCTCCACGTCTCCGACGCGGTCGCGGCCAAGGCCGACTCGATCGTCAAGGAGTTCCAGGCGAAGCAGCAGCCGCTGATGGAAGCCGCTCGCGGCGGCGACGCCGATGCGCGCACCAAGATGCAGGACCTGCGCAAGCAGCAGAGCGAAGCCATCAAGGCCCTCCTCACGGATGAGCAGAAGGCTGCGTACGACAAGCTGACCGCCGGCATGGGCGGCCGTCGCGGCGGCGGCACGCGCTAAGTATCAGCGCTCCGCATTCCGCACGACTCGAACGACCCGCACTACCGCACGTCCAACGCGGGCCGTCACTCCGGTGACGGCCCGCGTTAGTTTGTAAACACCCATCCATGCGCGGCGAATTCCTCGATCTCTCCGGCGCGCGGCTGTACTACTACGCCGCCGGCACCCGCGGCGCCGGTGTGCCGGTAGTCTTCATCCACGGCTTTCCGACGTCCGGACATCTCTGGTCCGAAGTCGTTCCGCTCATGCCGCACGGCCACCGACTGGTCGTGCTCGACTTGCTCGGCTACGGACGCAGCGACCGGCCGCTCAACCGTCCGGTCGACGTTCGCGCACACGCCACGCGCGTCATCGCCGTGCTCGACGAGCTGCGGATACCACGCGCCTGCGTCGTCGGTCACGGCATCGGCGGAGGCGTCGCGCAATCGCTGGCCATTCGCCACCCCGCGCGCGTGTCGCACCTCTGCCTCATCGACAGCGTCGCGTTCGACCGCTGGCCGACGCTCGAGGCCCGCATCGCGCGCGCGTCACTCGCCGTCACGCGATACCTGCCGCCCGAGCTCCTGCTCCGCGTCGTGCGGCGCGACATGCAGCGCGGATACGCCGACCACGCGCGCGCGACGCACTCGATCGAACTCTATCTGCGTCCGTTCAAGGAGCACGACGGCCGGCGGGCGCTCGTCTCGCACATTCGCGCGCTGACGAGCCGGGAGACGATCAAGCTCGGACGGCAACTCGGAAAGATCCGCGCGCCGACGGCGATCGTATGGGGCGAGCACGATCGCGTCATGCCGTTGAGCGTCGCGCGGCGGCTCGAGGCGGCCATCGCGGGCGCGACGCTCGAGGTGCTGCCCGATGCGCGGCACTTCACGCCCGAGGAAGCGCCGCGGCAGATCGCGGACAATATCGAGGCGTTGTTGGGGCGCTGAGCGGTGGGCGGCGAGCGCTGGGCGCTGGGCGCTGGGCGGCGGAACGACGTTGGGATTGACCAGCGCGCCGTTTAGAGCTTCCTCAACTCCTCCGCCGCCTGCACCACATGCCCGATCTCGCGCGACAGCGCCCGCGCCTCCTGCGTCGCGCTCGTGTTGTCCCCCTCGATCGAGCTGCCCAGCCCGGACGAGCGCAACTTTAGCAAATCCAGCTTCAAATTCTGTAACATGAGGCTGGCGCTCTCGAGCTGATTCGCCAGCGACCGCCGCCGCTCGAGCAGCTCGTGCAGCGACTGGCGCTGGCGCTGGAGCAGCGCCAGCCGGCGATCGCGATCGGGCGTGTCCGGCTCCGTCTGCATGGATGCGATCCGCGTATCCAGCGAGCCGAGCGAGGCACCCGACACGTCCGCATCGAGGCGATGCAGCGTCGTTGCCACCGCGCCGACGCGCGCCGCGAGCGCGTCGACGGTCGGTCCCACGTCGGGAATCAACTCGCGCTCGACCGGACCCAACGCGGCGGCAATCTCACGCATCAACATCCGATCGGCCGCCGCGCGCCGAACCGCCTCGCCATGGAACCCGGCCAACACGTCGCTCGGCGCCAGCTGCGCCGCGGCTTGCTCGGGCGTCATCGCGGACGCACGTGCCGCGAGTTGCCCAACGGGCGCGTTCTCAGGGCGACCGGAGTCCGCGCGAATCTTCTTGGTGATGCCCTTCTTGAACGCGTCGATCGGTCCGATGCCCTCGGACCAGATCGATCCTGCCCGCTTCAAGACGCCGACGAACATGAAAGCGCTCGGGATCAGGAACCACGGCCCCGGGCCGTGCGTCGCGACGTTGATCCCGAACAGCATCGTCGACCACCCCATCCAGCCGAACACGTGCCGCCGAAAGGAGGCGACGCGCTCTTCGAGCGGTCGCTCGTCGTAGCTCTTGTACCGCAGCGGGTAAATGACGCGGTCATTCATCAGTACCCCTACGCCGCCGGCTTGCGTAAGTTGCTGCCGAATCGCGACGCGCCGCTGCGCGCGGTACCACTCCCGTAGCTCGCGGCGCGACAGCCCTTGAGGCGGCAAGGGGAATGGAGCCGGTTGAGGCACCGGTGCAGGCGGCGCGGGCATCATCGGCGGGACGGATTGCAGCGCGTCGAACCTGTCGCGCGCGCCGTCGATCCGATCGCGCGCCGTATCGACCTGATCGCGCGCACTGTTGCCGCGCGGCTGCGTAGCACCGTCCAGCGCATCACGAAACTCGGCGGCGTCCGAGAAACGATCCTCGGGCCGCTTCGCGAGGGCGCGATCGACGGCCACCGCGAGATACGCCGGCACGTCCGGCCGGCGATCGCGAATCGGACGCGGACGTTCGGACACGTGCTTCACGAGCATCGCCGGCGTGTTCGCCGCCTTGAACGGCGTCTCGCCGACGAGCATGTGATAGCCGACCACGGCCAGCGAATAGAGATCGCTGCGGCCGTCGACCTCACGCTCGCCGATCGCTTGCTCCGGCGACATGTAGGCGGGCGTCCCGACCGCGACGCCCGTGACCGTCAACCGCGTCTCACCCGCCGCCGCGCGCGCGATGCCGAAGTCGGTGACCATCGGCCGGCCGCTTGCCCGGTCGATCAGGATGTTGTCCGGCTTGATGTCGCGGTGCACGACGCCGCGGGCATGAGCATACGCTAAAGCATCCGCCACGTCGCGCAGCACGCGCACGGTTCGGTCGATCGGCCACGCACCCTCGCGCGCGAGGCGCGCGCCGAGGCTCTCACCGTCCACGAACGCCATGACGAAGTACACGAGGCTGCCGCCGTCCACCTCGTCGACGCTGTAGATCTGAACGATGTTCGGATGATTGAGCTGCGCCGCCGTCTGGGCTTCGCGAATGAATCGCGTGCGGACGTCGGGGTTGAAGGCGACGTCCGGCGGAAGAACCTTGATCGCGACGGTGCGATGCAGGCGAAGGTCAGTCGCGCGATAGACCACCGCCATACCGCCGCGCCCGATCTCGTGCTCGATCAGGTAATGTTCGCCGACCGCGACCGTGACGCGATCGCGCAGGTAGTCGTTCACACCGCCGGCCTAGCGGGCGGCCTTGCGACTCGCGGGACGCGAGCCGGTGCCGCGCATTTCGTCGGAGACGTACAGCGCGCTGTCCACGCTATCGGCGAGATTCAGCGCGTCCATCGCCAACGACGTGATGTGCTGCGGCGTCTGCGAGCCGGCACTCAGCCGAATGAGATCGTACTTGATGTTCTGCAGCGCGACGACGCACGTCTCGAGCTTGGCCGCGAGCGCATCGCGGCGGTTGGTGAGATCGGCCACGCCGCGACGGTCGCGCTTGAGCTTCGCCAGGCGCCGCACGCGCTCTTCACTGCCGGCCGCATCGAGCGGATTCGCGGCACCTTCGAGCCGCGTGATCTCCGACTCGATCGCATCCACACCCTGCGCCGCCATGCTCCGTTCGAGATCCGACATCGCCACCGCCATGAACTTCACCTTCTCGGCGAGTGCGTCGGCGGACCGGCTGACGTCCGGAATGCGCGAACGCTCGGCGTTCGGCATGCGGTCGAGCAGGCGAAGAATTTCCATGCGGTCGGCTTCGGCGCGGCGCACGCGATCGGCGTACGCGCCCGCGACGGCCGCGACGTCGCTGCCCGTTCCTGTCGAGTACGACGCGCCCGGCAACGGCGGCATCATCCCGCCGCTGCGGCGCGCGACGCCGCGTGCGCGACGCTGCTCGCGCATCGCCTGGCGCTGATTGCGGTCGAACGACGCGCGCACGTACGTCAGGAAGTCCTCGGCCACGTCGATGAGATCGCGATCGCGGGGCTGGCGGAACACATCGCGCCAGTCGTAGCCGTCGGCCCACAACTTGGCGTACTTGAACGCGATGTAGATGCTCCACAGCACCGTGATGCCGAAGACGTCGGTCGATCCAATCATCGAGGCGATCACGATCACCGCATTGACGAACAGGTAGGGCGCCAGAAGCCGCCGAAACTTGGCCACCGGTTCGGCGTTCCACCGGCGGTACTCCTCGGGCGTGGGCGCCGACACCGCATACAGCTCGTTCGTCTGCGCCGCGGCATAGGGATTCGATGCGCGCGGCAGCGGCGGCGGTCCGGCGAACGGAGCATTCGCCGGCGCGGTGCTGTACACGGGCCGTTCCAGCGTCGGCATACGTCCGGTATCCAGCGCGAGTACGACGGCGTTCGCGTTGGGGAATCGGTTCGCCGGATCCTTTTCGAGAAGCGTCATGATGACGCTCGCGAGATCGGGCGGCACGTCCGAACGGCGCTGCTCGACGGGCGTCGGACGTTCGGAGATGTGTTTCACGAGAATCGCCGGCGTGCTGTTCGCGATGAACGGCGGCTCGCCCGTCAGCATCTGGTAGCCCAGGATGCCGAGCGAGTAGAGGTCGGAGCGGCCGTCGATGGTGCGCTCGCCCGCGGCCTGCTCCGGCGACATGTACGTCGGCGTTCCGATCGCGATCCCGGTCGCGGTCAGCCGCGAGTCGCCTTCGCTGACCGCGCGCGCGATACCGAAGTCCGTCACCATCGGGCGGCCGCTGCCGGCGTCGATGATGATGTTGTCCGGTTTGATGTCGCGATGAATCACCCCGCGCTCGTGCGCGTACGCGAGTGCGTCGGCGACGTCGCGCAGCGTACGTCGCGTTTCCTCCACGGACAGCGCACCGTGATCGTGCAGACGCTTGGCGAGATTGTCTCCGGTGATGTACGCCATCACGAAGTAGACGATGCCCTCCGCCTCGTCGACCGCGTAGATGTCGACGATGTTCGGATGATTGAGCTGGGCCGCCATTTCCGCTTCGCGCAGAAAGCGCGTTTTGATTTCGCTGCGGAACGCCAACTCCGGAGGCAAAACCTTGATGGCGACCGTGCGCTTCAGGCGTCGATCTTTCGCCCGATAGACGACGCCCATTCCGCCGCGGCCGATCTCGGTATCCAACTCATAATGCGGGCTGAGCACGCGCTCGACATGCGTGCGCAGCTCGACATCTGACGATGGTACTACAGGATCCGACAAGCGCTTAGCTCGGGTTGCGGACGGTTGGCCGGGGCCGTGAGCAGAAGGCGGGTAGAATGACGCATTTTAGCATACGTGGAAAGTTCCGGGAAGGATACGAACCGGCCCGGAGCCGGATTAACCGCTATTGACCGCGCCGAACCGGCAGCCCGTGTCGGCAGTACACGCGGCCAAATCCCGGAATTGCTGCCAGGCTGACGGGATTTGCTGCGCGCGTGATATGCACTTGATGGTCAAGCCAAGTTCCTGATGTCTTAAGTTGATGCATAGCACTGGTTAGCGATACGGGTCGCTCGATGGAATGGAGTGTGCGACTCGCGGCGGCACTGCTGTGCTATCTCTCACTACCTGAGAACGCCCATGGCAACACGCCAGACACTCCCAGTTCTCCCCCTGCGGGGAACTGTCATCTTCCCGGGTCTCACCGCGCCCATCGCGGCGGGCCGACCGGGCACGCTCCGCGCAATCGAGGCCGCCCTCAAGGGTGAACGGTTGGTTTTCGCCGTTGCGCAGCGCGATAACACCGACGAGCCGACGCCGGACATTCTCTACTCGATGGGCGTCATCGCGCGCATCGGGCAGATCCAGCGCGGCCTGGGCGGCGTGCAGCTGCTGCTCCAGGGTGAGCAGCGCGCCACCGCTCTGCAATACAACACCACCGAAGGCTATCTCAGTGCCGTCGTGATGCCGGTCGACGAGATGAAGCCGGTCAGCGAGAACGATCCGACCTTCGTCGCCCTGCACAAGGAACTTCGCGAACGTGCCGCCGAGCTCGGTGAGCGGCGCGGGCTTCCGGAAGAGGTCGTTCATCAGGTGCTCGACGCCGTGACCGATCCCGGCCGTTTCGCCGATCTCGTCGCCGGGTACATCGAGCTTCAGCCCCCCGAGAAGCAAGGCCTGCTCGAGACGCTGAGCGTCGAGGAGCGGCTGCGCCGCGTGCTCGTGCACGTCCAAAAGCAGATCGGCATGCTCGAAATGCAGGAGGAGATCAAGTCGCAGGTCCAGGAAGAGCTGGGCGAGCGACAGCGCGAGATGTACCTCCGCGAGCAGATGAAGGCCATTCAGAAAGAGCTCGGCGACGACGATCAGTCGAAAGAGATTACCGAGCTTCGTGAGAAGCTGGAGAAGCTCGATCTGCCGAAGGAAGCCAAGCAGGAAGTCGAGCGTGAGCTCGGCCGCCTGGAGCGCTCGGGCCGCGAGTCGATGGAGGCGCAAGTCATTCGCACCTACCTCGAGTGGATCGCCGAGTTGCCGTGGAGCAAGCGGACCGACGACAATCTCGATCTCTCACACGCGCAGACCGTTCTCGACGAGGATCACTACGGTCTGCCCGACGTGAAGGATCGCGTGCTCGAGTTCCTCGCCGTGCGCCAGCTTCGCGCGCACCAGCTCGAGGAAGAGATGAAGCAAACGGGAGAGATGCCCATCTCGAAGCTGAAGGCCGCGAAAGACGATGCAACGCCGCAGCTCGGTAACAACTCGATCGAAGACAAGCAGATCACCGACGTGAAGGAGGCGAAGGCCCGCGCGATGGCGAAGGGCCCGATCCTGCTGTTCGTCGGTCCTCCGGGCGTGGGCAAAACGTCGATCGCCAAGTCCATCGCGCGCTCGCTCGGACGTGAATACGTACGCGTCGCACTCGGCGGCGCACGCGATGAGGCGGACATCCGCGGTCATCGTCGCACGTACGTTGGTGCGATGCCCGGCCGCATCATCCAGGGCATGAAGCAGGGCGGCAGCAAGAATCCCGTCTTCCTGCTCGACGAGATCGACAAGCTCGGCGTGTCGTTCCAGGGCGATCCCGCGAGCGCGCTGCTCGAGGTGCTCGATCCCGCGCAGAACGACAACTTCACCGATCACTATCTCGGCGTGCCGTTCGATCTCAGCGAAGTGCTGTTCATCGCGACCGCGAATTTCATTCAGAACATTCCGGGACCGCTGCTCGACCGCATGGAAGTCGTGGAGTTCGCGGGCTACACCGAGCGCGAGAAGGCCGAGATCGCGAAGAAGTATCTCATTCCGCGCCAGCTCGAGGATTCGGGGCTTGGCGACAAGAAGGTGAGCTTCACCGACGAAGCCGTGATGGCGGTGATCAGCAAGTACACGCGCGAAGCGGGTGTGCGCCAGCTCGAGCGGCAGGTTGGCGCCGTCGCGCGCAAGGTGGCGCGTCGCATCGCGGCGGGCGACAGCGGGATGATCGACGACGGAAAGATCGACGCCGACGAGGTGCGCGAGCTGCTCGGTCGTCCACGGGTGCATCCCGAGCACGCGGCGGAAGAGAACGAGATCGGCGTCGCGACGGGCATGTATTACACGCCGGCGGGCGGCGACATCATGTTCGTCGAAGCCGCGATCCGTCGCTTGTTTGGCTACGGCCAGCGGGTCACCGACGACGAGAAGACCCAGGTGAGCGGCTGGGGCAACGTGTCGCTGATCCTGACCGGCCAGCTCGGCGACGTGATGAAGGAATCGGCCCGCGCGGCGATGACCTACGCGGCGACGCACGCGCAGAGTTTAAAGATTCCTGAAGATCGCCTTGGCTCGATCGAAGTGCACATTCACGTCCCGGCCGGCGCCATTCCGAAAGACGGTCCGTCCGCGGGAACGACGATGTCGACGGCGCTCGTCAGCGCGATGTCGGGCCGCCCCGTGCGGCGCGACGTCGCGATGACCGGCGAGATCACGCTGCGCGGCCGGGTGATGCCGATTGGCGGCGTGAAGGAAAAGGTGCTTGGCGCGCATCGCGCCGGCATCACGACCATCATTCTGCCGAAGGACAACGAAGCGGACATGGAGGACATCCCGGAAGACGTCCGCAAGCAGCTCACGTTCCACTGCGTGAGCACGCTCGACGAGGTGTTCGCCATCGCGTTGCTCCCGGTTCCGACCGACGAACCGGTGAAGCCGGCGCTGATGGAGGAGATCGAGCAGAAGGCGGAGACGAAGGTGGCGTGATCGAGCCGCGGGGATAACTTAGCGGGCCTGGGATGAGTTTCTCCCGGGCCCGTTTCGTTTCTGGGAGACCGATGCCACGCAACGCCATCAAGCGCGTCGACAACACGATCGATCACATCCTCGCCAACACGACGGCGCAGCTTCCGCCGCTCGTGTTGAACGACGTCGCCGACATGGTAACGACGAAGTATCCGCGCGCCGACCTGCAGGAGCTCAATGCGCTGAAGGCGATGTCCGTCTCCTTATCGGTCAAGCGGCATATCGGCGCGGCGGTCGCGAAAGGTGACGAGACCGAGCGGAAAGACCGTCGCGCGATCGAGCTGCTCTGGAAGTGCATGTCGAGCGTTCCCGTCGATCACAATCGCGCGATGTCGATCGCGCCGGGCCAGGCGGGCGCCGAGCTGGCGCGCGTCCTGAAGCGTGCCGCCGTCTTCGCCTCGGCGCGCGGAGCGGCGCACGTCTTCAACAACGAGTTTGCCACCTCCCCACTCACGTTCATTCGAGCCAACAAGATCAAGCTGTGGGGCGACAGTTCCGGAGCCGTGTTATACACGAACTTGAATGCGCACATCGCCCGTAACGTGCTGACCCACTACTTTTGGTACCGGCCGCAGGAAGACGCGTTCAACATCAGCCCGACGAACCATTCGGTGGAAGGCGCGTCGCATCAATTTCAGGCGATCAACGTGCCGGCAATTCACTGGTCCGAGGTGCCGCGGCGAGGCGCGACCGCGGCGCCGGCGGCGCCAATTCCTCACGGCTTCGATAGTGTGATGGCGACGCACCTGGCCGGCGCGCCGTGGATGTTCACGACGCAGCTGACCGGTTGCACGTTCTGCTACCATGCGAATGGCAACAAGGCGTACGCGGCGCACATTCTCGTGCGCAAGTCCGGTGGCCCCGTCGGCATGTCCGGCGGAATGCTCGCGAATCAGCTCATGGGGAACGACCCGAGTGTTCCCGGTGCGCGTTTCATCAACGTCAACGGCAAGCCCGCGCCGGAGATTTACGGCATGACCGCGGGCAACGCACAGGTGATCGCCGGCAACTCGTTCTATCCTGACGTGAACGCGAGCCCCACGAAGTGGGTGTACATCTTTGGTCAGTTGCTCAACGACAGTTGGCGGATCTACACGCAGGAAATCGGACACAACGAGACGGTAGTTCACACTCGGCAGCTGTATTGAAATGCGTCGCTGGCGTCGCGTGAGTTTCGCGAGAGTTTCGCGTGAACCGCGCGTGAGCGCTGCGTGGGCGTTACGTGACATGGCGACACCATCCGACTTCATTCTTTCCGGAGTTCGAATGCAACGAGATCTGACAGTGACCGGACCCGTCGCGCTGGCCGTTCTTCTCGTCGTAGGCAGCGCGCTGCCTGCGAGCGCGCAGCGCGGCGGCCGCGGTGGGAATACGGTGAATCAGCCCGCATCCGCATCCGCGGACACGGCAGCGGCAGGTCCACGGCGAGGCGCCGTCGGCGCGATGACGACGCACGATATCGTGGCGATGACGGAAGCGCCGCCGACGGTGACGCATCACTCGGTCAGCGTGCGCGGCCAAACCATCAACTACACGGCCACCGCCGGCGTGCTGCCGATTCGGAACGACCAAACCGGTAGCGTCGAAGGCGGCATGTACTACGTCGCCTACACGCGCGACGGCACGAACGCATCGACTCGGCCGATCACGTTTGCCTTCAACGGCGGGCCCGGCTCCGCGACCGTGTGGCTGCACCTCGGCGCGTTTGGTCCGAAGAAAGTGAGATTGATGCCCGACGGCAGCGCGCCGCCGCCGCCCTACAGCTTCGAGGACAATCAGAACACGCTGCTGGATCAGACGGATCTGGTGTTCATCGACGCCGTGGGCACGGGCTACAGCCGCGCGGCGAGCCAGTCGCTCGGCGCGCGCTTCTGGGGGCTCGACGAGGATCTGAATTCGTTCCGCGAGTTCATTCGCTTGTATCTCACGCGGTTCGATCGCATGGGATCGCCGAAATTCCTGGCCGGCGAGAGCTACGGTACGACCCGCGCGTCGGGGCTGTCGGGTCTGTTGGCGGACGACGGTATCGCGCTGAACGGCGTGGTGCTCATCTCGTCGGTGCTCAACTTCGAGTACTCGTCACAGACGCGCGGCAACGACATCGGATTCATCAACTTCCTGCCGACGTACGCGACGACGGCGTGGTATCACAAGAAGCTGCCGGCTGACTTGCAGCGCCTCACGGTCGACCAGATCGCGCAGCAGGCCGAGAAGTTCGCGATGGGCGACTATGCGAGTGCGCTCATGAAAGGCAACAGGCTCTCGGCGACGGAACGTCAGGCGACCGTCGATCAACTCGCGCGGCTCACCGGATTGTCGAAGAGCGTGATCGAGCAGAATGATCTCCGCGTCTCGCTACAGACGTTCGACGGTGAGCTCATGCGCGACCAGCAGGTCACGGTTGGACGACTCGATACGCGCTTCACCGGCTTCGCGCCGTTCGGCGGCGGCGGCGGCCGCGGCGCCGGCGGCCCGGGGATCGGCAGCGTCGGCGATCCGAGCGACGTGTCGATTCGGAATACGTTCACGCCGGTGCTGACGGACTACACACGCCGCGAGCTTGGCTACCGCAACGAGGACACGTATTACATCCTGGGCGGCGGGATCGGCCGGTGGAACTATCCGCAGAACACGTACGCGACGGTTGTTCCAAATCTTGAACGAGCGTTTGCTAAAAACCCGTACATGCGCCTGTACGTGGCCGAAGGGTATTACGACGCGGCGACGCCGTATTTCGCCGTGGAGTACACGCTGTCGCACATGTCGATCGATCCGCGCGTGCAGAAGAACATCACGACCGGGCGGTTCGATGCGGGGCACATGATGTACATCGACGAGCCGAGCATGAGGAAGCTGCGCGCTGACCTGGACAAGTTTTATCGAGAGGCGGTGCGGGAGAACGCCATCCCGTAAGGGATGATCGTGGTGTGGCGCGCCGCGGTGAGGCCGGCGGCGCCTGCGGCGCGCCGATGGTTGGGCCGCGACGACTGCTTCGCGATGGTGGGGCCGCGCCGAAGCCGCGGGCCCAACTTACGCGGCCTTAGGCCGCGGCCCCAACCATCCGCGCGCAGCGCGGGCCTCACCCGCTCGTCAGAGCGTCTTCAGGTACGCAACAAGATCAGCCTGCTGCGCTGCCGTCAGATTGAGCGAAAACACGGTGTTGTAATGCGTGACCACATCGGCGAGCGTCTTCGCGCTGCCGTCGTGGAAATAGGGCGCGTGCGTCGCCAACCCGCGCAGCGGCGTCGTGCGATACTTGCCCGTCACGCTGCGCGCCGCCGTGGTCCCATCCACGCCGATTTCGCTCGCCGAGTGCAGAATGCCTTGATTGATGTCCGTGAACAGCGTGCCCGTGTGACACGTCGAGCAGCGCCCCGCACCATCGAACAACGCTTGGCCGCGCGAGGCAGCGGCGACGTCGATCGTCGACGCGTCCGGCTTCGGCGCGGTGAGACTCAATTGATATTGGCGCAACGCCGGCAACAGCGGCGCGACGATCTCGGGCGCATTCGTCACCGAGATGCCGAGGCGCGGATCCTTGAACGTTCCGTGCCCGTGCATCTGCGTCACGGCCACGTACGCGTTCCAGTACGAGACCGTGTCGTCGCCCGTGTAGATCTCCTTTTTCACGCCGTTGAGCCCGTATGCCGGCGGAATGACGTCCGGAGAATTTTTGCCGTCGAAGTTGATGCGTGCGTCGTACTTGCCCGGGCCCCACGTATTGAGAATCGCCTTGAGCGCCGGCGAGACGGCCGGCGACAGCGCCACGATCGCTCCGACGTTCAGATCGTGATTCGGCCATCCATCCAAACGGTGGCCGATGCCCGGCGCGAACGCGTTGTCGACCGTCGAGTGACACAGCGCGCACGTGATGCCGAGTCGCGTGAGCGAGTCCTTGCCGTTGATCGTCTGCACCGTACCCTTGAGCCCGACGACCGCGCCGAGCTTGAGAAGGGTGACCGTGGTCGCAGGGTCGTTGAGGTTGACCTGTCCGGCCGCGATGGCGCTCGCGACGGCCGCCGGCAGCGTGTCCATGTCGACCTTGAGACGGACCGCGAGCGCGGTCGCGGGACTGACACCGCCCTGCACCACGCTGTTCATGTGCAGCGTATCGGTCCAGTAGGTCTCATCGCCGAACGTGTTGAAGCGGAAGATGTCTTTGCCCTGCGCGACGAGGGCGGGGTCCAGCGTCTCGAGCTGAACCGCCGGCTGAGTGTTGTTGTTGGAGTCGTCGCACGCGGTGAAGATGCTCGCGACGGCGATCCCGAACCCGACGAGTGCTGCGATGCCAACCGACGAATGGCGGCGGTGATCCATGGGGGCCTCCCTGGTAAGCACAATATGTCATGTGAATAATGGACATATTGGGGATTTGGTTCCCATGCGCCAGACTGCGAGCCGCGTGCCGCGTCGCTCTTTCACCACCGGCGCGCGAGCGCCGGCCTTACCGACTGGGAGTCCTGACCGGCGGAAAGAGGGGTCCCCACGCCGGCACCTTCCACGGATTATTCCTCAGCTCGGCTGGCTCCGTCCCCGGAATGAAATACTCCACGTACCGCTTCTCCGGCGACGTACTCGGCGTCGCCAGCAGACCCGTGTCGCGATCGAGCTCGGCGTACACCAATCCATCCGGCGGCGCCGGCCAGCCCTGCGTCGATCGGCCTTGGTAATACCGACCCATCATCTGACCCCAGATCGGAGCGGCGAGCAATCCGCCCACCGCACCCGGCGCGATCGTCTTCGCCTTGTCGAAGCCGATCCACACCGCCGCGACAACGTCCGGCGTCATGCCGATGAACCACACGTCGACATTGTCGTTCGTCGTGCCCGTCTTGCCCGCCACCGGAATGTTGTACGGCACCGCCTTCCTCGCGGCCGTACCACTGCCGCGCTCAGCCACGTCGCGCATCATGTCGCGCACGATGAACGCGACGCGCGGATCGAGCGCCTGCTGCGGCGTCGACGGCGGACGCTGGTACACGGTGCGGTTCGAGAGATCCGTGATCTGCGTGATGAACCGCGGCTGTACGACCTGGCCGTTGTTGGCGAACGCGGTGTACGCCGCGACCATGTCGATCGGGTGCACGGACGACGCACCAATCGCGCTCGCCGGCACCGGATCGATGCGCGTGCTGATGCCCATGCGTTGCGCCAGCGCGGCGACCGAATCCATGCCGACGCGAAGCCCGAGCTCGATCGCGACCATGTTGCGCGAGTGCACGAGGCCTTCGCGCATCGTCATCGCGGTCGTTGTCGGCACACCTTCCTTCCACACCTTATAACCCCAGAACTTTCCGTCGATCTCTTCCGGCTTGTACACGTCGCCGGTGATGAGCGGAATCTCGAGCGACGTGTCCGGCACGATCGTATTGGCCGAGATGCTGTCGTCGATCGCCTTCGCGTAGACGAATGGCTTGAACGACGAACCGGGCTGACGCAGGCCTTGCACGGCGCGATTGAACGGCGCGCGCGCGTGATTGCGGCCGCCGACCAATGCGCGGATGTCACCGGTGTATGGATCGATCGCGACCGCGGCCGCTTGCAGATAATCGCTGTCTCGGCCCCTCGCCGCGGCTTGCGTCAAATGCTTGTAGCCCTTCTGCGCCTCGATGCGGTTCGTGCCGTCGATGACCGCCTCGACCGCCTGGCGCTGCAGCGCGGGATCGAGCGTCGTATAGATGCGATATCCGCCGTTGATCACCGGAATGCCGGCACGCTCAGCCTGTTGCTTCACGGCGTCGACGAAGTACCCCGAGTTGGCCGACATGCCCGCGTTCGGCGCGGTGACCACCGGCTCGGCCTTCGTTTTATCGGCGAGCTCCTGCGTGATGTACTTCTGATCCACCATCATCTGCAGGATCAGATTGCGGCGCGCCATCGCGGCTGCGGGATGCGTGATGGGATCGTACTGCGGCTGCGATTTCGGCAGGCCGGCGATCGTCGCGGCTTCGGCAAGTGTGAGCCGCGCCGCGGGATGACCGAAGTAGTGCAGCGCCGCGGCCTCGACGCCGTACCAGCCGCGGCCCAGGTTCACCTGATTGAGATAGGCCTCGAGGATCTGATCCTTCGTGTAATGGCGTTCCATCTCGCGCGCCGCTTCCTGCTCGTGAAACTTGCGCGCGATGCCCGCGGTGCCGCTCACCTGCGAGCGGTCGATGAGATCGGGATGCATGTACCCGACGAGCTGCTGCGTGATGGTGCTTCCGCCGCCGCGATTCCTGCCGAGGATTTTGCCGACCACCGCGGCGCTGACGGCTTTGACGTCGACGCCGTCGTGCTCGTAGAAGCGCTGGTCTTCCACTGAGATGAACGCCTTCGGCACATACCACGGCAGCGACTTGATCGAGACGCTGTAGCGGATCTCGCGGCCGATGTCGCCGATCAGCGAACCGTCGCGCGCGAGGACGCGGGACGCCTGCGCAAGCTGAACGATCTGCCACGCCTCGCCGGTACTCTGGGCGGGCTGCTGGGCACCGACCGCGGCGGCGGCGGCGGCGAATACTATGACTGCGGAATATCGAAAATTCTTCACGGCTGCGGTCAGGTGAGTGCTGAATACTACCCGTAAATGACCACGGAGATCGCCGGGAGTCACGCCGGGGCCCGGTGCCGGCCGACTAGCACCCATCCAGTACCTGTATAGTACCTTTCACGCATGTCCCAGCTCGTCCATCTCGCGCTCGTTCAACTCAAGCCGCGCAAGGGCGATTACGCCGGCAACCTGCGGCGCCTGGCGCCCGTATTCGAGCAGCTCGACCACCTCGAGCCGCGGCCCATGGTCGCGTGCTTCGCCGAATCGGCGCTGACGGGCTATTTCCTGGAAGGCGGCGTGCGCGACAACGCCGTGACCGCGGGTACCTTTGCGGCCGATCTCGACCGCGTCTACCGCGAGACCGTTGCGAGCCCGCGGCCGCTCGACGTCACGGCGGGCTTTTACGAGATCTGGAACAACAAGCTGTACAACAGCGCGATTTACGTGACACTCGGCGCGGGCGAGCCGACGGTGCATCACGTCCATCGGAAGGTGTTCTTGCCCACCTACGGGTTGTTCGACGAGGAGCGGTTCGTCGAACGCGGGCGCGACGTTCGCGCGTTCGATACGCCGTGGGGCCGCGCGGCGATGCTCGTGTGCGAGGATGCGTGGCACAGCGTGACCGCGACGATCGCGGCGCTCGACGCGGCGCAGATCATCTTCGTGTGCGCCGCGCCGCCGGCCCGGGGACTCGCGCCGAAGACCGACGACGTGCCTGGCCCGGGAAGCTCGAGCCGGTGGGACCGGCTCATTCGCGACATTGCCGACGAGCACGGCGTCTATGTCACGCTGACGAATCTCACGGGCAGCGAAGGCGGAAAGATGTTTCCCGGCGGCTCGTTCGTCGCCGGACCCAAGGGCGACGTTCGCGGACGCGCGCCGGTATGGAACGACGCGATCCTCTCCGTGACCGTCGATCTCGACGACGTCACGCGAGCGCGCGCCGACATGCCGCTCATCGCCGATCTCGAGACGATGGTCCCGCATCTCCGCGCCAGTCTCGACGAGGTCATGGCCGGCGTCGAAGCGCGCTGCGAATACGATCCGCCGGCCGTCCCGTCGCGCGGGCCGGTCGCGCGCGACGCGGGCGCGGCGTCCTCGAACGGTCTGCCTGTCGTGCGCGTTGCGTCGACCGCTCAAGAGCCGCCGGTTCCACTCGCGATCGACGCGACGCTCACACAAGAATGGCTCGTCGAGTTCATTCGTGAAGAGATGCAGCGGCGCCGCTTCAACTGCGCGGTGGTCGGCATTTCCGGCGGTGTGGATTCCGCGGTGACGGCGTATCTCGCCGCGAAAGCGCTCGGTCCGAAGAACGTGCTCGGCGTGCGCATGCCGTATCGCACCTCGAGCAAGGAAAGTCTGGAGCATGGCCAGCTCGTGATCGACGCGTTGGGCATCGAATCGCGCACGATCGACATCAGCTCGGCGGTCGACGGCTATTTGTGCAACGAGCCGGACGCCGAAGGTGGGCGACGCGGCAACGTGATGGCGCGCATCCGCATGATCGCGCTGTTCGACCTCGCCGCCAAGCATCGCGGCATTCCGCTCGGCACCGGCAACAAGACGGAACGGCTGTTCGGCTACTTCACCTGGCACGCGGACGATTCACCGCCGATCAATCCGCTCGGCGATCTGTTCAAGACGCAGGTCTGGGAGTTGGCGCGGCATCTCGGCGTGCCGGAGATCATCGTGAGCAAGCCGCCCACGGCCGATCTCGTCGTGGGTCAGACCGACGAAAGCGATTTTGGGATCAGCTACGCGAAGGCCGACGAGCTGTTGAACTGGTTGCTCAACGGATACACGGACGTGGAGCTCATCGCGCGCGGCTTCGATGAACAGGAAGTCGCGCTCGTGCGGCGTCGCGTCGAGACCACGCACTGGAAGCGGCGGTTGCCCACGGTGGCGATGGTGAGTGGAACGGCGATTGGAGAGAGTTATCTGAGGCCTGTGGACTACTGACAGGACTTTCCAGGACGATGTTGCGCGCCAGGGTCATTGACCACGGACGAACATCGGACAACAGCGGACAGGCACGGAGACGGCGTTGACAACGGCGTTGCGAGTTGAGCTGGCTTCGCGGCGCACACAAAACATTTTTTAAAGTTCTAAAAAAACAAAAAAGAACGGGCTTTCGCGCAACTGCTGTCGAACCGGCGTGTCATCCCCTCTAACGCTCAACGGCAGTTCACGCCGTCTCCGTGCCGATCCGCTGTTGTCCGCCGTTCGTCCGTGGTCAGCAGTTGCGGTTTCCCGAAGTACGGCCTACGCGGCCCGCGCGCACGCCAGGCTCACCGCTCTCCGAGCGCATCTCTTGAGCGACCGATGCACCGTCCGTGCGTGCTCGATGAAGTTGAGGCCCGCCCACGGATAGCGAGCGAAGAATTCGGTCGGGAGCAGATCGCCCTTGAGGCGATTACACCGCCCGCACGCGAGCACGAGATTGCCCGGCACATGCGCACCGCCGTGCGCGAGCGGATACACGTGGTCCAGTGTCGCGAAGTCGAACTCGAGCGCCTCGGCGCAGTACACGCAGCGGCGGCCGCAGTCGCGCATGGCCGCGCGCTTGATGGCGCGCTTCTGATGGCCCGAGGGGATGTTCTTGCTCCGCCGTGGCGTGAGGCGCGGAGCGCGAGGGAGGGAGACATGGTGATAGTGCCGACGTCGTGACAATTTCACCTCGCTAAAAAGGCGACGCCCCGCCACGGGAATGGGTCCCGAAGGCGGGGCGTCGCGCCGATCTGAGATGATGCGGCAACAGAGGGAATCGCGGAGGCAAACCACTCACGCCGCTCTCGCGATCGCGGCGCTCGACTCGACTGTCGATGTCGGACGAGTGGGCTCATCGGCCTCCGGTAGGTCATGCAACCGCCGCAAGACGCAGCCGCCGCACGCGCCGTACAAATGCATGCAGGCAACGAAACGCGCAAGAGGCCAACACAACAATTACTTCACGCGATCATCACGGTTTGTCGGCGGCGTCGCCCAACGGTTCGTACTTCAACTCGCCGTGAGCACCCTCGAATACCCGCCATTGTCCGCCGCGGCGCTGCCCCGGCTCGGACGGCAGCCTCTCCGATGTCGACTCGTCGTTCGACTCGTTGAACATCGGCAACGCAACGGCACGTTCCTCGGTCACGTCCGAGGCGCGCAGCGTGGGCCGCTCCGTGGTCGTCGACCTCAACGCCGGCTTCGTTTCAGACGACGCGCCGCCATGCCCGTGCGAGCCTTCGATGCGCATCGGATCGCGGAGCGCCGCGATGATGCGCGCCGCATACGCGTCGAGCACCGTGCGGTCCGGCATTTCCGAGCCGTTGAACGGCAGCGGAATGTCGAAGCCGTCGCCCTCACGCCGCGGAATGATGTGCACGTGATAGTGGGGTTCGTCCTGGCCCGCGGCTTTGCCGCTGTTCACGACGATGTTGAGATCCTCACAGCCGCTCACGTGGCGAACCGCGTTGGCCAACCGCATCGTGATGTGAAACAGGTGCGCGCCAAGCTCCTGCGGCACGTCGAGCAGCGATTCGTAATGCTGACGCGGGATGACCAGCACGTGGCCGTTGTTCACGGGCTGGATGTCCATGAACGCGATGGCATCCGAGTCCTCGTGGCAGATCGAGACCTCGGCGGCGCCGTGGATCAGATCGCAAAACGTACAGTGAGGCTCTCGCTGCCCCGCACCGCCGGACGCGCCGGCCGAACGTTGGTTGTCCATATCCATGGAAAACGCATGCACGGTGCCAAGGGCCGGGGCTCAAGCCCGTACCGGCCTCGGCCGACACTTAGCCCCATGAGCTTTTGGCCCAGTCAGATCCCACTCGCCATCCATGCCTGGCTTCCGCTGGGGTTGGCGGCGTTCGTCCCGCTCGCGCTGCTGGCGGCGGTCATCTGGCTGCCGCATCGGGCGCGCGCGATCGCGACCGTGCTGTCGCTGCGCACGGTCCTGGTGCTCGGGCTCGGCTTCGCGCTGCTCGTCGCGGTGGCGACAGTCTCCGTCGTTCACACGGGATTGAGCGAGCTGCGACAGCGTCATGAGAGCGGCGTTCGCGGACTTGCCGGCGAGCTCGCGCGGACCGGACCGGCGCGCGTCGCGCTCGAAGGTCCGCTCAAGCTCACACTGTTTCGCGCGAAAGACCCGAGCGTCGCGTTCGTGGCCTTCGGCGAGCCTGGGTGTGCCGGCAACTGCCTGATCGACGTCGACAACGGGTTGTCGACGAGCGACGTGAAGCGTCGGCTCGCGACGTCCTGGCCAACGCGCTCGGGCGCTGAGTACGCGGTCGCGATCGGCGGCCGTCCGTTCCTGCTCGTTGCGGAGCCGGTGCTGGTCGGCGCGCGATCGGCGACGCAAATGGTCGTCGCGGGCATCGATGCCGAGTATCTCGCCGATCAAGCGACGGCGACGGCGTGGATTCTCCTCATCATTTCGTACGCGCTCCTCGTGCTCGTCGGCTGGAGCTCGTGGAAGCAGATCGACACCACGCTCGGCGCGCGTATTCACGCCATCACCAGTCAGATCAAGGACGGCAGCACCGACAAGCCGATCGAGACGTTGAAGCTCGACGGCGTGGAGCTGCGCGAGCTTGCCAGCTCGGTGTCGGCGTACATCAAGTCGACGCTCGAGGCGCAGAAGTCGAACGACGAGCGTTATCGCCGGCTCGTGGACCTGTCGCCCGACGGCGTGATCATGTGCTCTCGCTCGAGCATCAAGTTCGCGAACAGCGCGGCGCTCGCGTTGAGCGGCGCCAAGTCGCGATACGACGTCATCGGTGTGCCGATCGAGCAGTTCCTCGAATTCGAGACCGACTCGCGCGTCGATCAGCTCAAGACGGCGCCGCGTCCGGCGCGCTGGAAGCGAGTGGATGGCACCATCCTTCACGTCGACGTCGCCGAGATCGCCGACGCGAGCGAGGGAACCGCGCAGTATCTCATCCGCGACGTCACCGATCGCCGCAATCGCGAGGCGCTGCTGGCCCATCGCGCCGAGCACGATTCGCTGACGGGATTGGTCAATCGCGCGCGCTTCGAGTCGCGTCTCTCAGAGGTGCTCGAGCCGGGGTCGATCAATCCGCGGCTTGGCGCGGTACGGCAGATCGCGGTGCTGTTCATCGACCTCGACGGATTCAAACCGGTCAATGACCGCTACGGTCACGCCGCCGGCGATGCGGTGCTCGTCGCGGTCGCCGAACGCCTGCGTGACTCGACGCGCAACAGCGACCTGATCGCGCGCCTTGGCGGCGACGAGTTCGCGATCCTGCTCGAGGTTCGCGATCACGAGGAAGTCACGAACGTTGCCGACCGCATTCTGGCGTCGCTCGAGAACGCGATCGAATTCGACGGTCAGAAGCTGCGCGTCGGCGCCAGCATTGGCATCGCCGACACGCGCGTCGGCACGCCTGGCGAGACGCCACTCGGCGCGGTCGAGCTGCTCCGCGCGGCGGACGCGGCCATGTACACGGCGAAGCAGTCAGGCGGAAACAGAGCTGCGGCGTAGCCGCGCTGGGCGCTGGGCGTTGGGCGTTGGGCGTTGGGCGTCAAAACCCAAGGGCGACGGAATCTTCTCCGTCGCCCTTTGCGGTTCCGCCCATCGCCCAGCGCCCATCGCCCATCGCCCAGCGCTCCCCTATTTTCCAAGGCATGGCTACCTCGACCCGCGCCGAGCGGAAGACGACCGCCGGCCTGACCCGCGACCAGCTCGTGGGCGCGTACAAGACCATGCTCCTGTCGCGCCGCTTGGACGACAAGGAGATCCAGCTCAAGCGCCAGAACAAGATCTTCTTCCAGATCTCGAGCGCGGGGCATGAAGCGATCATGACGGCCGCGGGGTTCGTGCTGCGGCCGTCGTACGACTGGTACTACCTCTACTACCGCGACCGCGCGCTCTGCCTGCAGCTCGGCATGACCGGCGAGGAGATGCTGCTCTCGGCCGTTGGCGCGGTGAACGATCCCAACTCCGGCGGCCGCCAGATGCCGAGCCACTGGGGCCACAAAAAACTCAACATCGTCTCGACGTCGTCGCCGACGGGAACGCAGTTCCTGCAGGCGGTCGGCAGCGCCGAAGCGATCGTGCGCGCCAAGCAGCTCGGCATCACCGAAGGCTTCGAGAAAGACGAAGTCGTGCTCTGCACCACCGGCGACGGCACGACGAGCGAGGGTGAGTTCTGGGAGTCGCTGAACAACGCGTGCAACCTGAAAGTGCCGATCGTCTACATCGTCGAGGACAACGGCTACGCCATCTCGGTGCCGGTCGAGGTGAACACGGCGGGCGGCAGCATCTCCAAGCTCGTGAAGTCGTTCCCCGGGCTGTACGTGGAAGAAGTCGACGGCTGCGATCTCATCGCGAGCTACGAGGCCATGCAGCGCGCCGTCGACTACGCGCGCAAGCGGAAGGGCCCGGCGCTGGTGCACGCGCACGTCATTCGCCCGTACTCGCACTCGCTGTCCGACGACGAAGTGATGTACAAGCCGGCCGAGGAGCGCGAGGCCGAAGCGGGCCGCGATCCGGTGACGCAGTTCCCCAAGTGGCTCGTCGCCGAGGGGCACGCGACCGATGCGGACATCGCGCGCATTCAGGAAGAAGTCGAGGCCGAAGTGCTCGCCGCGACCGACGCCGCGCTTGCCGCCCAACAGCCTGGGGCGGACACGATCCTCACGGATCTCTACTCGCCCGACGTCGATCCGACGAGCGAGCAGTTCGACACCGAGGACGATCCCCAGTTCTCGGGCAACGAGACGACGATGGTGGATCTGCTCAACGCCTGCATGAAGGACGAGCTGCGGCGCAATGAGAAAATACTCATGTTCGGCGAGGACGTCGCCGACGTCTCGCGCGAGCAGCACCTGGGCAAGGTCAAGGGCAAAGGCGGCGTGTTCAAGGTGACGTGGGGGCTGCAGAAGGAATTCGGCAGCACGCGCGTGTTCAACTCGCCGCTGGCCGAAGCGACGATCGTCGGGCGCGCGATCGGCCTGGCCGTGCGCGGATTCAAGCCCGTCGTCGAAGTCCAGTTCTTCGACTACATCTGGCCGGCGTACATGCAGATCCGCGACGAGCTCGCGACCATGCGCTGGCGATCCAACGGCGACTACGCCTCTCCCGTGGTCATTCGCGTCACCTACGGCGGCTACATCCGCGGCGCGATCTACCACTCGCAGACGGGCGCTTCACTGTTTACTCATTGCCCCGGCCTGCGCGTGATCTGTCCCGCGACGGCGCTCGACGCGAACGGCCTGCTGCGCACGGCCATTCGCTGCGAGGATCCCGTGATCTTCCTCGAGCACAAGCACCTGTATCGCCAGACCTACAACAAGGCGGCGTATCCGGGTCCGAACTTCATGATTCCGTTCGGCAAGGCGAAGATCGTTCGCGAAGGCACGGACGTGACGATCGTGACGTACGGCGCCACGGTGCAGCGCGCGTTTGCCGCGGCGAATCAGCTGGCGGACGAGGGAATTTCCGCCGAAGTGATCGACCTGCGCTCGCTGTCGCCGTGGGATCAGGACGCGGTGTATGAGTCGGTGAAGAAGACCAGCCGCGCGATCGTGCTGTACGAAGATTCGATCTCGTGGGGCTATGGCGCCGAAATCGCGGCGCGCATCGCGGACGACTGTTTCGCGTGGCTGGATGCGCCGGTGAAGCGGATCGCGTCCGCCGACACGTGGGTGGGATATGCGCCCCAGCTCGAGGACGCGATCCTTCCGCAAATCGACGACGTCAAGCGAGCTTGTCAGGAAATAGTCCGTTTCTAGACTAATTCACGCATATTTGTGATTCCGAATAGACCGGCTAAGTGCCGGTCTTTTCGTATCTTATGCAGCGATGAGTCGTCAAACGTTTACCGCGCGCCGCGTGTCTGGCCGCGCTCGAGACGCCGCACACCCATCGAAGTAATGTTGAATAGAGTTACACCCCTCATGCGCCTGTGCCTGGCCGCGTTGGGCCTGGCCGTCGCGTGCAGCGGAGACGCTCCCACCGCGAGTCACCCACAGCCGGCGAGCCTGCTGGTCGACGCCGGGTTCGCCCCGAGCGCCAACTTCGCGCTGACCCACGCCACCGAGCTCGGCATCGCGGTCGATTCGTTCCATTTGACGGTTCGCCGGCTGTCCGATTCGACGGCCGTCATCGTCGACACGACGTATTCCCTCGCCGTACCCACCGCCGACGTCATGGACGGGCTCACGGTCCCGGTGCAGTCCAACGGCGAACGCTTCGACGTTCGCGTGGAGTATCGCGCTGGAATCACCGCGTACTTCCGCGGACACGGCGTGCTGCAGTCCTACACACGCGGCCAGACCCCATCGCCCCAGCGCATCGAAACGACGTACGCCGGCCCCGGAGCCAACGTCGCCCGGCTCGCGAGTAGCGGCACGCCGGCAGGAGTCCTGGCCTCGCAGACGCTCGCATTGAGCGTTTCGGCATTTGATTCCTCTAATAGCGCGGTCGATCTGCCGCGGCTCGCCTGGACGTCGTCCGACAACACGATCGCCACGGTGTCGAACGCCGGCGTCGTGACCGCCGGTGCGCGCCGAGGTGCCGTGACGATCACGGCGACGGCGGCGTCGGGTGCGAGCGTGAGCGTGCCGCTCGCCGTCACGCCGCCTCCGGCGAGCCTTACTATCGTCAGCGGCGGGGGCCAATCCGGCAAGGTAGGCTCCACGCTCGCGAATCCCGTCATCGTGCAGGTGAACGCGGCCGACGGGCTTGGCGTTCCGGGCGTCGCCGTGACGCTCACGGCGGGCGCGGGCGGAGCGGTCGGTGCGAGCAGCGCCATCACCGTCGTCACCGACGCTTCGGGTCGCGCGTCGACGACGCTTCAACTCGGCTCAACCTCCGGCCCGCAATCATTCGCGGCATCGGCCGGCGCGCTCACCGCATCGTTCGCCGAGAATGCGCTTGCCGGTGATGCGGCGGCGATCGTGGCGGCGGCGGGCGGCGGCCAGAGTGACACGGTCCGCCACACGCTGGCCAATCCGCTTGTCGCGCGAGTCACGGATCGGTTCGGCAACGGCGTTGGCAGCGTCACCGTCAATTGGTCTCGAGCTGGATCGGGCGCGCTCGGCGTACCGTCTTCGGTCACGAACACCGACGGCGCGGCGAGTGTGTCGTACACGCTTGGCAGCATCGCCGGCAGTGACACGGTCAGCGCATCGGTCGCCGGCGTAAGCGGCAGTGCCTCGTTCATAGTGTCGGCCACGACGCCGCCAACGCGCATCGTCGCTGTCTCGGGCAACGCACAGATTGGTGTCGTGAACTCCATGCTTGCGCAACCGCTCGTCGTTCGCGTGACCGACGACGCCGGCAACCTCGTCGGCGGCGCGACCATTCGCTGGTCTTCCACCGGCGGTTCCATCGAGCCGACAACGACGACCGACGCGCACGGTCAAACCTCGGCGCGGTTGATGTTGGGTACGACGTCGGGCGACGTGACGGCAACGGCGAGTCTTCCGAACGGCCGCGCAGTAACGTTCGTCGCGGCGGCCAATCCGGGGCCTGGTGTCGCGATCGAGTGGCTCACCCAACCGAGCTCGGGTCGTGCGGGTATCGCACTTTCTCCGGCGCCTCAGGTGGCGATCGTCGACGAGTTCGGAAATCTCGCCGGTTCGAATGCGACGGTCTCGGTGTCGCTCGCCGGCGGAGTTTCGGGGGCAGTGCTGAGCGGCGGCGCGAGTCAAAGTGCGAGCGGCGGCATAGCGACGTTCGACGGACTGACGATCAATCGCGTTGGGACCGGCTATTCGCTGCGCGCCAGCACGTCGCTGTTCGGTGCGAGCGTTGAAAGCGCGCAGTTCGGGGTCACGGCCGGAAGCCCGACTCAACTTCTGTTGATTCCTCCGACGGCGACGTCGGTTACCGTCGCGGCGGGCAGCGTGGTGACGTCGCCGCAGCTCGAGGTGGCCGATGCGTTCGGCAATGGTGTGGCCGGAATTCCGGTGCACTTCGTGGTGACGCTCGATGGAACGTCCACGGTGCTCCTGACGACGGATATCGCCACCGACGCGAGCGGTTTCGTGACGCTCAGCGCGCGGATGCCGAACGTGCCCGGCGTGTTCGATGTGAGCGCAACCAGCAGTGCGGTTCCCGGGGCGCTGATTGGCGTGACTGTAACGGTCACGCCATGAGCTCGCTCCTCGGCTGTAAGTGTATGATTATCTGGTGTTTAGAACTTTGACTCCCAACGTTGTGACGTAGGTCGCATGCCGACTGTGACATCTATAGTTGACGTTTCGGCGACCCAAGGCACACAATAGACGCTCGCTAGCGCCGACATTGGAGCGTTTCACCACGGTGGTGGAACGCGCCGTCGTTTTTTGTCCGCCCTCAACTCCCCCGATGCGCATTCCTGCTCGCTCCCTGACGGCTCTGTTTCTGGCGATTGGACTCGCCACGTGCTCGGACACGCCGATCGCGGGCGTGAAACAGGGACTTGGTCCGAACACGAGCGCGACCTTCGGCCGGATCGGATTCGCGCCGGTCTTCAATAAGACGGCGACCTATGTGGCCGAGCATGCGGCGGACTTCGGGATCACGTACGACTCGCTGCGGCTGGTGCTGCGCGGCTTCCCGGATACCACGGTGATCGTGAAGGACACGGTCATCCATTTCACGCAGGCGTCGGCGGACACCTCGATCGACTTGCTGGTGCCGGTGCAGACGGACGGCCAGCGGTTCGACGCTGCGCTTCAGTATCGCGGACCTTCGGGCATCGTCTATAGCGGCCATGCTGAGGTGCAGTCGTATCCGCCGGGAGGAACGCCGCCCGCGGGTGGGCAGCAGATCACCATCAGCTACGTCGGCCCAGGCGCGCGGGTGGCGCACATCTCGGTGTCGCCCAAGACGGTGACGCTGCTGTCGTCGCAGACCACGTCGTTCAGCGTGACCGCGGTCGACTCGAATAACGCGGCGATCACGGTGCCGTTCATTTCATGGACGACGTCGGACGCCGGTCTCGCGAGCATTTCATCGACGGGCGGTCTCACGCCCGCGGGACGGCGCGGCACGGTCACGATCACCGCGTCTACTCCGACGGGCATCAGTGACAACGCCGCGGCGACGATCACGCTGCCCGCCGCATCGATTTCCCTCGTGAGCGGCGGCGGCCAGACGGGCGTCGTCGGCAGCGCATTGCCGACGGCGGCTACCGTTCAGGTGAACGCGAGCGACGGCGTCGGCGTAGCCGGCGTCAGCGTGATCTTCTCGGCGCCCGCGGGTGGAAGCGTTGGAACGACGAGCGCAGTCACGGATGCGAGCGGTCGCGCCTCGACGACGCTGCACCTTGGCAACGCGGCCGGACCGCAAGCCTTCGCGGCGACGGCCGGCGCGTTCAGCATTGGTATTTCGGAGACGGCGACCGCGGGCGCGGCCGCGGCGATCGCCGCGGTCTCGGGCGGTGGGCAGACCGACACTGTGGGCCACGCGCTCAAGAGCGCGTTCGTCGTGAAAGTGAGCGATCAGTTCAACAATCCGGTGTCGGGTACCACGGTGAGCTGGTCGCGCACGGGCGCGGGCGCCCTGAGCGCGGCGACGTCGACGACGGGGTCGGACGGCACGGCGAGCATCAGGTACACGCTGGGCGGCACGCCCGGCAGCGAGACGATTTCCGCGTCGGTATCGGGCGTGAGCTCGCCGGTGTCGTTCACGGCAACGGCGGTATCGGGTGGCCCCGCGAACGTCGCGGCGCTCTCCGGCAGCGGGCAGTCAGGCCGCGCCGGTGAGGCGTTGGCGTCGCCGTTTATCGTGCGCGTCACCGACGCGAGCGGGAATCCCGTCGCGGGCACGGCGGTGGCGTGGACCGCGGTGAATGGCACGATCGCGACGAGCACGACGACGGACGCCACCGGGCAGACTTCAGCGACGCTCACGCTCGGCACGAAGACGGGTGCCGCGTCGGCATCGGCGACCGCAGGTGGAAAGACTGCATCGTTCACCGCAACGGTGAGCCCTGGAGTCCCGGCGGCGCTCGTGTGGCGCACGCAACCCGCGAATGGCGCCACGCACGTCGCGCTGACTCCGGCGCCGCAGATCGCGATCACCGACGCGTTCGGAAATCTCACGGCGTCGGCCGCGGCGGTACAGCTCACGCTGGCGGGTGGCACGAGCGGCGCGGTGCTGAGTGGAGGGGGCGCGACCGCGTCAGGCGGCGTGGCGACGTTTAGCAATTTGTCAATCGATCGCACGGGGACCGGCTACACGCTCGTCGCGAGTACGCCGTTGTTCACGTCAACGTCCACGAGCACGGCGTTCAATGTCGCTCAGTCGCCGGCGGCGCAGCTGCTGATCGTCGGATCGCCGACGATCACCTACGTCGCGGGTTCTCCGCCGACGACGCTGCCGTCGATCAAGACGGCCGACTCGCTCGGCAACGGGGTTGGGAACGTTCCGATTCACATCGTCTCATCGGTCAACGGGACCGTGATCACGGCCGTCGACGCGACCACGGGCACGGACGGCACGATCAGCCCGCCGGCCAGCGTGCTGCCGAATAAGGCGGCGACGTATTCGGTGCACGTCACCAGCAGCGCGATTCCGGGGGCCGCCGTCGATCTCACGGTCGTCGTGACTGCTGGGGCGGCGGCGAAGCTGACGATCTCGGTGCAGCCTCCCGTGAATGCGACGAATGGTGTCGCGCTGTTGCCGCAGCCCGTGGTGCAGCTCGCCGATCAGTTCGGCAATCCTGTGCCGGCCGGCAGCGCGATGACGATCGTCGCGACGTCGAGCGCGGGCACCGTCTCGAATGGCACTGCGACAGCGAACGCGACGTCGGGTGCGGCAACGTTTAGTAATCTGTCAATCGCGACGTCCGCGCCGAACGTGACGTTGACGTTCTCGGTGCAGGGGTCGAGTACGATTCAGTCCGTGACCTCGACCGCCATCGCGCTCAGCGCGGGTGTGGCGTCGCAGCTCGTTCTGAGCACGACGCAAACGAGCTTCACGAAAGTTGCGGGCACTTCGGTTTCAAATCCGCCGACGATCACGACGGTTGACGCCGGCGGCAATCCGGTCGGGAACACGCCGGTTCGTTTCACCGTGGCGTTCCAGTCGACACCGACGGTGTTCAGCGCCGACGTCACGCTGACGAGCAATGCGTCCGGTGTGATCAACGGCAGCAGCGTGACCATACCGGATTCCGCTACTACCTACGTGGTTACCGCCTCGTTGGTGTCCGCGCCAACGGTAACAAAGGTCGTCAGCGTGACAGTCACACCCGGCGTGGCCGATCACCTCGCATTCACGAGTGGATCGTCATCGACGTTCGTCGGAACCCAGTCCGCGACGGGCCAGAGTCCTGCGACGAACTTCAGCGTGACGGTGCAGGACGCGTTCAACAATTTGGTCGCCGACGGGACGTCGGTGTTTTGGAATATCGGCTACTGCGCCACGGGCATCAGCCTGAACGCGACGACGACGACGACGACGCACGGTGTGGCAATTTCGCCGACGATCGACGTGACGCCGAGTACAACCGGATCGTGCCAGATTGAAGCTGGGCTCACTGCGGGCTTCATCGGCAATGGTGTTCGCCAGCGTCCGCTGACGAATCGCGCGAGGCCCGCGAACAACGGCGCACCGCGCCGTCCGAACACCAGCACGGCGAGCCGCAACATCACAGTCCCCGGCCGTGCGTCCATGATGATGAACCCGGTGACGGAGGTCGAAGCCTTTGCCATCATCGCGCCAAGTGGATCGAATGTGTGGTTGGGTCAGCATTCGGACGACTACAACAGTGCGCTGAATTGGAATAGCGGATCTATCCCGACGACATCGACGAACGTCTTCATTCCCGCCGCTGTGCAATCGCCGTCAATCGGCGCAGCCGGCGGTGTGGCAAATTCTATCAAGCTCGAGGACGGAAATAGCAACCAAGTCCAGCTGAACGGCCATATTCTGGCCATCTACGACTCTGTGGACGCTGGTGGCTCGGGTATCACCAACGGAACGCTGCAACTTCTGGCGAACCACGCCACAGCGATCAAGGGCACGCTGCCCACGACATTCGTGGGTAACTCGGATGGCAACTGCGGCGACGCCAATTACTCGGTCAGCGGCACCACGAGCAGCGGCCAGTTGACCGTGAACTGCACGCTCGTCATCGGCCAGTACACGGTGAGTACGACCGGCGACGTCCACGTCGGCACGGCGACGGTCGGCATTTCGACGACGCCCGGCGTGCTTGACATGACCGACTCGCGCGGAGTGCTGAACGTCGGCAACGCGACGCACCGGGCCTCGATCACGTTCGCCGGCTACGACGAGACCAATTTGTTGACCTTCGGCACGATCAACGTGACCGGTGACTTTACATCGCAGACCGCGAACGACTGCACGTGTACCTTCGTCGCCTCGGGCAGCCACAAGGTGAAATTCACAGGCAGCACCGCACAGACAGTGACGCTCGGATTCGGACAAGCACAATTCAACGACGTCGAAGTAGCAAACACCAACGGCGGCGTCTCCTTCGCGCACCAAACTGAGATCTACCGCAACCTCACGATCACCGGATCCACTGTCACCGCAACCGGCGCGAATCGCCTGATCGTCGGCGGCGCAGTCACGGCCAATGCAACCGCGAATCTTTCTGGCGTAGACAGTCTGCGCGTCACTGGCGCGACCTTTCCGATCTAC
>Ga0134127_10000109_pt1 | contig 110243 bp, 163 predicted proteins | sample KB31753_FD_96459 | JGI IMG/M metagenome (GOLD analysis project Ga0134127, IMG submission 96459) | Terrestrial soil microbial communities with excess Nitrogen fertilizer from Kellogg Biological Station, Michigan, USA - KB3-175-3 | ecosystem: Environmental > Terrestrial > Soil > Unclassified ... | reverse complement strand
TCGGTGAGGAGGAACTTCTTTCCGAAGTCGCGGTTCGTCTCCCGCGACCCCTCGTCGATCTGTACGATCTCGGCCTTGCGCATGAGATCACGCAGCCCCTGCCGCGATCACCTGCGGATCGGCGGATTCCCAGACAATGGTGAAGGTGCGCGGGCGCAGGGTGCGCGAGGCGTTAGGCAGTGGAGGGTAGTTGCGCAGCACACCGTTGATCATCGTGTACTTCATGAACACCGAGGGCAGCACGATAACGGCCTGCGCGAAGAACACATCTTTCGTCTCCTTCATTGCGCGGTACCACTCGTCGAAGAAGGGAAGGGACGGGCTGTTCGCCATCAGAACGTAGTTCTGGGTAACGGCCGACGGAACGAATCCCGCTGCCAGCTTGCTGTCGAGGCCCATCATCGTCTCGGCCGCGTCGATCGCCTCGTTAGTGAAGATGTCGTCCGCGGAGTAGCCCTGCAGAACCTGCGGCGCCGCGAACAGGTTGGTGACCGACATAGAGATCACCGAGTTGACAGACGTGATACTACCAGCCATTGCTTACTCCTCTTGCATCTTGGACAACGCGGCCCTGATCATGCACTGCCGCTTTCTGTGCGTTGCGCTCATCTTCGTGCGAGTAGATACAGAGTGTTCCCGACCGATATGCGCCGCTCCAATTTTCTCGCGAGTCTCAGGGGTGACTTCATGCCCCTGAAGCCGTTTTGAATTCAATCTATCACGCTTGCGCATCTTTTTCCGATATGCTGGGTCTTTCCAAGCAGCCTTACTCGCCTCACCAATACACAATCGACTTTCTTCTGTGTGCCTGAACCCAAGCTTTTGTCCTTTGCCGTACTTATTTCCACGAAGTCGCCGACTCATTTTGCGTTTGAAAGCTTCCGTGTGCTGCGCTGGTGCGCGCTCCCGATGGTTGTCGCCATTCGTTTTGATCACGACATTCCCGATTGCATACGCACCACAGTCACCGATCCTGGACATGCAATACTCGTTCGATCGACGGCCGCGCATATCCAGGAAACCGGAAGCTTCCCAAATTTCTAGCCACTCATCGAACGACAGCAGAAACACGATCCCGCGGCGGACCGCATTTCGCTTCTGCTGCCGGTAAACATGCTCCAACGAATTCCTGATTCTATTCCATTCCCGAGGCATTACTCAGGCTCCTGCTAAATGTTTAGGTTAGCAGGAGCCTGCGCTGTCAGTCCACTTAAGTCAATTCAATGGACGCCAAGACTATCCTCTGAACACTTTGCCCGTCCATATACCAGAAGGTGCAGGGCGGGGTGCCGCGGGCCTGCCGGACCTGTGGGCTGGCGTCGCGGACCTGCAGGTACCAGCCCTGCCGGTTCAGGATATCGTCGATCTTGACACCCGCCTGACTGTTGACCTGCGCCGCCTGCGACTCGGACAGGGTGATGCCCGGCCTGATCGCGCCGAAGTTGACAGCGGCGAGGATCGGGTCGAGAAGCGCAGCCGAGATCAGCGAGTAGCCGGCCGTGTTGTACGGGATCGACTTCGCCGACTTGAGCAGAACCATCAGCGCCAGCTGGAAGGCGTTGTTCATCCAGATCTGGTTGATGTACGAGTCCATCCACAGGAACTCGCCCGAGATCTGCCCGTTGTACACCCAGATGAAGTCGTCGTTCGCGGTAGCGTAGGCGCCGTAGTAGTTGTACCCGTTCTGCAGCAGGTTGTTCGCGCTGGTCGCGTCGGTGACCGTCGGGAACAGGCCGGACTGAATGCGGAAGGCGAAGGTCGTGCGGCCGTTGAACTGCTCGAAGTTGATGGAGGCAGCCGCCCCGCAGATGAAGGCCGCGTAGTTCGCGGTGACAGGGACGGCGTCACCCGCACCATTGCTGGCCCCAACCCCCTGCCCGAACAGGAAGGTGCCCGACGAGTTCGACTGATTGAGCAGCCATCCAAGGGAAGCGACGTCGGGATTGGTCGCTGCCGGACCCTCGTCCGGATCCCAGCACACATAGGCGTAGCGATTGTTGGACTCGGCCGTCCACTGCGCGAACAGCAGCTTCTGGGTGTTGAAGCCGGAACCCGAGTCGGGATCGAATGCCGTCATGAAGGTCGCCCAGTTCTGGGTGACGTCAGTGATCGAGTCCATAAACGTGCCGGGGGTCGCCGGGTTGGCGCCCTGGGACAGGACGGCAGCCTCCGCCTGGGTGAAGTTGATCGACGCGGCGAGCGTCCCTGTCGCGAAGGTCACGGTCGAGGCGGCGCCCGCGACACCCGAGGTCAGCAGGAAGGAGTTGCTGGTGCTGTCGTAGGTCACGGTCAGCGGGGTCGCCTTGAGGACAAGGGTCGTGCTCGACACCGTACCCGAAGGCGCGACGATATAGGTGCCGGTTCCGCCCGTCCCTGACAGGCCGGCTGTGATTATGGTGCCGGCCGTCACACCACCTCCGCCGGTTCCGGTTACGGTCTGCCCAGTGTCGACGAAGCCCGAGGCGACAGACGCGACCGTCAGGATGCCGAAGGTCAGGGTCATTGCTGTCGCGGGAACGGTCTGCGAGATCGACACAGCGTAAGTGCCAGCAGCACCATCAACACCTGACAGCTGTCCGGTGATGCGAGTGCCGACAGCAACGCCTGAGCCGCCGACCGATCCGCCGACACGCAGGGTACCGGTGACGGTCGTTGCCGTCAAAATGTTTCCGTCAATATAGCCATTGAGGGATGCGGTGCCCGGGCCGATGGATCCGGTGACGGTTGCCGCAGTCGGCTCGGTTCCGACAAAGCCCGCCTGGATCAGGGCAGCGGCCGACGAGAACGACGTCGCGGCAGCAAGGCTGATTGACGCGGACGTCCGCAAATAGCCGTCGACCGTCAGGATCAAAGTGCCCGACAGAAGCTGCAGCTGCTGCAAAGTGATGCCCGAGATCGTGCCGCCACGCAGGTAGGCGGGGACAGCGGTCGGATTGAACTGTGTGTAAAACACCTGCGCCGGCTTGATCGAGCTGTTCTCGAAGCCATTGAAATAGTTGTCGGCGAGGTCCGCCTCCTGCGAGGAACCTCCGAAGTAGTCGGAGACATCATCCGCTGTCGCAAATGGCTGAACAGCTCCGACCGGAACACGGGTGGAGTGGGTGAGGATCACCCCGTTGATATCAAGCGCCCTGCCGCCCGCGGGAAGTACGGCCGGATTTACCTGGACGATTTCACTTGCCGGAATCGTGCTCATAGAATTGGACTCCTTTTCCTCACGCTGTCTCTACACGTCCGAGTCATCGACCTCAACAGTCGTGACAATGATCTCGTCCATGAACTCTTGCGGGATGTCCTGCACAACGGCATCGAGGTGCAGGTGCGAATCAACAACCCAGCGGTCCTCGTACTGGGACTCGGCATTGATAAATGGAACTTGGCGCGGATCGTCCGTGTACAGCGCGGTTACGTCCGGAAATCCCGTGCGGGCGAACAATAGATTTGCATAATCGTCGCGCAGGAGTGTCGTCAGGATCTGCGCGTTCTCAGCTGATGCAGGACCATGCACATCAAGCTGCACCGTCAACTCGGTCGACTGTCCAATATTCATGACTCCGGTAGCGAGCACTTGCGAAGACAATGTTTGCGTGGGAGACACACTGTATGTGCCCACGCCTCCTGTGCCCGAAAGCGTTCCTGTAACCACTGCCGTTCCTGACAGGCCTGAGCCTAGAAGCTTAGCGCCGGCCTCGATCGTCCCGAAACTGACATTGGTGACGTCCATCACCGTTCCGGCAATCGATGCTGTGAAGCGGCAATCCGCGTAGCTGACCACGTTGGTCGCCGCGCGGGCGCGCATGATCGGCCACATCACGATGAAGTCGGGAGAACGCGGCTCGGGGACGCGGTTGACCTGTCCACGGATGCATTCAATACCCGGGATCACGCTGAGCACGAGCGCACGCAGCGCCGTGAGCGCGTCCCGCTGAGTCGGGGCGACGGTAATGGTCATGAGATGTGAATTAGCTTTTTACTCGACTTCGTACTCAACCGAGCTGAGCAGATTTCCGGTTTCGACCAAGGGCTTGGTCGAAGCTCCAGCTACTGACTCGCCGGCCGCCACACGCTGACGCGCGATCTCAACCGTCTTGCGCGTCACCTTCAAGCCAGGCGTTTCCGCCTTCATCTTGCGCAGCATCAGCGTGACGAGCGAAAGCGGAGGCGACGCTAGCTTGGAGATCGCCATCCGAATATCGCCAGCCACATGCTCACCCAGCATGGCAAGCGCCTTGCTTGTGTCCCATTCGCTAGCTACGAGCGCTGCTTGCAGCGCCCGCGCCCATTCATCGCGGTTCTGATGTGCGGTCGGACGCATGAATGGGCGTGGCGGAATTCCAGCGCGCGGTGCGCCAAACTCCTGGATGGCGGCCACCATCGGGACCGGCGTTCCGTCCGGATAGGTGGACTTGTCCAGGAAACCAACCTTGACGCTCTTGGCCGATCCCAGTTTCTGCGCGATCTGGTCCAGAGCACGCTTGAGCCGATCCCCGCCTTCGACAGACATGTCAGCTTCCATTCTGCAAGGTCAGCGAGACCTTGCACCATCCTGTCGGCCATTGCTCCAGCACATTCGTAGTCAGCCAGACAGTTCCCGCAAGCTCCGGATTGTCCGGAAGCACCGCAGGAAACTCGACAAGATCGCCGCCCTTCTGACTGACGCGGAGGACGCCGTCAATGACGCCGTTGAAGTAGACGGCAATCCCCGCGTTCTGGATATTCAGCGCTTCCAGCTGCCGCAAGTCGCGCGTGGTCAGCGACTGGACCTGCGCGGATACCGTGACCGGCGCTTCGTATGCCGGGATCTGCGTTCCATCATCATCAATCGTGTATCCCGCGCTCTTGCGCAGGATGGCGGGAATGTCCGGATTGACTACGTTGATGTAGCCGCGAGCAAGCTGATGCAGGTTGAGTCCCGCCATAGCTCAAGCCTCCTGGCTCACCGCGTTCCGCAGGTCTTCTTGTACTGCTCTATCAGATGATCTCGATCGTACTCCGCGCGGGTGCGCTCGTTCCTGTTGAGTACAACCGACATGTAGCCGTAGACGGCCGGGTCGTAGTGCTTCACACCGGCGTCGATCGCGGCGAGCTGCAGCGTGAGCCACACAGCGGTGCATTCCACAATCATGGCACTACCTCCACCCCCGGACCGTAGGTGTCGGAATATTCCTCCAGGCCCGCCAGTCGGGATCTCAGGCGCGCGATCTCGGCATCCTTCTCTGCAAGGATCTCTAGCGCGACCTTCTTCGCTGCAAGCTCGGCACCGGCCTCGATGCTGACAACGATGCACGACACAGCGCGCTCCAAGGTTCCCGGCTTGACCATCCACACGGTGGGTTCGCCGCAGGTCTCGCAGTTGTATTCCTGTCTAGCGACCAGCCTGATCTCCTCACCCAGGATCTTCAGCATACGCTGCTCGATGTCAGCTTTCAGATCGGTCATGCACGCACCACCAATCTTATCGCGTCGCGCAGCTCCTGATCATTCGGATACCTGCCGTAGCCCAGCGACTCCGCAGGCATGGGCTCTAGCATGTCCCACACGTATGACGGCGGCGGATCACTGACACCCCATCGCGCCCACGCTATCGCCCTTCGCCTGTGCTCCGGAACAAGGCCCCTGTGCAGCCCGCGCGGATCGCTGAGGAACATTCTGCCGGCATCACCAAGGACCCGGCCGATACGCGAGGATTCCGTAGGATGGTCTCTGTCTTTCTTGATCGCGTCCCCCTGTGATCCCAGCACGTACTCATGCGCGCCATCCTCGGGTTGGTGGACGTCCGTCAGGTAGGCGAACAGCGCGAGGAATGCGCTGTCGTCGGTGTCCCTGTGCCACCCCTGAATATCGGCCTTGGGCTGCGGAGGTGACGGCTCTGTGTAGAACACGTTGACGCTGTAAAGGAGCGGCGGACGTCCCAGATACTCCTTGACGATATCGTAGGTCGACAATGCTGTTTCCAGCCATCCCGGCGCGCGCAGCACGTCATGCATGTCGCGGCACATCCATGGGTGACTGCCAAGTCCACCCTGTACCGGCGGCTTGCGCTGCCTGACGTGGTTCTCGTAGACAGGCTTGGTGTCGAGATGCCGTACCATGCCTGCGACGTTCTCGAACCTGCGCGGCAGTACCACAATCCCGTCTCGGCGGAGTTGCTCGACTACATCGGTCATTTGAAGCACAACCTTTCGGCCAGGTCACGGAGCAGCTGCTGCGGCGGGTGCGGCGGTGTCCTGCGTGTCATGTCGTACTCGTGCGCGATCTCGCGCAGCAGCTTGATCAGCTCCTCGCGGGTGACAGGGGTCGCGAGGTGGGTAGCCTGCGCCTCCACCATCTCAGCGTGCGCCAGCGCTTCCCGCTGCGCGTTTGTCAGGCGGTTCTTGTTGCGGCTCACGGCGCAGCGCTCCCACTTCGAGAAGGACATGTCACGCCGTTGACGGTGCACAGATCTCCCGGTGGCTCGATGCGGTGGTGCGTGCTAGCCATGAAAGCCGTGTAAAAGAAGCCTGCAGCGGCGAGTGACAACAACAGCCTTGCGACCGGGCTCACGGCGCAGCGCTCCCTGACGGTTGTGACCCTGGGCACGAGGAGAACACGACCGGCCGCCACGCACCAGGAACCTCCGGGTTAGGCACGACCACCACGTTCTTGCAGTAGTCGACTCCCGGACGGACCTGCGCTGTCCGCTGCTTCTGAGAGATCGTCAGATAGACAGCGAGGCATCCGACCGCCGGGATCGACAGGAGTGCAAGTGCGATGCGCCCTGCATTGTTGTTGGTCATCTGTAAGACTTCACCTCCACATGACCCGCCCTGCAGTGGGCGTCAATATCATTGCGGACCTCGACCCTCCGCCTGTTGCAGTGATGAGCCTCGTACGCTGTCCTCACGTGCCGTTCGACGTGCGTCAGTCCGTCGACTATGCTGTCCTGGACGACATGCCAGCCGGGGCCGCCGACGTTGTGTTGGTAGTCTGTGATCAACACCTCGTTTAGAGTCCACGCCTGATCGTTGAGATTGCGCAGTTCCTGCGCGAGCGTGACGATCTCGGGGTGAGCGCGCAGAAGGTGCTCACGCAATGGCGCCAGCCTGGTGACCTCGGTCGCCAGATGCTGCGCCTTGGATGGCAGCCGCGCCTGCTTGATCTCCATGATGGACAGACGGTCCAGCAGCTCGCCTGGTGACATCTGCACATCCATGAACAACAGCGGACCTGGATCAGGCACTGGGCCATGTGCGTTGCGTCCCTGCGTGACAGCGGCAATCGCTCCTGGCCATGAGGTGGGACCGTCCACGCGGAACTCCTCTATGTCATACTGGTAGCCATCGACCTTCCGAAACATGCTGTAGTCTGGCCATATACGCGTGATCGGCAGCGGATGACGCTCTCCATGCGGCTCGTCCGGATACATCGCGCGCGATAGAATCGTCTTGCGGCATTGAATGCCGGACTGCACAGCCATCTGCATGAAGCCGCAGTTAGCGCCGATCACCCATCCGGCAACCTCAAGAAACGGCAGCGCACAAGGCAGCGGCAACGTGCCTGGGTCATTCACCCACACCCACCATCCAACACTGTGAAGCTTTGCGCGCAATTGCTCCCAGAAGATATTATCGATCGGCGGCCATGAGTTCGCATGCGGCACAAGAACTGCCGTCCGACCCGGAGATATGCCAAGTGCAGAAGCAAGCGCATGTGCGAACTCACGCTTGTCGGACGGAATGCTGGGCAGCGCGAGGCGGCTCTGCGGCGGGAGTCCCAGGATCAGTGCGTACATCGCCGCGTCCGACATGCGGCCGTGCGCGACGCAGTGATCAAGTCGCGCGGGGACGGTGGACGGGTGCGCGACAAACAAATTACCTGGCTGCGGCACGCCGACCGTGATGGTGTTGGTCAGTGGCGCGATCTCGTACTCCGGCACGATGACGGTGCGCGATACCCCCGGGAACATCGAGGCGACTTCCTGATGTCCCTGACGCACGGCCATCACAACAGGATGCTGGTGGGTGTTGGCGAACGTCTTCATATGGCCGGCGACCAGACATGTGTCCCCAATCCCGTGCAGGGACGCAATCGCGAACTCGTGGGGTGCGATGCCCAGGTGCGCCGCTGTCAGCATGTTCAGGCGACCCCCAGCGTACGCAGCGCGCCGCCGATGCAGTGCTCCGGTGTCAGCCACTTGCTGAATGCGTTGTACTGCATCTGATGGTAATGGGCGAGCAGCGCGGGTGAGTACTGCGCCACCAAGCGCACATCCGCGTAAAACTCGTCCATGGACTTGGAGAACGAGACACACTGATCCCACGGCGCGGGTGCCGGATGCGACTCGGCGATCACCGGGCGGCCCATGGCGAGCGCGGCGACGCAGCGGGTCGAGGACACGGTCGTCCACTCGTCGTTGCCCCTGATCTGCACGATCACCTTCGCCCGCCGCATGATGGCGTCGCGCTCTGCGCGCGGTGTGTCGAGTCCGGTCAGCCGCAGCACCTTGAGGCCCATCGCCTCCATGGTGTCGAGGATCTGGCCACGACGCCACGTCATCTTGCCGAAGAAGCCGACGTCGTGATCGGGCTGCTGCTCCCACTTCGGCATGACCAGCGGCCGATCCGCATCAAGGTATGGTGCCCATCCGAGTTCCGCGTAAGCAGCAGGGCCAAACTGCGCGTACCAGTCGGTGACGTGCTGGCCGGGGATCAGGTGCAGCGTTCCGACAGCGTACTTCATGGCTTCGGCGTAGGCGTTCTGCCTGTCGATCATCGCCGGGTCGAGGCCGTGGTTGAAGCCGGCGTCGCTGGGTTCCTCGGTCGCCACGTAGATGAACTTGCAGCCGTATCCGTGTGCCTTGGCAATTGTCTGCAGGGTCTGTGGGTCGTCGGCGAACGACTCAAGCAACACATTGTAAATTGGACCGGAAACTACGGGCAATAGGTCATCAGACCACATTACTTGGTGGCCGAGCGCCCGCATCTGCAGACCCATCGTGCGGGTGATGTCCTCGACGATAATCCGGCCCTGCCGGCAGTGATTGAACGTGTTGAAATTGAACCAAGCCATCACGGCACCACGTAATATGCGATGCCGACTTCATCGCCGATCGTCTGGACATCGAAGCCATCCCCGCGCAGCTCGGCGAGCAGGCGCCACACGCCGATGCCGTCGCCGAACTGCGGCCTGTGGACGGCGTCGTGAAATGCGACGATCCCTCCAGGCCTGACCAGCGACGAGTACATGGTATGGTCGAGAAGGACCTCCTCGTACCTGTGACCGGCGTCGATGAAAAGCATATCCCATGGCGGGAAGCTCGCACACAGCTGATACGTGGCCGCGCTGTTGGTGTCGCCGTGAATAATCCCACCACGGACATCAGGAAACCGGTGTAGGAACTGATCGACCGTGCCGCGGTCGCGCTCGACAGAGCGAACCTCATCGAAGATCGCCGAGAACAGCATGTGTGTCGCGCCGGGGACACCAAGCCCAAGCTGCAAACATGACCTGCCAACCTTCAGCGGGTGCCTGACAAGCACGAGATCGCGCAGCGCCTCAGCAAAGTCCAGGAACTCCTGCCGGACCTGCTGCGCGGCAGGCCTGTAGTCGGGAGTTCCGTCGCCGTCGCGCTGGTCATCGTGCCACCCCCAATACGGCATGAAACGGGGGTCATGGACGATGTGGTCAAAGGTGGTCATCATCGCATCACACCGATATCGCGCAGAGCCTTGCCAATGCAGGCGTCTGCCGGAAGCATTTCGCGGAAGCGCTTGAACTGATCATACCACAGCGACTGCCAGTTCATCCTAGCCATGACAGCCAAGTTGTAGAAATGATCAGTCGACGAGGCGAACGACACGATCTGATCCCAAGGCGCCGACAGCTCGTGAGGCTCGGCAATCACCGGGCGACCGACGCACAAAGCTGTGTTGCAGCGTGACGATGAGACAAGACCCATGGCGTCGACCTTGCGCAGCTGCACCACGACCCGCGCTTCCCTGATCTGTCTGTCGCGCGTCTCCTGATCGGGGAAGTCTCCAATATAGCGGACAGCGTCCTTCCGTCCGGATCGCTTCGCCAGCTTGTTTAGGATGCCCATGCGGCGGCGGCTCACCGACCCAAAAAACCCAAAGTCGTAAACCGGTTCCTGCGGAGATAGCCGCACCAATGTGCGCGCGAACCCCAGCTCGGTATAGGCTGCTGGCGCGAACTGTCCATACCAGTCAGTCACACGCTTCCCAGGGACAAGATGGATGATCCCCTCACAGTAGCGCGCCGCCTCGGGAAACATCCGCTGACGCATGACCATCTCGGGGTCGACGCCGTGATTGAACCCTTTCTCGGTCGGCTCCTCGGTCGCGAGGATGACAAACCGACACCCACGCGCACGTGCCCCCGCCATGATCTCAATCACCGGCGGGGTGAAGCCCTCCACGATCACATTGATCCCGGCTTCGCCCGTCAGAAATTGGTCGTTCTTCTTGTCCCATACAGCGGTATGTCCCAGCTCGCGTAGCTGGTGACCGATGATGCCGATCACGTCCTCCAAGGAGCGCTGTCCCTTCGGGTTATGATTGAGCATGTTGAATAGCCAATTCATCGCAGAGCCTCCGCCGCCAGCTGCAAAGCGAGTGCACGACGCGGATCGGCCCAGAGATCGCACGACTCGGATCCACCACGAGCCGCTGCTGCACGCACATCCGTGCCGAGACGGATATCACTTGGCGGCCACGCGGTACCCGGCCTGTCGATCGCAGCAAGCTCTCCAACCGCTGCCCGGTATAGACCGATGAATTCGACCTCCGACTTGAACACGCCGCAGGCAAGCGCGTTGTACAGCTCGCGCACAAGCTCCAGAAAGTTGGCGCGCTTCTTCATGTAGAATTCCGCGCGGACCGCATGGGTAGACGGAGCGACGTCCGTCACCGGCATGACCAGCGAGGCCGCGATAAGAAGCGCATGGAGCGGCGAAGTCATTTTTCAACTCGGTTCCAGCGGGTTCTGCAGGCGACGGGTCGGCCAGTCTGCCAGTGTGTCGGGCTCAGGTGGGCGCGGCAACTTTTCCAGAGCGTCCCGGATCGCCGCAGCGCGGCCCGCGAGCATGACGCGCTGATCGATGTCAGCCATGATACGCGTCAACGCCCAACCATATGCATTCGCCACCTCAGGTGGCTGCCCGGCGGCCCATGTGGCGAGTGCGAGCACACGTACGCGCAGATCCTGAAGCTTTGTCGGCGTCACCGATGCCGGATTTAGCTTCTCATACACGATCTGGTAGGCAGCTCCTGCCAGTGGATTGGGGCAGTCATTCTGCGTCGGTCCGAACATGCTTCTGTTACCACCAGTATGGGAGTAGGCGCGGATCGTTCACAATGCGGTCGAGGTCATCCATGCTCAGTGTCCCGTGGTCGCCGGGAAAGCACCCACCGGTGCGTTTTCCTGGGTCGCCTGATGATCGGTGCCGCCCAGCACGTCCGGCGCGCTGGTGGTCAAATCCGGAAGATCCCTCGCCGTGCATCCTCCGAACAACCCGCGAGGGATCGCGTGCTCCCGCATCTTCTTGAGTTGCATCAAGGCAGTATCCCCGAACTTCCGCCCGATCATGTCGGTGTAGCGCGCCGAACCGAAATAGGCGTCGAAAGCCTGGTCGCGGAAAGCGAGCGCGTCCCTTGCCGCCAGGGCGCGCGTCGCAAGCGGACGGGTTTCGTACCCGTGCTGCGAATACCCATCCCATGTCGACGGCAGATCCCAGCCTTCACGCGCAGCCTCGGCATACAGCGGCGAGCCAGGATAGGCCATCGCCGAGTAGAAGTTGGCGAACTCGCAATTCAACTCCTGCGCCAGAGCGAGCGTGGCGCGCATCGAAGAAAAATCGTCATCAGGCAAGCCGAAGATGAAGTTGCCGATCACGTTGATACCGGCCGCCTGGATCGCGCGAACAACTCCGATGATGTCGTCGTTCTTGAGCCGCTTGCGCGCACCGTCACGCACATATGCTGACGCGGACTCGATTCCAAGCGCCAACCAACGGAAGCCGGCATTCCTCAGCTGCGCCAACCTGTCGGACCGCACGGTGTCAACCCGCGCATAAGCCCAGATGTTGATATCATCGCCGATCCCTGCTTCGATAATGCCATTGCAGATCTCGCCGTAGTGTCGCGGGTTGAGAATGAACATCTCATCCACGATCTTGAATGTGCGCACGCCGAACTGACGATACAGACGCACGATCTCAGCCGCAACATGCTGTGGCTGACGCATGCGGTATGCGTGGCTATCAAACGGCGCATTGATCATGCAGAAGTGGCAGTTCTTCACCAGCACGTTGTTCGCGAAGAACCACCCGGTTGCGGGAACCGTCAGACAATAGACGTCCTGTCGCTGATCCAGCTCTGTCACAGATACGACGCAATGGTTGACCATGCGATGTGGGTTGAATCCGATCCGCCCCCTTCGATCACCACGTGCGCGGGCGACAGTAGCCACATAATGCGTTCCGTCAGCCGCAGTCCACCAGCTCCCGCGCGGACCTCTGCTCAAAGCTGCTTGTCGAAGTTTCTCGCGGTATGCTGGATCTGTGGACCTTCGGCGTGCTGCCGTCCGGTAATTATCAATCGCTTCCGGAGACCGCCTCAAACCACGGTTCGCCGCCGCCAGTTTTCCCCGCCACACAGGCGTCATGTGACGCGCAGGATTTTGCACGCGCATCCGCTGAGCGATCTCAGGGTGTTCGACAAAATGCTCCTTCGCCGAAGCAAAATGCTTCAAATTGCCGGGGAGATCATTGGACTTGTTGCGGTCAACATGGTGAACATGTTCTACGCGCCGAAGCTTGCGTCCAAGAATATATTCCATGACCATTCGCGAACGCAGTTGACGACTCTTCCTCCCCCATGACACGTAGACCCGTCCAAGCGGATGCTGTTCAAAGCGCACTGCGCGCACATGCGCACCAGCGACCAGATCTTGCGCCTCACATTGCCACTGCTTTCTTGGCGACCGTCCGTTTCCCCACTTGAACTGAAGGAACATATGATCCGGAGTGCAGTCGATGTGCGAACCATCATCAAACGATACACGCACCACACGCTTATTCCGCCCGTACATGCGGATATAAACGCTGTCCGCCACAAAAGCTTTTCCGGTCTTCGGATCATACGTATAGACCGGAACCCCCTGGTCGCCATATTTCTCGGAAAGCTCCTTGATTGGGATATCACCGTAAATCGTGTTGACGACAGTATCTCCCGTAAGGCAGCTGTAAGGGCATCCAAGTGTGGTGTAGATCGAGGCGTATGGAGAACGAGGCCATCCGTCCAGACATTGCCAGTTGTGCGCACGGTACTGGCTGAGCGGCGGGAGCATGTACCATGCATTCCCACGCAGATCGTCGATCGGAAGCAGTGGCGCGCGTGAGTTGACCACAACCTCCCCGGACGCATAGTTCCGCCACACAAGCCCAGGAACAAACGCGAGCTTATCACCTTGCAGCAACCGCTCGATCGTGATCGGGCCTTCACCCACACAAGCATAGTCAAAATCCGAGCATTCCAGCAACGTCCGCACGGGCAGTGCCGATGGGTGTCCGCCAACCACCATGGTCGATACATCCGCCATGCGAATTTTGATCGCGCGGCACACTTCCTCAGCCGCGCCCATCAGCTGGGTAGAAGCAGACGGCTGATGTCCGTGCACTACGACACAAGCAATCCGAGGAGGGCTCGCCATCCGCGCGATGGCATTGCCAATATCATCCGCCGACAGGCGTTCACCATCCGCATCAATAATGAATACGCGGAAGCCACGATCGCGAAGATATCCGGCAATCATCCGACTCCATGCGGGTGGTTCGATCGCCGACAGATCGTCAGCAAGATCGCCATACCCAGAGCGCGACGGTGGATTGATCAGAACAACGTTAGTCACGACTTCGTGCCCTTGTAGCTATGTAGCAGGTTGAGCGCGCGGACGATCATCTCGGCATCCGACTTCGCTGTTGTCGAAATATCGTCTGGCATGTCTTCGTCACGACATTGGTCGTGACATTGATCGTTCATCTCGCACAAGGTGCGACAGCTGTCGGGACGCAGATCCACCACGCTGTATGTGATCGACCCGTCGTCCAAATCTTCCCGCTCGACCGAAAACGGCATCGCCGGATCATAACGCTTGCGGAGCGGGCGCGGCTTCCGCTTAAACCTGACGACGTTCGATTTGGTGTCAGACACGAGGAAAGTCTTCCTTGATCAGATAGTGTCCCATATGCACCACGTACCTGTCATAAACGAGCCCACACTCCGACAAGCGAGGAATCAACACATGGCCACATCCAACCCACACGGATCATAGCACCAACACGAGGTCCATCCAGCACCACCATCTGGAGCTGGTCAGGCATTGCGGAGTCCGCCCGACCCGCCAAGCATGGCATAGCCTTGCACAAGCTCGCCGATCCCCTCGTCGAAGTCGCGGGTGGTCCGCCAGCCCAGGGCCCTGATCCTGGCGGTCGACACCACGTAGTCGCGCCTGTCGGGGTCAGTGGCGGACGGGTGCTCGATCCAGTTGAACTTGGTGTGGCATGCGATACGTTTGCACAGCTCGGCCTTCGTCATGTTGGCCGCGTCGTCGCCGACGTTAAACACCAAACCGGCAGGGTAGGGCCGCTTCGACAGCGCCCAGACGAATGCCCGCACGACGTCGCGCACGTGGATGAAGTTGCGCCGAAAACCGCCCTCGAACAGAACAAGCGTCCTGTCAGTGACGGCCCGGTAGGTAAAGTCGTTGACCATCAGGTCCAACCGCATGCGCGGCGACCAACCGAAGACGGTCGCCAGCCGCAGCGTTATAGAGTTGTCGCGCGCCATCACCAGTGACTCGGCCAGACACTTCAGCTTGCCGTACAGGCTGATAGGCGCGAGCGGCGTCGTCTCGTCGCACATCGTGCCGGGGGCCGTGGTCCCATAGCCGCTGTTCGTGTTCGGATACACAACCCACTGCTCCGGAGACATCAGCGACAAAGCCATATCGATGGCTTCGTAATTTGTGGAAGTGGCGCCGATCGGATCGGCATCACAAGCAGGCGCGCCCACCACCGCAGCCAGCGGGATCAGGACGTCATGTTGCGGCAACAACGATCGCATCAAGTCCCTGGATCGGGCATCGCCACGCACGATCCGCAGTCTCCTGTCATGCGCGATATGAGCCAGAGACGGCACTCCATGTACGAAGTTTTCAAGCACCGTCACCGACCAGCCGCGCGCCAGCAGATAAGGGGTCAGCACACTGCCGATATATCCGGCGCCGCCCGTGACCAAAATTTTCATCAGCTGAGAGCCTCCGCCAGAGTCTCGACCGCTACCGCGATCTTGTCGGAAATGACATATGGCGCATTGCCGATGAACAACGCGTGATCGTGCAGCCAATCCGCTTGTGGTGTGGCACAACGCTCGCGATACGGCTCTCCATAACAGTGCTTCAGGAACGATCCGCCTGTCGGGGGACGCGCATCAATCCCATGCTGACGCAGGGCATCCACAACGCGGGCGCGATCGGTATCGACTCTGAAGTCGAAGTCAAACGCGATGCCGAAGGGGGACGGCACACTGCCGGCTGGATGAACCGGCCCGAAAACCGCCACGTTCTTCTGCGCCACAAGCTCCCAGAAGCATTCGAGATTGCGGCGACGCATATCGACAAACTCCGGAAGCTTCTTCAGCTGCTCACGCGCCACCGCCGCATAGATCTCTGTCGGGCGCACGTTGTATCCCATGACGCGGAAGTCATACTCGAAATCGAACCCCTCACGGCGACCCGTATCTCGCGTCCACCCATGCGCGCGCAGCATGCGGCACAGGTTGGCCAGATCGTCACTGTCAGTCAGGATCATGCCGCCCTCAACGGCGCTGATCTGGTGCGAGTGGAAGAACGAGAATGTCGACATCAAGCCAAACGTTCCACACTTGCGTCCCGATGCCGTCACCGCCCCGAGCGACTCACAGCAGTCCTCGATGATCGCTTGCGGATATTCCTCCATGTTCATCGGATTGCCAAGCACAGGACAGATCAGCACATGCCGGGCACCGGTACGATCACGCACCATGCGAAGCAAGGACGGATCCATATTCCACGAGCTGTCGATATCGACGACATCCAGCTCCAGCCCATGCTGAACCAGTGGCGCATACGTCGTAGACCATGCCACAGCAGGGACCGCGATCCTATCTCCCCGATGCATGAACCCACCCGCACAAGCCGCGGCAACAGCGATCAGATTGGCTGACGATCCGGAATTGACCATGATGCCGTGACGCCGGCCGTGATACGCGGCGAACTCAACCTCAAACGCTTTGACCTCCTGACCCATGGTGAGATTGCCGGACACGAGCACGCGCTCAATCGCGTAGAGTTCGTCGTCATTCCAACGCCGAAAAGCTGTCGGATAATAAAAGTTCACACACGCCTCCTTCAATCAGCGCCGCCATCAACAAGGTCATATGGCGAGGGCGTGTAGTCCCGCTTGATTGTCGGCGCATACGTCTTCGACGGCTGCAGCAGCGCCTGATCCTTCCGAGCGGTCCACCAGTCGTCACCGCGAAGCCGGCGCTTGATGTCCTTGATATCGTCAACGATCGCAACCATCAGGCGTAAAGCTCCGCATACTCAGCAAGGATTGTCGAGCGCGGGCTGGCGAGCGCAGCCTCATACGCCGGCTCGATCATATCGGTGTGGCGAAGCGGCACAACGTCAACAGTCCTGAGCATCCTATTGAACTGTCCGTGGTAATCACCGAGATGTTGCGGACCTGGGTCCATCGGCTCGTGAGTTGCGGTCGCGACCCGAATGATCACCTTCGGGCAGTAGTCCGAATACACCGGCAGCTTGTCCAGATGCAGGACGAGCTGGTTCGTCGCGAGCAGAAGGAAGTTCCAGCGTGGGTAGACACAGATCGGAAGGTAGCCGGCAAGCGACATGCCGATCGCCATGCCCATTTGCATGTCCTCGGCCACCGGCATCTCGATGAGCTGGGAGGAATCGACGCCCTCAAAAGTCTGCGACATCGCGGTGCCGGGGAATGCGACCGCCTGCCCCATAAATACAGAGCGAGGATAGCACGCGCACGCATGCATCGCGCGCTTCAGCTCGGAGAGATAGCCGCTCATGCTCCGGACGCCTTCTCATGCCGAAAGATCTTATCCAGTGTTTCGGTGCCCATGGCACGCACCGAGTCCGATGCCTCGCCGTCCGTCAGGAGCATGCAGAGCGCAGTGCCCAATGCGGAATATGCGCGGTGCTGCCGGTATGAAAGTTCCCGTCGAGCACGGTCCCACTTCTCCTTTTCGCGGTCGTAGCCAAAGCTGAGAGAAAGCGCCAGCCCGCTTTGCGTCAACGTGTTCCATCCGTTGTCGCGCACGACATAGCCCATCTCGACCATCCTGGTGCGCGCGGGCTTGGAAACGAGATCACCATCAGCCGTCGGGCCATGAAAGAACAGAGCGCGCAACAGCTCCATTGCAGCGGATGGAAGTACATGAACAGTTGACATCATCGCCTCACGTCCAATTGGTCGGCCCTTGTGGGTCCTGTCAACTACATACCAGAGCTGAGAACGCGAGTCTCGCAAACCAATACTTGGATGTGGGTAAAGCACGTCGAGCGCCCCAGAAGCCAAGCACATGGCAACCAAGATCAGGCGTAGCGGATGAAACTTCCGAGAACGCAGCAGAGGATGGATGTCAGAACTGGACACGCTTTCCCGCTCCTGCATGAGGCCACGGAAGCTCATAGCGGTAGCGGGACTCCAGCGGGAAAGCGTGTCCATGTCCCCACACATCCGCAGTTGGGGTACAGACCGATTTGCGATTGTCCTCGGTCACGAAGCGGATCGGCAGCGAATGGCCGACGGCATACTGCAAGCACTCATGGTAGATCCCGGTGCGAGCAGTCATGTCACCGCAGAAGGCCCACACAACAGGCTCGCGCGGTTCGGGTGAAACCGACGGGGTCGCCTGACGCAATGGCGCCTCGCGCGCCTTGCGAACGATCGCCATAGCAAGGCCAACAGCGATCGGCAGAATGCCGCCGACAATCGCCGACGAGATCACGCGATACTCGGGATAGCACAGCGCGATCGACTTGCCGGCGACGATGTCATCGAACAGCTTGTCCTCGGGCACGCCCTTGAGCAGGCACTGATAATGCATGCGCCACGCGCCGCACACCCAGTCATCGGACCGCACCTGTCTGAAAATCTCGATCAGCTCATGCTCATTGCCGCCGGACAGATGCACCGGCGCTCGGATCTTGCCGGCGTTGAACGCCTCGGCAACCCGCTGCTCGAATGCCTTCAGTGACCCAGGTGTGTGATTGGTGATCATCTCCCCAGGAACCCCACGGCCTCATCGGATCGGCCCTGATCACAAGGGCCCCACTCACCGTGATTCTTCACAACGCGACCCCCATCGTAAAAATGAATCTCGGTGCACAGATCTTTGAAATGTTTCTGCGCTGCTGTTGGCAGCATTGACCATGGCATCCCAAGATGGAGCTTCACATGCTCGAGTATTGGGATCACGTGGCTCATGTGTTCTGCTGCATTTCCAACATAAGCGCATCCGACAGCAGCACATCCAGATCGGCCGCCGATCGGATGTGAAACCCGTCCGGGTTTTTGGGATACCACTGAAGCGACCAGCACTCGTTGCTATCGATCGCCTTTTGGCGCTGCTCCGGACTGACCCACGCGTCGTCTGCGTAACCATGCTCCTGCATCGCTACCGAATCCGCTACTGTTCCGTAGCTCATCTTGTGCTCATTGTGGATCAGATGCGCGCTCATATGCACAGGCAGAGAGAGGATCGAGGTCGCCGCATGGCTCATTGATCAAGTTCCTGAATTTTATGGCTGGGTAGCCGCCCAGCCTCGCTCACCACTCATCAGCAAAAACCCAGACCTATCTTCAATCCGTCCCGCGGTCACGCCGCAGGATTCGGACCGGAAGCTAGCGTTTTTGAAGATCGACACGCAGGTGACGCATAAGCCCCAGTTTCGTTCACAAGTTCTCAACTTTTTATAGCTCATCAACCATTTTTATCGCATGTGGATTAGGCCATACTCATCTGGACAACCTCCGCTGCTGGTTTTTGGTAGCTTCGTCCCGAAGATCAGGCCACGCTCAACATGGCGTCGACGATCGTCGAGAACGCCCGCGCCAACGGCTCACGCTTGGCCTCCGGCACTCGCGCAAAGTCGCGCGCGATGTTGAAACCATGATGCGTCGTCATCATGTCGGTCAGCAGATTGGGCTGTGCCACGATCTGCCGAATATCCTCGGGCAGGAAGAATGTGACCGGCTGACCCAGCTTATGCGCCACGACGACCAGGCGGCCCGGTGCGCATCGGTTCGATCCCTTCTCGTACTTCTGGATCTGCTGGAACGTGACGCTCAGCGCGGCGCCCAGGTCCGTCTGGGACAGGCCGGACATCTTGCGGGCGATGCTGATCTGCTTGCCCACGTAGACGTCAACCGGATCTCCGGAACGCTTCTTCGTCATCTTCCTACCCTTTCGCTATGGTAGCGGCGCCTGCCGCCGTCAATCTACATCATATAGACGGCATGGCGTGAGCTACTCACCGCCCGGGGCGTGGGATGCCTGCAAAACCAGCCGCGGCATTCCCCGCAGCCGTCGGATAGACGACGTACTGCCGTCCATCCCACACGCGGGTCGCATAGCCAAAGCGAACGAGGTCGTTCACGGCCATCGCGTCCAGGGTTGCGACCACGGGAGCGCCGCTCGTGGCGGCGACGACAGCGAGCGTCTTCTGAACGCGATTGGCGAGGGCTTGTGCTGCAGGCATCCCAACAACTCCTTTTGTTTCAGCTTTGCTTCGGCGGATATAGCGTGTCAAGCGCGTGCTTGGTGTGCGCCGCATTCAATGCCGCTTGAGAAAACCGCAAAGCGTCCTCCGACTTGGAGGCGGAGACCGCTTTGTCGATCAGCTTATTGACTTTATCGTTCAGGTCACTCATCCGGGTTCTAGCTCCGAATAAAAGTTGGTGCTTTTCCGAAACGTAGGCGGCGCACCAACGTTCAACCGCCCAAGGAGAATCAGGCCGCCCCTGTCGATCCAAAAATATTCCAGTTGCCGAACTCAGCCGCAAGGTCGGCGGCGAAACAGTCGATCTTGAGGTCGATACGGTCGCCAGCAAGCTTCGACAGCACATTCTTGGCGGTATTGCGCACGCCATTGATGCTGTGTGTCAGCTTGAGCAGGTGGTCCTGCTCGGAGCCGCCGGCCCGCGCCTTCGCCTCATTCTCCCAGATGTAGCGGTTGGCCAACGTGATGACCACCGCCGCATGAATCGCCTCGGCGCCAAACACAAAGCCATTGCCGGACTTCTGGTCGAGGATCAGATCGATGTCATGGCGGATGTCGGCGATCTCGCGCTCATAGGCATCTTTGCTGCCCTCGACGAAAACCGCCTTCAGTCGGCAGATCACCATGCAGTCGACCAGCTCCGCCAAAGTCGGCAGCCACTGCCACTGGCGCTCATCATGCTTCATCTCGATATGGATGGGGCCCTGTCGCAGCGCCTCGATAGCCCCCTCCAGAAGCGGGTCGTCGACACGTGGATACAGATCCTCCAGTCCCCGAAGCAGATCGTCCTCGGTCAGCTCGCCGCCGCTCAGCGTGTCATGCGCCACAATGTCAGCCAGCTCCTCCGCTGTAACCGGCGTGCTCATTTCGCGCAGACGCATTCCAGAAGCTGACCTATGATCCGGAACGAACACGGTTCCGCGCAACTCCACCGAGACACCGTCGACATTCCGCACGGGCGGCGCGTCGCGAGGCACCAGTCGGTCGGATTCCTTCTCGCCGATGTAGAGATTATTATACGTAGCGGCCCCCGGCCCATGCGCCGCAGTCCTCGCAGCCGGAACCTCATGCACCAATCCGTTTCCATCCGCTTTATACGTCACCGGCATTCCCTCGTGTTCGGGGCGCTGCGGAGGGATATCGTCGGGTCCCCACATCAAAACGCTCCTTTGTTAATCCTGCTTCTCACGTCAGGATCATATATCAGCCAGGGAAGAATACGCGGCGGATCCCCGGCACATAGTGCATGGTGCGGTACTGCGCCGTCGCAGTCCAGTAGTTGAAGCCATATGTCGTCTGCTGGAACCACGCGGCATTTGCTTGCATCGGCAGCTCAGTCGAGATCGACACCGAACCCTCGCTGACCGAGGACACACGTCCAGTCAGCGTGGGCGCCTGCCCTCCAGCCGGCGCGCTCATCTTGGCGATGTGCGAAGTCAGCATGTAGAGCAGCTCGCTCAGGATGGCGTCGGTCGACGCTGGGTGCCGGCCGTCATTCCGGCAGTACAGCGTCGCCCGGTTGAAGTAGCTTTGCGCGAGCACAGGACTCACCGACGCGAACTCCGGATAGAGCGTTGTCCACGCGGTGAAGTCGAATGTGACGGGGCCAGCCATCGGACCATCCCTTTCCTTTTACGGACGAGCGTCCTCGCTCGCGGGCTGGACACGGCGGACGTCAGTCGGCGGCTTGTCGGGGTCGATCGGCTCCAGTCCGCTCATGGTCTGTGCATTGTCGTCGATCATACCATCCACACGGTCGGCCGTGGTCGCCGCGAACACAAGGCGCTTCTTGACCAGGTCGCTGCTCTTATTGTCCTCCAGCCACTTGTTCCAGACGTCCTCGGGAACATTGTGCGTAAGGGCGTATCCACCCTCCATCGCGATCGGCGGCGTCTTGGTGCGGCGCCGCGCCTGCTGCTTCTGGTGATCCGACCACCATCCATTGATGGTGATAGGCTCGCCACGCTGTTGCGCCACCTTGACAGTTTTGTAGCCCTGCGGCGCGACCTCATTGGTCTCGACCATGTCATAAACCTTGAGCACAAAGCCGTGCGGAAGCTTGCAGGCCACGGTCACGGTGCCGGACGGCGCGTTGAGTCGGGTACGAACTCGCTCAGTCATTGTAGTCACTGCTCCAAAGAAAAGGTTTCACCCGCAGGCGGGTCTTACCCGCACTGCGGGAGCGTCAATCCAGATGATCAAACGCCGATCATCTGGACCAGGGCGAACGGCATACGGATGATCGCTCCCCACGTTCCGGCCGTCTGCTTCTGCTCGAAGGAGGAAACTTGCCGGATGATCGGGTGCGAGCGTGCCTTCTCGTTGAAGGCGCAGTAGCCCGTGTCCTGTCCTTCGATGGACTCCACGAACATCTGCACCATGTTGCCGGCCGCAACTCCCTGCGGATTGCCGGCCGTCTGCGCCCCGTACTGCACCGCCGTCTCAAAGCGGATATTGGGGAAGTTTTTCTTCAGCAAGTCGTAGACGTTGACGTTGAAGCTGTTGGTGGTCTTCAGCGCCACGCTGGTGGTCGGAGCCATCGCCAGGACGATCTTGTCTTCGGCGGTGACCAGGCCCGCGGTCTGTACCTGCATCTGCCAAAACATGGCCTGGATGTCGGCATAGATTTCATTCGCGGTGGCGACAGGAATTCCGGCAGCATTGAGCCATGCAGTGCCGGTGGCCGCCTTGGTTGCCGGAGTGAGTGCCGCCGACAGACCAGGGTCATTCAACAGACCGTAATTCTGCAGCCCCAACACCCCGAAGAAATAGGTGTAGTTGCTGAACTTGTTCATCACGGTCGCGGCAGCTTCGTCGATCTCGCTGACCCAGTTGATGCGGGCGAGTCCGGCGCGCTCAAGCTCACGCTCGCCGTACTTCTTGATCACCTGGAACAGATAGCTCTGGCGTTGGGGCCAGTTGGTGTTGACGCCAGCACGGCCGTTGTTGTTGAAGTCTCCGTAGCTGGAGACCTCGCCGGTGTGCTCGACCTGCGGGAACATCGCGGTCTCGTCGAGCCATGTCCCCTTGCGCTGCTCGCCGAAGATCTCGGCCGCCCTGTTGGGTGCGAACAGCACCTTGAACACCGACGGGTCGATCATGGTGGTGAGGATCAGCGGCACAGCCGAGTTCGCATCGGTCTGCATCGTCGCCTGCGCATCCATGGCCAACTCAGGCATCGCGTCACAGGCGAGATCGTAGTTGTGCTTCCACTCGTCGGGCACATACATCCGAACGCCACGCATGTATGCACCGCGGCTCTCGTGAAGGGGCCGGTGAGCCTCCCACAGGTCCCTGGCTTCCTGAAGGTTCATTTGGATCGCTCCTTTGTTCCGGCCCAGCCGGGAGGTTGGAGAAATTGAAGGGAGAGAAAGCTAGCGGCTTTTAGCCGTTAGCGTGATCCGAGATCTTGACCAGCTCGCCAGCAAGACCGGCGGACATCGCGATCCACTTGGTCTCGACGTTGAGTCCGGCAGTGATCACAGTGCCGACAGCCACAGTCTGCGACGGCGACACGTAGTATGTGCCAGTGCCGCCCGAGCCGGTGCCGAGGCCCGAGATGAACGTGCCGGAAGTCACGCCGCCGCCGCCGGTGCCAGACAGGACGTCACCGACACCCAAAGTGCCCGAGGACACCGAGGCGATGGTGAGCAGTCCGTAAGCAGCGGTGATCGAGGTCGACGTAACCGTCTGATTGCCGGGATCGACGTAGTAGGTGCCGACACCGCCAACCGTCCCCGAGATCTGCGACGTGATCTTGGTTCCGGACGCCACACCGCCACCGCCGGTGCCGGACAGGACGGCTCCCGGGACGAGCGTCGCGCCCACCACCGCGGTGACGGTGAGAACGTCGCCCGAGATCGAGCCGGTGATGGTGGCAGACTGCGGGCCGATCGAGCCGGTAACGGTAGCGTTGGTGAGCGACCCCGTCGCGGCGAAGGTAACGGCTCCATTGGAGTAGTTCGCGTAGGCCTTCTGGCCGGGGAGGGCCTGGGTCGTACCGTTGTTCTTGACCCAGAAGTCGCCGCCGTTGTGAAGCGTCACGGGGAAGCCCTTCGGGATCGTCATCTCGGCATTGTCGAGGAATGCCGTGATCAAGCCCTGCTGCTCGCGGTGAACGAACCCCGCCACCGGACCGGTGCCGAAGCTGTTGACAATCGACGCGGTCCCGTCCGGGTCGTGCGGGGGCACAATCCAGGCAAACCGGCCGATGGTGACACCAGAAGCGCCGGCAACCAACGCGCCCGGGCCCGCATCCACAGTGAAATACGGGTTGTTCGAGGCGAAGTCACCTTCGACAGCCGGGGCCGGCTGCGTCGACACGCTGGTCTGGAATCCGCCAGCCATGTACAACGCCATCGCCCGAGGATCGGAGCTGCTGAGCAGCGCCTTTCGGATCAGTTCCATGAGTTTGGGTCCTTTCTTCGATGGAACGGCTTTTTCGGGATAGGTTCGGATCAGCCCACGCGCGTGATGCGGCCCGCCTGCGGGAACATCTCGCCGTAAGACTTGGTCGCGCCCTCAGCCTTATCCTGCGCGATCTGACGCGTACCGGTGCGCCGGGCATCGAGACGCGGGTAATGCTTGAGAATATGCGGAAACGCCGCCGGGGGGATGTCCTTGATGTCCTCGCCCAGGCTCTTGAGCGCAGCGCCGTACACATCGTCAGCGGAGTCGGCCGCGATCTGCAGCCGGCCGACATACGGGGCGACCGCATCGAACGCCTCGCGGATCTTGCCCTGCCGAACACGCTCCTTCTTCACCGCATCCTCGATAGCCGCATCCATCGCGGTCTTCGTGACCATGTCCTTCTCCTTCTCCTCATTGTCCATCGCGCCGCCGGGATTGGGACGTCCCTTGAACGGCGGCGGCTCGTCCTGAGCCTTCTCCTCGTCGGGGTTTTCATTGACGACAGGGTCACCTTCACCCTCACCGCCGGCCGCTTCCTCGGCCTCGTCCTCCTTCGCCAACATCCCCTTGATCAGCTCCAAATCCTCGGGGGTGAGCTTGTCAGACAGAAACTTGAGGATTTCCGCTTCGACACCGCCTTCATCTTTGGCCGCGTCCTTCTTGACGAATTCCTTGCCGGTCTCCTGCGGAATTCCGAGGTTCGAGTGACCTTCCGCCGCCGCTTCCATAGCATTGTGTTGCGGCTCACTGACCGACTCGTCGATCGACTCACCCATCGCATCGGGCTGGCCGCCATCGAGCATGTCGAGCAGCTTCAATGTCACGTCGTCCGGAGTCGCGCCCTCGTCCTGCGCGTAATTGCTGTAGCGCGGCTTGAGCAGCGCTGCCAGCTTCTTGGCCACCTCGGGCTTCTTGTCCTTCCAGTTCTTCGCCGTCACGCCGTTGAAGCACGGCATGATATCCATGGCCGTCAGCGGCTTCGCATCCTGTGCGAGCGTGTACGGCAGCGCCGTGTACGCGATCGTGGCCGACGCCATGAGGCCCAGCCGCGTCGCAGTCGCCTTCTTGCTTGCCTTCGCCATCTTGGCTAGCTCCTCTGCACTATCGCCGACCACAACGTCGGCTCCTGCACGCCCTTCCTCCACGAGGCAGACGTGATTTCCGATGATATCGCGCATGACGCCGTCGTAACGCTCACCAGTCGGCTCCCACACACCCGGCGTCATGTCAGGTTTGTAGCGGTATGCTGACGATAGCTGTCTCTGCTTCTTTGACGTGACTCCCTGAATGGCCTCACGTGTCCACACCACCAACGAGTTCTGCAAATACGGATAATTGAAGACCGCATCAGTGCCAGTCGACCCCACAGTCCTTTCCTTGTCATGATCGTCGGCGGTGACTGGCTTATGCTCGTCGAGCAGCGGCAGATTGTTGAATGTGGCTGCGCCCTTTTCCAGCTCTTTGGGATCGCGCAGCAGGTAATAGATCTTGCTCGAATCGAGTCCAAGCTCCTTCCATCCGGGGATCTCACGTCCGATGTACGGGTTGACGCAAGCCTTGCTGATATTGGCTACACTGACATGCAGGCGCCCATCAGCATCAATCGTGCGAACCGACTTCCGATCAAATGCCAGTTGGTCATTCGGTCGACGGAAGATCCGAGCCATGCCCTCATCCATCGCCAAGGTAGCCATCACACACTCCCAAGTCCGGCACGTTTTGCAATATCGTTCTTGCGCGAGATCAACTTGTCAGCCACCGCTGCGGGAAGACCGCGTTTCTGAACCACAGAACGGATCGCGTCATCGGGAATCTTGGCGACCTTGCTGGCTGACTTCTTCAAAGCTTCCGGAGACATGCCTCCAAACAGCTTCGCGTTTTGCGGGTTGACCTGCGAATTGCGCATGCTGTCCCACTCGCCAGCTTGCGCCGAGAACTTGTCGCCCTTGGGGGCACCCATTCCGCGGTAGAGCATCGCGCCGCCAAGATCAAGGGCCGTCGGCTTTCCGCTAACCGTGCCAACATTGTCAAAGTCAAGTCCCGCTGCATCCCAATTTGCCAGCCAAGCATGCGTGGCGAAGTCTTCCTGCGCTTTCTTCTTTTCATCCGGGGAGAACTGATCGGCGCGCGGCTTGTCGAGCTTCGACATTTTGGTCGCGATGTAGTCACCGCTGGTGGTGGGCGTGTATTCCAGCGTCGGGGATCCAGCGAGGGCGTAGAGATCGGCCGCAGCAAGCTCGTTCTTCACATGCTCGGGAGACTTGCCCTTCTTGACGTAGAAGCGGGTCCCATCCGCATCCTCATAAACTCCTCCGGGATTGGAGCCCATCTGCGACCCGACCTTCTTCATCTTGGCTGGATCGATTGCCTGTTGCTTCTTGGCCTTCGGCGTCGGTTCCTCGCCGCTTCCACCAGATGTAGACGAGAACTTCCCGTGGTCGCGTGGATGCTTGCTTTCGTCGAAGTCCGCATCCATCGCGAGGAGGTCTTGTCCATCCAGCTCAGCAGAGACGATCTTGTCCGCACCATCGCCGTCCCAGCCAAACTTGGTCCGGAATCCCTTACCCTCCAGCTCTTGGCGTGTTCCAACATCCTCCACAGAAATATCGACATTGCGCGATGCGCCCCATGATCCCAAAGCTTGCAGGGTACGAATGAATTCACCCATGGCGAAGTCGCCATTGAACTCGATCACGATACGGTGCTCGGACTCGCCCTTCGCATCCTGAGCTGCAACCTTGCGCTCAATCAGATCGCGTGCCGCGTTCGCCATCTTGTCGCGACTGGCGCGGAAGTCCTCGTCTGCCGCCAGCTGCGGGAGCACCTCGCCCAATCCCGGATGCAGCGGCTGCGGCGGATCGTCGGGGGATGCCCACGCATACTCGGTGTGCTCGCCGTCCGACAGATCTGCAACGAACTCCTCGGCGACATTTAGCCGAAACACGATGTAGGTCACTTCATAGTACTGTACAGCGCCCGCGCGTTGCGGCTTATCATCCGGACCGGCCGTCCACCCGGTTTCTTCCTCGGTCTCGCGCAGGGCGGCATGCACCGGTGTCTCGCCGCGTTCGGCCTTCCCGCCCGGAAGACACCACATTCCGCCGTTGAACTTCTTGGCTCCACTGCGCTTCAAAAAAAGCACACGGCCGGCCGGCGAGACAAGCGCCAGCCCTGCCGCAATCAAAGGATCGGCGTCCCGCGCGAGGACCCTGTACAGATCATCGATCTTCATTGAAGTCCCGAAGGATCAGATCGCCGGAACCAGCTCAATCACCTGCTCAACCGGCACCATGCGACGAAGCAATACCAGAGCCAAATGACCAGACTCGTCCGCCGTCAACTGCATTAGCTTTCCATCTGCCGGTACGCGAGGCGCCAACACAGCCTGCACATCCGCACCCGAGACCAGGTCGAAAGCCTGCATCACCGCATCGCCCGCAAGCGTCCCCGGCGCCGTCAGGGCGGTTCCCGCAGTACCAGATAGGGTGACCATGCTCATTACTGTCTGGCCCGTGTAAACCGTAGTCATGGACTTCTCCTCACTGCCCGAAATGGGGGACAGACCAATAATGAATCTTCCGATAGCAGAGCTATGCACGTTTTCCACCGTTTCATTTATGCAGGAGAGAAGATGCTCGGCACCATGCCGGAACGCACCAGGATCTTCAACAGCTCTGTCTGCGCCTCGACCACTGATAGGCCGTGCCAGCGCACGCCACGATCCTGCATCACAGCCAGCATTTCCTCAGGATCAAGTCCACCGCGCTCAGCAAGGCGTGCCAACGATTGGCCGTGATTCTTGATTGCCTGCTCCTCATGCGCGGCCAGCAGATCCCATGGAAAGCCGGTCAGAAGAAACGCGTGACCGGCTCGACACAAGCGCGACACGTCGTCCTTCAGCTCGTGACTGGGGTACAGGATAGGGAATAGCCGAGGTGTCACGACAGCCTCTCCTTCTTCAGGGAAATCGGGATTTGGCGACGAGGCACGATGGCCGCGTAATCAACGCGCGATCGCATCAGCCCTGCACAACGATGTGGGTCCAGTCCTGCGCGTCCGTACAGCGTTCTAGCGTCGTCGCGATCTTGTAGCTTCTTTTCGATCCATCCGACGAACCGTGTCGGCGCTTTCCGCCCCCAAAACATGACGGTTGCTGGCAAGCTTCCCAACGCGATGCCTACGGGCATGTTGTCCAGAGCTTCCCTGCTGCGTCGGTGCAGACTGTCGTACAGCTCCATCTCCCGGCTTGCCGCTACATTCAGGGCAGAGGAACAATCGATCACTTCTGAAGACTTCCTTCCACCCCGCCTGCATCGCATCGCTGTACTGATCCGTGAAACAGCCGCGCGTGAACGTCTGCTCACGCGGTGCTGAGAAAAAGCCGCCTGGATGAACGTCGCACCGCAGTGTGAGAACGGAGTGACGTGGAATTGGACCACGGTCCGGAGCCTCAATCATGAGTCCCATCAACGTCGTCCTCTATCCAGAACGAAGTGATCGTCTACTTTCCCCGAACGGCGATCCGTACCGCCCGCTGTTTTCGGGCATGCTGCACAATCGTGGTCGCGAGCACCACAATAATCGCAGCGAAGATGAAGGCGGGCAGCAGAGCCCTCATGAGTCTTCGGACACAACGCCAGAGAATGACGCCTAGATCCACAGTAGCTGCATCGCATTGCTCACAGCCCCGGGATCACAGCTTTATGGACGCATCTGCACCGGATAAGCTCACCTGGCTGTACGTACTTCCGTTCATGTGGATCCCACATGCCTTCCGCAAGCTTGTAACGCTTGCCATCCATCTTAACGTGTTCGGGCCGTGGCTCACGTCCACCGCCGGAATGGATCCAGATCCCCTCGGTCATCCCCAGTTGTAGCTGCCTGATGTGCTGGAGTGCGGAGTGTGCCTTGTTGTTCTGGTCAGTAGCGATCAGCTCAGCGCGGCGACGCGCTACTCCAAACTGCTGCTGCAAATCGCGCGTCGCCTGCTGCAGGTCGCGGCCGGTCATCACCGACCGCATGACGATCTGCTCGATTTGTCCGAAGTACTTTTGCGGGATCGACTTGATCAAAGCCACGTTAGCCTTGACCACGGCCGTGGACGCGTCCTGCATTTCCGGCGTCATCTTGAATTGAACGCTGAAGCCGTGGTCCTTGAGGATACGATGCAGCGTGCTATCCGACCGCTGCTGCACACTGAGCAGGAACCATTTGGCGAGCTTCGGCGCGGCGTCATTCCAGTTCCTAATCCACCGCCTGGCCAGACGTCTCACTGCCGCCTGCAGCTCGGTTGCCGGCGAGGCGTCACGTGCGAGGTGAGGTGTGTCCGCGCGGTATGCCGCTCTAAGCCAATAAATTACACTTTCGTGCATCTTGTCGATCAGTTTCTTCAGCCGGCGCTGATAGTCGATGCGGATCCCCGCCGACGGCTGCACTGGTCGCAGTGTCTTGGGATTCTTCATTGCAATTGCGCCGCCACAGTGGCCAACGATCGCTCAGCAAGAGACTTCCTCAGCCCCTCAGCCGTGCGTTTCAGGTTTTCCAATGCGATCTTAGAAGCTTCTGTTGGTTCCGCACCTGCCGCCAGATTGAGACGTGCGACCTCCTCGGTCATCCCCACCAGGGCATCAAGCGCAACCAACCGAGCTTCCATCTCCTGTGTGTAGTTGGAATTGACCAATACATGAACCTGATCAATCTTGGAGTTCGTCTTTGCAGCCAAGTCGGACGTCTGACGCGCTACCCGCTCATTTGCGGCCAGCAGCAAGCTAGCCACTTCCGCGGCCTTCGCAGCAGCCGCCGAGTTGGCAGCTGCCGCCTTCTCCGCGACCTGGTCCTGTCGCGCGTAGTCATCCGCCTTTTCACGACGCCGCTGCCGTCCCATGAGAACAGCCAGGATGATTGGCGACACAGTAGTCGCCAATCCTGCGATGGTCCCAAACAGGGCGACGGACGCCGCGTCGGACAGCATGGGAATTACTTCCCGTGCTTCTTCGTCTTCGATTTCTTGAGGTGCTCGCGCTCATGCGGCTCGCCTTCGCCCTCGGGCCCGGCTTCGAGCCCAAGGGGATCCTCGCCAGTGTCATCGTCATCGGCCGCCACAGCGTTCCGCGCTTCCTCCAACGCCGTGACGCGATCGGCCAACGCGTCAACCCCGCTCCGCTCAGCCTGCAGCGACTGAACATGCGTGGCCAGCATCTCTACCATACCTTCTAGCTGCGCGAGTCGATCGTCGAATGGCGAAGTTGCCGCCACTCCTGTTTTGGGAACCATCGGAAGCTCGGCTGCCGGCGCGATGGCCGCAGCTTCCAACGCGGCGACGCGATTATTCAGCCTCTTCAGATCAGAGTCCAAGTCCATATTCGTTCTCCTCTCTAGCATCCGTGACAGATTGACGGAACAGGGTCAGCGGCTGAGTCGAAAGGGCTGCAGGCCCAGACCCAGACCGCCGCCAACCAGCACCTGCTCAGCGACGTACATCAGAGCGATCAGGGCCAGCGCACCGGCGATATAGCGCACCGGACCCTGGAACGGTGCCGGAACGAAGGCATCGATCAGCAGGAACAGCAGGTAGACGACGAGAAGGATGATAATCAGGCCGATGCCAAACTCCAACACCCCACCGGGGGTGACGGTGACGCCGTGGCCGCCGCTGAACAGCACGCCCTTGAGTGCGTACAGGAACAGCGGGACGGCTGCACCGCCGACAGCGTAGCGGCCTATCTGCACGAAGAAGGGATCGAACCCTCCGATCTTATCGAGCGCGATCCACATCAGCCCAACGATGATACCCAGGCCGACGACCACGATAAGGAAGTCCATGAAAGCAGCAGCCATTGACGTCACTCCTCTTGGAGCCCGCCCACATTCTCACTTTCGGCTTTGTATAGCTCACACCACCCGGCCGGGTCGATCGGACCATTGACTGCGGTGCATGTGCCGGGATCATCGGAGGCATCCTCAGCTGCACGAACGAACATCGTGCACTTATCGCAACGCTGTCCATTCGGCCGGTCGCCGTCCGGACCAACGTAGCCGACCTCGTTCTGTTCCTTCTTAGTCTCTGCTCCTGCGCCGATACCGAACAGCTCGTCGTACTCGTTGAGGTCATCAGCATCAACCTCCTCCTGCGAGGGAGGACCTTCCTCCACCACGTTCAGCGTGCCGTCGGGCAGCATGCCGGGAGGTGGCGCCTCATCCGTCCGATCAACGAACTCGTCCCTGGGTTTGCTCATGTCATTTCCTCCATATGAATTGTGGTGCCTTCGATCTCGGTCACCTTGAAATGAGTCCCAGCAGGGAACAGGACTTCGTTCTCGCTAGAGTGGGAAGAAAGCTTCTTGATATTCCGCCCGGTCTTGCTCTCGACATGGAATTGGTAATTACCACTGAACGGCTTGTTAGTCGAGGTGGACATGAATCCGCGTTCTTCAATGATCATGCCCGGCTTGTAAAGCCCAAAAGCTTGTGCACTCAAAGAAGCTCCACGCTTGACCGTTCCGGCATGGATCGGCATTTTCTGCAATGCCGATGACAGCGCAAGCTTGAATTCGTAGTTCTTCTCATTCATTGCGCCTTGGCGCAGCTGTTCATTGAGCGATGCATAGTGCGACTCACTGTACAGCTGAACCGCCATTGCCTCGGGGCCGCTCATATCCTCGTATCCGGCCCCCTTAGCTTTGGCGTGTGCCTGCTCCACATATCCAATCATCGACGCGACATTCTCATGCCCGGCAATGGCAGCAACCGCTTTCAGCTGGCGATGAACGATCGGGTCGCTGCTGTACGCGGCCAGAGCCTTCTCAGCTTCTTTCTTCTTCTTCTCATTGGAAGCTTTCTGCTCCTCCGCATACTTCTTCTGTGCTTCCTGGATCTCGGCTTCCTTCGCCTTCTTCTTCTTCTCGGTCAGCTCGTGCGAGTCCTTGAGCTTCTGCTCGAGGGCAGCCTTATTGGCCGGATCCTTGACCTGCTTGAGCAGGTTGTTCATCTGCTCCTTTTCCCAATTGCCGCCCTTGAGTTCGTTGGCTTTCCAGGATTCGACGCTGCTCTGAATGTGCTCAGGGTCGATACCGGACGGCTTCTTGGGTTCGGGCTTCTTCTCCTCAATCTTCGCAGCTTCCGCGGGCGCCTCAGGCTGCGATGTCGCCTTCGATGCAGCAACCGCATCCGCGTGCGCCTGCACCTTCATCGCCGGGGTCATGTCACCGTCTGCATCGGTGTACTTCGCCCACACCTCATTTTTCTGCGCGGCATTCAGCAGCACGTACCAATTGTTCGGATTGCTAATCTCCTTAGCTTTGTCGACGATACCCTGACTAAGCTTGGGTGCCGGAACTTTCGGCGCGCTGCTCTCGGCCGCCTTATTCGTCTCAGCAGCGGCAGGTTTCTCGCCCTTCGGCGCATACGCCTGCACCGCCTTTGACATGGAAATTGGATTGTCGATCGCGCTGTAAAATGCAGTTTCCACGCTACCGAACTTCTCACTGACCGCCTTGATCTCCTCGCTGGTCAGCGAGTCATGCACGTCCGCAAAGCTCAGGCCATGACTCGCGCCGGCAACCGCCTTCGCCAAGCCCTTGTAATGGTGGCTACCGCCGGAGGCATCGATCGTGTCCAAATCGGTCTTGAACGCCGCCGAGTTTGGTTTAACAAACGTCGCGGGGGCCGGTGCAGGCTTCGCGGCTTTCTCCGTATTCTGGATCGCGGCGACTTCCGCGTTCAGCTTAGACTTCGCCGCCTCGTTGGTATGCGCAGCCTTCATCTGCGCGACCTTGGCGTTGATCTTGTCCGCCTGCGCGGCGTCGCCCTTGTTGCTGTAATACTGACTCAGCTTCTCGAACGACTCGATCATCTTGCCTTTGAGGCCATCGATCAGTCCGTCATTGCCAAACTTCGGCGCCTCGTCGATTAGCTTCTTGAGCAGAGCGCGGTACTTTCCATCGTTCTTGGCTGCAGAACTGATGACCTTCTCGAACTTGGCAAGGTGCTCGTGCTTGTTGGACGACGGCTGATACATCTCCGGAGACGAGAATGTGAAGCTGTACTTCTTGGCCGGCTCCTCCTCGGCCACCTTGCTGCCACCCACAAGCTGCTCGCCTGCCTGCTCAGTATGAGGCACCTGCGCCGCCTCGGCCTTCTTCTTAAGGTCCTCGAATACAGCCTTGATTGACTCGGGGCTGCCGGTCGCCGTGTCCGGATAGAACTTCTTCAGCTCATCGATCTCCTGATCGGTCAGCGCCGACGTCCACCCATTGACACTCTTGAAGCCGAGCGTGCTGTTCATGATGTCCGGATTGATGCTCTCCGCAGCTTCCTTCGCGCCTTCGCCAATCGCGTTTTTCGCGTGGGCCAGGATCTCCCCGCCGCTTATGTTGTCATAGTCGGGAATCTTCTTTTCCAGCTCAGTCAACTCTTCCCCAGTCAGCGAATTCAAAAAGCCGGTGACATTATCCTCCTCATTAGCCTTGTCGATGATGGACTGGCTGAGAGAGAGCTTGTCCTCGGTCGAGCCTCCAAGCTTCGCGAAGATCTCCTTCGTTGGCATCTCCTTGCCGAACGTTGCGTCGATCTCGTTCATCTGCTCGTCGCTCAGCGAGTTCGCAAACTGCTTCCAGCTGCTCGCCGCCGCGACCTTATCCATGATCCCCTGGCTGACCGCCGGCTTGGACCCCGCGCCAAGGTCCGCCATGATGTCATGCCAGTCCATCTTTTCGTACTTAGGATCCTCTACAAGCTCCTGGATCTCGGCACTGGTCAGCTGTTGTGCAAACTCCGTTCCCGTCTTGGCCAATTTGGCCTTGTCAATGATCGACTGGCTGACGGATGCAACATCCACCTTCTGTGCATGCTTGAATATCGCATCGACAGGCATCGGCCCAAGCACCGGATGGTCCGCAATATGGTCTGTCTCGGACTGGGTCAACGATTCCCAGAATTCATTGCCCGTCTTAGCTGACTTGGCTTTGCTCAGGATAGTCTTTCCCAGCTTGGAGACTGCGCTGACCTCGTCGGGATCAGCTCCGCCGGATTTGCCACCGCCGCCGCCCGAGGTGAACTTGCCGTCTGCATCACGCGGATGGTCCATCTCGTTGAACTTGGATTCGTCTAGGGCCAGGCGCATCTTGCTGCTGCCCTCACCGCCCACCGGCTTGAAGCCAAGCTTCGTGTAGAACTCGCGCGCTTCCGATGTCAGATCGATCGCGCGCACACCTTTCTCACGTGCTGCCGACACCAGCTTCTGCATGACCAGAGTGCCGCCACCCTTCTCCAGGCTTCCGACATTGGTGATCTCCGCAGTGCCGCCCTTCTTCACATTGCGCATGATGCCGGCAGCGGCCAAGACACCGCCATTGCCCGCGAGGAACGCAGCACGCGTGTTGGCTTTCTGCGACAATGGCGTGGCTTTGTAGTCATCCAGCACCGTCGCCATGTGCGCAAGCGCTGCGTATTCCCTGTTGTCCGGGTGATCCTCACCAGCCGCCTCGATTTCTCCCACCCGCGCATCGACGCTTTTCTGGTAGGCATCAAGCTCACGTGTGGTCGGGATGTCCTGAACGTAGTGCTTCTTTTGTTCCGAGGCGCTTCCACCGCTGCCAGAGCCAAACTTACCGTCATCCTTCCGCGGGTGGTCCGACTCCTTGAATTCGGCATCCATCGCAGCGCGCGGGTTCGCGCCTCGGGCAGCACGCCGGTCATTGCGGAGATCGCGCGCGGTCACGTCGCGGGGAGGGCGGGGGCGGGTCGCGCGCAGACCGGTGCGGTCCTCCGGCGGGATGGGCCGGCGCTGCTCGCGCAGCTCGCGCGGCGTCTTGGGGATGATGTCGGACAGATCGTCGAGTTCTTCCTCGTCGTCGTCCCCAAGCTCCGGCACCGCCTCGTCATGGTCGACTGGGCCCTGCGGCGACCCTGCCGGCTTTCCGCCCGCGCCTTTGCCTTTCCCGCCCGGCGCAGACTTGCCGCCACCACCGCCAGCCGCGGCGTCGAGGTCCGGCGGAATCTCCTCCAGGTCGGGGACATTGGCCGGGTCGATCGGCACGTCGTCGACGTCGAGCGAGGCGTATGGCGTGGACGGATCGGACGCCACACGCTTGCGGCTTTCCTCGGGACGGATGACACCGGCATCGATCAGCGTCGCGTCGGTACGCGCCTCGGTCTCACGCACGCCGGCCTCGCCGGCTGCGTCGAGCGACCACAGCGGCACCCAGCTGAAGGTGATCGACGGATCGACCTCGTCCCACAGCGACAGCTGCAGGAAATACAGCACCGTGCGCAGGTGTGAGCTGAACACCCGCTCCTGCTTGGCTAGGATGGTGTCGTAAAACGTGCGCACTTCGCCGTCTGAGCTAGCGTTCAAGCCTGACGGCGTAATGCCGAACAGCTTGACCACCGGAATGCCGGACACCGACGACATCTGCTCCTGCGCCTGTGCCTGCAGGTGGTCGAGCGTGCCCAGCGGGGTCACGACATTGAAGAACTCCTCGGTCTCCTTGTCGAGCAGCATGGCACCGCGGTTGTCGCGGCACAGGTTGAACAGCTCGATCCGCCGCATCAGCTGATCGCCATCGGCCATCAGCAGATCCTGCAGATTGGTCTTCACCCCCTGAACCGAGAACGAGTGGACAAGGTCCGACACCGACTGGCGCGTGCGCAGCCAATTGTCGACGTACGGCTTGGCCATCTGCGACAGGCTGAGTCCGCCGAACGAATAGGCGGGCTTGAGCATGTCGGGGACCGGCCTGCTCGCGAAGGTCAGCAGACGCGTGGCGTGCGTCTCAGTGCCCATGACGTACCAACGGCTCGGCGTATACCAGTTGGCGCTGAGTGGATTGTTGCTGTTGTAATCGATCGGATAGGCCCACACCGGCTCGACCGGACGGATCGCGCGGACCGGGTTCTTGGTTCCGACCCTGGTCTTGGACTGCTCCGAGCGACCATCACCAATCGACGTCTTCAGCTCGTTGTCGTCCTCGGTGCCGGTGTCGATGAACAGGTGACCTCGTCCGAAGTATCCGTCATGCTCGGCAGCAGTGCAGAAGGCATCGCGCAGCTTGACTCGATCCATCAGGTCAGCCAACTGGCGGATCTTGACCTCACGCTGCTTGTCGTCGTCCGACGCGGACGAGGTCAGGCGGATCCACTTACGCGTCATCTCCTGCGCCAGGATCTCCGACATCCGGCGGTATTCGGGCCGCTGCGCCAGCATCGACAAGTAGGCGTAACCGGGGAATGCCATCCCCTCGGCGTAAGCCGAGGACATTGCGATCGCACCAGCTGCGGCTACAGCATTGCCCGCCGACCACGCCAGCGACTCGCCGATGGCTTCGTCCTGCGCCAATGTCTTGTCAGGCGTCGACCCCGGCGGGTGAACTGCCGGCGCGAAGATCGTCTTGTACGCAGCCTCTCGCGCACTCGCGACCTCGTCGTTCCGGCGCTGTGCGACCCTCGCAACCAGCGTGCGCGAGATCGCAGGCATTGCACGCCTGCGTATGCGCCGCTTCGCTGCCTTGGTGAGATCGAGCATCTTGCACTCCCACCGAACCGCCCCGTGGGCGCGCTACGGGCGCCGCTGGTGCGTTTTCGGGTCGAGGATGGGGGATTGTGAGGCGCGACCGCCAGCGCCAACGGGCGCGGCGTCTCGGGCGATGCTAATCTGCGGTAGAACCGACAGGGGAGGGGACGTCCTTGGGTGCATCCGGGGTCGCCGGGGCAGCCGACTTTCGCGAAGCGAGTCGCTTGTCGCGCTCGCGCTCCTCGGCGATCGCGTCCACCATGATCGAGCGGCCGAGCGCCGACAGGCTGATGCTGTTCCGGTCCGCCACGGATTCAAGGTAGGCGCGCTCCTCAGGACGCAGACGCACCGTCACATGGGTCCACTTCTCGTCATCCATGACCACGTCCTCCGGTTCTGGGGCATTCACAGCGCCGATCGCACGCGCGCCCCAGGCAAGCCGGCCGCCATAGGACATTCGATACCAGCGGGCGCATGCTTCGCCCATCGTAACGTTGTCGGCAAGCGACGCCTTGAACTCCTGAAAGCCTTTCGCGTCGAACTGCCCGCTCATGCGATCTCCAGGATGACACGCTGGACCTCGGCCAGGCTGATGTCAGCGCCCGAATAATGGATAGTGTCGCACAGCTCCGGAAGGCCGCGCTCGTGTAGATGGGTCACGGTCCACACCGCCAGTACGCACGTCTTGTGCGTCAGCACGACCATCCCTGATGGAATGCCATCGGACACACGAACGCTGATCTTTGGCTCAGTGCTCATCTCGCGCCATACTGCTTTGCTAAAAGCTTCCGCAACTCGACAATCGCCCCATAAGGGGCCCGGTACTTCGCGGGAAATGGGCTGCTGTCATGGATTCGGTCAGTCTCGTCCACGACCTTCTGAGCTGCGGCCTGCAGTTCGCTAAATGCCTCCAACAGCTTCTTGTATCGCCCCTCAGCGCTCATCGGATTGCCCTGCGCGCTACACCGGCGATGGCAGCCCATTTCAACGCAGCGTCGGGGATCTGCCTGATGCCGGCCGAGGTGATCGGGTGATTGCACATCATGACCGAGTCGCCGATGTTGGGCGACTTGGTGCCTTCGGGCTGCTTGTTCACGATCATCTTCATGGTCGCCGACAGACCATGCGTGGGTTGCGACAGCTCTTTGATGATCTTCTGCAGCAGGGGAATGCGCGAGTCAATCGAGAACAGGTCCTCGCGGTCCCAGGTGAAACCAGGCTCGGTCACCGCGCGGAAAGTGATCTGGCAGCGACGCCGCATCTTCCACCAACCCTGAGCCTTGAGATTGTGCGCGAAGCTTTTCCACTTCGGCGATTTCTTGTCGGGCTGCCCGTTCGGTAGCTGGATCACATATCCCTCGGGATCGATTGGAGGGAGTCCGCCGTTCCACGGCACAAAGCGGACGTTCTTCGGCAGCTGGTTCTCGTCGATCAGCCGGTTGATCTCTGCCTTGACCGCTGCGCCGATGCTGACCGAGTCGTACTGCACGTCGATCGGCGCGTACGGACCGCACACTTCGGCGACATGGCGGGTGGTGACGCCGACATCGCGCGCAGCCCATTCCTTGACCTGACGCAGGACGATGCCTTCCTCCAAGCTCAGCGCATTGGTGTCGCCGCCACCGTCAGCGACATCGAGTGCAGCGCGCCACGGATCGCCTGTGACGTCGATTCCAAGCTTGAGGTGCGCATCGACGCAGGCCCTGACCCACTCAGCCGGGATGATGACGCTTTCGACCGAGCCGGCGTAGTCACGGTCGATCTCGCGAGCGAAGACGTGCAGCAGGCCCTCGGCCTCCGCCTTCTGCCGCTTGGTATCGTACCACGCCTGATCCTTCTCGGGATGGTCGCGCCAGTCCATGACGAACACACGCGTGCGGCCATGTTCGATCTGCACTCCAGGCGCCCAGTCCGACCCAGCTTCGCGGCGACGGTTGAACACGTTGCCCAGCGGGCCCACCGACGAGATGTCGATCTGACAGCGCGTGTTCTCCGACAGCGCCGACTCGATCTTCTCGGGGTGGACGTAATGGCTGCTCTCGTCCTTCAGATACCAGAGCTTGCGGCCGCCGCGGCCGATGTTGTCGCCGCAGTCTCCGGTGATGGTCGCCTCGTTCTCCGGATTGATGATCCGCATGAACGAGCAGTGGTCGCGGAAGCTGAACCCACGTGGCAGGAACTCAGTCGGCAGATAGCCGAGGCTACGGCGGATCTTCTCGAAGATTGAGTCAGGGTCTCCGATGTGGTCGACCGTGTCCTGATCACGTGAGCCCCAGCCGGTCGCTGACCCAGGACGGAAGCGCCATAGCCAGATGGTCACCCAGATGCACACCCAAGTCGCACCCATCTCGCGCGACTTCTCGACCAGCCCCGATTCCTGGAGCATCAGGCATTCGACCAGGAACTGGACCAGCTGCTCCTGTCGCCCGAACAGGATGAACGGCATTGTGGTCAGTCGGTTCAAGTCCATCGCCAACCGCGGGTCATAGGTCACGGCCCAATGGTTGATGAAGTCGCAGATGTGGTCCTCGTCGCTGTAATAGGCGAGGGCGCCTTCCTTCAGTTCCTCGTTCTCGCGGATCAGCACAAGCTGTTGCTGCCGCCATGCCAGCACCTTGACATAATCCGGCGGCCAGTCGCCGCGCTCCCACACGGTACGCGGCGGGTCGAGCGATATGCGCTGGCGAATGGTCATCGCTTCACCAGACCACGCAAGCGACCAGCCAGCAAATCGTCGCCACAAGCGATGCAGATCGAACGACCAGGGCCGCCCATGCCGTCGATTGCCTCACCGCACAGATTGCAGCTGCGAACCGCCGCAGTCGTGAGCCATGACATTCCTGGACCGAGTGGCGATTGTGAAACGCGCTTGAGGTCGTACCACTCACGTTTCTGTGCGGGCATAGGAAGCTTCAACGCCCCAACAGGAACAGGATCACGACAAGCACAACCAGCACCATGGCCATGTCCCACATCAGCGTCTACGTCCGGAAAGCACCAGGCCCAATCCGACCAGGAAGATCACAAGCAGTATGCCGACAAGCACGGATTCGGGCAGAGTCATCTACGACGCTTTCGCGTGCAGCTTGAGCGCGCACAGACGAATGATCGCCCGACGCGTCACGTCGAATGTCGGAGACTCCGGCCCGACAGTCTGCTGACAACAGTCGCAGCGAAACGCATGCTCTCCATTAGCTCGCCTAACATCTGAGAACGGACCCAAGTGCTGCGTCGACGGACAGGGCATGGGCGCGATACATGCTGGCGCGGGATATGGGCCGCTCACCAGTCTGTCATGGTGGTACACGGACTTGAACATACCACCCTCAGGGCTATTCCAAATGCATGTGTATAAGCTGTCGGCATGCAGGACAATTACTTCCATGACCGGGCCCAGGCCTTCGCCTCCGGGCCCACCATCGATCAGCCGCACCTTGTCTCCCAGCTTAAAGCGCATGCTCACTGCACCCACTCCAGCTGAGCCCACGGCACCAGAATGATCGATGTTCCAATCCGCACCGGCGCCACTTCCTGGATGTCAACGTCATTGCGCGCAACGAAGACACCGCGCGTCCCCTCGGGGAGCAGTTCTCTCGGCTGTCCGGAAAAGAAGGTCTGGATCGGCGCGGTCAGCACCACCTCAGCTCCATCGTAGATGTCGCCGATCACTTCGACACACAGAGCCTTCAATCGTCCTCGGACTCGATCTCGTCGAAATAGGTCATCGACACGCTGGTGCTCGACTTGAGCGCTGGCTTGTCATAGATCCGACTGCGATCGCCTTGAGGGATTGCTTGCGCGCCCAGGTCGCGCCCATCACACGCGACTTCTCGATCACCACATTGCGTGCCTCGCGGAACTTGGCCAAGTCGACGACTGGCGCTGCCGAGCACGAGCGACGTCCCCACGCCGAGCAGATCGTGGGCGTCGGACAGCCGCCACAAGTCTCGAACTCTTGGCTCATGTCACATGCTCCCGACCTGTCTCAGGCGCGGACGGCGGCTTCTTGTCGGAGAAGATCGGAGAATCGGCGAGTGGCATTGCCAAAAGCTCCGGGTGCGAGAAGGGGGAGTGGGTCGGAGGGCCTCCGGGAGGATTCTGACCCTCCGACCACACCTCGGAGACAAAGCTTTGCGGCGGGTACGCATTACCTGGACGGGTGCCGCAGTCATTGCCATCCGAAAAGAACGGATCCGCCCGGGAGTGGGGGACGGGGGAAGCGCAAGGGGCATTGGCTTCCCACACAAGAACGTCCGGGGTGTAGGCACGGAACGTTCGGACTCTCCCGGGCGGATCCTTTGGAGGCGCCTGCCGGCTTCGGGTGTCGGGGGGCTAACGGCAGCCGACAAACGCCTCGCAACGAAACTTTGGGAAAACCCCTGCCGACCAACTGAGCGATGCCAACCCACAGCAGATCGGCAGGGGACTTGCAGGCCTTCACACCTCGATCATATACGGCACGTTCTCAGCTATTCGACGCAAGATCAGGCTTCTTCTTGTTCGGCCACGCTGCGCCAAGCTTGGCGTGCGCACGCACTCGCCGGATCATCTCGGGATCCCCGCCCTTGCTCTCCAAACGCGCCGCATAGAACATACAGACGTCCCCGAAGTTCTCGTCCTGGGCACGGAACAACATCACCGGCTCGTCGTCCGGGATCAGTCCGCGTGGATCCTGGATTGGATCGTAATCAGCTCGTGCGTGCTTCATCGTACCATTTCCCTTCATCAAACCACGAATGATCGAGGACTCGCATCAATGCACATCTGAGCTGTAGATCAGGCGCGATCGCAGTACCGACGCCCGCACACCACGGTAGACCGGGAAGCGGACATAGACGTAGCGGCTGCCGTTGTCGCCGTCCACAAAGCCGCGCGCGCCGTCCGGGATCAGCAGGTCGGGCATGTCGTATTCGCCGAGCACGAGCGCAATGCCGCGCAGCTTGACTGACTCGCCCTGATACGTCCGCTCAGTGACGAACGTGAACGTACGGCGCTGCGGCCAGGCGCCGCCACGCACCACAACGTCCAGCACCTCGGGGTCTGACATGCTGCTCGCCATCGCGGGAATTGCTCCGGTGGCCCTCATCGCCGCGCCAACTCCCTTTCCCGGCGTTCCTCCTCGGCGTGCTCCGCTGACGGATCGACGTCGAAAACAAAGCCGAAACGGTCCTGGTTATTGTGAACGAATGAGCCGATGGCCTCGATCATCGTCTTGCCGCGTCCGACAGGCGGCGAGCCGGTCAGGCTGGGATCGTCGACCATGAACTGGTCGCCCTCCATGCTGATACGCAGCCGTGTGATCTTGTCCGCTTTCTGGGCATCCCGGCAGATCCGATAGAGGCGCCGTCGTGGGTACGGCTCTTGTGCCCACTCGCTGACGACCTTTCTATCGATCTCCAGCCGCATCAATGCCGGGTAGAGCGTCCCGGGCCCCATGTCGAGTATCTTCCCGATCTGGGCGCCGGAAAGACCTCCGGGGAGCGAGTCAGGGAATGCGTCCAGCAGAGTGAGTATGCGAAGTGTTTCCAGTTCCGTGGCCATCAGTGCGTCCTCCCGTTCGCCCTCTCAGGGCGCACATTGGCCATATCCACGGGCTCGTGCTCGATCACGCGCGGTGCCGGCAGCTGGCCCGGCGGGGCACGCAAGGTCTGCAGGTAGCGTTCCAGCGCGTCCTGGACACTGGTGTTCTCGTCGATCTCCTCCACCGGCCGCTCCGTGAAGTCGCCACGGATATGCAGCGGCAGGAGCATGGCAAGCAGTCTGGCGAATGACGGCGGGTGCCGCATCTCCAATCGCTTGAGGAACCCCACCAGCCCGTTCAGCCCCTCACCATCCTCTCCAATCTGTTCCGCTGCCATCATCAGCGCGGTCTTCAGGTTGGAGGTCACACGATTCCCCTGGCCAGGCTTACGTCCGGATCCCTCCGGCTTAGTCATGCCCTTATGCCAATTGGGATTGCCCTTGTTATTCTTCCGGCCATCCCTGACATCGGGTTCTGGCTCAGTGGTGATAGGCCTCTGTCGGATTGCTCTGCGTTGCATTGCGGTTACTAATCTAAGTTGGAAAAAACCTGTTAGCTTATTCGCTTAGCTTAGCTGCCATCGTCATGGAGACAAAGCGATGTGCCTCTCCGAAGGCGCTCCGACCATGCTGCGTGACCTGCCACCTGTCGTCGACAAGCTCCGCGACACTATAGTCGCAGAAGGTGATCCGATCGTGCAACGCGACAACGAAGTAGCGCGCATGCGGCGCCATGCTGGCCCAGGGAATCAGCAGCTGGGTGATGGGTGCGACGCTCATCTCAGACCCACCATCATCCGCGCCTGGGTCGGCCAAGTCTTGGGCGCAATCCGACGTCCTGCAGGAACGTCCGAAACCAGGATATTCACCAGCGCGATGCAGGCCAGACCAAGCCCCAAGCCAAGCGTCACCGCCACAAACCACTGAAATCTGCTCATCTCCCAGCTCACTATTCTAGAGGAATTAGGCGCCCCGTTTCGTCCTTGATCACGGGGCCACGATCCTGGCCGACCCGCCCTCCGTTCTTCGCAAGGACTGACATGGCCATTTGCCGGCACGCGCGAGCCAGCGAGTCAGCTCATCTGTTCCACCACCGCCACAGCCGCCCACGGACCTGGCTGATCCTTCCGGCGTTCTGCGCTTCCTGAATGGCCTTGACCGTCCGCTCCGCCGTGGCTTTCTGCTGGCAATCGCAGCTGATCTCGTGCAGTTCATGGCGCGTCAGCTCGAAGAACTCGACCACGTCCCAGGCGGATGCCGACTTGAGCCCCATGACACGAAACAGCGGGTCCTCGTAGGCGACCCTTCCAGCCCATTGACTAAGGACTCCCTCGTAACGCAGGGTGGTCACCGCGGTATACTCCACCGCATGCAGCGGAGTAAGGTCTCCATCGTACAAACTCACCAGCCCCGCCCACCTATCCAGCTTCTCCTTGCGGGTGGGCATGCCTGCGATCACGCCGTCGAGCTGCTTGATGTCCTGGTGCTTCATAGCTCAAGTTCCCGGTTTCGAGTGAATTCCCCATTCCAGCGGGCCGAAGGGCGACCAGGACCGCAACGCCTCATCCGACTGTCTTGCGGCGCACACATGGCTTTTCGCCACCGCTGGAACTCCATTTGTCGCGGCCCCTCCCGAGGGCTTAACGAGATGCCTAGTCGACAAGACCGACCGCGAGCGGGAACGGCCCAGGGCATCTGCCGCGATCAGTTGGTGCGCCGGGAGAGACTCGAACTCCCACTTACTGCTTTTTGAGGGCAGTGCCTCTACCAATTGGGCTACCGACGCACAACCCAGCCCAGCTTTGTATATGTTGATAAACTCTCTAGCTATTTTCCTGGATCGCTTGTTGTTTTCTTTCGATCTCGCTTTATACAAAGCTTTATGCTTTTGATAGTGCCTTCTAGCATATGCTTTGGCTTCTAGCGGATCGCGGTAGCTCATTGCACGGATTTTGGGCCCGCCGCCTCTGCCAATTGGGCTACCGGCGCATTCGGCGCGTCCATCCGCGCCGCCACATAGTCCTCATATCGCTCGCCGAACCATTCGCCAACAAGGATGTACGATGGCTGATTGTGCTGATTGCCCTTGCGGGTGCAGCGAATGTCCAGCCCATATTCGTCACGCAGCGAGCGCATGACGCTATGCAGGCTGCGTCCGCTGAACTGAACAGGGCATCCGCGATTCTGCTGCAGCTTGTCGTAGATCTCCCGGCGGTGCGTTCCCTCGCACGGGATCGGATGCGTCGGCGGGCCTCCGGACCCCTTCAGCTGCGAGACGGTCGAGAAGTGCAAATTGATTCCTCCGGTGTCGGAGCGTCCGTAGCGGTCGACCAGGATCTTCGGCTCCTGCAACAGGATACGGATCAACTGTGTGATCTTTCTGACGCCGAGCTTCCGGTAGAGACGTTCTCGATACGAGCGAGCAGTGTAGTACGAGATATTCAGTTCCTTGGCGATCTGCTTCGACGACATGCCTCGCATCAGCAACTGAGCCACGTCGTTCTCGCGCGGATACAGCTTCAACATTTCACGGACCATCCCGTTTTTGTTTGCTCACTGTAGTCATATCGAAGTCAGGCCAAAGCTCCTTCGCTTTTTGAACAGCTGGTCCATGGATGATCTTGCTGATGCGTTCGCGCGGCACGCCGTTCTCGGCCAGGATCCAGGCGACACCGTAAAGGAAGCCTTCGACCTCGCTGCGCTGCATCCCCTTGTGTGGAAGGACGAGCGGCTCGGACTCGCGCGGCGAAAGAATCTCTTGGTCTGGTGTGCTCATCTAAAGCTACCGCACCCGGAGTGGCGCGGGCGCAGCTTCGACGGCGTCGAGGGGCAGTGTCACAGCCCTGGTTGCTCCCAGGATCTCCATCAGCACAGCCACGCGACTCGTCCCTGTCATGCCTTTATACCAGCAAGTCTCGCCTTGCAATAGTCCTGTTCGGACGAGTAGAGTCTGACCGAGCGTGAACTCCGGGTCCGGAAGCTCAATCATCCCCTTCCTGTTAGCTCGCGCCTGCAGCTCCAGAATGATCGGCAGAGGCACGATTTCCGGAGTCCCGCTACGTTTCACCACGCTGACCACGCCATAGGTGGACTCCAGAAAGCGCCAGCGGCCGGTGATCCGAACAAAAATGTAGCTGGGGAACATCGGGACTATCTTGTCCCGCGCATCTACTGCGAAAGGCAAGTAGAAAGGGAGGCCCTGTCGCTGAATGTTCTCGGCGGCGTACTGCTCGCGCCGCGCCTTGGTACGAGCCAAGATCCACTGCGGTTCCTCATCGGTCATGCGCGCACTCCCAGCTCATCATCGCACATCCGCATATCCCATCTGAACATCTGGGCGACGTGGAACCAGCCCTCCGCCGACAGTTCAGGCATCTCCGCGTCGCATCTGCTCGCATTCTCACGTCGATCCGTCAAGTCGACATCCAGATGAACCTTGATCTGTCGAGCAAGCTCCGGATACTTGATGATCTTCGTTCCAAGATCCGGACGCAGATAGACCCACTGGCTTTTGCGGTTCTCGGGCATCGCGTGCCGACAGTCAGTGATCGCAAATATCCCGGTGCCGACAAACGGCGTCTCATTGGTGAGCATCCATTCCTCAAACGCCTTTCCACGAACGCTGGCGTGTTGCGCCGCTTCCCACGCCCGCTCAATCGGCCCGTCGCCGTAGCGATGGACATGCGGCAGGAATTTGTAGAGCGACCACAGGCGTGCGACCGGATTGCGCACCACGCCCAGCCGGGGCCAACGATCGTATCCCTGCGGCACGCCGTCGGCTTCCATGTGGCGGTAGAGCATGAACGAGCGCGGGTACTTCTCGGCGATCGCCCTACGCAACGACCCCGAGCCGGTGCGCGGGACCAGCAAGACGACTCGCTCGATTTCCGGAATGATGATCATGCTCACCCCAACGACGCGCGAACGCGCATGAGAATGCGGCCAAGATGGTTCTCGCCGTCGCCGATCGGGCATTGTCCCCAGAACACGTCACCATGCTCATTGCCTTCGATCAGGTCGAGCGGCGATGTTGCGACGAGCAGCGCCGCAAGCTTAGGATCCTCGAACTTGATCCGCACAAGCTCATTCATCAGCGGGGAGCTTGTATTCATGCCAGTCCGGACGCGGATATTGCACCCGATGGCCGAGGCGCTTCGCCTTTCCCGGCGTCAACGCCATCCATATGGCGTGTCGCTCCACAGGCGAAAGCGACTTCATCGCCTGGTAGGCGTGCTCCACGGTCGGGTATTCGTGCTCCCCGTAACGGATCTTCGCTGGAAAGAAGTTCGACAGGAAGCCGTAACGGCCTCGAAACCAGGTGATCGCGGTCATTGGACAATCGTCCCGGGTGGCGTGATCTCGGCACCATTCAGCTCAAAATGGACCACGGACCCTGTCGCAGCTGCCTGACAAAACGCTTCATACATCTCCGCAGCGCCTTGATCCGAGCCGCAATCGAACATGATCACCACGCTGGTTCCTTGCAGCTCAAAAGTCCACGGGCCGGTATCGCGTTTCACTGCTTGCGTCATTGCTCGATCCTTCCGCGCCGGATGCGGCGCCGCAGTTTGCGTTTCCACCACGCGCGCTGGCCGGCACGCCAGCGCAGATAGCGACGTCCCCAGCGGGACACGGCATCCACCTCGCTCCCCGACATGCGTTGCTTGGTCATTCTGTCACCATCACGACAATCCATGGAGTTCCATGCGGTTCAGTGAACGGTCGTCCGGAATGATCATTCACCGAATCGTAGTGCTCCTTGCGAGCCACTCCAAGATCAATTGCCTTGTGAACAATCTTTTGCCCGATATCGTTTCCCGCCACACCTGAGATGAATGCACTGTGCAGCACCCACTTGATGAACTCGCCGCGCGCCTCGTCGAGGCGGTGTCCAGCGTCGGCTGCCGCGATCACATCGACCTTGACTGCGATGCCATCGTCATCGGGACGACTGTCCAGCAAAACGAACCGGCCGTCGTCGAACTCGCGCTCGCCTCGAAAGTAGATGTCCTCGCCGGCCGGGGCCTCGGGCCGGTAGGCAACGACACGATCATTCTCCTGCAGTCCGGGCCCGGCCGATACGGATAGCGGACCTCGTCCAATCTCGATGTACCGGCGCCCGGTCTTGGCGTGAAGCCACGTTCTCATCTGACGCGTCTCCTGCTTTTCCCACACGCATTGGTCATATTGGAGGGAGGGGTCACGTCTTTTCCAGGAAGGAGCGAGGATCGGCATCGATCCAATCGCACAGCAGGAGGAAGTTTCGGCTGTCGACGGGACGTCCAGTCTCGGCACGCTGATACGCTGCCAGACTCACACCGGCGAGACGTGCCGTATCGCGGAAGGAACGCTGCATTTCATCGCGATCCGCTCGCAACTCGCGAGCGAGTCGTGCCCATGCGACAGATGGCTCTGATTTCACTGACATGTTCCGCCCGCGAGTCAGCAGTTGTTCCACACACGATACAACACGTACCGCAGACGAAGTCAATCGACCTCGTCATTTTTGTCCAGCGCCGACACGACATGAGGCGGTTCGACCAGCGTGATGCCGCGTTCCTTGGCTGCGGTCTTCAGCTCGTCGAGGCGCTCGACGATCCATTCGCCGGGGGATCCGCTGTATCCGTCGTCGTCCGCGCTTCTTGCGTCCCACAGCTGACAGTGAAGCGTGTAATCTATCTGAATCTCCCTGTCCGTCAGCGCCGACGCTTCCTTGTCTGAAGTGGGAACGACCTTCTTCAGTTCGACATGCACCAGGTTCGTGTGGCCCGGAAGGTGTGACGTATCCACGATTTTCCGCTTGGCCGCCTCAATACGTTGATCCGGCGTTGTACTCGACCGGCCGGCGCGCTGCATGCGTGCGTCCAACCAATGCACATAGTCGGACAGGACATGCTCCAGCTGCTTATTGACATCGGAATGCTTCCGCAAGACATCGTCGAGCAGGGCGCGAGCCGCGGTAAGCTGTGCTTCCTTGATCGCGAGGTCATCGTAGTCCTGCGTCAGAGCAAGTCCTAGACCCTTCCATCCCACATACGGATCCTCTCCGGTGAAGTGCGCGCTGCGCATGCAGATCACGCTTTCGACGTGCTCGGCGGCCTCACGGTCGATGGCATTCATCTGCTCAATCTTTTCATTGGCGCCATCAAGTTGCCCCTGAAGTACAGCTGCTCTCCCCCGCACGCCCAAAATCGTGGCGTCCTGAGCGGCGAGGATGTCGGCGGCCTTCTTGACCATCGCCGCCCAGTCCAGTCTCTGCTGCCCGGCCCTTGCCACGTCTTGATAATGGCTTGAGACATTGCGCTCGCCGATCTTCTGCAGAGTGTCGCCGTAATCCTTCAGCTGCTTGATCAGTTCTGCCAGCTCCGCATCCGAAACCGGCGACTGCTCCTGCAGCACCAGCGTGCGGATAAGCTGGCCCTGCGGTCCGTCAAGAATGGTTCGGGCCAGTTGCTCGTTCGGTTTTCTGCTCATTGGTTTTTCCTCCGTTTCAAATCCGCGGTCACTCTTTCCAATTCTGCCAGATTGGCTGCTTCCTCGGCCTCGGCTTTTTCCTCGTACTCATCGACGACCTCGGAAAGTACTGTGAGATGCTGATCGGCGGAGCTGCTCCCAGAGATGATTGACATCGCACGAAGCGCTTTGTGCGCGCACTTGAGCGCCTTCAGCTTGTCGGAAACGCTGCTGCTCATCGATTTACTTTGCCTCCCACAAGTTCCTGCTGATGGCCGAGCACTTGGCGATTGCCGAGTTCGATGTTGCGCGCTACGACTTCCAGCGCCTGCTCAGCAGTGATTGTGCGTTGGTCCTGCAGTGCCACCAGCTTGCCAACAATATTTGCAGCAACCGCCAACACTTCCAGTGCAGTCATGCTGTCGGCATGTCGGTGAATCAGCTCCGCGAGTTCCTGGTAAGCGACTTCATGCTCAGCCTTGGCTTCAAAAATCATCGGTTTCCCCTTCCTTTCGGATAAAGCCGGACGCCGTGAGATCCCAGCGCCAGCGCGATCTCGTCCTTGTTGAACGTCTGCGTCATGTGTTCTCGAAAGTGATAGACGGACTCGCCAAACAGTTGCGCGGCCTCGGCCTGTGTCTTGGTCGCAACCAGCACGCGCGTTTGGCCTTCGGGAAGCATGACGAGCCCACCCCACACATTCAGCTTCTTGCGCGCTCGCTTCATCGCCGCTCCTTGTCCAAGTCCCGGTCTGCAAGATCCCCCATTCCAAGATCATCCGACACATCTGCTGGCCGCTTCAGCACAGCTACGTGAGGAAATGAAGTAAAGTCCACCTGGACCAGCTCCCACCCCTCCTGGCCTAGCTGGTCCAGGTCCTTGACCCATCCGTCAGGGCCACCAGTCAAAGTCTCTGTATAGTATTCCCATTTCCTCGACATCTGAGTTCTCCGCCAGGATTTTTCCATCACAGCTGGTCATATCTCCGCTAGCTTAAAATCCTTCCAGGGCTGGCCAGGACAATGAGGAAAACCTGAACTGGTTTGCAACGGCAGGTGAGGGAAGCAGGCATACCATGGCCTAGCAAGGACCATGGTATGAGCTTTTGCAACTGGCGGAGCCTGGTCACTTTGGCTGAGCGTGGGTGGGAGCCCTAAACCTTCCCAGAGGAAGGACAGTCATCTTGAGGCGGGTCGAGCTGTGGCGCCTCGTGACTCCCCATGGCTAAGTTCTCGACGGCAGGAGAGACAGCGCATCCACGCGGCGCTGTTCCCCACTCCCGGTCAGGTTCAATGACCTGCGGGTCTCTCGGTCCCCCACGCGGAAGTGGCGCACGACCTCGGACTGATTGGGTGGCCCGTCCGGTCGCTCGTCTCCCGAGCTTCCTGCTGGTGGACCCCGGGTTCACCCGGGATGGGCATGTCGTGTCCGATTTTCTGGCGGGGGAGGGATTGCGCGGAGAGGCAACTTCGTGTACCGTCTTCGCAGTTTCCGTGAGGCCTGCCAGCCCTAAACACGGATCTCCGCCCCGGGATGTGACACGCATCGCCGGGGCATTTCTTTTGTCCCCGATAATCCCCGCCCTTGTCAATCCCTGGAATGCTCCGCCATGCTCGTGCGGTCGCCACCGGTGCGCCGGGCGATATGAGGCAGTAGAACCCATGCTCCGCGCGCTCGCGCGCACCGGTGGGCACCACAGATGGGCAGGGGATGAGTAAGAATACGTACAACGCTGTGCCACGCAAAGCGAAGGCTGTGTTCGTTCCGCCGAACAAGCGGGCCGTGCTCTGCCTCAAGTGCGGCAGCCTAGGCCTCGTCGATCGCGAGCGGGTCAAACCCACCACGCGGTTTCGTTGCATCCGTTGCGGCGAGCTGATGACGCTGAACGTCCCGGCCGACAGGCTTAAGGTACTCCCGCCAGCCGAATCATCTCGGCAAGCAAGCACAGCCGCACGACCTGCTTGCAATCCTCCACCGCGCAAGCGACTGGGCCCGCGCTACATCATCCGGAACCAGTACGCGCTGCTCGCGCATGTGTGGACCGACAGCGGCTCGGCGTGCGGCCTGCTCGTCGCCTCCCAACTCAGCAATCCTGAGATCCGCCGCGACACGCGCGGTCTGGACATCTGCGCCGCATGCCTGGAGGGGAAACGAGTATGAAGGCTCGACGTGGAATCACCAAAGCGACCATCGCTCCAATCGGTCGCGGTCCATCAGATAAACCGAACAAGCAACGCCCGTGGGAGCATCCAACCAATCGCCATCAGCGCCGGGCAAAGAAACGACAAGAGCGCAAGAAGTCATGACCACGCCAGCTGAGCAGATCAACGCACTGCTGCCACAGCTGACGCACGAGCAGCTGACGCGATTGATCGCCCGCGCTCGCGCACTGCTGCAGCTTTCCATAGACGGCACCGAGGAGGCGGAGTCCGGCGAAGTCATGGTGGTTGACGCGATCGCGCGAACGCTGACCGGCATGGGCGTCGAGTGTCCGCATGCCGGCGTGCTGATGCGGGCGATCGATTCCAGGTTTCGGCAGAAGCTGCCCGGACTGCTAACCTATCTGCGGAATGCTCACCCGCAGCGACAAGGACAGATCGTCGTGCTGCGCATGGGGGTTGAGCTTCTCTACAAGGATATGACCAACGCGGGATATCCCGTCACCGCGCGGACGCTGATGGGACACATCCACCGCCTGCCGGCCGCGATCAATCGAGCATTCCCCGGATACGCGCGCGGCGGCATGATGCAATGGATCGTCCGTATCAGGGAGAGTTAACAACAACCATGACTTCAGCAATGCCGACTGCCGCGCAAATAAGGAAGTGGAGAAGAGCCTGGTGCACCCAACGCTCCTCCGCTAAGAGGCGTGGAATCGCATTCACGCTGACATTCGAGGATTGGCTTAGTATTTGGCAGGATTCAGGGCATTTGAAAAATCGAGGACGCATGCTTGGTCAGTTCGTTATGGCGCGGCCAGGGGACGTCGGCTCATACGAAGTCGGAAATGTAATCATAACCAGATGCGAGCAAAATCATATCGACGCAGCTCCCAGAATGCGAGGTATTCCAAAAACACAGGAGCATAAGGAAAAGCAATCAATAGCAATGAGGGGAAGGAAGCTAACATCCGCCCACAAGAAAAAGATATCGAAGGGTCTTCGTGGGAAAACTAAGGGTATTCCTAAATCTGAGGAGCATCGCCGAAAAATATCATTCGCTACAATGGGGAGAGTTGCTTGGAACAAGGGGCTCAAAAAATGACTGAGAAACCATCTGGCGCCCAATGTGAGAATATTATCACGATCCTAGCTCACGACGACCAGAACGGTCGGATCGTCGCCTCTGCGCTCGACGTCGAGGCGCTCGACGGCGAGTACCGCCTGATCGCCGAGCGGTGCGTGACTTACTGGCGGCAGTATGGGCACGCGCCGAAGGCACACACGGCTGATCTGTTCGCGGATATCCTCGAGGATCCGACGAACCGTCGCGCCAGTCTGATCCGCCGCATCCTGATGCAGATGGCGATGCTCTCCGAGGGCATCAATGCCAAATACGTGGTCGACACGCTGCAGCGGAAGAACCGTGAAGGTCAGCTCAAGGAAGCAATCCTTCGCTCCGCTGAAATCATTACGCGGCAGGGCGACAGCTCGATCGAGGATGTCGAGGAAATCCTTGCCGACATCATGCGCGCGCGGAACCAGATGTTCGAGCGCGGCGTCAAGCTAGACGATCCACTTGAGGAATTCATCGAATGGCTGCGCAATGACAATCGTGAGTTCTCGACAGGAATTGCGGTCCTGGACCGGCGCGGAATCGTCCCGGCGCGGAAACGTATTTTCCTGCTGATCGGACCTAAGGGTGGTGGCAAGTCGTGGTTCCTGGTCGGCGTTGCCAAGGCCGCATTGCTGCGCCGACTGCGCGTCCTGCATATCAGCTTGGAGAACTCGGAAAACGAAACGCGGATGCGCTACTACCAGTCGCTGTTCGGCGTGCCGCAGCAATCAGCTGAGATGACGCGCGCGCCAATCATCCTCCGCGACGGCAACGGCGACATCCGCGCGATCGAGCACGAGGACGTCCCGGTTCAGTTTGACCTCAACAGCCCGGTGCTCGCCGAGGAACTTGCGGCGCGAATGGAACAGCTGCGCGGCAAGGAGTCCAATCTGATCATCAAGCAGTTCCCCAACCGCGCGCTGAGTGTCGAGATGCTGTCAGCTTACCTCGACAGCATTGAGATGGTTGATGGCTTCATCCCCGACCTGATGGTCCTGGACTATCCCAAGCTGATGAAACAGAACGCACGGTCGGCGAGCGACTACCGGATCAGTCTTGGGCATAATCTGGAACGGCTGCGCGCGTTGGCGTTCGAGCGCAATCTTGCACTGGTTGTGGTTGATCAGCTCAACAGGAAAGGTAACGAAAACGAGGTGGCTCGCTCCACCGACATCGGCGAGGACATCAGCCAGATCCAGACGGCGGATATCGTCCTGACCTACTCGGCGACTCGTCCGGAAAGGCAATTCGGCTTGGCGCGCGTGTATGTCGAGCACGCGCGATCGAAAAAGGACAAGTTCGGTCTGTTGATTACCCAGCACCTCGACCGAGGGCAGTTCTGCACCGACTCGGTAGTGTTGCCTGACGACTATTTCGACACGCTGATGCCGACGAACGGCGTAGCTGAGACATATGAAGAGGACAACGGGGTTCCGGGAGATTGATCCGATGTCGAAGGACGAGACCATCGCTCTGATCGCCGAGGCGTTGTCGCGGCACGCCATGCACGCCAGTCTCGATCGATTGGGCATCAAGATCGGAGAACCCGGACGTCCCGGGTATTCAGTGGAAAGGTTCGAGGCGGACGTTGCCAAGCATACGCCCGAGCACCGCAGCGAAGCCGAGGCTGTCTACAATGCCTTGCACAAATCCGATGTGGCGCAGCGCACTGGAGCTTTCCCGGTTATGCACTTCGTTCACGATCATGGCGTCGACTATGCCGCCGCGCAGATCATGTTCGCGTACTACCTCAAACACTTTGGTGCGCGTCGACCGAATCTGACTTTGCAAGAATGTCGCGCGTGCGACATGCTGGTGGCAGCGGGTGGGCCTACATTGACCCACGAGCTGTCTAGGCTAGCCGAGAGCGAGATCCGTCGCCGACAGAAGGATGCTACTTCATGACCAGCCATTCATTTCGTGTCACACTGCCGCAGTTCTGCTTCACCGAAGTAGGTGACGAGAACGTGGCATATGAGATGCGCGAAATAATTCTGGAAGGGCTTGATTGCACAGATCCGTCAAAGATCGACCTGACCGTCGAGTTGCTCGAAGGCGGCACTTCCGAGGAAGCTGTGAACCATCCTGACCACTACGGCGGTGCAGACAACCCGTACGAGGTCATCAAGGTATTGGAAGCATGGCTGACGCCCGAAGAATTCCGCGGCGCGCTCAAGTTCAACATCCACAAATACCTTGCCCGCGCCAAGAAGAAGGGCGGGAGCGAGGACATTGCCAAGGCGCAGTGGTATCTCAACTACTACGCCGACTACGAACGTCGGCAAAACCTAGGGGTAAACCCATGTACGTCGGATGGCTGATCGGTTTCCCGATCCTGGCGGTCACGCTAATCCTCGCCGGGCTGATCCCTAGCGAATTTGGCCTGCTCGCGTTCCCTGTTTGGTGGCTCGGCGGGATACTAATAGAGGCTGCCAATAACAAAGAACTGCTAGCTACCTTGTGCGTGGGGGCAGTTATAGTCAGCGCCTTCGCTGTGCTGTTCGGGGAAACTTACATGTGGACGGAGATCGTACAGGTGCCGGCATGGCTGTTGTTCTTGCTAATGCTATCGCTCGCGCCGCGTTGGGGGTTCACTCTAATCGGCATTCAGCATCTTTGTTTGGTAATAAGTAGGAGACGGAACACATGACCATCACGGCAAAGATCATCGCGGCATCCGCCCACCCGCACGGCGGCCCGCCGCTCTACACTCTGCAGCTCCGCTACCCCAAGCTCATCCACGGCGAGCTGATGACGCACCGCGTATTTTCGCGCAACGCCTCGTCGTCCCGCGCGATCCCGGTCGAACGCATGATCCAGGACGTGCTGGACGACCCGGTCATCCCAATGCACTGGGGCAAGAACCAGCCCGGCATGCAGGCGCGGGAGGAGTGCGACGAGCCGGTGCTGATGCCGATGTCCGACCGTGATGACCGCACTCACATGGTCTGCGATCGTTTGCACGCGTGGCTGCGTGCGCGAGATCAGATGGTCGATGCGGCGGGGGCTTTCGCCAAGGCCAAATATCACAAGCAGATCGTCAACCGCCTGCTGGAACCGTGGCTGCACATCAACGTGGTCGTGACCGCGACCGAGTGGTCCAACTTCTTCGCGCTGCGCTGCCATCCCGACGCGCAGCCAGAGATGCGTGCGCTCGCCGAGGCTGTGCGGGACGCGATCGCTGGCGCAACCCCGCGGGTGCTGCAGCCCGGCGAGTGGCATCTGCCCTATGTGACACCCCGCCAGCACGAGAGCGGTGCCGACGAGGTCCCCATGAACCTGGAGCAGGTCATCAAGGTGTCGGTGGCGCGCTGTGCTCGCGTCTCATACCTGACCCAGGACGGCAAGGTGCCGACGGTCGAGCAGGACCTCGCGCTCTACGACCGGCTGGTGGCCTCCGTCCCGCTCCACGCCTCACCGTGCGAGCATCAGGCGACGCCTGACACGCAGGTGTGGGTCGACGCGGCCTGCACCAGAACCGCCTGGGAGTGCCCGCACCTTCACGGCAACCTCCGCGGCTGGCGCCAATTTCGCAAGTCGCTGCCCGGTGAGTGCCAATGAACCATGAACGCATCCGCCTAGTCATTGCTACAGCTCTGATAATCCTAGCTGCAACTGTGCTGAGTGAGCCATGGATGATCGCGCTGCAGGCCGCGATGGGTGGGTTCCAGTTCGGTGTGTGGCTTGAACGCTTAGGCGCAAAGAAGTCAGGAAAACGTCAGTGAACCGCGATGATCCGGAGCGGCGGGAGATCATCGAGGCGCGGATTGCCGAAGCCGGTCGGCAGTTCAACGCGCGGGAGATTTCGCTCCATGTCTTCCGCGCCAAGCTGCATGCTCTTGGTCTGCGCGGGCACCTGATTACCGAGCAGGTGCATGCCTGGTGGAGCGCGAAATGAGGAATCCGATCAGAGTTGCGATCACAGAGACCAAAAGGCCGATCACCATCCGGACACACCGCGGCGGGCCCTTGGTGCTCATATGCGAGGCGCTGGAAGGCCCCGTCGCCAGCGTGGCGACGCATCACTGATGACACCAGAGCGCATCATCCGCGCGTTCCTGGAGAAGGAGCGCGACGACTGGCGAGTCTACCAGCGACTCAGCGCCGTCCAGCTCGACCGGCTGGCGCGAAAGCATAAGGTCGACCCCGATGTGTGGCGCCGCATGCGCCGGCACCAGAAGGTCATGTTCCTCATCTGCCTGCGCACACGCCGGTTCGCCCTATGGGCGGCGACGGGAACGGGCAAAACTTTCGTCATGCTGGCGCTAGTCAACCATCTGCGCATCCCAGTGATCGTGCTCGTCCCGCGCAAGCCAAACAAGGCCGAGTGGCAGCGTGAGATCGAGAAGCACATGCCTCACCTGCCATACCTGGTGCTTCGCGGCTCGTCTCGCGACAAGTGGGCACAGATCGAGGAGCACGGCGATGATGCGCTCCTGATGATTGAGACTTACGGCGGCATGGCGCGGCTGGTGGGCGACCTCGGCCGCGACGGACGAAAGGGCAAAAGCAAGAGCAAGAAGCTGCGTGTGGTTCCGAAGCGCGGCAAGATCACTAAGCTTTCTCGACTGACGTCCGGGCTGGTGATCGACGAGTCGCAGAACTGCGCCAACAAGAAGACGCTTCCCTTCCGCATCAGCCGCAAGCTGGGCCAGACCGCGCAATTGGTCTTCGCTCTGTCAGGAACGCCGTTCGGTCGAAACGTCGAGCGGGTGTGGTCGCAGATGTTCCTGGTCGACAACGGCGAGACTTTGGGCAAGACGCTCGGGTTCTTCCGCGACGTGTTCTTCTCAGCCAAGGACAACTATTGGGGCGGACGCGAGTACAATTTCCGAAAGCAGATGATGCCGGAACTGCGCCGGGTCCTGAATCACCGGTCCATCCGCATCCGCGCCAACGAAGCCGATCTTCCGGCATGCAGCATGATCAAGAAATACATCCAGCTGCCGACCGATGCGCAGACGCATTACAAACGCGCCTGGGAGCTGTGGAAGAACGGGCGCGGCAGTATTCAGGAGAGCAAGAACGCGTTCCTACGCCTGCGGCAGATCTCGTCCGGATTTGTCGGCTACAGCGACGACGATACGGGGACGCGAGCGCAGTTTGCCTTCGACGAGAACCCGAAGCTTGAAATGCTGATGTCGCTGGTGGAGGGCGTCGTCGACGAGCACAAGTGTGTAATCTTCTACGAGTTCACCTGGTCCGCGGCGCGGATCGCCGAGCAGCTCAAACGACTGAAGATCGGATATAGCCATCTGGCGGGAAGGGCGAAACGCAGCGATCAGGAGCTGCTGTCCTTTGTCAACGACGATCGGCGCCGGGTCATGCTGCTGCAGAACTTGTTCGGCGCCGGCCTGAACATCCAGATTGCGAAGTACGGTTTCTTCTATGAGTCGCCGGTGTCGAGCACGGTCCGTGCGCAGTGCGAAGGCCGCATCCGGCGGCAGGGCTCCGCACATGAGCACGTGTTCTTGTACGACTTGGTCACCGAGGACACCAATGACGAGAAGGTGCTGGAGTTCGTGCGCGAGGGCCAGGAGCAGATGCACGCTATCTTGGACGGCGATACAGCTCCTCGCGCAAGTAGCGCTCCTCGCGCCACGGTTCGGCGCGGGGCGTGACCGGTCGATACAAGCGCACACCTGGCTTGGCCAGAGCAGTGGACGCGGCGTCAAGCGTGCTCTGATCAGTGGTGGCGTCTGACGCGTACCTCCAGCCCATGCGGCGCATTTGATACGGCGTAATGTCCATAAGCTCGGCCGCTTCTTTCAGATTTTTCGCAGCCACCATGCAGGCGTTCACTCCGTCCAGGTTCATCATCTCATAGACTTTCATTCTTCCCTCCCGTATCGCACCTCGACGCGAATGATCTCGGTCGCGCGCATTCGGCTGTTTCCGATCTCCACCATGTAAGTGGCGGGGCGCATTCCCCGCACCCGTGAAATCGACAGGCAGCGCGCATGGCGTCCGAACATCTTGGACGCCAGCCGGTGAGCGAACACCCGGCCGGCGTCATCTGCGTTGCGGACACTCGGTCCCGCTCGGACCGTACGCAGTCCCTTGCACACGAACCGCATGACTCACCCCGACCGCGGAAGCCAGTCGAGGAACTCTCCGCCATTACGCACACGGCTTGCCTCCGCCCGAACGCCGTCAAGGCGTTCCTGCAGTTCGTACGCCTCGGCCTCAAGACGGGACACCACTTGCTCGCGCGTCAGGCGCAGACCATGCTCGCGAAAACACTTCGGATCGCCCTGTGCCTCGCACGTCGGACACTCATCGCAGATGCAATCGTCGACAGCCTTCTTGCAGACGTCGCAGGGGCCCTCGTCCTCCTCGCCGGGGAGCGTCGAGCACCCCGGTGGCAGGCTCCATCCAAACAATCGGCTCATGACTTCTTTTCCTCCAGTTTCAGTTCGGGGCAGCAGCTCGCGCAGATCGTCGACCCAACTGCTGCATGGCCTTGGGATGACAGGTCGCGATGTGCCGCACATTGCGGTCGCGCTTGTTGTCCGGGTTCACGCCGTAAACGCACTGGCTGCGCTCCCATGGCTGACACGCGATGTCATACGCATGCCACTTTCCATTCTTTTCCTCGCCTTTGAAGACGTGCCCATGGCTGATATCCCACGGGCCCGGCGTGGCTTGTTTTGCGTTCGCTTCAATCAGCGCCAGCACACGCCGCGCCCGGTTCAGCACCTTCTGTCGTTCCTCCGACATAAGTCATCCTTTCTTATCCCAAATCACTTTATAGACTGCGGCTGATGCTGCAGCGATGCCAGCCCCCTGAAACCCGCCGTTCTGGATCCACTGCTCCATGTGGGAAAGAGACTCACGCGCCTCGCCCCACCTACGCGCCTCGATTGCCTGCAGCAGCTGCAGAAGGCATGCATTCGGATCCATGACTTTCTCCTTCTTGGTTGTGCGGCGCTGCTTTTCCCAGTTCTCGCACATGTGTATTGCGACGTCGAGCGGATCCACCACGTTCAGCGTGCCGTCAGGCAGCATGCACGGGGGCGGCTCGGTCATCCTTTTGGTTCGATCGGACATGGACGTCACTCCTCTATGATCTCGACTGCAGCATCATACGTCAGTTGGAACGGGAACTTCTGCGTCTGCTGGAACAGCTGGACACTGTCCAACCGCGCCAGCGCGACCTCCTCCGGCATCTCGACCAGCGGTTGGCGCAGTGCGCGCTGCCGCCCGCGTCGATCTCGTGTGTGAGTCGTTGGGGTCTTTTGGTCATAGCTGTGCGCGATCGCCTCGTCCAGAAAGCTTTGATCCAGACGGAAGTTGCGGTATCCATCGCGGATCGTTGACACGTAGTGTGCAGACGGCGGGAAGATCCCGGTGTCGTGCATCAGATAGACCAGCGCCCTGCGGCCGCGGTATCCGCCGCCAAGCGGGATCCAGTAGCGCCCATAGATCCCAGCCGACACGCCCTCGTATCCGTCGAGCGATGCTTCATCGCGTGTCGAGATATTCCACAGCGCCACGGGCGCCAAGTGGTCAGGCTCGAATGCCAAATCCGCGACGCCACGGAACACCAGGCGCGCATTGTTGAGCATGCGTGTCCCGATCGGTTCGGCGTCGGGGCACCTCCGCATCATGCTGCGAATGTGCAGGTTGGATCCGTAGGCCATATACAGGATAGTTGGCTTCGGCCGCTTCACCGCAGGAGCGTTCAACGTTCGCCTGAACTCTGTGGTGGGACGCTTCTTTGTTTTGCTGGTTGTCTTGGCGCCGCGCCGGATGATCACCTTGCTCATGACATCGCCTCCTGTGCGTATGCTCTGTAACTGTCGTCAGTCATTCCAACCGCCGAGGGGTTTGACGCTCCCTGCTCGATCGTAGCCAGGCGCCGCGCTCGTGTTGTCCAGTAGAGTCGCTCGTCGTCCGGCATTCCGAGGTATTCAAACAGCTCGTCTTGCGTGAACGTCATGGGCAGCAGCGGAGGAGCGACAGCCATTTCCAGGGTAGATTGCACTGCGGCCTGGAACATAGGCGCAAGCAAGTCGGCATAGAACCGCAGAACGCTGCGCGTCCTCGCGCCGTAAGTCTCGCGCACGCGCACGGTGCGGACAGTCAGGCCCATCTGGTTAGCGGTGCCAAGCACCGACACCTGTCGCCACCCAGTGGCGTCGAGAACCTCGCGTGTGGTGCATCCCTCCGGACGGGTCAGCATGTCGAATATGACAGCACGCGCGGTGCCGCTACGTGGACGTCGCGGCGTAGTTCCAGCCGCCAGCGTCTGCGTAGTAGCTGCTGCAGGCGCGGGTGCCTCGGTCTGCGCTGGCGGCACGTAGCTTGCCGCCGCGTCCACGAAGCGCAGGCAAAACTTCGCCCACTGGATCACCTTCGTGTCGTCGAGCGTGCCGCTATGCTGCCGGAACTCGACAGTGCCGTAATCGTAGACCGGTATCATATTGAGCTTGACATACCGGTTACCGCGGTTGGCGTAGTCGTGTATCATACGTGCCGCCACAATGACATCGCGAGGGCTGTTCGCCTCCAGGACCCTATGCTGCTTCAGCCTCTGCGCCAGCGAGCGACAGTAGTAGTTGCTGTCGCCGCGCCGAGACGGTGGCATCCACTTGTCGATCACATGCTCTGCTCGCGCGTATGCCAGCGGCAGCCGCTTTGCCATGGGAGTGGACCACGACGTCGACGGATGCCGAACACCGACATGCACATGCAGTCCACACTGCGGATTGACACGGCATCCGGCGGCGCGGAGCACCTCGCACACTCGCATGATCTCCTCGGGCCCGCGCGTCCAGTTCAGCACCGGAGATACGATCTCTATTCCGCTCGCGCCCACGGATCCGTCAGTGGTCACACGCCAATAGTCCCGCGTGTGATGCGAAAGGCTTTCTGATTGGCAGTCGACGCCGGCATGGCTGATGCGTTGCGCCAACTCGCTGCGTGCCAGATTGGAGACGCACTCAATCTCGACACCGAAGGTACGTCCAAGGGTGGTGTTCGCCATTGTCAGCCCCCAGTCCTCACCGGTTTCCAGTTGGCGAGGCGCTCATTGAGATACTTCAAAAATGCGGTCATGTCCTGGATAGCGAATTCATCGTCCTTGATGGCGCTAAGATAGAGGCCCACATAAGACCCGGAAATGAAGTTATTCCGACAGGTCTTGGGATCGAAGCCATCCGGTCGAGGGACCTCGACCAGAGTTTGAGTCTGTCGGTAGCTCGCGTCATACCCCCTTTTGATGTATGACATCCTATCCGGCGGCGACGTGCGCAGCTTTTCCAACGCGGCGACCGTCCTTTCCCGCTGCCGCTCAGTATTTGCGATCGCAAGCGGAATGACGTCGCACGAAACCTCGTAGGGAAGGTGCCGTGCGCCGAAGCATGAGCCGGTCTGCCATCCACCACCGGGCCGCTTGTACCCATGGTGAGCAATCACGCCCTTGGCGGCCTTGATCCGCCGCGCGCAGATCTGGCATGTGGTTTTATCGGACATTGGGAATAGCCTCAAACAGCTGGCGTGCTTGCATCCACAGAACGTCGCCATAGCCATTGCGGATGCAATAAGCAACAGTCATCGGGCCGAACTCACAAGACTTGATACCCACGCGCGTTCCGGGATTGGCCCTCATCACTATCCGCGCCACGTCTCCCGCCTTTTCAGCGCTGGAGTACGCCATATTGGATGTGACGTCATCGCGGATGGACGCGCCGCGATCGGTCCGCATCCAACACCCCGCCTCGCGGTCACGCCACAAGACGATGCCGGGACGATTGTCTGTCATTGGGAAGTGCCCCTTCGGAAAAGGCTCCGTCTGAGCCGATGTGGCAATGAATATCGGCTCACGAAATGGATGTCAAGGGAATTGTGCGACACGAAAGCATAGCAAAATCAATGACATGGTATGGGAATATGCACAAAAATAGTTCTTGCAATCCATTTTTCTCTAGCTTATGCTCGTTTCCATCGAAATGGAGATCGGCAATGACCCCCACCAAAATCGTGCTGCAGCGGACAGCGACGCACATCCAATTGCGCGTGTTCGCTCCGGAGACCAAGAGCGGATCCACCGTGATCGAGAGCTTTCCGTACCGAACCGGCAAGTCACTCCCCGGTTTGCGGAAGCACGCCGCAAAATACGCCAAGCGGTTTTCCATCCCCTTCGTCGACGAGACGGTGCAGTGATGGCACACAAATCGGCATACCAGCAGCAGATCTTGGGCATCATCCCACCACTGCCCAAGATCGACCCCCGCCACGTCGAGGCGTACATGCGCTGCGAAAGCGGCGGCACGCTCGACAGCTTATCCACCACCCGCTTTCGCGTGCTCGCCATCGCCGGCAGCGTCGCCGCGGTCCGCGATCCCCGACAAGCAGAGTTGCTCGCGCAGTCATATGGACTGTAAAAGGAGACCAGTCATGATCAGGCGTGGCGAATACCAACGCGCGTTTCAGACGTTCCGGAAGATGATCCATTGGCGGCAGGGCACCTGCTGCTACGTTCGCAACGGCGTGCGGTTCACGCGAGGCCTCGACGGTTCGATCAACATTGGATGGGTCCACAAATGAGCACGGAAAAATCATTGGCCGACAAGCTGCAGGAGCAGGTCGACAGTTTGGAGCTTCTCGCCGAGGGCAGCGAAGCGGTTGCTACGCACTTTCGCCCGCGTCTCGAGGCTTGCTGGGTGAATGGGCAGCTTGTCAATCCACTTGCGCTCAAGCTTCGTTTTTGGGTTATCCACAAGGAGCATGAGGCGAGAGCATGGCGGCAGGAGGCTGCCGATTTGAAAGAGGCGATCAAAGCACTAGCCATGACCGCAGCGTCAGCAGCTTCCTAAGCGGAGCTGCTCGCGGTGCGATCGGCACCATCATTCGACGCAGATAGGAGGAACAACCATGCTCGTCGAATTCAATCGTCCCGATGGGACGCGTCTGAACGTCCACCCGAGCTACGTGGCGGGTGTTTTGGAGCCGAACGCTCCCGACCCCAGCCCCGGCGCCGACGACCGCAACTGCGTAATCATCCGCATGCAGAACGGTCGTGGCTACAAAACCTCGGTCAGCTACACTGACGTCTGCGCTCGCCTGCGCGAGGCTGGCGGCACCCTGGTCGAGTTCACGCGTCCTGATGGTCGGCGGATCTCGGTCTATCCAGCGCATCTCTCCGGGGTGAACCAGAGCAACGCCAACCCCGATGTTCTGGTCATCAGCTTCGCCGACGGGCGCGGCATCAAGGTCTACCCGATCAACGACTCCTACGTCGAAACGCTCAACCTTCTGGGGCGCACGATCGACGCCTCGCCCGCACCGTCGACGCCTCGATCGGCTGCGCAGATCCTCCCAGCGCCGCTGCCAATGCAGGTCCTGGGTGTGGACGAGGAGGACGAGGAGGACGATCCGCTCGGAGACCCGGACGACGAGGACTACTGAGTCTGACGCGCGCTCGGTCCAAAAGCTGGGCGCGCGTCTTTCTCCGGGATGCAGATCCGGACGCCTGTCACGGAAGGCAAACTTCCGCCTGTCAACTCGCGGCGCTAACCCCGTGGACAGGATATAGGGCTGATACCCTGAATGACAGGCGTCTCGACCTGCAACCATGATCAAACAAAAGGATGCCACCATGCCATTGCTTTTTGTCTACGGATCGCTCAAGCGCGGATACAGCCTGAACCGCATGCTGTCCGGTCCTGACAAGCAGTTCCTCGGCGAATGCCAGACGATCGAGCAGTTCGTCATGCACGATCTCGGCTTCCCGGTCGTGCGCTACGATCCCGAAAGCAGCCATAAGCATCCTGTGGCGGGCGAGCTTTACTCGGTCCCCGACCTGCTGTTCGCGGAACTGGACCGGATCGAGGGCAGTTACGACCGCAAGGAGGTCGAAGTGCGTGACAGCAACAACGAGATCCATCGCGCATTCATGTACATCGGCAAGGAATGGCGCAGAATGCGTCTACCGATCTACGAGCCGGTCGACGGCGTCTTCGTGTGGAGGGGTTGGGGCACGCCGGTCATCAAAGGAAGCGAGCCACTCGCGCCAGCAAGATGGATTTGATCATGTCAATCCGGATCAACATAAACGACGAGGTCCGCGTCAGGCTCACTGACAAAGGGCGCGATGTCCTGAAGTTCAATCACTACAGGCTCGTTCCGCATCTTCCGTTCGTGCCGTCAGAGGAAGACGCGGGCGGCTGGTCGACATGGCAGCTGTGGCGTCTCATGCAGGAGTTCGGCGATAGCATGCATAACGGCTGTGATGTTCCGTTCGAGACAGAGATCGAGATCGTACGATGACTAAGTGCGGATGCCATTGGGCGGAACACCGGGAGGAGCTGGACACTGCCGAGAAAAATCGTCTCGAGGTGCCGAATAGCTCTTGCATCGCGCGCTAAGCTCCGATATGATGCTCCCCATCGAACGGCGAAGGGGCACTTCCCAAATGACGACCACCGAATTCACCATCCCCGCGCCGGCCTGGGCTGATTTCCAGGCCGATATCGCGAAGCTCAATCGACGCGCCGTGAAGCTCGGCGCTCCGGAGATTACCGTCTCCATTCTGCGTCACGAGAAGGTGACGCGCGCGCACACCATCATCTTCGACAGCACTACCGAGCGCACGCGCGAATACCAGTGCGATGCGCTGGTGATCGAGCTGACCGGCGAAGCGCCGCGACTCAATGGGTGGGAATTCCTTGCACGGGTCGAGTACCTGAGCGATGGCGCATCGGTGCTGTTCCACACTGTTCCGTCGAGCACGGGCGCCACGGTCGACGACCGTTTTCGTGCGCTTAGCCCAGACACATGCGAGCACTGCAACAAGCGGCGTCGCCGCAACGACACCTTCATCATCCGCAGCGTCGAGAACGGTGAACAGAAGCAGGTCGGCCGGCAGTGCCTCGCCGATTTCACCGGCATCAACGATCCCCGCCTCATCGGCGCCGCTGCCTCGCGTCTGCACACCTATGAGCAGATCCATGAGGGCTCCGAGCATTGCTGGCGCGGGTATTTCGAGAACCGCTGCGACACGCTGGAAGCGCTGACGCTGACCTCCGCGTACATCACGCTTTACGGCTGGGTGTCGCGTGCCGCCGAAGGAAGCGGCATCGGACAAGCGACCGCAGGCCTGGTGAACAAGCACTACTGGTTCAAGGCGGACGAGCACGCGCGAACTGTCATGGCGAAGGCGCTCAATGAGATCGAAACCAACCCAGTCCATGCGCAGCGTGCCGGCGAAGTGGTCGCGTGGATCAAGGGATGGCTCGCGCAGCACGCGCGCAGCGACTACGAGAAAAACCTGGTCACGCTGGTGGTGAACGACCTCACCGAGGCCAAGCATCTCGGGCTGGTGTGCTCCGGTGTTCAGGCCTACCTGCGCCACATGGAGCGGGAAGCCGAACTGAACATCAAGCGGAAGCAGCTGGCGTCGAGCACGCATGTCGGCGAGATCAAGCAGCGCCTGCGCAACATCGCTGCCACCATCACGACGGCGCGTCCGATGGAGTCCATGTACGGCCCGTCAACGCTGGTGAAGCTCGTCACGGTCGACGGCAACGTGTTCACTTGGTTCGCCACTGGCGATCGGGTTATCACCCCCGGAACTTCCGTGGTGTTCGATGGAACGGTCAAGGCGCACAAGGAGCGGGACGGCATCAAGGAAACCGTCCTCACCCGCGTCGCGCTCCGGACTTGAGAGGGGATTGAAAATGACCGACAGACCGCACGTCATCCGCTACGTCCCAACCTACGTGAACAAGAATGGCGAGCGCACGCTGATGCGCCCGGCACAGGGACGCTACACGTACAGCGAGTTTGCGGAGGCGCAGGCATGGATCAATGCCGTGATGGAAAATACTGACGAGAGCACGCTGCATCAGATCTGGGGCAACGCGCCGGACTTCGAGGTGCGGTCATGTCCCTGCTATCCAGGCCATTACGATCCACAGACGGTGTGGTTCGACTGATCCCAGAAAGAAAAAGGAGATTGGTAAATGTGGATTGCATCAAACGACGGGTTCATATCGATCGTCGAGCTGAAGGACGACCCCACGTGCTTGATGGTCCGCGCTCGTCGCCGCGCGCATCTGGAGGCGTTCCTTTCCAGTCGGAAGGGCATTGTCGAGACCAAAAGCAATGACTACCGGTGGCGCTCTATCGTGCCGCGCGTCACCGTCGCCAAGCTGCTGGCAGACCGTGTGCTGAAGCTCGACTACCCCAATTTCAAGGACAGCGTGAAGGACAAGGAGCTTCACGACATGTATCTGGATTGGTGGTTCGATCACCGCGCCATGCAGGAACGTAAGCCAGGCAAGTGTGGAAGACGGAAGCAGCCATTCATGCGGTTCGTCAACCGCTCGGAGAGGTACGTTCGCAAGGAGATTGCAAAATGAGCGAGAAGGATCTGCGACAGATTTCCGAGTTCATGTCCACGTTCTGCGACAGATACTTCGGCGAGCATGGCGGCGTCAGCGCCATGTACCACGTGGTGCTGCGGTCCGGGCAGCACTCCATCATACGACCTCCATACGCCGAGAACAAGGAGCTGTCCATAATGGCCATCCGCGTTCTGTTCGAGGAACTCGACGTGGTGCGCTACGTCTACCTCGACGAGGCCTGGGTGATGTCGAACGAGACCGCCTCCGAGGACGAAATGAATGCCGCCATGCGCGACGGCGTCAAGACTCACCCCAAGCGGTTCGAGGTAGTTTTCATGTCCGGGGAGGACGAGACATGCGGACAGCTGTGTTGGTATCGCAAAATCATCCGCGATGCCGGAAAGCGGCCAAGTCTTGGACCGTTGGTGCAGATGCCTACAAAGGCAGAGTCTGAGGGCCGCATGATCGGACTGCTGCCGCAGCGAGGAACGCGCCAGTGATCGAATGGCTGAAAACCGCCACCGACTTGCAGCTTGCCGGAGTTTTGGTCGGCGCGGCATGGGTATTCGCCGGACTTGTGTCCGTTCGCATGATCCGCCATCCCAGCGTGGGAAGGCGAGCGTCGCGATGGGAGGACAAGAAGTGACTGCTATCAAGAAGAACGACAAGGTCAAACTGTCCGCTTTGTTCTTGCGGTCGATCGGCGGCTTTGATAAGCACGCCGAGACGGTGGGCACGGTCAAAAAGATCGATGACGGATGGCTCGCGCATGTGGCATTCGGCAAGCAGCTGCGCAAAGTCAATGTCGGAAATCTGGTCAAGCTGGAGGACGTCAGCCGTGAAGTGCGCGAAGCCGAAACGAATGTGCGTGGCGTCCATATCGGCCGGATCACGCGCGCCGGCATCTTCGGCAGGTTCGATTGAGCGATGAAATACGGATTGCAGGTCAAGGTGAATATCGCCGGCAAGTTTGAGTGGCGCGACATACGTCCGAGCAATGATCCACGATTCCGCTCTGTTGAAAGCGAGCCGTACCGCTTCGCGGACCGCGGAGAAGCCGAGAGAATGGCCCGTATATGCTACGGCGGCGATCCGGACATTGTGCGTATCGTCGAGTCTCCGGACGTCATCGTAGCTAACATATGACTCCCACGAGAGCCACACCCAAAATCGAAAGGACATTCCATGTCGTTCAAGGAAAACCTGGTCATCGTCAGCATCGGCCCGATCCCGGTCGACTTCATTCCTCCCATCATCGCCGCCAGCCCGGACAACGTCGAGGTCAAGCTTACCCGCGTTCCGGACACCGCGCCGTCCGAGTTCGAGCCGGTCGACAATGGTGGCGGCATTCCGATCTGGGAGCGGAAGCTGAGCAAAAAGAAGGAGGAGGAATTCATCAACACGACCCTTCTCCGCAGGAAGCTTGCCGAGATCAAGGGCAAGGACGGATACCAGCCCGAGGTCGGCAGCGTCACCGAGAAGGTCTACCATGCCGTGGTGCTCGCCGACACGAGCGGCGGCATCACGCGCAAGGCGCTCATGCTCCAGGTCGACGGAGCGGTGCGGGCCGTCAGCAGCGCCATTTACGTGCTGCGCGACAAGGGAATGCTTCAGCAGATCGGAACGAAGTGGCATCCGAAGCACTCGCTGAAGTGATCTCGGAAATTTCGTAGGCGGCGAAAACGGTTTCCCCGTTGGCCGTAGCAAATAAACACTGCCCACATCCCAGGAGAAAAGGGCCATGGCTATCCAACCCGTGCGGCTATTCCATGCCGCGCTCGACGAGGTCGCGAACTCCCCCGCCGGCATTGTCGTGCGCGGATCCATCGATCTCAGCACCCTGCACAATCTGCGCACCGATGACTACCAGCGCAGCGTCCAGCCGCTGTCGTCACAGGACAACATCCTCGACGCTCTGAAGAAGGGCGACCGGCTGCCCGACCTCGATCTCGGCATGCGCGGCCAGAACTTCACGTCGGCGGCAGGAAGCGACACATTCGAGCTGACCGACCCCGTGTTCATCATCGATGGTCTGCAGCGCCAATCGACCATCATCTATTTCGCGGGCATTCGTCCCGACGTGCCGATCACCATCGGCGCGACGGTCCATCTCAACACCACCAAGGAATGGGAACGCGACCGGTTTCACAAGCTAAACAACTGGCGACACAAGCTGTCTCCGAACGTGCTGCTGCGGAATATGCGCGACAACAACGAAGCCGTGCTGATGCTGTACGGACTGTCGCACGACAAAAGCTTCATCATGTGCGACCGCATTTCGTGGGATCAGCGCATGCGCCGGCAGGACCTGCTGACCGCGCTCAACCTGCTGCGCATCGCCGGCCGGCTGCACAGCCATAAGGGGCCCGGATCCTCCGGCGCCATGGAAGACCTCGCACGCTGCATGGTCAAGATCACCAGCAATGTCGGCTTGACTCACATGCGGCAGAACCTGCATACGTTCTTTGGCCTGATCGACGAGTGCTGGGGAGTACGTGCCGTCCAGTACAAGGAGGGCGCGGTCTACATGCGGACCACGTTCCTCGCGGTGCTCGCCAAGATACTGTCAGATGCTCACGACTTCTGGCAGGACCGCGACGAGAAGAAGCTGTTCGTCAACGCTGACCTGAGGCGCAAGATCGCCAGTTTCCCCGTCACCGACCCAGCCGTCAGCCATTTGTGCGCCTCATCAGGGAAGTCGCGCGACGTGCTTTACGTCATGCTCCACGACCACATCAACTCCCGGCGCAAGAGCAAGCTGCGCATGCGTAGCGAGGCATTGTGCACGTTCGAGGGCGGCGAAGACGCCGAGGAGGTTGCGGCATGACCGAATTTATCGTTTCCATCTGGATATGTGGCTTCGCCTTTGGAGTTGCGTTCGGCCTTTGGCTTGAGCGGACATATCCAACCCGGAGGAAGTCATGATCTGGATATTCCACGACCCGCGGATGACCATGGAACATCTCGGATATCTCCCGGGGTTTCTGTCCGAGGACGACCCGCGCTCGGCGCGCGAGCAGTTCGACGCACATTATGGATGGAGGGCGTTTCAGGGCTTCCAGCTGCGCGACGACGACACGATCAAATACCCGGGCGACCCGCGTATGGCACCGCTCGCGGAGACAAAGCTGCGCGACGAGCGGATCCTGTTCTATCCGAGTTCGTGGGTCATGGTCATGCAGCCGGATCGCTCGTTCGAGATCTGCCGGATGGACTGAGGGGGAACCAATGACAAAGAAAATCGGAACCGTAGCTGTGCGCTTCGATTATGGCGAAGCTTATCAAGTTTTCCCAACCAGAGCGACCGATGAATACGGACTCATCCGCAATGTGCCCAAACGCGCGTGGGACCGATACGAGCGGCAGAATAAACAGCTGGAGGTCGCCAAGATCGCCCTGTTCCGCGCAGCGGGGCTTGATGATAAGGGCGATCCTTTTGCAGATGTCAACGCCCTGAGCCAACGAGTGGTCGAGAAAACCAAGAAGGCGCATAGCGCAGAAGAGTGGGATAGATCGCTGACCGAATCTGACATCACAAATATACAGCGCGCAAGGTTTTCACTTCCGTGCCACTACGATGAGAAACGATATGCAGGAGTGCTGAAGGAAATCAAAGCCGCACTCCGCAAGCGCAAGAAAAATGCCTGAGTTCAGCTGGCTCGACTTTTTGCGGCAACGCGGCATCGACCACCGGCCCGAGGGCAGGCGGACGGTCCGCGTTTCCTGCCCATGGTGCGCAGGTAGTGAGTCCTTCCTGCTCGCGATCGACCTGGAAGGACGGGGGTGGCATTGCTGGCGGAATAGCGCAGAGCACCGAGGACGCTCACCGGTGCGCCTGGTGGCGGCGCTGGCAGGATGCAGCATCGAAGACGCTTCGCGCATTGTGGGGCGTCCGTACGCAGGCGTGGCGTCCGAATCGCTGGCATCGAAGGTCGCGGCGATCCTCCGACCACCTCCGCCGGAACCTTGGCGCGAGATCGCGCTGCCGTCCGACTTCCGGAGGCTTGACGGCAGCCCGATGGCGGCAAAATTCGTCGACTACCTGACCCGCCCGATCGAGCAGAGAGGGCGCGGATTCACGCGCGCGCAGGTCATGCGCATGACCGACGATTACGGGATCTACTACGCGCTGTTCGGCGACCAGCGCTATCGGATCGTGTTCACGGTCCGGCACGAAGGACGTCTTGTCGGGTGGACCGGGCGCACCATCGCTCAGGGCGAGGAGCTGCGCTATAAGGCGTCAGACGGCGACGACATGCCACGTGTCACCGACTTCGTGATGTGGCTCGACCGGCTGCGTAAGACAGACGCCGATACCATCATCCTGGTCGAGGGCCCGTTCGACGCACTGAAGGTCAACGTTCTCGGGGAGGAGTGCGGAATCGTGTCGACGTGCTTCTTCACCGCCCAACCGAGCGATGAGCAGATCGGCTTATTCTGCGACATCCTTCCGCGATTCCAACGCCGGATGATCCTGACTGATCGCGGCACAACCGCCACAGCAATGCGGATTTATGCGGCTTTGTCGCACCTTGCCGAGGTGGCGACGTTACAAGGTAACATCAAGGACCCCGGAGATTTCAGCCGAAAAAATTTCCTGCAATTTACGCAACGCTACAGCTTGACGAATCGCACGTAACAGGCAATATGGACAAATCCTTTCCGGGTAGAGGGCTCCCCACTTCCATGAAAAACCCAGGCACCGTGTGTCCGCAGGAGCGGACGTCCGCGCTCGACATCGATGAGAGCGCGCGCAGGTGGATGATCAAATACGCACGCAAAAACTTCTGGCGGGTCGCCGCATGGTACGAACTGGATGACCTGATCCAGGATGGGCTGATGTGCTGGTGGCACGTTCGACGCCGCTACGCCGACATCGCCGAGATGCGGCACATCATGAGCTTGTTCCAGCGCACATACATCAACCATGTCCACCAGATGGCCAACAAGCGCAGCGCCGGTCACTGGTTCTCGCACGCATGCGGCGAGGAGATCGCCGTCACCGAGGAGTGCGTCGAGGACGTCAGCATCGCGGGTGGTGGGCACGTTGATCCCGCCGCCGACGAGGCCATCCTGATCAGCGAGGCGCCGGTCGACGTTCGCAAGCTGATCGTAGAGATCGTGCAGCACCCCGAACTGACCGGCAGTCCATGCCGGCGCCGAATGTCGGGGTCTCCCCGACGCCCAAGGATGATATCCGGGTCTGCTGGCCCGACACGGATGACTCGGCGCGAGACAACGAACGAGTGGCTGTGTCGCATCGCCGGACTCGATCCCACCCAGTTCGATCTGCGATCGCGCTTGCTCGCGCATCTGCGACCAGGCGAGGAGCTTGCGCTTTGACTACGCGTCTCGCTGACTCCGCCAACCCACTGCTCGACGCGTTCAAAGCGCAGCGGCAGTCAGCAAGGCGTCGAAACATTCCGTTCTTGCTCACGTTTGAGGAATGGCTATCGATCTGGCAGGAGTCGGGGAAACTGGAAAAGCGCGGGTGTCGTTCTGGATGCTACGTGATGGCCCGGAGAGGGGACGTCGGTCCGTACTCGCGTGAAAACGTGATCATCATCACGCACAAAGCCAACATGCAGCAACGTACGACGTCGGGGCGCAGACCAAGTGTGCCAATCAGTATTGTAAAAGCTCTTCGTCGTGAGTATAAGAAGGGAGTCGTCGGGCGAGGCGTGATTGCGCTGGGGAAGAAATATGGTGTTAGCTCCGTCCATGTATGGAACATCGTCAACGGGAACTTCAGGAAAACACGATGAAACCGATGTGGAACTACTACGGAGCTAAGTACAAGATGGCGCGGCGCCTCGGCCCGCCGCAGCGTGACCACGTCATCGAGCCTTTCGCCGGATCAGCGTGCTATAGCTGCTATTGGGAACCGAGACAGGTCACGATCGTCGAGATCGACCCGGTAATCTACGGCGTTTGGGCGTACATGCATCGGACGTCAGCAGACGAGATCATGAAGCTACCCATTGTCGACCATGTCAACGAGCTGCCAGCAGGAACGCCGCAGGAGGCGAAGTGGCTGGTCGGGTTCAACCTGAACCATGGAAACGCGGCGCCGGCCAATGCGCGGTCGGTATGGGGAAAGACCTTTCGCGAGCGGTTCTGGGGCCCGCGTGCTCGCGGCCGGATCGCGTCACAGGTGGACAAGATCCGCCACTGGAAAATCGTCCATGGAAGCTATGCTGATATGGACAATACGGATGCGCACTGGCATATCGACCCGCCATACCAAGGGCGGCCAGGGCGTTACTACAAGCACAACGAGGTCGATTACGCCGCATTGGCTGCGTGGTGTCGCAGCCGCAAGGGATTTGTCCATGTGTGTGAAGGCCCGGACGCCGATTGGCTTCCATTCGTTCCCTTCTCAACGATCAAGGGGACCGCCGGGAGTCATCGACTAGGCTGGTCAGCTGAAGTGCTGTACCAGCAGGGCACGGAATACACCGATATGTTCAGGAAGCAGGAGAGCAAGCGAAATGACCACTCCACAGACGATCGAGCAGGAAGTCATCGCAGTCACCGGAGTCAAGCTGCGAAAGGATCGCGTCAAGTTCCTGGAGGCCGTGCTGCACGCGCTTGACGGCGTTCCGGACGACAAGTGGAAGCAGCTGTCGGAACCGGCACAGAACTGGTTCAATGCCGCGTCTCCGCTCTACAATGACGGGAAGGCAATCCCGGACTTCCCCGACGTCAGCGAAACTGCTACTGAGCCGGAGGAGCAACCCGAAGAAATCAGCGAGGATACCGTGACCACCACTGCGAAGCCCGCAAAGCCTGCGAAGAAGGGAACCGCGCCGCCGAAGTCCGGCGCCGCCAAGGCCGTCGCGAAGGCGGCTGCCAAGGCCAACGGCGCCGCGCCGGCCGGCAACAAGAAGGCTGCAGCTCCGCCCAAGGCGGCGAAGCCGGCTGCCGCGCCGCGCACCAAGTCCGGCGGTGAGAGCGAAGGCGCGCCCACCATCATCCGGCGTGCCGTGATCGAGAACCCGCAGGTGACCTCCGCCGACATCAACACCGATCTGCGCCAGCGCGGCGTCAAGTGCTCCCCGCTGACCGTCTCGTCCATTCGGTCGGCCACCCTGAGCACCTTGCGCATGCTCAAGGAGCGCGGACACCTCAAGGGCATCAGCCTCTGACCCGGAGCGGCGGGCCGAAGGTGCCGGTTTAGCTCAATTGGATAGAGCAACTGCCTTGTAAGCAGAAGATGCAGGTTCAACTCCTGCAACTGGCCCCTTCTTTTTCAGCGATTCGCCATGATAGCGAACGACCATCAGCTCAATATCACGCGTGAGCAGCGTCGCAAGTTTGCACACGCCCGCTCAAAGCATGCGCGGTCTGTGCGACCGAGCGACGTGCATCCAATCTTGTGGGAAGCCGAGTACCAAGCCCTCGACGGGATCATCGCAGAACTCGATGAGGAGATCGCGGAATACGAAAGGTCCAAGGAGACGAAATGATTGAACGCGAGCTGCTGATCGAAAAGCTTAATTCCGTCGCACCGGCGCTCGCCGAGAACGACTTGCTTCCGGCACTCACGCACTTTGCGTTCACCGGAACGCATGTCGTGACCTTCTCCGAGAAGGTTGGCATGACCGTTCCGCTGCAGACCGAATTCAAGGGGCTGGTTCCGGGCAAGATCCTGATGGACCTGCTGTCGATCTCGACGCATGCTACGCGCGGCGTCGACCTCACGCCGGCTGGGACGTCGGTACGCATCCGCGCCGGCAAGACCGATGTCAAGCTAGCAATGCTGCCGTTGGAGCGGATAACGTCGGTGTTCAAGATGCCGGCGATGAATGCAGCGACCGCCCTCCAGAACGACGACTTCTTCACTGCGATCGAGGACTGCCTGCAAGCGGTCAGCAAATATGCTGTGGTGCCAGACCAGCTCGGAATCACCATGGTCATCAGCGACGGCGACGTCGATCTCTACACAACTGACAAGAAGACCATCGCGCACGCACGGCTGCCATTGGCCACCGCTGCTGATCGCCGGATGATCCTCAATCCGACATTCTGTGAGCAGATGCTCCGCTTGCGTGGCGGAGATAACAAGAAGATCGCGTTTGGCGCAAACTACGCGCTGTTCCAATCCGGTGACGTCCGCCTGTTCGGAAAGCTAGTGGAGTCCAAGGCTCCGCTCGACTTCGCAGCGGCGGTACGCACGCACATGCCAAAGAACGTCGACCGCGGCATGATCGACATCCCCGAGCGGCTCAACGTCGCGCTGGGTGTGCTCTCGCGCATCAGCTCGATCAAGGGTGCCGAGGAACGGACCAAGGTGCGGATCCGTGCCGGCAAATGCACACTCGCCGTCGAGTCCAAGCGCGGCTCGGCAAGCGACGAGCTTCAGCTGAAGGGGCACCCCGACATCGAGACCGATATTTACGCCAGCGTGCTCCTCGCAGGCTGCCAACGCTTCAACCGCATCATGTTCGGTCCCAGCTGCGCGGTGCTGAAACGCGCGACGGATGGCCCGTCGTCCGTGTACATGGTCGCCAACTGCGGGACATGAAGATGCTCCGAATCACGCCCGTTGTCGGGCGCAGCAAGTCCTTAGTATGCCTGCTTGATGGCATCCTATGTCTGCTGGATCATCAACACCGGGGCCTGGTGGCGCCCGGTGTCGAGATCGACGTCATGGTGCTCAATGGCACCCTGCCGGACAGTAATGGTAAGGTGCCGGCGCTGATCGTGCGGCCGATCACCGACGACGACATCCTCGTCGAGCACGGTGGATTCCAGCAGGATGGCAAGACGACGCGTGCGGCGCTCGCCGTGCATTCGGACACGTTCATCAAACGGGCGTGTGGGCGCGGGCTCGGCTGGGTGTCTCCGGGAAGGACTCCTGTCCCGATCTCCAAAAGCGGTCCGAGGCGTCTTCCGCCCATTCCAGACAAGGCCTATGTCACGCGCCGGGACATCCGAGAGGGGCACCAGCGGATCTGCGGCGTCCCATCCATCAGCTGTCTGGACAAGGAGTTCGTGCGAAGCATCATACGAAGGGAGGCGCTGTGAATGGGGTTCTTCGTATTTGGGGACAAGCCTGAGTCGCCTTTGTCACGCGGCTATTCGCCGGAGTTCCTGCACCGCCACCAGTGCGGCGTGTGTCCGCTCAATCACGTGCCGGGAAACCGCAATCCACACATGGAAGCCACAGGCTCGGAGGAGCCGTGGATCTATTCGCTAGGCGAAGCTCCTGGAGCAGATGAAGACCGGGAAGGACGACAGTTCATCGGCGAGTCCGGTCGTCTTTTCCGCGGCGAGCTGACGCAAGACCTCATTGACAATATGAGGTGGAACAACGCGGTTCGCACGCGCCCACCAAAGAACCGGACGCCGACTGAGACCGAGGTTGAATGCTGTCGACCCAGCGTAGCTGCCGATATCGAGAGAACCAAGCCTCCAATCATTTGGGGCATGGGGAACGTTCCGTTGCACTGGGCGACACGACAGAACGGAATCGCCAAGTGGCGCGGCCGTCGCCTGCCGATCCGCGTCGGTGAGCACGTCTGCTGGTTCTTCCCTATGTTGCATCCGGCAGGAGTCCTGCACGTGCGGGACAATCCGCATCTATACGAGCAACAGCTGTTCTTGTTTCAGCTCGACATCCGGAACGCGATCGACGCGATGGATGCCGGACTCCCCGAACCCGTCGTATGGACGCGTGAGGATGCGCTTGCTGACATTGAGCTGATAACCAGTCCGGACGAGGCCATCAACGTCCTGCAAACCTTGCGCGACGTCGGCGGGGTTCACGGCGTCGACCTCGAAACCACGCGGACACGTCCATACGACGAGAACGCATGCATCCTGTCTGCGTCCATTTCGAGCGAGGACGGCACATTCGCATTCCCGCTCTATCACAGGGACTGCGCTTGGTCGCAGAAAGACACGGCACGCGTCGAACGCGCGCTGGTCGAATACCTGCTGAGTCCGGACTGCGCAAAGATCTGCTTCTCTCCGCTGGAAATGGAGTTCCTGGCTTATTTCTACGGATGGGAGTGCATCAACACGGTGTGGGACGACGCGCAGGCGCAGGCGTTCCTACTCGACGGACGTCCCGGCACCCTCAGCTTGGACTTTCTGTGTCTGCAGCACTTTGGGATCAACATCAAAGCTATAAACAACGTCGACGTCACCCGGCTCGACGAGACGCCGTTGGATCTGGTGTTGCGCTACAACGGTATGGACTCCAAGTTCCACCGGCTGTTGTTCCTGAAGCAAGAGGCGATTATCATCAAGCAGAGCCTTGGTGACGTCTACAATCACCACATGGAGCGGCAGCGGGCCGCGGTGCTCTGTCAGCTCAAGGGCGTGCCGGTCGACCAGGACGTTGTCAGCGAGATACACGGCGAGCTACATGGAAAAAGGGAAGCGATTGGCGATGAGATTGCCAGCTTCGAGATTGTATCCGACTTCAAAACGCGAACTGGGCACCCATACCGGCCTGTCGCTCCGCAGGATGCCAGCATCCTGTTTGGGAGCATGCTCAACTTCCCCGGCAAGGTGAGTGACGAGGAAGGTCTGGAACAGGTCGACCACCCGCTTGCGAAGCTGACCGTGGATTGGCGTCATATCAACAAGGCGCTGTCGACCTACGTGCTGCCGGCAATGGTCGGGAGCGAGACGTCGTGTGTTTGGCCTGACGGATTGCTGCACCAGCTGTTGCAGCTGATCAGAACCCGCACTTGGCGGACGTCAAGCGCCGAGCCCAACACGCAGAATTATTCCAAGCACAACGAATTCAAAAAAGTCCGCAAGATGATGCGGAAGCTTGGGTACAAATGCGTGTCGTTTGACTATGGACAGATCCAGGCGCGCAATGTCGCGATGGAGTCGCTTGACGAGGCGCTGATCCAGTCGTTCTGGGATCGCACCGACACGCACGCCGAATGGTGCGAGCAGATCGTGCGGCTATATCCGCGATGGATCAAGGAAGGCGCCGCAAAGCTGGCCACCGATCCAAAGCTGTTCAAATGGTATCGACAGGAGACCAAGAACAAGTTCGTGTTCCCCACGTTTTTCGGTGCAACTGGGAAGTCCGTTGCCGGATATCTCGGCATCCCCGAGGAAATTGGCTACAAAGTGTCCGAGATGTTCTTGGCTGCGTTTCCGCATGTCAAGAACTGGCAGGACAAGACACGTGACAGCTATCACGAGACCGGATACGTCACGGGCCGGTCAGAGTTCCGCCGGTGGGCGCCGGTCGCATGGACCGAGATCATCAACACACCGATCCAAAGCGATGAAGTCCTGATCGTCGGCGATGCCATGGTGCGGCTGACCCGGCGAGAGGACGAGCGGCTGATCCCCAACCTGATGATCCACGACGACCTGACATTCTGGTGGCAGCCACAGGACATCGATAAGCTGGCGCCCATCGTGATTGCCGAAATGCTCGACGTTCCATTCGAGTGGGCGCATGTCGTGCCGATCTCAGTCGAGATGTCGGTTGGCGATGACTGGTTCGATATGGAGGATGTAGGCAAGTACGAATCCGACACGTGGGACGGCAAGGTCAAGAAGCCTCCGCCGAAGAAGCGTGCGGAGCTGGCACCGCCGCCCACTCAGATCGACGACGAGGAGATCCCATTTTGAGCGCGTTGCATGACAAATACCGGCCGAGCGAATATACTGAAGTTTACGGACATGAGGACATCGTCCGCGCGCTGCAGGGGATGATCGAGGACGACAGTTCGCACTCCTACGTGCTGGCAGGCCCGTCAGGCACCGGCAAGACCACGCTGGCACGCATTGCGGCGAAGCAGCTCGGTGCGGAACCGTCCGCCATCGTCGAGGTGGCAGCTGCGGTTTACAGCGGCGTCGAGTCCATGCGTGAGCTGATCAGCATGGCGCAGTACAAGCCGCTCGACTCGGAAGTCCTGGTCTACATTCTCGACGAGGCACAACGGCTGTCGACTCCGGCATGGGAGGCGCTGCTCAAGATCGTGGAGGAACCGCCGGCACACGTCTATTGGTTCTTCTGCACCACCGAGATCGGCAAGATCCCGCGCACCATCATGACGCGCTCGGTCCAGCTCACGCTGCGCGAGCTTGATGTCGACATGCTCTGCCAGCTAGTCGAGGACATCGCCGGCTTTGAGGGCATCAATCTGCCCGAAGGTGTCGCCAGCATGATCGCGGACGAGTCCGCTGGCTCACCGCGGCAGGCGCTGTCGTTCCTTGCCACCTGCGCGAAGGCGACCACGCGCGAGGAGGCATCCGAGCTGCTCACCAGCGCGCAGGGCAGTGACACGGTACGGAAACTGTGCCAGATGCTCGCCGACAACGGCCGCGGCGGGTGGAAGCGCGCAATGTCGCTGGTCGCGGAGATCGACGAGGATCCCGAGTCGACACGCATCATCGTCACGCGCTATATGGCGAAAGCGGCGATGGGTGCCAACGGCGATCAACAGGCGTGCTACTTCCTGAGCCTCCTGGAGGCGTTCTCGCAGCCGTACAACCGGTCGGACGGCAAGGCGCCGCTGATCCGGTCCATCGGCCAGGTGCTGTTCGCAGGAGGGGGACAATGAACTGGGAAAAGGTCGTAGAAAAGCTCGCTGAGCGCGATGATGGGACCGGGCTGTTGCTGATTTGCGATTTGCGATCGGCACTTCAGGCGGGTCTTGGTCCTAATCGTAATCCGCGGCCGGTCATGTATAGCCACGATGAGAAGGGATCGATCGTCCTTCCACCGGGTGCGCCATTCGACGGCAACGATGTGCTGATCGAGCTGGCTGAGGGGTGGGTGCAGGCCCGCTGGGAGAATGGAAGATCCTACGACACACTGGACGGGACGGAAACCACTGGGTTCTGTTGGGTGACCCTCGACGACAGCTACCAACAGAAGGATCTCGACAACGCCAAGCGCTGGATGCCGGTTCCGGAGCGCGCGTGATGGCCAGATGGAAAGCAACATGCGGTGTGTGTCGCCACAGCTATGCGAAGACTGATGACCGCAACTCTCCGCCATCGATTTGTCCGAACTGCCGAAAGGCGGGGCGCAGCGCTGGTGCAGGTATTCTGAACTGGACGGAGGTCCGCGTCACCCCGCCGCCGCCATTCAAACCATCAGGAGCTGCGGATGACGTCAAGCCGGCCGCGGTATTCGACGGACCATCCACACAGATCACACTCGACGACATCCGTGCCCGTATCAAAGCGCTCACCGACAAGCAAATCGTCGAGGAAATGCAGCGCGACACTTACCTGAACCGCGCACGTCAGAAGTTCAGCTCATCGTGTGCTCGGATCGAGAACGCGCATGCACAGCGCACCAAGCCCACAGCGATCGATGTGCGCCGCATGGAGTTCGAGGCGGTGTTGGAGATAGCCGCCGCTTTCGGTGTCAAGCTCTGATATGTTTACAGTATCAGAGGAGCACAGAATGCCGACGCCCAATCGCCCCACCACGCGCGCGCCAACAGGTCAGCGCTCGTCTTCCGCATCGGAGCCGATCGGTATCCGGATTGAGGAACTGGAGGACCTCCTGTCGATCGACGAGAACACACTCGAAGCTTGCTGCCGCGAGCAGCCGGTGCTGTTCTACAAGGTCAGCAAGGAACTCACCCGCGCGCAGTCTTTGCGCGACCAGGCAAGCCAGGATCTCAAGGACATCGAGGCTCGGGTCGATGCCGAGATCCGCAACGAGCCACTCGATGAGGGTGAGAAGAAGCCCACCGAAAATGCCATCGCCAACCGGGTCCGCATGCATCCGTCGGTGATCGCTCTGCGTGACAAGCTACAGATTCGCAATGAGGCCTACGGGACTTTAGCGGCGCTCAAGGAGTCATTCGGGCAGCGCAGCTACATGCTTCGCGAACTCGTCCAGCTGTGGCTCGCCAACTACTACAGCGATATCGAAGCCAAGGATTCTTGGCGCGACATGACGCGCCATCGCGCGGACGACATCAAGGCGCGGCACGCTGAGGAGCGGAGGCGTCGCGAATGACGGATCTCATGCAAGGCCCCACGGGCCTGGGGATCTTTATTCTGGCTTTGCTTTTCGGCATCGTGAGTTCGCATTTCATCCTGAACTTCATAGCCGATGCCGTGTTCAAGGCTTACTTCGACCGCAAGCTCCAGTTCACCAAAAGCGTCATAGAGCTAACAAAGGAGAGACCGCATGGCAATGAGGCCCCGTAACACGACAGGAGGGGGGACGCGCGGACCCGCACCGCCGTCTGGGCGGCGTCCCGCACCAGCCGCTGCGCCCACACGTGCGCCAGCACCGGCACGACGCCCCTCCGGCGGCTTCGTCTACCGGCCGCGCAGCGAGGAGCAGATGCGCAAGGCGGCCGAGCCGCGACAAGGTCGTGGAAATTATGACAGCCCGTTCAAGTCGCAATTCCCTGTCTACAAGCCGGCTGTCGGAAACAATCACGTTCGCATCCTGCCGCCTACATGGGCCAATCCCGAGCACTATTCGTACTCTGTGTTCATGCACAGCTATATCGGCCCGGACGAGGGCACCTACGTCTGCATGCGCAAGATGTTCGGCAAGGCCTGCGCGGCGTGCGAGGAGCACCAGGCGGCACGACAGTCCGGCGACGACGATGCGGCGAAGCGCTATGCTCCCAAGGAGCGGTTCGTCTGCTGGATCCTGGACCGCAAGGGCGAGGAAAAGCTGACGCCGCAGTTGTGGCCGATGTCGGGTCAGCAGGACACCGAAATCGCCACACTCACCGTCGACCCGGTGACTGGGGAGCTGTTGTTCGTGGATCACCCCGACGAGGGATACGATCTGACGTTCACCCGCACCGGCCAGCGCGTCAATACGCGGTACAGTGCCTTCCGCTTTGATCGCCGGACGTCACCGATCCTGCCTAATCCGAAGAACGTCGCCGAGGTGCTTGCGTTCATCACGGAAAATCCGATCTCGTCTGTGCTCAACCTTTACGAACCCGAGCACCTGCGCAAGATCCTCTACGGCGAAGTCGAGGAGGCTGACCCCGAGCTGGACGACGCTTCAAACGGCGAGGAGGAGCCGGAAGCCGTTGACGAGGAGCAGCCAGAAGGCGAGGTAGTCGCGGTCGACGACGAGTCCGGCAGCGAGGAAGACGGCGAGTACTACGACGCCACCGAATCGGACGAGGGCGAGGAGCAGCCGGAAGGCGAGGAGGAATACGTCGAGGAGGAAGAGGTCGTCGAGGAGGAGGAGCCCGCCCCGGAGCCCGAAGTCCGCGCACCGCGGCGTCAGCAGCCGCGCTCGACCGCCACACGGACGGTCCGCGCCGATGAGGTCACCCGCGCCGCACCGCGCCCGCAAGCACGCCCGACACAAACGCGTGCAGCAGTCGCGCCTCGCCGGCAGTCCCCCCGAGGTGGGGGCGACAGCCGGTACAACAAGTGAGCGGTATTTCCGGACTGTGATACCATATGCCCAGCGGCGCCTCCGGGCGCCGCTGGTGCGTCGGGCCCTCGATCCGCTGCGCGGATACGGCGGACGTCCCCAACACTCACCGGTGCCTCGTTTCCGCGCCGCAGGAAGGAACCCACACGATGCCTGAGCGCGTTCCACTCCGGACACGCACCGTCGGTCGAGCGCGGCATGCGGGAGGTGCCTATTTCCGACCGCCGTCCGACGAGATCGGATTCATCCCATCAGGATCGAAAATGCTCGACCTCGCGCTAGGGGGCGGATGGGCGGATGGGAGGACGATCAACATCATCGGCGATCGTAGCTCAGGAAAAACGTTGTTGGTCACGGAAACTGCAACCAACTACAAAATCAAGTATCCACGCCGCAAGATCCGCTACCGCGAGACCGAGCGCGCATTCCTCATGAGCTACGCACGCGCAATCGGGGCGCCAGTGGACAGCATTGACTTCGGCCGGCAGGACGCGCCACCCATGCGCACCGTCGAGGATCTGTATGAGGAGCTGGACTACCGGATCAGGTACGTCGAGAATGGCGGCGAGCTGTTCATTGTCGATTCACTCGACGCCCTGACCAGCCGTGCTGCTATGAAGCGATCGCTCGACCAAGGCTCCTACGCCATGGAACGCGCAAAACTGATGTCCAAGCTGTTCACCGACCTGAACGACCCAATGGAACGCGCCGGCATCACGTTGATGATCGTGTCGCAGGAGCGGGACAAGATCAATGCACGGTTCGGCCGCAAGTCGACACGCAGCGGCGGTCGCGCACTCGACTTCTACGCCAGCCAAATCGTCTGGCTGGCGCAGACCGGGAAGATCTACAGAGAGGTCAACAAGATCAAACGTCCTGTTGGCATCAATGTGCTGGCGATGACCGACAAGAACAAGGTCGGCTTGCCATTCCGGCAGGTGGGATTCCCTATCCTGTTCGCATGGGGTATGGATGACGTTAGTAGCTGTCTGGATTGGCTCAAGTCGACTGGCGGGATCGGCGATGCGATGGGGAACCTGAACGACACCGCATTTCGCAAAATGATCCGCGAGGGCTCCGGAGACTGGAAAGGAGCTATCGCGCATATGCATAAGGTTGTCGAGGAGAGATGGGACCAGATCGAGGCGAGTTTCATGCCGCCACGGTCGAAATATGGGAGCTGACATGCGCAGGATGATGATAGTGGCAATCGCCGCGGCCCTGTCCACAGGCGCCATGGCAGGCTGCGATAATCCGGTGGTCGACGAGGTGGGCTTGCCGAACATGGGTGGCGTCGAGAACGCGGCGCGGGCATTCGGAAATGCGGCGAGCGCTGACGTGCGTGTCCGAGTCTTCAACGGACTGCACGGCTCGCCGAACCTGGACGCTCTGAAGGACAGCTTCGTGGCGTTTTGCGCCGACTGGCACAACAGTAGCGGCGGGCTGCGCAGCAGCATGATCATGCTGTTCTACGCGCCGGGCCAGAAGCCTGATATTGGCTTCTACTACGGCGTCTCCAGCCAGCCCAAACTGTCCGGCAAGTGGCAGGACATCATCCGCGACAAGTTCGTGCCGGCCGTGACTGCACACAAGGCGGGTGAGAGCAACCGTATTGGTCCCGCTCTCATCGCCACACTCGGGGACATGAGCACACTATTCCTGCAGCGTCCGACGGGCACCACCATTATCAATCAGGCCGCAGACCACTCCGGGCTATGGAAGTGGCTGATGTGGCTGACAATCGGAGGTGCGCTCGCGGGGTCGGTGTTCGGTCTTCTCGCCGTCACGAGCAGAATGCGGGAGGATCGCCGCAACACACGGTCCGCGCAGGCCGATGCGCGACGAGTTCGCTCCGAGGTCGTGAGCGGCCTTCTGGAAATCAGCGATGAGACGCTTGGCCCCGTCCTTCAGGCGAAGGTCAACAACGCTGATCCGGAACGCCGGCAGGATGCCAATCGCAAGCTGGCGGATTTTCACCGTCACGCCAACGCCGCGATGTCGGCATTCATGGGATTCGACCACATCAGCGGTCCTGATCCGAATGCGGATGGTCTGTCTGTCGGAAGCTATCAACGCAACGAGCAGCGCTATTCCTCCATCCTGATCCGCTATATCACACCCGCGCGGCGTCTGGCGGCCGAGATCAATGCGGGAAAATTCCTCGAGGATAAGGAGCCCGAGCAGACAAAGCCCCATCATCGGGAGGAACGCAAGACACATCACCGCAATCACGTCCATGTTGCTCAAAGCCGGGCGCGATCGCAGCACTCGGACTATCAAAGAGCTGCAGAGACTCCAGCGGCATCCCCAAGTGTTGTGTTCGTCGAGACACCGGTCATCGTCGAGCGCGAGTCACGGTCATGGCGCGACGATGACCGCAGCAACTCGTATCGCGCACCTCCTCGCGAGGAGCGCGAGTCATCACGACCCTCACGTTCAAATGACGATGACGGCGGGTCGTTCTCGTCTTCCTCGTCGTCTGATGACTCCGGCGGAAGCTTCAGCTCAAGCTCGTCGTCCGATAGCGGCGGCAGCTATGACTCAGGCTCGTCGTCATCGGACAGCGGCGGAAGTTCTTCGTCATCGGACTGAGCCCAGAAACACACACACAAGGACAAATGCACATGACCAGCATTTTCTCGAAGCTTCGGAATATCACTCTCGGCAATCTGCACGCATTCCTCAATGACATCATCGACGAGACCTCGATCCCGTCCGTCGAGCAGCGGCTGCGAGATCTGGCGGAAGGACGCAACCAGCTCCAGGACACACTGGCCTCGGCGCGTCACGACCTCCAGGTCAAGTCCGGTGCCGTCACCGTGGCGGAGAAGGAGATCGCCGAGCTGGTTGGCAATATCAAGCTGCTCGGAAATGGCGACCCCAAGCAGCAGGCAGCGGCGCTGGAACTGACTCGCCGGCTGCAGACCATCGAGGGCAAGATGGAGACCATCACGACGGCAGCCGCAGCGGCGCAGGACACTGTTGACAAGCTCAAGACCGCCGTCGACAACGTGAAGGCCGAGGAGGAGCGGCGAAACGGACAGCTCGGCACGCTACGCGCCCAGGACGCCACCGCCAAGGCCAAGACCAAGACGGCGGCAGCGATCGACGCGATGGGCGACCTGATGTCGGACGGCGGCGACGTCGACAATATCGCCGGTCGCATCTCCGAACGTGCTGCGGTGGCGGATGATCGTCTCTCCCGCGCGATGGACAAGATCGGCGGCAGCGACGCCGCGACGGCCAGCGCCGTCTCCGACGCCAAGGCGCAGGGACGCCTCGCCGAGATCCTCGGTCGGAAGTGATATCTCCGGTTTGGCAGCGCCTCCCGCGGTTCCGTCCGGGAGGCGCATATTTTTCCTTAGACGGGAGGAAAAACATATGCACCAGCCCGCGTTCATCATCCATACCAATCACGGCCCGGTAGTGGTAGCGTCTACCAGCGACGGCGGCGTTCAGCTTATGTGTACGACACGCGATCAGGGCACTGCAATGCCAATGACTCATGAGGAAGCCGTAAGTCTGCACGATGCGCTGAGCAAGCTAATCACGCCGCCGACAAGCGATTTGCCGGCACGGTTCACTGATGCTGAACGGATCGACTGGCTGGAAAAGGCCGCCAGAAAAAGCCGAACCGGTATTTCCTTCGATTGGGTCCCTGCACAGGACGGGGAGCGTGCAGGATATCGCTTCATGCGGCAACATCATCTCGGGGAGAACTGCAGCACACTGCGCAGGACGATCGATCTCGCCATGCACAATGGGGCATGGCAGCCATAATGAAGTGCAAAGTCAAAGATTGTCATGCAACAGCGCGTTGTCGCGGTTGGTGCGACATGCACTACACACGGTGGCGCCGCCATGGAGATCCGAAGTACACAAGCTACGGACACGCGCACATCTTTCTGGATAAAGCTATAAAGTATAAAGGAGCCAATTGCGTATTTTGGCCATTTGGAAGAAGCACTGGGGGATACGCACAGATTCATGTGGATGGTGTAAAGCATGATGTCCATCGGCTAATTTGTAAACGTGTCTACGGACCCCCGCCCACTGAACGACATTGGTCAGCACATTCGTGCGGTAATGGACATCTAGGTTGTATCAGCCCGCAACATTTAAGATGGGCTACACCGAAAGAGAATCATGCGGATAAAAAGCTGCATGGAACAAATAATCACGGTAGCCGAAATGGTAATGCCAAGCTAAGCGAATCCGATGTCAGGGAAATATTACGCTTCAAAGAAAAACGGCAAGGAGACATAGCAGCTAAGTTTGGGATCACACAACAAACCGTCTCGGATATCCAGCGCCGACGTAGTTGGAGGCACATATGAAAAACGGAGGTGGGAAAAGAAAAGGAAGCCAATTCGAGCGAACGATATGTGTTGCATTGAGCTTATGGGTCACCGGAGGAAAACGCAAAGATATTTTCTGGAGAAGTGCTATGAGTGGGGGGCGCGCAACTTTGATGCAAAGAAAAGAGGAATACTCGCATGTAGCCGGTGATATTTGCGCCGTCGCCGCTGAGGGACACGTGCTGACCGACGCGTGGTTCATTGAGGCCAAGCACTACAAGCGCCTTGAGCTGGCACGTCTGCTTTTGGGCAAGGGGACTTTGGCGGACTTCTGGCGGAAGGCACGAGTCGACGCCGAGAAGCACGGAAATCGGACGCCTGTGGTCATCGCGCGTCAGAATATGTTTCCGACGCTGATGCTGATTCCACTTGAAGCAGCGTGGCTCAACGCGCCGAGCTGCTCACGTGTCTGGATCGATGGATATGCAGTCAACATTTATCTGTTCGACGAGCTGATGAAGGCTCGGTTCCCGTTCCGAAGACAGCTTACGAGGAAATAGCCACGTGACCACACTTGTGACAGCAGATTGGCACCTGTCGAGCAATCCACGGGACGAATACCGCTGGAGCTTCGTGAACGACACACTTCCCCGTCTGATGAATCAGCACAAAGTCACGAATCTGCTGATTTTGGGCGATATCACGGAAGTCAAGGACAACCACGGCTCCCGGCTGGTGAACCGCATCGTCGAGCGGATGGTTGAGCTGTCATGTATGGCGCACATCACCGTTTTGTACGGCAACCACGACGGCAAGCCGGGTCTGCCGGCGTTTTTTCGCTTTCTTGGGGGGTTCAGCCGCATCCAGTATGTCGACGTGCCCACCGTACGAGATAATGGAGATCTGTTGTTGCCATACACATCCAATTGGGAGCGTGATTGGCAGACCTACCGCGCCAGCCACGACGGAACTATCGGATTGGATGGGAACTTCGTATTCGCTCATCAGACTTTCGAGGGCGCGCGCATCTCGCGCACTCGCAAAATGCACGGGATTCCGACCGATATCTTCGCTGACGGCACCAATGTGATCTCAGGAGACATCCACGTGCCGCAAGACGGCAAGATCACATACGTCGGCGCCCCATACACCGTGGACTTCGGCGACGACTACGAGCCGCGAGTCATTCTGCTCGGAAAATCCGGGCGGAAGTCGATCCCGCTGAAGGGACCGCAGAAGCGCCTATTCGAGGTCACGAATGTAGCGGACCTCCGTAAGCAGACCAAGCGCGCCGACGCGCTGCGGGCCGGCGACGTGGTCAAGATCCGGGTGCTCATGAACGTCGAGGACGCGGCACGGTTCGAGGAGACGCGCGCGGCGATCGAGGCATGGGGACAAGAGCGCAGCTGCACCATACATTCGACCGTCCCGATCACCGAGCTGTCTGTCGCCAAGAGCAAGAAGCTGCAGGAGTCACGCGGTCAGCGTTCAGACACGCGGATCGTCAAGGACTACAGCGAGCAGGTGGAGGCGGACGATATGACCAAGCGAGCAGGACTCGCAATCGTGCAGGAGGTTTCGTGATGGAGGGTTGGCTTTTGGTGATCTACATCATGCGCGGACCCTATACAACGATGGCTATAGTACAAAAGCCATATATAGGGTGGGCGACATGCAAAAAGGCAGCTGACGAGGCCAGCCACGTATCGGGATATGCACAGGCATTTTGCATCCCGGCGCCGTAAAATGCTCATCCAATTCGACAAGCTGTCCGTGGTTTGCTTCCGCTCGATTGTGGAGCCGTTGGAGATCCACATCCCGGAGAATCCCGGCCTGATCTTCGTCGATGGATGGAACGCGCTGGAAAGCGAACTTGGGAGCAATGGCGCCGGCAAGTCGAGTGTGTTCCTGGCGCTGCAGTGGGGGCTTTACGGCAAGACGTCAAGCGGTCTGCGGCGTGGCGACATCAAGTCGTGGAACGGCGGCAATGGCACCGAGGTCATTGTATCCTTGCGGCGCGACGGCGAACCACACGAGATCTGTCGCACCGCGTCACACCTGCTGATCAACGGCGAGGAGGCTGCGCAGGAGCAGGTCGACGAGCTGATCGGCATGCCGTTCGATGTGTTCTGCCACACCGTCGCACACATGCAAGGTCAACCGCTGTTCTTCGATCTGCGACCGGCCGAGAAGATGGCGATGCTCGCGCCGGCCCTTGACGTCGAGCGATGGGAGCGCCGGTCAAAACACGCGCGCGCCGAGGCGACGCGCTTGTCAAATGCAGCCGCTATTATGGCAAACGAACTAAATGTTTATGGAAGATCCATAAACGAAGTGGAACGAGATATAAAGACACATGAGGAGAAAGCAGCCGAGTTCGAGAACGCGAGGGATGAGCGCGAAAGCGAAACGAAAGCAGAAGTTCGCCGCTTGCGTGCGCAACATGTCACGCTCGACGATCGCCGCGTCGAATACGATCTGAGCTTGGAGCGCGCGGCGACCGAGATCGCGCCACTGCGGCGCGACATCGCCGCGATCGAACACGATGCATCTGAGCTGCGTACGCTCCTTCAATCGCTGCAGGCCGTCGCGCAGGAGAAGCGCAGGCGCGCGTCAGCCGAGCTAAAAACGCTGGGCGACGGAAAGACGTGCCCTCTGTGTCGGCAGTCCGCCAAGGGATCTCACCTGGAACGGCACCGCAAGAAGCTAGAGGCTGATTTGAATGCGGTTGAGGATCCTAGCGGCGCGGAGTCCGCCGAGAAAATCGACGCATTCGCGGAACGTGCATCAGAACTGCGCGAGAAGCTGGCCGAGTTTGAAATGCTCAAGAGCACATCCGAGCAAAACCTCATGGCAGTCAACCGCGAACTGGCCGTCGTGGATGCGCGCATTCGGGAAATGGAACGGGGCCTCGCCGAGACCACACAACAACACAATCCGTTCACCCAGCATACACAGATCCTGCGCAAGCGGCTGAAGGACACAAAGGCTGTTCTGGTCACCAAGACGGCGGAAAAGTCCAAACTGGAACGGCAAGCTATCCGCCGCGAGTTTTGGATCGAGGGCTTCCGCGTCATCCGCCTGCAGATCATCGAAGAAGTGCTGGCTGAGCTGCAGATGGCGACGAACGCCGTGCTGGCTGAGATCGGACTGGCGCGCTGGCGCGTCGAATACACGATCGCGCGTGAAACCCAGGCTGGGAATGTCAGCCACGGATTTAACGTGTGGATCCGCTCACCGCGCAATGACGCGCCGGTGAAGTGGGAAGCATGGTCTGGTGGGGAGGGGCAGCGACTGCGCATTGCCGGCGCACTGGCATTGTCCGACGTGCTGCTGGCGCGCTATGGCGTCGAGTGCGACCTGCGCATCTTCGACGAGCCATCAACCTGGATGGCGGGGGAAGGCATCCAGGACGTGATTGACCTGCTGGCCGATCGCGCGGCGGACCGCGACCAGCGGATCTACTTCATCGATCACCGCGTCGACCAGTCCGCCCGATTCTCGTCGACGATTCGGCTGGTCAAGGATGAGCGCGGCACCTACATCGAGTAATCTGGTGCGGAAAGTTGCCATGCGCTGTTGGCGCTGCGCCCAGCCGTGGTCGATTATTCTAAGCTTTGATTTCCGCGGACGATATGATACAAGGTGTCCGGCATGCTCCGGGATTTCCGGAGCGGTCGGCGTCAAGATCGTTCCAAAATTCGAGATCATCCATGAGCGAACGTCAGAAGCTGACAAATCGCGGAGCGAGGATCCGTATATGGACGATTGACGAGATGGACTGGGTCATAGCTTTGAAGTCGACCGCCGTAGGAGACGAGATCCAATGGGCGGGGAAGCTATATGTACTGGTCAGGCATCGAGGCGAGCTGCGCGTTCGCCTGAAACGGGGAGAGGGGCAGAAATGACGCAGACCAAGGCACGTATTATCCGTCTGGCGGTCGTCGCCTTCATCTTCGTGCCGCTGACAGCTGTGGTCACGATGCCGGTGTGGTATTCGCAGCATGTCGCCCCGGCACGGCTCTGCAATGTCCGCGCCGGACACAGCTTCGACGAAGTGCGCGAGCGCTGTGGCGAGCCCACACAGCAGCAGACACTCAAAGTCGGCGAGCAGGACCGCATCGTGTGGTCGTACTGGTCGGCTGCGGGACGTGGTTCTCCCGCGCGAGGCACGAAAATCATTGCATTCCACGACGGCCGCGTCGTGGATATCTTTGGAAGCTATTCCAGCAGCGGAGGAAGCAGATGAAGTTCGCAGAAGTGCTCGAAAAGCTCCGGGACGGGAAGCGCTACAAGTTCTCGCATCCCGCCCTATGCGGCTTTTTCCACAAGGCGCCGTACCCATCGCAGGACATCGATGTTGCGATTGACGGCTCGTATAGCGCCATCACGTACTGGAGCCTTAGTGGAGAGACACCGTACACACCGGTTATGTTGCTCGACGACTTCGAGCGTGACGACTGGTGGCTCCAGGTGTGTCCATCGCGTCCGACGAGCACGAGGCCCTTGGAGGCACATCCATGAAGATCGAGTGGGAAACGGGAGACATTCGTGGCGGCCGGATCGTCGGCAAGTCGGGCCGCGAGGAGCGCTGGTTGATTATGTATATGGGTGGCGGCCTCTACGGACTCGCCAGCCTTGTGGATGGATCGGTGGCCTACCAGAACTCCGCGCCTGATCAGATCGCGGAAGTCCTCAACAAGAACGGCGACATCCCAGTGGAGTGGATCACGTGACCAGGGCGCATAGGCCGCGACCTCAGACCCGGTGCGTAGGCGCGACCGACGCTTGCGGCCAGATCTCTGGTGCGTGTGACTACTGCGAGCTTGTCAGCGCGCGTCCGCCGAAGCGCTGGCGATCGTGGCGAGTGTGTCCTCGCTGCGGAGATCGCTGCACCAAGATCTTCCATCTGAACACCGGCAAGTACGAGTGCCAGATCTGCGACCACAAATACGACCCACCGGAGAGACGTCCATGATCCCGCCCGCTCTGATCGCTCTGCAGGTCGGATGGTCGACAATACTGCTGACCGGGGGCGCCGTCATCCTACAAAACAGCACGATGACACCAGAGCAAATCGTCAAAATAGCGGCGCTGGCTGTCGTCGTCACCGGAATAGCATCGCTGATGCACAGAAGGTCTTGAGACAATGAAGCTGATCGACAAGGTGATAAGTGGGGGCCAGACTGGTGTCGATCAAGCGGCGCTGGTCGCTGCGAAACGCTGCGGCATTCCCACCGGCGGCACCGCGCCGCTCGGATTCATGACCGAGGAAGGTCCGCGCCGTTCAGTACTTCTCGGCTTTGGGCTAGTCGAGTGCGGCAGTTCTGAATATCCGGCGCGCACGCTCTGCAATGTCAGGGACTCCGACGCTACATTGCTCATTGCGCCGGCACGAATGGGGCGCGGAAGCTCCCTGACGTATGACATGTGCATTCGCGAACGTAAGCACGTGCGACGATTTCGTTGCGAATATTTGTTCATGCGCGTGTCCAGCATGCAGCCAGATGTACGCTTGCTGATCGAATGGCTATACGAACAAGCAGAGCGCTGCGGCCGGCCGCTCGTGCTGAACATCGCCGGCCCGCGCGAGAGCACGCGTATCGGCGTGACCGATGAGTGCGAGGCATTCCTGCGCGACCTGTTCCGCGACATCAGCAGGAGGTGGAAATGATGGACTTCTACACCGTGGCGGTCTGCGTCGACCACGAATGGCGGATGCACGACGGACTGAGCACGGATGCCCGTTGGTATCCGAAGTTTTTCCCGCTGTTTCTGCGACGTTGGAACGACCGCGAGCTTAAGATCATCGTGCAGATCGCAATGCTCGCGACGGCACGGCTGAAGGCGCGGAGCGGTCATTCCGCGCCGGTCAAGGTCGTTCCGATCCCGTGGGCGGGCCCGGTGGATGACATGCTCGACCCAGAATCGGCTGGCCGGACCTGACTCCCGGCTGGTTCCGAACGAACAGTTCCCAAGATTGCAGTATTCAGGTACTACGTGAATCAGCGTATTTAGAGGCGGCCCGCTAGGGTCGTATAGGGACCACCCCAAAAACGCACCGGTGACGCTCCTAGAGCGACCACGAGGCATCCAGGAGGGCAAGGACATGGCGCAGATCATCCCATTCCCAGTACCGGGACACCGATGGTACGTCTGCGACAAGGAACACGACGATGGAGGGTCGGCGTGCTGGTCATGCAACGGCCTCTCGATGTGCGTCGTGTGCGGGGGAGCGGAGGGATCGATCCCCACCGACTGCCCGGGCGAACGGATGCACGATATCGTTGAGCAGGAGGTCTTCGACGGCGAGCTGGACTTTCGGCGCGTGCTTGGCGGCTGGGTCCGCATGTCGAATCGCGGGACTCCGCCAAAGCGCGAGCGTCCGCAGCAATCCGGATGGTACGAAGACTGGCCACCCGATTTTGCAGGTTAGCTCTTGCAACGCCCCAGAAGCTCTGCTATACGTTGATCATGAGTTCAGTCGTTGGTCACCCAGGCGGGTTGACATGGTGACATCTGGCCCGGCACTCGTGGAGTCCTCCCAGCCGGGGAATAAATGAGGACCTAGACCCGCCACATTAACGCTAAAGAAGGGGCAAGTCATGTACACCAGCACCTTGAACGATCCCGCGGTCCGCAAATTTGCGGAACTCCTGGAACAGGAGCGCGTGAAGGAGCGTGGGCCGATGGATCCGTCACCCGCCTTTGCCGCCGCGATCGCGCTGATGCGCGAGGAGTGCATGCTGCCTCCCGCAAGGGCCCGCGCGCAGCGGTCGCTCGTGCTGGCACTGGAGGCCGTCACCCTATCGGAGGACAAGTCATGACGCTCCAAGATCGATTTGTCGCCGCTCTGCTTAAGCGCGGCGCCACCGAAGTGCTTCCGTCTCCGACGAAGAAGGCACGCACATTCGTGATCACACATCCGCTTGACCGTCCTGGGCAAAGGCATTTCCGATACTATATCGGACGCAGCGGCGCGGTGCGGCGCGGAGAAACATACAGCAAGTCATTCGCAGTCAGCGACGGCCTCAAGGCCGCTCTGCTGAAGACGCTGGAGGATGCGCAGCCGTGACCGACAAGGATTTGGATGTGTTGGTCTACGTGTCGCGCATGCTGCGCGAGATCGACAACCGCGTTCGTTCCGGCTATGCCGGGGACCAGGATCCGGAGATCGCTGCAATCTTCATGGCAGCGCGAAGTCCACGAGAGGCATCGCAGGAGCGGCGGACATGACGCAGGTAACAAGCGAATACAGGCGGATCCTCGACACATTCGAGCAGCTGTTGGCAACTGAGATGAAGCTCAACCGCTCCGACGCATTGCCGAGTCCGGCCGTCGCGGCTGCGCTGGCATTGATCGTCAGCGAGACGGGCCACCAGATCAGCGAGCGGCTGCTGACAATGCGGGATGACATCCCAAGCTCACATAATTCCACGTCGAGGCGGCTTGGGTTGGAGACGGCGGCCACGGTCGCCCGTTCCATGACGGGAGCGCCGTGATGACCGGCGTCGACATCGAGGCTATCCGCGCCGCGATCCACGAACTAAGCTGGATGGAGCAGATAGTAGTTTCCGTCATCATCCTGATTTGCGCATACGCCCTGTGGAGCATTCTGGCAATCACGTGGCGTCTGTCTGAGCTGGTACTGGCCAAAACAGCATTGATCGAAGCGCAGACGGATCTGGTCCACGCCCAAGTGGAGCTGACCGAGGCGCAGACGCGCCAGCTGGAACCCGACGAGGACGAGTAAATGAGAAAACCCCAAAAGTATCGCATCGTCCGTGACTCCGCACTTGTGCCTGAATGCAAGGCTGGATCTGTCGTGTACGAGCTTATTCGTCACGACTATGGCCTTGCCAGCGACGACACTCGTTCCCTGGGAGTCGAGCACGTATCCGTTACGACTGATCCGGAAGGACAGGGCTATTCCTTCACCATTCCTCGGGCGCACCTGGAGGAAGTTCCATGACCGACCCACCCGTTCAAGCCGGGAGTCACCGTGCTCATCGAGCGATCGAGCCACGGGACGTCGGACCTGGACGAAAGGGACGGTCGCGAAGGTTCACAAGAACGGGAACTTCACGCTGGTCGGAAGTAGCCTGCAATGGCGATCAACCGGAACAAGCAACGGTGCATATACCGCGCGAAGGTGCAATCGCGAGCCTTTTGATCGCGTCACGCTGCACAAGGATCACCCGTCGGTGCGCGACAGAGCAAAGCGCGATGTCGCGCTGGTCCGACGTGAGCGGCGGATCCACAAAGCGGCGGAAGCGATCGATGCGCTGCGCAACGGCGTCGCCGAGCAGGTCGACAAGGCACTGGATGGGATTGAAGCTGCGCTGGCGGGAAGGGCAATTGCGCAGCTGACCGAGGATGAAAAGAAAACGGTCGACAATTTCCGAAATCACATTGCTCCGACGACTGAGCTAATCGCGATCATCGATCGCCTGACCGCGGGTCGGCAATAAAATAGCGGATCGCGCCGGTGAGCAGAGCACCCGGGCTAGTCGGGGAAGCTGAGGCCGGGCGACGGTCGGCGGGGGAGGCTCTGTCCTCCCCCGCCGACCTTTTCTTGTTGTCATTCCGATTGTCTTTGCCTGCGGAGGGGAGTGATGGCGTATCGTGATCGCCCGCACCTGAGTGTACCGCCAGATGGCGAGCGCTGCGAAGCATGGTGTCCGCCACAGCCTCCAAGCTCATATCAAACTTGGCAGAAGCAGTGGCGGCGCTGCTGCCGGCCGGCGAACCAAGGGCGCGAGTCGCATCTCGTCTGTCATATTCACGCCGCTGTGAAAGACTGCAGGTGGGGACCACCTGTGAGCAGCATCACAGAGTAGGGCGTTTCCAGCGCGAGAACCAGAACACGATCCCCAGGAACAGCCACACGACCAGCGCCGGGATGAGACCCATCAGGGCGAACGTTCCGGATACGACCGCTGTTCCAAGCCACGGCCACTCGCCCCATTTCCGCGGCGCCCAGATCCGGATATAGCACAGCACGCCCACCGCCAGAATCACGGCTCCGACGAAAATGATCTGATCCTGGTGGAGCACAATGAAATCCGGAGGCAGGCCGTCATTGGTGGACGAGCGGACCCACCAGATAACCGCAGCCTTCACCGCCTCTCCGCAAAAGATCGCTCCCAGCGACACGGCAGCCTGCACGCGCAGGCGCTTGTATCCATTCGCACGGATCTCCCCGTAGACATAGCGCAGCACGATGAAGCCGGCTGCAATGAAGGACGCCGCGACCAACGCATTGATTGCCTCAAGAAGCTCCGCATTCATTCGCCACGCTCCACCATTCTCCGCTGCTCCTCATTGCGCATGTCGTGCGGCAGCACCGCAAACATGTCCACCTCGTCCGAAGAAGAATCGGGGTTGGCCTTGTCCGGAATCTGGCTAGCGGTTTCATGCATGCGTTGGACCTCGTCGCGCATTGCGGACGACGTCCGGTCAGCAGCTCGCTTAGCATCATGATCTTCGATGCCAAGCAGCAGATTGAAAAACTGCAGGACCCTTCTCAGCTTACCCACCAGCTGTGTCCCTGTTGCGGCGATTGCGCGACATCTCCATGACGAGCAGCTCCCTCTGACGGATATCGTTCTCGCGCTGCCGGAGTTCGTTGGACACCCGCTGCGCTTCCGCCATCGCAGCGGTAAGCTGCTCCAGCGTTTGTACACGATCGGCCAGTTTCCGGCTTATCTCATTCGCGGCGTTGATAGCCGTTTGCGCTACCTTATTATCCTCGAAACGCTCGTCATACGACTTGATTGCCAGACGAACCGACAAAATAGCCAGGATCCATCCGGCGATCGCGAGCAGACCAACCGGGCCTGCTCCAAGCAACGCGGAAATCAGGCCCTCTATCGCCTTATCCAGACCGGCCATTTATGGCTTGATCTCAGTCGAGAACGTGGGCACGGGCGTGTACAACGTCTCGCGCTTGTTGTCCGGTCCGCACTCATGGCGGACGAATCCCGAGTGTGTCAGTGGGCCGGGTAGACAGTCCTCAGGGATGGTGAACGGGCGGCACTTGGGAGTGACGGGCCCGGTCTGCTGCGGAACGGAAATCTGATAGACCGGATAATCCGTGCGCGCCAGCTCCGCGAGATTGGCTGCCGACCCCGGGATCTTCTTGTAGCACGTCACGTTGAAGACCATTTCCGATCGACAGATCTCATGCCAGACGACGCTATCGAAGCAAATCCCGGTCTTCTCGCCCGCCTGAACCTCGGACGTTCTGAAGTGGACCTTCCCAGGCTCCCCATAGCTGAGAATCTTGCGCGGTTCCGCGGTCGCGGCCATGGGGACCGGACGCTCATGCCAAAACGTCCACGCTCCGATCCCTCCGGCAGCTCCCAAAAGCAGGAGAATGCCTCCGACCAGTGCGAAAGACGTTTTGTTCCCTTGTGATTGCTTAGATGATGGTGCCATGGACGAAATGTCCTGCTGGTGACTGGCGTGTCCGGCTGCGTGGCTTCCATTTGCCGCGAGGATGATCCTGTCCTCGCGCTTGCCGTTCATCTCCATGGCACCCATCCCTTTTTCGTGCTCAGAAGAAAAATAAGCTTCCTAGTCCCACCCCCTCACGCGTCGTCGGGGAGGTCCTTGTTGAACTCGGCGAGGTCGTGGTCGAACTCGGCCTCGACCTCCGCCAGCTCAGCGTCAGTGATCGTTCCCTTCTGGCCGCCTTCGGACAGGCGCTTCATGCGGTCGATGATTTTGACGACCTCGGGAGTCGCGTTGATGACCTGCTCAAGGACGCCGAGACCCTTGCCCAGCAGCTCCATGATTTTCACGTAGTCCATATTCCGTCTCCTTCCTTGTTTGGATGTCGAGCGGCGCGCTATTGCGTGATGCCGCTCGCAATGGCGATGCGCTTGGCGTTGGTCATCAGCTGCGTGAGCTGATTGTAAACGACCAGCGCGTTGACCTGGTCATTGTCCTTGACGAATCCCCGCAGCTGCGCGACCAGCGGCGGCACCTGTCGAGTATAGACCTGGATCGCGCGAATGTTGGCGCGGCAATGCACGTCCGCCGCTCCACTGAGACATGAGCGCCGATAGACGAGCAGGCTCTTGGTGGCGAGATCCAAGGTCTGCTCGACCTGCGCCAACGTGGTGCGATCGACCGGGTTGTCGACCGAGCCGGTGAGGATGCGGAGCTGCGCGCAGCCGGTGATGCTGACGGCGACGAGAACTGCGACGAGGAAACGCTTCATTTCGGGACCACCTTCATGGTTGCGCTAGATACGATGTTGGTCTCAGGGGTGTCGTGCGCGGTCTGCGCGTCGGTCACAACGGTGAAGCCCTTCTGAGCTGCTGCGGCTTGTGCAAGCGCCTTCGGACGGTTGATCCACCATGCCCACGCGCCGCCGACCGCGGTGGTCGCGCCTGCGGCGATGTACGCGGCCATGTCCTGGTCGATGTAGCCCTTTCCGACGAGCTTCACCAACACCGCCATCACGGCGGCGTAGACCAGGCGCTCGGCGATGCCCTTTGTCTGATCGGTGTTCATGACTTTCCGCTACTCTCCTCATTCGATGCAGCAGCCATCTGCTGCAAACCTTTCCGAAACAGCTCAGCCTCCCCACCACGCCGCAGGGCAACGCCTCGATTCGACGGCGACGTCCAAAGACGTTTCATCGATTCTATCTCAGCCGGTATGGCGAGAAAGTCACGAGCTGTCATGCGCGCTTTGATCGCGCGCATTTCCTCGTAGCGATCGCCTTTCTTGCTGAACGATGCGCCGCGATTGTATGCGAGACTGACGAGCACACCACGACACAGCAAACCAAGCTCGTCGTAATTTGGAAGGGCTTTTCGGACCGCGGAGTCCCACTTGGGGATATCGCGCTCCATAAACACAATCATGGCAGCTGTCCACGGAACAGAGATGCTACCACGAACCTTCCGGCATAGATCGCGAGCGGCGATCCCTGTTACTCCGCAGCAACGTTTAAGCTGGGGTATCATCTCAGCAGGAAGATACGGCCCCCAATCGTGATCAACGTCGCTACGCGTAGCGTAGCCCAAGTCGTAGCCAATGCCAATCGTCACTCCGGACTCGCCCTCAGGCCACTCAGGGCGGTGAAGCACCGCCTCGTAATGTTGGCGGGATGAGACCTCTTTAGCCACGATGAAGTCGACAGCTTCTTTCGCGATGATCATTTCGAGGCACTCTGTTTAACTCAATCCCGCCTTTTATCAGGCCAAATCGTGCTTAGCAAACGTATTTCAGAACTCTACGACCCGGCACCATCCCTTTCCGCCCAGGCCGCCGTTGCCAGCCGTGTGAGTGTTGATGGAGGTTCCTCCGCCACCTCCTCCGCCACCAGGAATCTGCCCGGCAGCTCCGGCACCCGCAGTGGAAGCTGCAGACGACGCGCCTCCACCTCCTCCAAGACCATTAGACGAGTTGAAGTAGATGCTCTGCGCAGCGCTCGTGCCGGATGCCCCATCAGTCGCGCCGCCAGCAAGTCCTGACACGTTCTGGATGGTCGGACCACCCGCACCACCCGCGTTGAACGTCGGACCCGCGGTGATGCCTCCGCCTGAACCGCCGCCGGTCGCGCCCCCCGAGGGTGAGGTCGATCCGCCAGCGAAAGCACCTCCGGTCGCTGCGCCGCCCCCGCCGCCACTACCGCCGAAGTTTGACGCGGCACCTGCAGCACCGCTGCCACCAGCACCGCCATTGGAGACACCGGTACCCGCAGAACCAGCGGTCGACCCGCTAGCATTTCCACCGACGGCGCCGAGCGCAGCACCGCCTCCGCCGCCAGATGCAGCAGCGCTCTGTCCTCCGGCACCCAGGCCGCCACCAAAGCCTGTCAGCAGCGCACCGAACGTCGTATTTCCGCCCGCACCGCCGTTGCCCCCAGGGTTGGAGTCGGACGACGCGGCCGTGCCTGCGGTACCAGCCGCACCAACGGTGCACGTGATCGGAAAGGAGACGTCCGCTACCGAGAAGGATGCCCGCGCGCACGATCCTGCACCACCGCCGCCCCCGCCTGATCCACTTGCCGCAACACGCGCACCGCCGCCCCCGCCGCCTCCTGATCCGCAGGCCTCGACCTGGATGGTCTTCGACCATGTCTGCGGGCTGAACGTGTTGGTCGTGGTGATGATCGTGCTTTTTGACTGCGTGATCTTCGTGCCAGCCTCGTAGAAGCCTCCCTCCATGTTGGAGGTGCCTGAGCCCTTGCTTCCTCCGGTCACGGTCGGCGGGCCCATGACCCCACCGTCATCGGCGACCTTCACCTTCGCGGTGTTGTTGGTCGTCCCGATCTGGGTCGTGAAGATCTCGAAGTACGTCCCGTGCGCGGTGGGGGCCCACGCCTCAGCCGTGGTGAAGCGCAGACGGCCGGACTTGGCGAAGTCCGTACCGTCGTGGCCCTGCGCGTTGATCTGACAGAGGACAGCACCTGCTCCTGATGCTGCCGGTACCTCTCTGGTTCCACCAGCACCGCGGCAGTCAAGCGCGGTTGGAACGTTTCCGAACGAGTCCACCCAGAGCGTTCCGGCGAAGCCGGTCGTGCCGATGAAGTGCGCGAGCGCGCCGGGCTCGGTCTCTATCGGGGTGGTGCCGCTGTCATATGCGATGGTCAGCGGCGTGTCGGGTGTCGCGACGTTCAATCCGTACCAGCCGGTCGCGTCGACGATGGTTATAGGGCTGAGGAACAGATCGCCGATCGTGATAGGAGCCGCCAGCAGCGGACCGATCGTCTGACCGCCGATCTGCACAAACAGACCATTGATCGTCACCCAGATATCCCCGTCTACGGGGGCGCTGGGAACGGTACCGGGAGCAACGTTGAGGGCTGCGCGACCAGAAATCGATCCGGACGAGACGACCAAACGACCCAGTATCGTATCTCCTGCCTTGTTGACAGGGCTGTAGCCGAGGACGTCCTGCTTGCCGGCGAAGTAGGAGATCCACTGCGCTGGTGACGGCACAAAGCCGCGGCTGAAGTTTGGGGAGGACTGCGCTGACAGGAATGATACCTGCGCCAGCCATGCAGCGAGAACAAAGATAAGGCGTTTCATCGCAGTTCCACGGCTGTCCAGGACACAGAAGCGAGAGTGCACGTGCCGGCGTTTACGATCCTAAACGCCAGATCCATCCAATTGGCGACGCCAGCCGTCGCGCTTCCTATGGCCCGGATGGTGAAGGGTACCTGATGTGTATTGGCGACCGTCACAGTCCCGAGGGAATTTGCTGAACTCTGTGTGGTGCCCGTCGCTGCGGCCCCGTTCGCGGGGGCCGTGCCGGTACCGGTGCGAATGTTGAACTGACATCCACTACCCACCGTGTCGGATGTGAAGTAACCTTGGAACGTGATGTCCAGGAAACCGGTGGTGGTCGGGGTGATCGTCGCCGAGCTACCGATACCGGCCATCACGAGGGTGGCGCTGGCGCTGCCGGTGGGGCTCGCCGGCCCACCCTTCGCGGTGGCGGGGGCAACGGTGTAACCCGTCCCTCCACCGGGGATTCCCACGGTTCCTTGAAGGGTCGGGTCGCCGGACACGCCGTCCTGGTTGGCGATGGACGTTCCACTGATAGCCGTCGCTATAACGCGGCGTGCGAACGTCGCGGAGTTGCCGACGTCGTTGTATCTGGTCTGGGTGAGAAAGCCGGTCTTCTGCGACGGGCTGAGCGGCATGTAGCCCAGCAGGTCCTCCAGATTCATGGACCACAGCCGCTGCAACCTGTGCGGAACCTTGTGGAACACGGTCGCCTGCGTGCCGGGCTCAACCTGGATCTGTGCGTAGTCGATGCTCTGCGCACCAAGGGGTCCGACGATGTCGACCCCAAACTGGAGCACCGCGTTGTTAGATCCGCCGAAGTAGAGATTTGTCAGGTTCCACGGCAGCAGCTGGCGAGTTGGGTCCTCAACCGACCACGCGTAGTCCCCCAAGTTGTTGTACTCGGGCGGGGGAAGAACGATCGTGACCTTACAGAAGGTCCAGGACGTCGTGATGGTGCAGCCGGTCGAGCCGTTCGCTACCTGCCCCTGATTATAACCCGACGACGTCACAGCACCCGGTGTGTATGAGCCCTCGTAGAGATCGTAGGAACGCCCTTTGGCGTAGCCCTTGTTCTGCCAGGTGACGTTGCCGTCATTCTGAGTCGCGCCGATCGTCGCCGTCGTCGGAGGCATACCGATTGCCCCACCTGATGTGAACGTGCCCGAGAACGAGGACGACTGCAGGTCGATGTGCGTTCCGTCGATGACGGTGATCGTGTAGGTGCCGTTGCATGTCGTCGTCCCCCCAAGCGAGGCGACAACAGCTGTGCGACCTGTCGTGTAGTTCGCGGTGGAGTCAACGGTGATGCGGCACAGACCCGAACCGTTGTTCGCCACACCGGTGACGGTGCGCCCGGTGAGGCCCGACGAGGTCGCCTGATAGACGTAGTACTGCCCATTGGTCGCGGTGTGGTTGGCGTACCCGCCGACAAGCTGGGCGTCCTGGCCCAGCACCCAATCGTTGTAGCCCAGCGAGTAGTAAAGGATCGGCGCGACGAAGACGCTGGTCGTGGACGCGCGGAACCAGCCGCTGACCGTGTAGGTGTTGCCAGCACCGAACGAGGTGTACTCACGGACGACCCCGCTGTCTAGGTAGGTGTTTCGACAGCCGGTCAGCGTAGCGCCACCCGGGGACGAGCACGTGCCGGACGGGGGGTTCTCGGTGTAGCTTCCCAACGTCGGAGCGACGGTCCAGGTTCCTCGCGCGAAACGCTGCGGATACCCGGGAACGGTCGTCTGGTTGTCGGTGAAGTTCTGCAGTGAGAAGGTCACGGTACCACCGTAACCAGCACCAAGATTCCACGAGTTCGGCCAGAGGTTGATGATGCCAACGGGCGTTGTCGGGAAGCCGGTGGTGGTGCCCAGCGTGCCGTCTACGATCTGCACGGTGCAGTTCATCAAAGGGCACAGGGTCCAGACAGAGAAGTCGCCGTTCGCCAAGTAGTTCGCCGGCCAGCTGACAGGCGCTGCCCCCAGATTTTCCAGGGCAGCCGGGGCCGTTACAGCCCCTGTGCCCCCGTGCGCGACGTCGACAGCGACGCCGTTCCAGGTCTTGTTGGTGAGGGTGTCGGTCGACGAGATCGTCGGCACCTTCACATTGTCGACGTAGTATCCCTTCGCGTTAAAGATACCAGCGCCGAGCTGACCACCTGTCGGACTGCCGTAGGCAACACCACCCGTGGCAAGCGCCAACTGGCTGCTCACCGTGGAGAATGCGTTGGAGTTGGTGCTGATACCGACAGTCGTTCCGGTTACTGTGATCGGTGCGGCGCCAGCAAGGGCTGCTGTGGACATCAGCGGACCGACAGTCGCACCCGCGATCTGCACATACAGGCCGTCAGGGGTCGTCCAGATATCCCCGTCTGCGGGCGCACTAGGTACGATGCCCGGTCCGACGTTGAAGCGGGACAGGAACGCGCCCGTGGTCGGCGGGGCGATCGCCAACCGCCCCAACATCGCGTCGCCGTTCTTGTTCAACGGCGGGAAGTTGAGGACGTCCTGCTTCGCGGAGAAGTAGGAGTTCCACTGGCCGGCGGTGGGCACCTGACCTTTAGACAGGTTCGGCGAGGACTGCGCACACGCATGCGAGATCAATCCCGCCAGCATAGCGGCTACGAGAATTACAGCGCGAAGCATCTCAGGCTCCTTCTTCCAAAGAATGGGAAACGTCTTCAGTACGTAATCAGCACGTAGCCGTCGTGGCCGTTACCGCCGGGCGTGGGACCTTGTCCGCCACCAGCACCACCGCCGCCTGCGCTGGAGGCGACGCCTCCATTAGGCAGGCCGGCAGTGCTGAGTATGCCGCCGCCGGTGCCACCCAGAAGGTAGCCACCGATGTTGAACCCGGACCCACCACCACCTCCGGTAAGGTTCTTTTGGCCACCCGTGCCCCCACCAGATGCGCCACCGGCGACGCCACCGGCCGAACCTTTGCCTCCGGGTTGGGCAGTGAGTCCCAGCGAAACTATTGTTGACGCGGTCCCGTCAGTCCCGTCGACTGTAGGGGCACCCCCGGTGCCCTTGGCTCCGACAACGATGGCCAGCACCTGGCCAGGCGTGACCAAATTCACACCCGCAGTGAAGCCGGCACCGCCACCACCGGTGCCCCCGATCGCGGCCCCGCAGCCACCGCCACCACCGCCGCCACCCACCAGCTCGATGTAGAGCGCGTAAACGCCATCCGGAACCGTGAAGTTGTAGCTCCCCGCGACGCTCTGCGAGTACGCGCCACGAGCACCCAGAACACCGGTCGCGCCACCGAAGGCGCCGAGCAGCCTGACGTTGGTGCCGTCGTTGTAGAAGAAGGCGACGGCGCCCGGGCTGAGAGTCTTACCAGGAGGGGTCGTTACCCCATCTGCCATCACAATAGTTCTTGCGGCAAGACCATTAGGCGCGATCGTGCACGCACCTGTCTGAAGAGCCGTGATACGAACAAGGAACAACCGGATGTGCAGCCAATCCACCGGGTAAGGTGCGGGGGACAGCGTCGTGGTAATCGCGTTGGCGGTGCCGGCAGCCGTGCCGAACGGGATCTGATAGTCAAGCTTCACCCAGTTGGCGCCGCCGGTGTCGGGGTTCGAGCTGTTGTCGTCGACCGTGCACAGCCAGAAGGTCACGTAGTCGACCGGTGACAGCACCACGGCTCCTTTCGGATATCCGCCGACCGCTGCCGCGAACGTCGCGTCGTAAAAAACCGGCCCCTCGGCCGCTGCCCACTGGTTCCACTGGGTGACCTGCTTCAACAGGCCGTTGAAGTCCTGCCCAAATGGCGGGATACCGCCTGAGCCCACAGGCAGGAAGTTCAGCGGCGGAAAGCCATCGGTCAGCGAGGCTGCGCCGTCGGTGATGCCGATCTGGCTCGCCTGCGGTATTGGACGGATGTAGGAAGCACCTGCCGCCGAAGCAAACGGGATATTGAACTTGGCAGGAATAGCAGCTGCTTTCATGGGGAAGGGCTCCTCAGTACAGTTGTACGACGCTTGCCTTGACCCCTGTCGGTTTCGGCAGCACTCCGGAATTGGTGACGATCGCCTGCTCAGGCGGGGTAAGGGCGAAGTTGAATGTGTAGGTCATGGTCATGCGGGGCTGCTGCGCCCCGTTGTAGAACGCGGCCTGGTTAAAGCCGGTCACGGTGTTGAGCTGCTCGGCGAAACCGAAGAACAGAACCGGCGGGTTTCCCTCGGTGACGTATGCGTTCCCTCTGTTGGGAAATAGGGTCATCAGCATCCTGTTGATCGCCGGGATGCTGCCCGAGGTAATGTTCGCCGCAGCCTTCGTCAGGATCAATGTGCGGTATGACTGATCCGACAAGAAGAAGTTCTCGGTGAGTGGGGTGCCCGACCACAGCGCTGACTGGCCGAAGGGATCAGCATCGAGGGTGCCCATCTCCGCGAAGCCGAACCACTTGCCTACAGTGATCTGCAGGACGCGGTTGACGCCGACGATCCGACCCCACACGTCAAGGCCGTAGCCCTCGGCTGTGTCCAGGTTCCAGACCTTGTCAAAGAAGTCGTCCAGGTTCGCGGTCTGGTCGACGTACGAGAAGAAGTTCTGGATCAGCTGAACAATGATCGGCGAGTTAGCGTACTGCGATAGAATCGTGTCCCAGATATCAAATGGAGGCTGGGTGCCTATCGGCGACTCGCCAATGACGAACTCGCCGATCGCGTTGGGAATCGGTCCGCGCGGAAGATCGGGTCCAGTCATCCTATGTTTCCAGTATCAATGTTATGTCAGCGAGCGCGACGGTGGGCGCCTGATCGATCAGAACCGGTGACTCGTCCACCAGCGCGCGTACCCCGTACATCACTTGCGCGACCGTCGTCTGCGACAGGGACACCCGGTAGGTACCAGTGCCGCCAAGCGTCCCGGACAGCAGGCCGAGTATCATCGTGCCTGCAGCGACGCCTGACCCCTGCACCGTCTGACCTGCAGACAGCGTGCCTGAGGTAACCGAGGTGACGGTCAGCGTGCCGCCGAGTGAACCCGACGAGATCATCCCGTTGAACTTAGCGGAGGCTGTGTTCTGGGTGCCGATCTTGATGTTGACGATCGCGACTGTGGGGCCCAAAGCCTCGGCTACAGGCTCGTAGTAGCGCGACGCGAACAAGGTCGCGCCGATCGTCGCGCGCGACCCCCCGTCGGCCCCGGCCATCGCCCTGACGATCGCCTGCTGGGTCAAGGACAGCGCGTTCGCCGGCACCAGCGGGTTCGGCTTGATGGTGACCGCAAATATCACAGGCAGCGGATCGGGAACCTGGTAGGACACCTGATAGGCCGGGAACGGCGGGTTGTAGCCCTCGCTGGTGTCGTACACGGTGCGGGTCGTGTTGCCGTTGTACGCGCAGCCGGGAGCCTTTATCTCCCAGATCGCCCGACAGATCTCGTCCGGATCACCACCGACGACAGCGACATAGAGCGAGTTTGGAGCAAGTATCACACCGCCGATCGTGCGTGGGACATTCTCCACGTTCTCCACGACGTAGGCGTCGAGCACCCCCTCCAGCGACAGCACAGCTCCCAAGATCGCCGGCAGGAAGCCCAGCGCGTTATGCGCCACCGACAACGATCTCCTGCGCTCGAACTGAGCGCGCGTCTCAAGGTCCTGGCCAAGGATGCCCTCAGTCAGGTTCTCAATGCGGTCCCAGCCGAGGATCGTCGAGAAAATGGTGTCGAGCGCGCCGGGCGGGCAGGGGATCGGACCAGGAATTGTGCATGCGAAGGGAAGGGTAATGCTGCCCGAGGCGGGGATCGTGCCTGATCCAGTGCATGTGTACAGGTTGCCATCGACAGCTTTAGCTGTGGCGCCGACTGGAATCAGGACGCCCTCCAAACCTGTGCAGAGTGCCTCGACGACTGTCGGCAGCGATGGATTGCGCTCAATGAAGTAGATGCGCGCGAGGCCGTCCTGGTACCGGCCGAACGAGAAGGCCGGGTCCAGCATTTGCGTCATCATCAGAAACGTGTCGTTGACGTTACCGACGATCGCGGCGATCGACGCGGCGAGCTGTCCCTGCGGTGTAGCGTTAGTCAAGCTTCCGTCCGTCGTGCTGAAGTTCAGCACACCACCGAAGGCGGCCTGTATGTCCTGCACAATGCCGCGCAGGATGTCCGACTCCGCGGGCTCGATGAAGCCCTGAGTTCCGAACGTCGGGCCCGGGACGTTGGTGGTGACGGTCGTGGTCGCCATTGCCTGCTGATCCTCAGAAGTCTGCGGCGGTGACGAAGCCGGCCTGGTCCCTGACCTGGACCTGTCCTGTCACGGTGCGGCCCTCGATGGACCGAATGAAGCAACGCGCAGCCAACACGTTCGGTACCGTCAGGGCAGCGCGGGTGAACAGCGCCTTCATGAGCGTCTTCGGCGGGTACTTGCCCAGCACCTGTCCGAAGTAGGGGATGCCCTGCGACTTGTCGTACCAAAGCTCGGCCTCGAACAGCTTGATCGAGGAAGCCGCGTCCTGTGCCAACGCGTATGGCTCGGAGGCGACAGCAATGTTCCCTGCCGCGTCGACGACCAGGTCCCACGTCTCGGTATCGAGAAGGAGTGTCGATGCCATGTCAGTTGCTGTCCGACTCGTTGATCACAGCGAACACCTTCTCGGACGGACCGTCCACCGTGACGACGGCGTGCGGCGCGTTCTTCTTGCCCAGGTCGATCCGATTGGGCGTCACGTAGACAGCGATGCCGTTCGCGTGCATCCTGATCTCGTTCTTCTTGATCGAGAAGAAGGTCTTCCCCTCGTCGGGGGAGATCGTGATCGTCCCGTTGTTGTCGAACTGGATGTAGGAGGTCGGCTTGTCCTTTGACGCCACAACTCCGACGAACACACCATCGGCGAAGTCGTTGCGACGCTTGCTGCCCGGGTTGGACTGCTTGAGGTTCTTTTTGACAGCCGATATGTCGCGGTCGGCGAACACGACCAGACCGATGTCGCCGTCCTGTGGATCCATGATGATCGCCTGCTTGCCGGACTGCGACCGGAAGTATGGCATGTTATGGACGACCTGGTGCTTTACCGGCTTTCCGGAACCGTCGACCATGTTCACCAGCGGCAGCACGTCCAGGTAGCCGATCGGCTGCACCTCGCCGGCCTTCCCCTTGCTGTCCTTCTCACGCGGCTTGTACTTCTTGACCTGAACCAGCGTCGCCGTAGACATCAGCTTTTGGCTCTGCTGGATGTGGAAGTCCCGCTCAGAGAAGCCCGAGGTCGACGAGGCGGCGTTGTTCTGCCCGAAGTAGCCCTTCCCTGCCATGCAAAAATTCCTTTGCTAAAAAGTTCAGGAGGACACGGTGGGCCCCTGGCCTTCCCTGATGCCCTCGATCGTCACGAACCAGTGGCCCTTGGGAACCTCGGATTCAAGATCGTACTCCAACCTGTTGATCATCCAATCGCCGCAGGCCGGAACGATGTCGGACTTGACCGTGAACTTCTGCCTGTAGGACAGCGCGCGTGAAAACTCCTGCTTGACCAGCACCCCGACAGCTGTGAAACCCGGGTATGACACCATGCCTGTTTCCGGCGCGACCAGCAAGCCTCCACCTCCGCGCGCCTTGTTCTGCGGCATGACGGCAAGCACGTTGCGATCAATCACCCATGAAATTCCGGCCGCCGCCGCGATCTGCTTGACCATGTTGCGCGGGGAGCCCCACAGGTAGGGCGAGTCCAGCTTGACGTTCACCCCGTGGTTCTCGAACACCGACACCTCGTCCATCTGGCCCTGCACCTTCTTCAGGATCGTGGCGACGTCGGTGCTTCCGTCAAACGACATGGGCTCGACCGGTTTCATCGCGTCAATGAGCCCGGCCTGCGCGAGGATGTGGAACGGGACCAGCGGCGCCCCTTGAAAGTCCGGCCAGGCCTGGGTGATGGTTCCCCGAAAGATCTCCGACATTCCATTGACAGCGTCACCCGCCTCGATGATCAAGGTGTTTCGCTGATATTCGGTAACGCGCTGTCCGAAGGTCGCGAGCTGGTTCATGGTGTCGAGCGTCAGCCCATACACAAGCACGTCCGCCGTCCCCATCTGCACCTCGCCGGCCATGGCGACGCGGACCGACGTACGCAAGCCCTCCTCTGTCAGCCCGGCGATCTTGGTGCCGGACACCGTCAGCTTGATGCGGCGACGTACAAAGGTCATGCGTCAAATCCCAGATCGGCCAGATCCTGCGATGACAGGTAAGCCAACGAATAACGAATACCCAGACCCGTGTAGACAGGATCCGTTTCGCCCTGATTGTCAATGAAGATGAAGTCCCCATCAAACGCTAGATAGACAGAGCGCACGATACGGTTGAGGTTCTGACAAATCACCCCTCCAACGATCAGGGCATCGTCGACCAGCAGGTCGATGAACAGCCCGTAAAACCTTTGGTACACGCGCAGCGTGACAGCCTGCTCCGCAAGCACGGTGTTGAGTATCTGCGATGGAGCCGCCTGCAGTGGGATGATCAGCATGAATCGCTCTTTTTATGCCGCAGCCGTCGCCGCGCTGTTCTGATTACCCGTCGGGGCTGTCGGCTGCACGTTGCCGCCCTGCAGAGGGTCGGCACCTGACGGGGAGGCCGAGTCACGCACGGTCGTCGCGCCCTGCACGCGCACCTCTTGCACCATCACGTCGACGACGATCATGCCGACGCCGTTGGTCGTGGTGCGCCTATAGTCGTAACGTACCATGTTGGCGTTGACGTAGACGACCTCGGGGGTGACGACGTTGTAGAGGTCGAGGGTCGGTAGGGCTGCGGCGACCGACAGCAGGAGCGCCTCGCGCGCCGCCTGGGTGCCGCCCGCGACGAACTGGACGCGCGCCTCGTACGGCCTGTCGACCTTGTCGTAGGACTGAAATGATCCCCGCTCCAGCGGAAAGTCGGCGACCACCTCCTCGCCCTTGTAGTCGAAGGCTGTCACTGTGTCGGCCGTGATGACAGCGCGACCGCCGAGGTAGAGTCCCCACTGCGGGCGCAGGCCGGCGCCGAAGCCGACGGTCTCGTCCCGATCCATCAGGTCAGGCGGCGCTGGGGCGGCGACCCCCGGCTCGCGGATCAGGGGCGGGACGCCCGGTGCGATGGGGACGACTGGGAACGGCATGCTAATTGGGTCCAAAATTAGCTTGATTCATCTGGGAGTCGCGGTCGATCGCGGACGGAAGTTCGCGCGCGATACCGTAAGCGTCGGTCGCCTGAGTGTGCACGTTGAGCGATCCGATGTGCGTCTCCGATTTTGACGAGTTGGTGTTGACGGTCGAGTTCTGATTGAAGAAGCCCGTCCGCACCATGGAGTCGACCATCGGTGTGCGCGGTCGCAGCTGATTGGATGCGGACTGCTCGCGCGCGATCTCAGAGAAGGTGGGACCCTTCGCAGATGCCTGGGCCGCCGCCTGCACCTGCGCCTGCTGACGTTCACGCCAGCGACGCGCGCCGGGGATGCCGCCTGGACCACCACCCCAATCGTTGAAACGCTCGCGGTTTATATTAACGCCGACACCACCAGCATTATAGTTCGGATCGCCCGCGCTACCCTGGTCGGTGTGGCCAAGAGTCACGTTCGAGCCGCCGAGCGCCTGGTCGATCAGGCTGTTGAGCTTCTCAAGACGCTTGGGATTCCGTTCAAGCGCCGCCATGCGCGGCTCGACCATGCCGCGACGCGCTGGACCGTAAAAGGAACGCGGCCCGCCAGCCATGCCCGACTCAAGTGACCGGCCGGTGTAGGCCATGCGGTTCATCAAAGACTCCGCCACCGCCGGGCCGGCGCCAGGGTTTTCCAGGTCGACAAGCGCGGCGAGGCGGGTTCTCAGCTGCGGGTTCTTGTCAAGCTCCTCCTTGAACCGCGCGCGCTGGGAGGCGAGAAAAGCGCTGCCGGACTTCGACAGGTCACCACCCAATCCGGCGTCGGATGCCCCACCGATTCCGCCGCCTCCCTGACGCCTGCCTCCCCCAGCGCCACCAGCGCCACCACCAGCGCCCCCGGGCGATCCCCCGCCCATCCTAGAGGTGCTACCGCCGACGCCCCCACCGGCGCCCCCACCGCCGCCAAGGGAGGCCTGCATGACACGCGCGTCGCCGAACTGCCCCCCACCGCTCGGACTGAACGCGGAACGCTGGAAGCCGAGGATATTCATCAGCCCGTCCAGGATGCCCTTTTTGGTACCCTCCTCCGCGCCCTTGCGCGTGGCGTCC